>Ga0105093_10000226_pt1 | contig 21644 bp, 13 predicted proteins | sample PPLLak3March2015_2_FD_79111 | JGI IMG/M metagenome (GOLD analysis project Ga0105093, IMG submission 79111) | Freshwater sediment microbial communities from Prairie Pothole Lake near Jamestown, North Dakota, USA - PPLs Lake P8 Core (3) Depth... | ecosystem: Environmental > Aquatic > Freshwater >... | reverse complement strand
TCGGTCAAACCCCCTTGCCAAAAATGGATAATTTGTTATATTTATTGGTCTCTTTATCAATTTAATTAGGCGAATTTGAGCGGGAGTAGATTATGTGTTTCACAAAAACCCTGAAAGCATTTTCCCTCGCGGTTGCATTTTGTTTCTTGAATCCGATGTCGTCTCGGTGTACCGACAATTTTTCGTTCACTGACAAAGAAACGTTTAATCCGGAAGATATTTACTGGCAGGATGGGATGGGCATTCCGGGAGTGAATGGCGACGTCAATGCCATGATTGTCTATAAAGGCAACCTGATCGTCGGGGGCAGTTTCAACATTGCAGGAAACGAAAGGGCCCAGAGCATTGCCATGTGGGACGGCCGGGAATGGAGATCTATAGGTGTAATCGAATATTCGGCCGAGGACAATTGGGGGGTTGTTTTTTCATTTACTGAACACAAAGGTAACCTAATCGTGGGCGGGACCTTTGGAATCGCCGGCGGAATTGAATGCCGGAATATAGCATCATGGAACGGGAAGGAATGGTCACCGGTTGGTGGCGGAGTCGATAAAGAAGTCCGGGCTTTGACTGTATACAAAGGCCAGTTGATTGCCGGCGGCTATTTTGGTGAAGCAGGCGGCGTCGCAGCCAATAATATTGCGGCCTGGGAAGGGACAAATTGGCGTCCGCTCCAAGTCGGGACCAATAATCATGTGATGTCGTTAATGGTGTACAATGACATGCTCATTGCCGGAGGTTCCTTCGATAGCGCGGGCAATATTCCAGCCGAATACATTGCTGCATGGGATGGCGAAGTTTGGAATACGCTCAATTCGGAATTCGATCTTACCGTCTATGCGCTGGAAACGTATAAGGGCTGTCTTGTTGCCGGAGGAATATTTTCCGGGGGTATTGCTCAATGGGACGGTAAGACCTGGTCCTATCTGCAATCCGATTCCGGTGTTGCAGTTCAAACCTTGTGTAAGTTCGACGGAGAATTGACTGTCGGGGGGTATTTCAGTCAAATCGGAGAAATAGCAGCAAATAAAGTGGCGTCGTGGAATGGGCATAGATGGAAGGCACTGGGGAATATTGCTGCCGTTTTCGTTTGGGATTTGGAGGTATATGACGGGGAATTGATTTGCGGCAGCGGCTTGACTCGTGGGCCGTATTGCTGGGACGGGGAAAACTGGGAGCAAATGGGTGACGGTATCAATGAACGGGTCACGCAGTTTTTCGAATACAACGGAAATTTAATCGTCGCCGGATGGTTTACTCATATTGGCAATATAAAAGCGAATGGAATTGCGTTATGGAATGGCGAGGAATGGCTTGCCATGGGTAAAGGACTTAATGGTGATACCAGAGCCCTGGCCGTTTTCAAAGACACCCTGATAGCCGGCGGAAGATACTACGATTATGATCCTAATGAATATTGGTATCTTTCCAAATGGGACGGCGAATCATGGGTAAAGATTGAAACTGCGCTTGATGGTCAGGTGAACGCCCTTACGGTATATAATGATCGATTGATTATCGGCGGAAGATTCAATACGGCAGGAATAGAAGATACTCGCGGCATAGTCTCATGGGACGGTAATGAATGGTTTCCGCTTGGGAGCGGTCTTGACGGGCGCGATTTATTTGAGTTGTATGTCTATGGCGGTGATTTGATCGCGGCGGGAAGTTATATATTTCAATCACCATCAAACGCGCGGGTGATAGCGAAATGGAATGGAGTCGAGTGGTCAGCGATGGGAATCTATCCGTTTAGTCCGAAATTAAAAGTTAGAGCCCTCACTGAATTTGAAGGAAATCTGATTGCGTGCGGAAATTTGGAGCAATCCATTGCTCATACGACTGAATTGAAATCCTGGGATGGAACCGATTGGAATTTTATCGACTATCTGGATACAGCCGAGGTATTAACTGCCGGTGTCTTTGACGATCATCTGGTTATTGGAGGGGATTTCGATCTCACCGAACGCAGCGTTAAGGACAACCTGTTGTCATGGGAGAATGGAGAATGGGAAAAATTCGGCTCCGGCCTAAATGGTTATGTTAGGACATTTTTTACCTATCAGGATAAATTGTATGTCGGTGGTAATTTTACGACCGCCGGGGATAAGGTCTCGCCATACCTTGCGGTATGGACCAAGCAGCCGACCGATATCGATGACGAAAGTACCCCGGTTCTGCCTCGGGAATTCGCGCTGAATCAAAATTACCCTAACCCCTTCAACCCCACTACGAGAATTTCGTTTTCACTTCCGGTGCGGGGTCATGTGACGCTCAGCGTCTACAATATCATGGGGCAGAAGGTGGCGACGCTTGCTGATGGAGTATTCGGAGCCGGGACTCACGATGTTACCTGGGATGCCTCGGAATTTTCCAGCGGAATATATTTTTGCCGCCTGGCCGTCGGAGACTTCGAACAAACCCGGAAGATGGTGCTGGTGAAGTAGCACAGGCTTAAGCATATGTAACCAATTAAGGGCGGGCCAATTATCCGCCCTTTTTTTATGGTTCCGTTGTCCTCACTATGATTGTTTATATATAAACCACTGTCCTGATATCAATTGACAAGTTTTGTTGTTTAATCTTTCTTTATCCAGATCATTTGGCATCAGTCGTTAATCTTCTAAACCAAAACTTTTTAAACTGGAGGAGTACTATGTGCAGGTCGCTTAAGGTGTTTTGTGCACTGGTAGCGCTGGGCTTTGCTTTCATTTGTGCTATTGCTGTTGATGCCGAAAACGGTGCCAGCGGACAAGCAATCCCGGTCAATCATTCATATAATTCGGTTGATTCCAGGTACGATGGATTGGTCGGGTACTGGAATTTCGATGAAGGTATTGGCGATATGGCCTATGACCACAGCGGAAATAACAATAACGGAATTTTGCGGAACGGGCCCGGCTGGGCCGCGGGTATTTCAGGGCATTGCCTGGAATTCGATGGGATCGACGACTTCGTGGAAATCCTCGATGCCCCAGGACTGGATATTAGTGGAACTGAAATTACCTTCACGGCGTGGGTAAAATCTCCGGCATATCATGATTTAGGCTGGATCATGGGAAAGGGGCGGGCAGGTGACTGGAATGAAATGGTCTGGTGGCTACTACCCAGAAGCAATGGTTCCGTCCGATATGCCATTAAATCAGGAGGATCGACAATCGAGCAACTGGATATTCCGGTCGGTTTGACTCCGGAAGTCTGGCATCATGTCGGGGTAGTGTACGACGGGTCATATATGCGATTTTACATCGACGGCAGTGAGGCCGATAATGCTCCGAAAACCGGAAACCTGAATACGAACGACGCCTCGATCATCATCGGTTGGGACGCCTGGGCTTTATCGAACTACTATTTTGGATCGATCGACGAGGTGAAAATATATTCCAGGGCCCTATCTCCCTCCGAAATGGAAAGCGAATACAGACTGAATATGCCGGCACTTTATCTCAATTTTGATGAAGCATCCGGCGATATCGCTTTCGATCAAAGTGGTAACGGAAATAACGGAACTCTGACCGGCGGGACAACCAGGGCATCTGGTATATCAGGGAGGGCCGCTCAATTTGACGGTATCGACGATTATGTGATTATCCCGGATGCGGTCAGTCTTGACATTTCGGGATATGAAATCACCTTTATGGCCTGGGTATATTCCTCGCACTATAATGATTATGGCTATATCATGGGCAAAGGAGAAGTCGGTCCCTGGGAAAATATGGTTTGGTGGCTTTTACCCAGAACCAGCGGCGCCGTACGCTACGCCATTAAGTCGGGTGGATCGACCATAGAACAACTGGAAATTCCGGCAGGGCTGACAACCAATGTATGGCATCACACAGCGGTGGTGTATGACGGTTCCGAAATGAAATTTTTCCTCGACGGTGTCCAGAAAGATTCCGCCCCGAAAACCGGGTTGCTGGATGTAAACGACGCGCCTATTTACATGGGTTTGGATGCCTGGAATCCGAGCCACCATTACCTGGGATTGATTGATGAAGCAAAGGTTTTTGCGGCGGCATATCCGGAAATAAAACTAAGAGAGCATTTTTTTCAGAAAAGATGCGGCGATCTGGACGGAAACGGCATTATCAACATTCTCGATATCATAGATCTCGTAAATTATAAGTTCAAAGGGGGACCGGCTCCGGAAGACTTGGGGGTGGCCGATTGTGATGGAAATGGAAGCCTGAACGTTCTTGATATAGTAATGATGGTGAATTATAAATTCAAGGGAGGCACGAGGCCGGTCTGCATGTGATTGACAGTTTGGCGGATCATTAAGCTAAATAGCTCGCTTTTAAATAGCGTCGGGTATATTTACCGACGCTATTATTTTCTTGCCCTCGTGAAGTCGCGTATCTTATTATTAATAAAGGATATTTATATCTCACAAAGGAGTCAGGGATGATTGAGGGATACAGGTTATCGAAACTGCCGAAATACGGCAAAACATTCGTCGCGGCGTTTGCACTATTACTGATCGGAGTGGTCCTCTGGATGGTTTTCCTCGGGGCCATGGAATCCGGCATGATCGGAACCTCCGATGAACTTGCCGGAAGCGACATCATTCAGGAAGGAGCCCATCAGGGAGAAGTGGAAATTCCTGAAGAAGAAGCGATCGAACCGCTGATAGAAGATTCCGAACTGGTGACCGCTCCGAACTGGTCCGATTCCGGGGAACAGCGGGTAATCACCGAGGCCGATACCTCCGCTTTCCTCGACACCGAACCGGCGGTGCCGTTCCGGGATGCTTTCGAAAGCAACCTGGAATGGTCGATGGAACATTTTGCGTCGGAGCTTTTGCTCTTTTTCGCGGCCGGGCTGTTGTTTCTGTTCACCGGTTATTCCGATAGGCTCAAGCGGTTTTTGTATATCTGGCTGGGGATTTTGATTTTCGTTCACGCCATCGGGATGGCCGGAATGGGTTTCTGCTGGCCGGCGAATGCCATCATGTACGTGGTCGGGCCGCTGATCCTGTTGACTTTCCTGGTCATGGCGGTGATGATTTTGAAAGACCTCGGCCGTAATTAGATTTTCATCTCGCCCTGATAATCCGGCTATTGAAAAAGGGGTATCGGGCCGATACTTAATTTATAGGGCTTGAGGCCCAAATATGTCAGCCAAACTCGCAACCGGGAGCCGGACAGGAAGATGAAAGAGAAATTTGTCACGCTGTTTATTCGCGCCTTGAAAGAGGGGGATTACGACGAAATCGAACGCCTCCTCGAATACATGAACAACCACAAAGACCATTATGCCGCCATCGCGCGGGAAATGGGTGACGACGATTTCGACCGGCTCGAAGAAGCCTACCAGTTTGGAGCCCGGAAGAAGGGGTTCTTCAACGATGCTCAGCGGGACAAAATAATCCGGTTCACCAAGGGGCTGGAAAAAGCATCATACGCGTATTAGGATTTAAGACAGTTCCAATTTCTTATTGGGAATGCGTCAGGTCACCGCTCGCAAAGCCTCGCTAAGGACCTGACGCAACTTCAAATACCCAAATATTTTTCAGCTTAACGAGCCTCAATTGAGTATTATATCTATATGGCGACCGATTACCGCAGATACCTCGATCCCGAAATCGTCGGCAAACTGAAAGGGATGGAACTCCGCGCCCGGATGGTAGTGGAGGGATTCATCGCCGGGCTGCATAAGTCTCCGTACCACGGCTTTTCGGTGGAATTCGCCGAACATCGTCAATACATGCCGGGAGACAACATCCGGAATATCGACTGGAAAGTTTTCGCCAAGTCTGACCGCTACTATATCAAGCAGTACGAAGAAGAAACCAATCTGAAAGGCTATCTCCTATTGGACTGCTCGGCCTCGATGGGTTACACTTCCGGCGGGACGGTCAAGCTGGAATATGCTTCGCTCCTGGCGGCATCACTGTCGTTCATGATGCTGAAACAGCGGGATGCGGTGGGACTGGTGACCTTCGATGAAAAGATTCGGCGCTATATTCCTCCGCGGTCGAAATCGGGGCATATCCATGTGATGCTTCAGGAACTGGCCAACCAGAAAGCCTCGGACAAGACCGACATCGCTTCGGCTCTCCACGAAATGGCGGAACGGATTTCCCGCCGGGGGCTGGTGGTTATCTTCTCGGATTTACTCGACGACCCTCACGAAATAATATCGGGGTTGAAGCATTTCCGGCATAAGAAGCACGAAGTCATTCTTTTTCATATCCTCGATCCCCGCGAGCGGGATTTCGCTTTCCCGCAGGAAGCGATTTTCAAGGATTTGGAAACCGGCGAAGAACTGACCACCCTTCCGTGGCAGATCCGCAAACACTTCAAAGAAGCAACCGAGGCTTTTTCATCCCGGATTGCCGCGGAATGCCGGCAGAGTCGGATCGATTATCACCTCATCGACACTTCGATGCCGTTCGACAAAGCCCTCTACGCCTTCCTGGCCAAACGGGAACGGCTGTATTGATATATTAAATCTTTCCATTATTTCGAATTTCCTTGACCCCTTTCCGAACAAAACCTATATAAGTCCTTGCTTGAAATTGAAATATACCCTAACCCAAAACTAACCGACGGAGTGTAAATTTGGCTATGAAGAGAACTTGCTTTTTATATATATTTTCGGCCGCCTTTGCGGCCTGCATGGGGCTGGCCTTTATGACCGGTTGCGGTTCGAATGACCCGAACGCGGAGGCTAAGAAGATTCTGGAGGACCGCTGCCAGATGTGTCATGATCTTCCGCAGAAGAACATGAAAGCCCCGGAAGAATGGAAGCCGTTTCTGGAAGGACATGCCGCCCGGGCCGAGCTGACTCAGGAACAGGTCGAAACCCTGGCGAAATATCTGGCCGCCAGATAATTTTATGGGAACCAACTTAACTGCCGCAGGTAGAATGGTGAAGCGGACGGGGACGGGACAATCATCGTGACCAAGTATTCATTACGCAGTCTTTATACGGCTTTGCTGATGGTGCTGATTTTCGGCGCAGTCGGTAAGGCCGCTGTTCTTGAGGGGACAGTCCGGGACTTGGATTCCGGCGACCCGATTCCACAGGCGACCATTCGCGTTCTCAACACCGGCCTGACCGCCATGGCCAACGACGACGGCCGCTACCGGCTCAAACTCAAGCCGGGATTATATAACCTCAAGTTCAGCCATATCGCGCATTATTCCGGAACCGAATATGTCAATATCCCCGAAGGGGATACCACTGTGATACTCGATATCGGCCTCAAGCCAAGCACGATTATCCTGAAAAAAATCACCGCTTATTCCAAACGGTACGGGCCGGGCGAAAGAATCATCCTCGAAGCCATCAAACGGAAACAGGAAATACTCGACAAGCTGAAATCGTACACCTTCGATGCTTACAGCAAAGTGGTGGCATCGGACCACAGCAAATCCGCCGAAGAAATCCTGGTTATCCTCGAAAGCCAGGTACAGGCATACTGGCAAAAGCCGAACGATTTCAAGGAAGTGATCCTGGCCCGAAGACAGACGGCCAATATCGATGCCGCAGAGAACCTTCTGTCGGTAGGGCAGCTTTTAAATTTTAACCAGAATCGTCTCGACCTGGGGAGGTACAATGTCGTATCTCCGACCGCCGAGGATGCCCTGGATCATTACAATTATTATCTGGCAGATACCTTGTACTTCGATGGCGCCCCGGTATTCCGGCTGGAAATCGAACCGAAGAACGAAACCGAGCCCCTTTTCGCCGGGACGATCGACATCGCCGACAGCACCTATGAAGTGGTGGGGGTCGACGTGACCTTCAGCAAAGGATTCGATACCCGGTTCATGAAAGATATCCGCTATACCCAGACTTATGCCGAATTCCAGAACGAAATCTGGATGCCGGTCGAAATCCGCTTCACGGCGCTATTGAAACTCGGCATTCCGGCCTTCCCGGATATCGATGTCGATTACGCGGCAACCCTGCACAATTACACTTTCACGGTCGAAGAACCGGAGAGGGTCTTTGACGGCTACGTTATCGAAGTCGCTCCGGACGCCGACGCCGCCGACACTTTGATCTGGGCCAGGGCGCAAATCACTCCGTTAACCGAATATGAGAAATCCGAGTACAATCGGATTGATTCGGTTGAAAATGCTCCGAAACCGCTGGCCCAGCAAGCCCTGATATATGGGCTGGGTGCGGTTTTCGTGGCGATGTTCGAGCCGAGTATCTTCCATTTTAGCCGTGTTGAAGGAGCCTACCTGGGACTGCCGCTGGATTTCAAGTTCTTTAATGACCGGCTTACCACGAAACTGGAAACAGGCTATGCTTTCGACGCCAAGCTCTGGCAGCATCGCTACGGCCTGGAGTACCGGCTCAACAATATCCCGGAAGTCAGCATCGGCGGAGAATACCGCAAGCAGGTAACAAAAAGAACGGTCCTGCACCATCCTTTCGCCGACCTAAGTAACACCGCAGGAGCGCTGTACGATGGCCACGATCCGGACGACTACTACCTCAAGGAAGGCTTTACGCTCAATATAAAGGGCTCGCCCGTGCGCAAGACCAGGGTAGAATTGAGCTATAACGATTATCTGGAATCTTCACTGGCCAAAACCACCGATTTTACCCTTGACGACTGGTTCGATTCGGACAAGAACGATTCCATCGTGGACCATCGCGACAACCCTGCGATTATGGACGGCCGGCTGCGGTCGGTCGGAGCCAATTTCAGCTGGGATAACCGTCCCCTGATAAAGGACAAAGGAATCGTGAAAAAACTCCCGATTACCGAATACACCGCGTTCGGACTCGGTATCGAAGTGGCCGACCCGGATTTAATCGACAACGATTTCGAATTCACCCGGATGACCGCAACGGCGTTTCGGCGGCAGCGGTTTTTCAACCTGGGGATAACCAATATTTTCGTCACGGCCGGGTGGTCCGATAAGTTCCTCCCTCCGCAGCACTATTTCACGCAGGATTTCGGAGAGGGCTTCATGATTTCGCGCCTCCGCTTCAAGACCCTCGGAAACAAGACCTTTTTGGGCGACCGGGCGGTTTCGTTCTATGTCGATCATAATTTCGGGAGGACCCTCTTCATGAAGAGCGGCATTCCGCTTGTGAAGGATATCCCCTTTTCGCTGGGCGTGCACGGCGGAGGATTCCTGACCCGGTTCGAACATCAGCCCGGAATCTTTTATGACGAACATTACCTCGCGGCGAAGAACTGGTATCGGGAATTCGGGTTTTCGATTACCGGGATTACGATCTTCGATATCGGAGTCTATTTCACCTGGCAGTTATCGGATTATAATACTAACGATTTCTCGGTCAACATGAATATGGGGTTGCTGCAGTTTTAGGTTTGAGGCGTCGGGTCACAATTTCGGATTCGATATTGCCCAACTCCGAAATCAAGACCCGACGCAACTGAAAAGCATGCGGTCAGGTCGCTTCCGGGTCTGACCGCCTTTTTTATTATTTTTCTTTCAATGCCGATACAATCAGGTTTTCCAGGTCCTGTTCCGAAGCGGGATAGGGCTTGACGGTCAGGATTTCTTTCGGCGTGATTTCAATCAGCCGCTCGGCGGCCTCGCTTTCGAGGGCGTCGTTGTTCAGCACCAGCAGGGTTGGAGTCCTCAGGGGCACCAGATCGTCGGCGGAAGTCCGGTCGTACGGAAAGTTGGAAATTTTCTTGAACCACCAGTAATAGATGCCGTTGGCAAAAGGTATTTCGAACACATCCGTTTTTTCGATCCGGTCGGCCATCCAGCGTTTCCCCGTTAAAAACGGCGAAATAAGAATCGTGCGGTCGATGCGGCTTTCATCGAGAGACGCTTTCATGGCGGCGTCGGCGCCGACTCCGAACCCGACTGCGATCAAGGGATGAATTAAACCTTCGTGGATATTCAAATCGGCCACCAGGTCGACCAGGTCGTCGGCTTCGTATCTTCCGGCGGTATGCCAGATTCCGCCCGAAAGCCCGCAGGCCCGCTGGTCGTAAGCGACGACATTGAAGCCCTCAGCCAGAATCGCCTTTATATAAGGTAACAGGGAAGTTCGGTCGGTATCTCCGGCATGAACCAGGACCGCCAAACCCAGCGCGGAATCGAACGCCCCGCCGTCGACTTTGAAATAGAGCGTGGCGAGGTTGATGTTGTCGCGGCTGACCAGGGTTAATGTGTCCGGATTAAGTCCATTTTCCACGAAAAACGAGGGATTGTTGGCGAGCACATATTCGGGATCCTCGAATTCTTCTTTCTCAGGGCGGGCCATCAGGTCCGGGACATTGACCAGAGGGGCGATGATATAAAAGATAATAAATAGTATAACGAGGACCAGGACCGTTACGGTCTGGACGATTTCCTTGGTTTTTTTGCTCATTAATTTGGCCATTTTCGCAAGTATCCCTTATGTGGAGTTAGGAGTTGGGTCAAAAATATAACGGGTCACGGCTTAAACCAAGCTTAAACTCGCGGCATTAGGGAGAAAATCTTGACCAAAATGTATCAGGGTGATTTTTAATAAGTTACATAAAAATTCCGAAAAATGATTGCCGGGCGGGTCAAGAAATGGCTTAAATGAGCCAAAAGCCGCTATTTTAGCGGTCTGCTTAATTTTTTGGCAGATTTAGGGAACTTTTTCTATTGACAGGCAGTGACTTTGGGCTTATATTCCATTCGCGTAATGAATAAGTGTAAAGTCCGCAGAAAAACCTTGTTAACGTAATAAGGTGATATTGGTCTTCAAATATCTCTAAAGTACAAAAGTTTAAGTAACTTTAGACTACTCCATTCAATTGGTGGCGGGGGGACCGCCAGAAAATTGGAACCTACGAGTTGCAGGTCTGTTTGATTGTGACCGGCTGAACTAAATGGTAATAATACCGATAACATTCAGTAATAACAATTTAGCTTCCACAGATTTGCGGATTTTTGGGAATTTTTCCAAAGGACGAGGAATAAGAGCTTAATTCGCTAAGGGATTACTTTGGGACCAAAAAACCTAATTTAGGGAGGATGGAATGCTCGCATTACATCTCAAAAAAGCAAGGTTGCTCAGCTTTAGCGGATTGCTGACGATACTGATTGTTCTGGCCATTTCGACCCCGGCCCAATCCGTGGATTTAATTGTCGATATCCGAGACACCACCGGCACCGCCGGCGAAATCGGCTCGGCAGTATCTGTTTACATGGATAATTTCAATCAGGAGATTGCGGCCTACACATTGTGGATTGTGTTGAGTAATCCCCATATCCTGAAATTCAATACCGTCTTGGATACGCTCGAGTACGAGCATTTCTACTCCTACACTGAATTCGATCCCCTCAATCCCGACAGCGCCATCGATTCGGTCGAGGCTTCTTTATACTGGGTCTGTCAGGACTGGGAGGGGCAAACCTGCACCGATTCCATTCAGATGCTCGGATATTATCATTGCAACAACTACGCCATCCCCGGAGATATTACCAGCTGTACCGACTCCACTTTTATCGACGGCTATGACGTCTTTTATCTTGAGGAACGGGCGGCCTACCGAGGCACCTTCGATACTACCGGAACTTTGACTTCGGGTTGGGAGCGGGTGGAAACCAGGTCGGTCGGTGTGGCCGGGACCGAAGGTTTCAATATGGTGATTTCCGCTCTGGCCAATGAAGCCGCGCCCCCTTATACTCCCGGAATCCCAATTCAATCCGGCTCTGATACTCCATTGATAAGAATCAAAGGGGATGTTTTCGACATCGCCCCCGACGATACCAACCGCACCGTCAATATTACTATAGCATTAGGCACCCTTGATTATTTCGGATTCTCCGATGAAGCGGGGAATTCCATCGGGATCGTCACCGACACGGTTATCGACACATTCTATTATGAATGTTACGATTGGGTCCCGCCGGTTCCTCCGCTCACCGATTCCACCTGCGGATGGTGGGAGCGCGTTCAGGAAGAGCCCGAAGGGGGCGCCGACAGCATGAGGATCGTTTATAAGCCGGTGGGGCACCTCGATACCAATCTGGTGAAGGTTTATAGCGGGATATTTACCGTACTGGCCGGCGTTTGCGGCGATGTCAGCGGTCCCCAGTCGGGGGTCCCGGACGATAATGTCAATATTCTGGATATCATCTTTTTGGTGAATTATAAATTTAAGGGAGGGGCGGCGCCGATATATTTGGCGATGGGGGACACCAATTGCGATATTTCGGTCAACATCCTCGATATCGTCAGGATGGTGAACTTTAAATTCAAGAACGGCCCGGATTTAATTTGTTGTCCGGCCTTGTGGCCGTGATTGCCGGATTTTAACATCCGGCTCGCACGGGCCTAACAAAAATGTGCTTTAGTGGGTAAGTAAGTGAGTATGCAATCAATAATCGCAATTAAAGTTAACCTTTAACTGACAATGAGAGAAAGGAGGTGGCACTTAAAAGAGGTAATTTCTTTATAACACGCGCTCAAGAGAAAGAAACCTGTTGTACTAACCTTTGTTTCTTCATGAAATTGCCCGATTTCTGATTGGCTTGTGGCTCTCGCTGATTGGAACTCTAAAAGGTGATTTCGAACCCTGAGGGGGAAAAGACTCGAGTTTCGAGTTTAAAATCGAATGTTAATGTTAACGAATCAAAATAGGAGCACACGATGAAACGGCTTACTTTATTATTTGCCTTATCGTTTGTCCTTCTTTCTTTTGGGCTTTCTAATGCAGTTGAATGGGATACCTACATTGCACCCAGCAATTTCTGGGATAATGGCGGAACTCCGACACTCCAGGGCAATGCTTCCATCGTCGCTGAAATCCGCGGCGGTAACGTCCAGGATCCGCTCGGTCTGTCCGGCTTTAACTTCAATTGCATGATCTATGGCACCGGCGACCTTACCAGCGTAACCCTTACGGGTGATTATGGTTTGGAAGATAACGAGGCCTTCACTCCGATCATTGGTCTCGAAGAAGACTGGAGCGTCTTTACCTGGGGCTTCACTTTCTACTACGAAGATGGCTTTGATGGCGTCCTTCCCGATACCTTCGCTCATTCCGTAGTATCGGCTGGAGCCGTGGGTTGGGATGAAACGGCAATTACTACGAAGTATTTGATCCACATGACTCTCCCGTTCGCCGATGAAACCCCGGCTGGTGAGCTTTGCTTCACCAATGTTGTCGGCCATCCGAATGGTGACCACGACTGGCTGTTCCCGGAAACTGCCACCTTTGCTTCGATTTGCTATCCGGTTGCGGTTTCTCCGGATCTTCCGCCGGTAGTTGATTGCGACGCTCTGCCGCCTCAAATGACGACTCAGCATCATGTTGCTTTCAATTTGGCCGGAATCCCGGTTTCTGACCCGGATGGACAGCAGGTTACTTCTGTTACTGCTACCAAGGGTACTGTAACCTATACTGCAGGTGCCCCGACCTTCAGCTGGACCTATGATCCTCCGTGCTCGGAAGTCGGTCAGTCTGTATCGGTCGTATTCCAGGCTCATAATGCTCTTGACGGCCCGACCTGCACCGTTGACCTGGTTGTCAACAACACCGCTCCGGAGATTGCCGGCGACTGCGGCGAAACCATGACTGTCGGCACCACTTCCGGTGGTACCGCTCAGTTTACGGCCACCGATGATAACAGCGGCGACACCAAAGACTGGTCGATTACCGATTTTGGAGGCCATCCTGGCCCTATTACCGTTGATCCGACTGGTTTGGTTAACTTTGCCGCTGCCGCCGAAGGCGATTATGTTGTCGAAGTTACCGTGACCGATTGCGCTGGTGACACTGATGCTTGCACCTTCACCATTCACTCGGTTGGCGAACTTCCCTTCGTGATTGCGATTGAGAAGGAAGAAGGCCCGGAAGGCCTTGGCGCCTATCAGGGTATGCACACCCAGGTTGACGTTGTGAAGGTTTCCGGTACCGAAGAAATCATGGGCTTTGATTTCCTCATTGCCTATGATGCTACCGCTCTGGCCTTCACCGGCGCTATCGCCGGCCCGATGTTCTCCATGGCCGAGCCGTGGGAATATTTTACCTTCAGCTATGGTCCTAACGGTTATTGCGGCGCTGGCTGCCCGACCGGTATGATCCAGGTTGTCGGTATTGCCGACCAGAACAATGGCCCGGCTCATCCGTCAACGTTCTTCGTTCCTGATGACACGGTCCTGTTCAGCCTCGACTTCCTGGTTTCCAGCGATTACACTCTGGAATGCCAGTATATCCCGGTTCAGTTCTTCTACATGGATTGCGGCGACAACTCGCTCGCTTTCCACAAGCAGGTTTGGGTTGATTACGATGTTCGCCAGGCGATTGCCACCGATGTCCGCGGTTACGACGGTACTGCGGATGGCTATCTGATTCCGCCGACCTTCGAATTCCCGACCTTCGCGATCGACACTTCGGTCTGTATCAACGAACTGGAAGAGAATTTGAAGAAGTGGCCTGTTCCTTTCATCACGCTGTTCAACGGCGGCGTTGATATCATCTGCGTAGAAGATATCGACGATCGCGGTGACGTCAACCTCAACGGCGTTTCTTACGAAATTGCCGACGCGGTTGTCTTCACGAACTACTTCCTGTATGGAATGGCTGCCTTCACGATCAACCCGGCCGGTCAGAAAGCTGCCACCGACGTCAACGCCGACGGTGTCATCCTTTCGGTTGCCGACCTTGTTTACTTGATTCGTGTAGTCGTTGGCGATGCTCTGCCGCATCCGAAGATCAACCCGGTTGCCACCCCGGCTCAGATTGCTCAGAACGGCGACGTTCTCAGTGTTGATGCCGAGCTCGGCGCTGCGGCCTTCGTGGTCGAAGGAGAAGTCCTTGGTTTGGCTTCCGGTTCGCAGGGTATGGAACTGAAGACCACCGTTCGTGACGGTCTCACCTATGGTGTCATCTACAGCTTCGACAAGAACGCGACCTTCAGCGGCGAATTCCTGAACATCAACGGCCGTCTGGCCTCGATCGAAGGCGCCAACTATGAAGGCGCTCCGATGAAGTTCGTCGCTCTGCCGACTGCTTTCTCGGTTAAGAACTATCCGAACCCGTTCAACCCGACCACCACTATCGAAATGGCTCTCCCGGTTGCCTCCAACTGGACCCTTTCGGTCTACAACGTGGCCGGCCAGAAGGTTAAGGATTTCAACGGTTACAGCGAAGCCGGTACTGTCAAGGTCGTCTTTGATGCTACCAGCTATGCTTCCGGTATTTACTTCTATAAGTTCCAGGCTGATCAGACTGAGATCACCAAGAAAATGGTCCTTATTAAGTAAGACCGCATAAACTACTGTGGGGAGGGGAGTCACCCTCCCCGCAGGTTTTTTTAAAGGAGTGCTAACGGCAGATTAGTTAACGAATAAAAGAATAGAGAGAATATAGCAGGAAAGATCGGATGGCCCTTAAGTCGAGTAGTTCAAAGGATCCCGCAAGGATTAGGGGCTTTTTTATTTTAAGGCAGGGATTGCCAACATTGTACATACTTGCACTGCTTTGCAACTTTCTTGAAGAAAATTTGAGAAATATCACGAGTGACCTTATACCCTCACCTCTAATCAGAGAAATGTTAATCAAAGGTTGCTTATAAGGCCGTCGCTAAGGGACTGAAGAAAGAACTGTAATTTTGTAAGGTTTTGTCCGCCATACTATAAAGGACGCAGTTCGGTACCAAACGGCGCTGGAAACGGATTGGGCCTGTAAGTATAAGAGTGACCGGAGAATTGAAAAATATTTGGTCTGGTTATTGCTCGGTTAAGAGTTGATTTTCTGTCCGGGCTTTGAGGAGTAATAGGGTTTGCAAGAGCGAATTATCACAAAAACAGCGGCTTTTCTGGTTGTCCTGATGGCATTTTGGGGAGGAGCCGAGGTTTCGGCGGCCGGACACGCTCCGGAATTTCGGGCGATTTCGAATCCGACAATTTACGAAGGAGAAACCTTGACGGTTGAACTTAGAGCCACCGATTCCGACAGCGAACCGCTTGTTATTAATATGGTTACACGGCCCTTAGGCGCGAGTCTCAACGACCACGGAAACGGCACCGCGACCTTTGTCTGGAACGCCGCTTTTGACGGTCCCAACAGCTCGCTTAGCTCTCCGTTCGAAGTGACTTTCCGGGTCAGCGACGGAAACCTGGCCGACCTTACGACGATGAAAATTACCGTTTTGAATAATAACCGCAAGCCGGTCATCGACCCCGTAGGTGAAATAGATTTCATGGCTGGCGATCTGGTTGCATTTAACATTTCCGGAGCCGATCCGGACAACGACCCGCTTTCCTGGCGGATTCTGGAAGGTCCTGAGGGACTTACACTTGACGGGGCAGACCGGGCCAGCCAGGTAACCTGGGATTCAGAATATGCCGATTCCGGCAGTTTTGCTGTTAAAATGGCACTTAGTGATATTTATGGCGCCTCGGATACCGCCGATTTTGCGATAACTCTCGAAGGACAAACCGTTTACGCTCTTACGGTCGGCGAGGCTACCGGATACCCCACGGAAATGGTCGATGTCGATGTCTATCTCGACAACCTGGAGCCTATTTCGGGACTGAATCTGCTGGTCCACTACGATGTTTCGGCCCTGATTCTCGGAGCGATTTCCGAAGCCGGGACCCGTATCGAAGATTTCGAATATTTTACCTATTACCTCAATTACCTCAATCAGCCGGGACATATCAAAGTTATCGCGATTGCGGACAAGAACAATCCCTCGGTCACCCTGGCTCCCGGGTCCGGTTCGATTCTGACAATGCGCTATGCCATCACCAGCGATTATAACTATTCGGGGTTTGCGATCCCGATCCAGTTTGCCTTCGAAGATATCTTCACGCTCAACGATAACACCCTGACCGACCCGAACGGAGCCAAAATTCCGCAGGAGGCGATCGTTTATGACAACGGTTCGGTCCTGATCAAAATCGCGGACGTGAATTCCGTCGGCGATATCAATCTCAACGGAGTCAATTTCGAAATTTCCGATGTCGTGTACTATACCAATTTCTATATCTACCCGTCGGGTTATCCGCTCAATGCCGAGCAGCGGGCCAACGCCGACGTTAACCGGGACGGAGTCAGTCCTTCGATTGCGGACCTGGTTTACATGATTCACTATATCGTCAATCGCGGGACCACTTCCGCCAAGCCCCGTTATTTCGGGAATCCGGCGGCGGTCGCGGTGCAAAACCGGGACGGCGTTTTCAGTTTCGCTTACGAGAGCGGAGTCGAAATCGGCGGCCTGGCCGTGACGGTTGTTTCCGGCGATACGGAACTGGCCGAGCAGGACATCGTCAGCACCATGGAACAAAACGGCATGACGGTCAAGAAGAGCGTCGAAAACGGCACGGTGCGGCTGATCGCCTACAGCGACAGCGGGCGGCATCTTGACGGCGGCGTCAACGAATTTTTGAAAATCAAGAGTAATGCCAATATAAATTTAGTCGACTTTCAGCTATCCACGATCGAGGGGGCGCTGATCCCGGTAACGCTCAAGGACGAGGGTATACTTCCGGAAGGATTCCGGCTTTATCAGAATTATCCCAATCCCTTCAATCCCGTTACCGAGATTCGCTTCGTAGTCCCCGTCGATTCGAAAGTGGAACTGACGGTATTCAATGTCCTGGGGCAACAGATACGCTCGCTTGCTTCGGGACGGCTTCCGGCCGGAAGTCATACCGTCACCTGGGACGGGACGGACGACGAGGGGACCCCGGTTTCGAGCGGCATATATTTCTACCGGTTATCGGCCGGAGAATATCAGGACAGGAAAAAAATGGTTCTCCTTAAGTGAGGTTTCAATATATGAATCGCGAAAAATATTTGAATAAGAATAAGCATTCGAGGTCGTTCATGAAACGATGGCGTTCTCCATTGGTATTTCTGATTTTCCTGTTGATGTTTTCCGGCGCGGCTCACGCGGATACGGTAACCGATACTATAAATTATAAATTACAAGTGGTAGGCTTCGGTAATAATGGTACGGGTTCCAATGTAATTTATGGCGAAGCTGGCGATACAATAGCGGTCCCCATATTAATCCAGAATCAACTGGCACTGGCGGGGTTTTTGATTCGCTTCACATATCCGTCCACTGTATTGGAACCGGTTTGGGCCGATAATTGTCCTTCGGATACCTGCGGGGGATTCTGCTGCGACCCCAATGATCCGCAATTAAATCCTGATGGGGGAATTTTTGACAGCGTGCGGGCAGTTGAACGAGGGCTCAGATCGGTTACCACTAATGTTGTGTATGCCGATTTGTGCGGATTGGTGTCGGACACCTTTTATAGTATAACTGCCCGCCATTTCCCGAATGACGACAGTATGCATGCAAATGTTATCATCATGAATATGTTTCCGACGCATACCTCCCAAAATAGCTGTGAAGATAACTACTTCAGGTGGCAGGTAATTGGAGCCGGTCCTCTTGATACCGTGGCCAGGGTATATTTTAGGGTCCGTGATGGCATATCGCCCGATGCTTTTGGCCTATTTGTAGTAAGAGATTTTATCGGGTCGAGCTCCAATGGTTGGGATAATCAATTTGCCGATTCAGCGGGACAATTAAATATTAAGCCAATCTGGGGGACCACCGAAACCGCCCCCATAGGTTACTTTGATGTGGGTGATCCCGGCACCGGTGGCGGCGAACCGAACTGGGATACCTGTACTTATGGAATATGTCAAACAACGCTGGGCGCGGATACCTGCTGTCTACCTTCGTCTAATCGCCAGCCGGTAGTAACGGTTGCGAATACCAGTTATACCATCGATCAGGGGACAGCAGTATCGTTTACGGTTAATGCCACCGATGCCGACGGCGATTTCCTGACTCTTCTGGCAATCGATGCCCCGACCGGAGCCAACATCACCCCGAGCAACCCGGTTACCGGAAACGGAAGCGCCTCGATGACTTTCAACTGGACCCCGAGTTTCAGCCAGTCCGGAACCTACAGCATCATCTTCCGAGCCACCGACGAAAACAATGCCGTCGGGCAACGAACCGTTTCGATTACGGTCAACGAACTGGATATCGACCGGCTCTTCTCGACTTCGGCGTACGGAGCGAAACCGGTAGGCGGAATTCCCGGAGCTACTCCGGTAGCCTTCCCGATCGACCTGGTGTCATCGCGGACCGTCTACGGTATTCAGTTCGACATGATATATCCTTACACGATTGCGGAACTGGATTCGATCGTGGTCACCGACCGGACTCCGGAATACATTGTATATGAAAATATCGGCGACTATCCCGATTCGGTACGAATAGCGGCATTCGGTCTGCAGAACGAGCCGATTGTCGATGTCGAAGCCACCAGCGCCATATTGAATGCTTACTTCACGATCGACTCCCAATCCACACCGGAAGATTATCCGGTTTATATAAGGAACGCCTGGGAATCGGCCAGCCCGAATCCGGCGGAACCGGGATTGGCCCTTTTGACCGATCCGGGGATTATCCAGGTCGACCGGTACGGCGACGTCAACCTCGACAAGCAGATCAACGTGGCCGACCTGGTCAACGTAGTGGCATACATTATAGGCAACTACGGATTGCCGGTCCGTAATTTCGCGACCGCCGATGTGGTCATCGACGACATCGTCAACGTGGTCGACCTGATCGGGATTGTCAACCTCATCTTCGGACGCCCGATCCAGAAGGGTTCGATTAATAATGAAGGAACCGGCGAGCCGGCCAAAATCGAAATCGAACATGACGATCTTTTTGCCGGACAGTTGACCAAGCTGAATGTCAAAGGGGAATTTCCCGAAAACATCGCTGGAGTCCAGCTGCAGATCGATTACAATCCCAACGCCGTATCGTTCACGCGTCCGGAACTGACCTCGGAATCGGGCAACTTTATTCTCGGATACGACAATGACGGCGAAGGCCGCTTGAAGGTCCTTCTTTATACTCAGAAGCCGTGGGAACTGGCCAATCAGATTAAGGCCGGAATCAGCAGCGTGCTGAATCTCCCGGCACAAATCAAGCAGGATATTTTGGCCGATGACGAAGCCAATATCCGGATCACGCAGGCGTACCTGTCCTCGCCGGACGCCCGCAAGATCGATCTCGAAGGTCTCGACCCGGTGCTTCCGGCAACCTTCAATCTGTATCAGAATTACCCGAACCCGTTCAACCCCACGACCAATATCGATTTCGATATCAGTCACGGAGAAATCAAAGGGGTCAGCAACGTGAAGCTGGATGTCTTTAATGTCCTCGGGCAGAAAGTAAAAACTCTGCTTGACCAGCCGCTGGGTCCGGGAACGTATACCGTCGAATGGGATGGAAAGAACGAATCCGGTTCGACCGTAGCCACAGGAATTTATCTCTATCGTCTGAAGGTTGGGGACAAGCAACAGTCGAAGAAAATGGTTCTCTTGAAGTAGCATGAGGACTTGAGGGTAATTATATGATAATGAGTAAAGCCATTCACCGCATTTTATTGATAACTGCCGGCCTGCTGTTATTTACGGCCGGACAGTCGCTGGCCCAGGGAGTAGCTCCTACTCTAGATCCGATCGGTCCTCAGTCTGTCACCGAGAACGTCCTGCTTACGATAAATGTGACCGCATCCGATGATCTGGATACTCCTTCCCTGAGCGCTTCGCCGCTTCCGAGCGGGGCGAACTTCACCGATAACGGCGACGGGACCGGGACTTTCACCTGGACCCCGACTTTTCTTCACGGAGGAACCACGTACGACGTGACCTTTACGGCCACCGATACGGAGCTTCTGACCGACGATGAAATCGTGACCATTACGGTTAACGATGCCGGTAACCAGCCTCCGGTTCTGGCGGCCATCGGCCCGCAGAGTACCACCGAAAATGTTTTGCTGACTATTAATGTCAGCGCTTCCGATATTGAAGACACTCCGTCGTTGAGTGCCTCACCGCTGCCGACTGGTGCCAGCTTCCTCGATAATGGCGATGGCACCGGTACTTTCACCTGGACTCCGACCTTCCTTCAGGGGGGGACGACGTACGATGTGACCTTCACCGCGTCCGACGATACTCTCGCCACCGACAATGAACTGGTCACCATTACCGTTATTGAAGCCGGTAACCAGGCGCCGGTGGTCGGTGACATTCCGGGTCAAACGGTTTCCGAAGGAACGAATTTTGTCACGATAAGTCTCGATACCTATGTGGCCGATCCCGACAATGCCGATGCCGACATAATCTGGAGCTATTCCGGGAATACCGACCTTTCGGTATCGATCGATGTCAACCGCGTGGCGACAATAACGGCTCCGACGGTCGATTGGAACGGCAGCGAAACGATTACCTTTACGGCAACCGACCCCGGCCTTCTGGCCGATTCCGATCCGGCCACCTTTACGGTGACTGCGATTAACGATGCCCCGGTCGTCGGCGATATTCCTGGCGAAACGATTCCCGAAGGGGCGAGTTTCGCAACGATAGATCTGAATACCTATGTCAGCGATGTCGATAATCTCGATAATGAAATTACCTGGTCCTATTCGGGAAATGCCAGTCTGTCCGTTTCAATAGATGCAGGCAATATTGCGACCGTCAGTACTCCGAATCCGGATTGGAACGGTACCGAAACTATTACCTTTACGGCGACCGACCCCGGCCTTCTGTCCGATTCCGACCCGGCCACTTTTACCGTGACTGCGGTCAACGATGCTCCGGTTGTAGGCGATATCCCGGATCAGACCATTCCGGAAGGCTCCGCCTTTGCCTCAATTACCCT
>Ga0105093_10000223_pt1 | contig 21758 bp, 25 predicted proteins | sample PPLLak3March2015_2_FD_79111 | JGI IMG/M metagenome (GOLD analysis project Ga0105093, IMG submission 79111) | Freshwater sediment microbial communities from Prairie Pothole Lake near Jamestown, North Dakota, USA - PPLs Lake P8 Core (3) Depth... | ecosystem: Environmental > Aquatic > Freshwater >... | reverse complement strand
TTATTTTCCCGTCTTAATACATAATCGAATGAAGTCGAAAAAAGTTACAGTTAGTAAGTGTTAACTTACGGATTTTGTAAATCAGACTTTGGCACGCTAAATGCAAGAGTTATTTTATAAATAACTAATTTAAAATAAATTCAATTCAGTGTAACTTTTCTCTTGACTTTGTATCTCTATCAATAGTATGATAAGAATAAAAACCCAAACGAAAGGAAAAGAAAATGAAAACAATCGAAAGTGTTTACAAGGAAAAATTTCAAAAGTATTTTCACAAAAAAGAAGTTACACCGGAAAATCTTGACTATCAAGACGCAATACAAGACGCAATGGTCGAACTATTGCAAAAGGAAAAAATCGAAGGAAATATTGAAAATAATATTCGCCATATGGCAAGATGCAATGCAATAGATAAGCGGAAAAGGGTAGAAGCAAAATTGAATGTTTCCGAAGAAAATGCAAAAGAGGAAGTGATATATGATAAAGGTGAGATGATAAGCCTTAATAATGCTATTGATAAGGCTTTAGATGCCACTGAAAAAGAGTATTTAGAACTATACACTAAGGGATATACCTTGGAAGAAATAGTCTCTCTAAAGGCTTTAAAACATAAGACGCAGGCTTTAAGAGTCATTCGCAAGGCATGGAAGAAAATAGACGGTTTAAAAGTCGCTTATCTTTATGAAAGTCGTTATGTTCGAGTAGTCCACCACGGCAAAAGAGAAAAAATATACTATCCTGAAATGCCGGAAGCTAATGGCCTAACAGTGAATAGGAAATATCTATGTCTGGACCAAACTAAAGAAGCAAAACGGGTATATCGTCAAGGTAACTATGACGCTAACTTATGTCCAGTTATCCAGCCGTTTGAAATATATAGGTATCTACAAGGTTATGGAAGTGATAAACCATATTATAATGAAGTGACTATCAAAGCCCACGTTTACTCTAATAGTTGTTTACTGCCTACTAATACTTCACTTCCAAAAGAAGCATATCAAAAATAGAAGTAAAGTAAACGGCCGTTAACAAAACAAGTTAACGGCCTTTTACTTTTCTATTGCTAAGTAGTAAACGCACACTAACATAGCATGTTAGGAGTTGTTAACATACTATGTTAACGTGCGTTTACTTTTATGTTAGTGTCTGTTAACATGGGGAGGAGGGGTTTTCTCATCAAGAAGTAAACGCACACTAACATAAGTCGCCTGGGTCCCCCACCCGCACTCGCTGCGAGAAATTTTACCGCAAGGTTCTCGCTACGAGAAATTTTACCACTCGCTGCGAGATTCTCGCTGCGAGATTCTCGCTGCGAGATTCTCGCTGCGAGACACCATTGACCACAAGACACTATTGATTTACTAAATCAGAAATCTGCGCAGCTTTTTCGCCGAAAAAAGTGTGTTCAATATTTTTGTGGACAAAAGCATAAAATATCCGTATATATAGATAGGAAACCTCCAGTCGCACTTTTTTCGCCGAAAAACCAGAATCAAGTCTAAAGGAACATGAGCTATGTTTGAGCCACAAGATCCAAAAACAATTAAAAGGGTACCGTATCCAGAGCATCCAGCCAGATGTCAACAAATCACTTCTCAGGGTCAATGCCTGAATATTTCCGTTGAGGGTGGGACTAAGTGCATAGCTCACGGAGGTCACAAGGAGCTTGAGGCCCAACGAAACAAGAGCATCCGTATCTTCCGCTTAGGCCAATGGCAAGGTCGCCATAGTGAACACCTGGATCATCCAAATATAAAATCTCTGAGAGAAGAAATCGGTATCCTCAGAATTTTGCTCGAAGAGCGCTTCGCTGTCTGTAAGGACAGTATGGATTTGGTTTTCCAGTGTGGGCCAATATCCGACTTGATTCTCAAAATCGAAAAGGTTGTTTCTTCTTGCCACAAGATCGAAGCCTCAATGGGTGAGCATATCGAAAAAGCTCAGCTTCTTCTTTTCGCTTCGGAGATTGTGGGCATCATAGGTGAAGTCATATACGACCAAGAGAAGCTCGATGCTATTTCCTTAAAAATTGTACAGCTTGTTTCGAAGAAAGGGGAAAACATTGAGTAGCCTTCTTCTCGTTGGTGGGGGCGACTCCACCGTCACTTATCCTAAAGAAAACATCGAGATCTGGGGACAAAATAACGTCTTCATGATCCATTCATTACCATACACCAGATGGTTCGAGATTCACGAAATCACCCCAATGCATAGAAAGGGTTCCCCTTCCTTTAGAGGCATGTCAATCAAAGATTATATAAAAGCCATCGATGATCTCAATATCCCTGTTTATTGTCGCCCAGATGCTCCCTTCAAAAACAAAACAGCCCTTCCGGATCTCTCAGAGTTCAGACAATTTTTTGATACGACAATCTCTTATATGATTGCTTTTGCTATCAAAAATGGCTACAAAGATATTTTCCTCAAAGGTATAGACATGTGTACCTCTGAGGAACATATAAAACAAAAAGCTTCCGTAACGTATTTCCTTGGTCTTGCAGAAGGAAACGGGATACACATTCATACTGGGAAAGATTCACCGATTCTCGAATCCGAGGCTCTCTATCCAGAGACAGGTAAAAGATTTTTGTGGGATCAGAGAATAAATGCTCTAAGGCAACATATGGAAACCGAATCCACAAAACATAATAATCTTCTTCAACAGTATATTGGTGCTAAAAACTGCTTAGAAAATGTCAAAGATTTTTACACTTTACTGCAAAAGGAGTAAAAATGAAAGCTTTTATCATCTTCTTGATTCTGGCGTCCACGGCATACGCGAGTCCGTTTCTTAGCTGCGATCCGCAGACAGGCATCACACAGTATGAGCTGCGATGGAAGAATACCGACAATACATTCGGAGCCTGGGAAACATCCGCGGCGCAGCCAGACACAACAGCCAAGCATGATTTGAAAAATCGTTTGACTGGCTCAGGCGAGATTCGAGCCTGTAGACCGGTTATTCTAAACGGCGTTCCACAAACAAATATAATGGATTGTGGGCCTGCCTCCCCTTTCGCGTTTTCGGGCGAACCAATCGTTTCGCCGTCGGGAAAAAAATTGTTACCATAACCACAACAATTTCTTTGGAGGAATAGAAAATGATCGCAGAATACCGAATCATTATCACGGCCACTTTTGTCAACGCCTCGGATCGCAACGCCGCGGCCAGCAACCTGCGAACGCAACTCATCAACTACAACACGGCATATCCCGGGAAACTCAAGGCTGCACATCTGACCAAAGATGATTATTTCGTCGCCGAGGCAAACGAAACGGAGACGATTGTCTAATGACCTGGTTTGGGCAATGCGATGCGTCGGGCAACCCCGCTGGCGGCTCTCCTGGTGACGTCAACTCGCTGGGCGGCAACCAGTCGTGGTGGCACGTCAATAAATCGTATACTTGCCCAGGATCAGGAAACCAGGTGATCAGCGAGCTGAGTTGTTATGTCAGAATAAATAGTGGCAGCCCAAGCATCAGGCTTGCGCTCTATAATGCAGGCGGCTCCTTAGTTTGCCAGGGAGCCGCCGCTGTCGCCGTAACAGGAGGCGGGGCATATAGCTGGCAGGGTCACATGAATCAGGCCGCCATGACCCCGAATCCGTGTACTTTAACAGGCGGCGCGGCATACAGATTCGGAATATCCGGCAGTGGCCCCGAGACGGGTGTCCGCAGCACCCCGGACGGATCATCGGGAGACACGCAGTATGCCTCATCATCATATACCAGCGGCGGGTGGCCGGCGTCTATCCCGAGCGGCACGGGGTACAATTACTGGATCATTTGGCGGGCAGACGTTAATCCTGAAGCTGTAAAATCTTTACCGCCGTTTATTACAACACCGTCATACAGGGCTAATCACATTCTGTTGAGATAGGAGGAGTAATGGGCAGAATATACACGGCACAATTTACCGACGTCGCTGTCTCCGCGATCCAGGATTTATTTGAGCTGGTAGCCCCTTCAGACGCGATTGTGCAAATCCATGACCTGCATATCAGCCAAAAGAGCGATGTTGGAGACGCAGCCGAAGAGATTTTGAGTCTCCAGCTTACCAGCGGTCATACGTCATCCGGCTCCGGCGGATCATCAGTCACGCCGGTCCCACAAAATTTTGGTGACCCGGCGTTCGGTGGCACATGCGAGGCGAACAATACGACCCAAGCGTCTTCTGGCACCATCGTTGTGCATTATTCATGGGACTGGAATATCCGCGGCCCGTTCGACAAAATCTGGACTCCAGAGTGCCGGCCGATCCTATCGCCGAGCAGACGCTGCTGCGTCGAGTTGCCAGTCGCCCCGGCGGATGCAATAACCGTTTCGGGCACGATTACCTTTGAGGAAATCGGCGGATAGCAATGGCTCACGTTTTTAGACGGCCATTCAACTATACCTCTCGCGGCGGGATACGATTTCCGTTTTCCGCGCCACAGCCTGTTTTGGTTAGCCTCACGGACGTAGGCTCCGGAGCGGATATCATCGGTGGCATTAGTAATGTCCTTGCTCTTTCAGACTCAGGATTGGGTGCCGAGACTTTTTCAGGAGCTGCAAGTCTCCCGTTACAAGAAAGTGGTTCAGGTGCTGACTCGATTGCAAATATCCTGGCATCTTTAAATATTTCTGACTCCGGCTCTGGGGCGGATTTATTGAATCAGCTTTTAGCCTCTTTAGGTCTTCAAGATTCTGGAGCCGGGACAGAAGTAGCAAGTATTTCAGCATCTTTAAGTCTTTCAGACTTAGGATCAGGAGTCGATGAAATATCTCTTTTTATTTTAAAAGGGATTCTGGATGCCGGTTCTGGTACCGAAGCAATAAGTATTTCGGCTTTATTTGGCCTCTCGGATTCCGGTTCTGGTCTTGATGAAGCCCAAGTACAGGCTCTTATATCTCTAATAGACTCTGGCTCAGGAGTCGAAGCAATAAGTATTTCAGCTTTATTGAGCCTTTCAGACTCTGGCTCTGGTCTCGATGCTATAGATATTTTTATTTTACTCTTTAAAGAGATTACAGACTCCGGCGCTGGTGAAGATGCTGTTAGCAATATTCTGGCTTCATTAAATGTTTCTGACTCTGGAGTCGGAACGGATTTATTAAATCAGCTTTTAGCCTCTTTAAATATTTCGGACTCCGGAGCCGGCTCAGATTTAGTCTCTCAGCTTTTGGCATCTTTAAGTATCTTAGACTCTGGAGCCGGGGTCGATGTAGTAGATGTTCTTGTTGCTCTTTTAAAAACTATTTTGGATTCAGGCTCCGGTGACGATGTCGTTAGCGTTTTTCAAGATGTTTTAAATCTTTTAGACTCGGGTGCTGGAGTAGATACTGTCAGCAGTATTTTAGCTTCTTTAAATATCCCAGACTCAGGAGCAGGTGTCGATAGTGTTTCATCATACATCCTAATAACTCTTTCGGACTCTGGCTCAGGAACAGATTTAGTAAATCAGATCTCCGCCGCTTTAAATATTATAGACTCTGGTTCCGGTGTCGATACTCTTACACAGCTGTTGGTATCTTTAAGTATCTTAGACTCTGGCGTCGGTATTGAGTCTATAAGTGTTGTTCAAGAGGGCGAGCTTAAAACTATTTATGATTCTGGTTCAGGAGCAGAAACTCTTGGGGCCACAGTAACACTATCAATCTCAGACTCTGGCACCGGTGGGGATTTAATCCAACAGTTACAAAATATTTTTAGTATTCTCGATACAGGATCAGGCGAAGATTTAATTCAACAATTACTAAATACTATAAGCATTCTTGATTCTGGTTCCGGCTTTGATGAAGCAACTATCGAACAATTAGGTGAATATGTTTCTATTCTTGATGCCGGATCAGGGGACGACGTTTTAACAAGTATCACAGCAAATGTTACAGTACCAGATGCCGGAACAGCTTTAGAATTGATTTCACAAATCCAAAATGTTTTTGGTCTAACAGATTCTGGCCTCGGTGTTGATCTTGTTGTTGTTATGACTTTTTTGGCACAGGGCCGAGTTCGCGTCACATTCACTACCCGGCGACCGGGTGCAACCTTCACAACCCGAAAACCGGGTGTGACACTACACTAATGAAAGGAGTCTAAGATGCAAGTAGCAGACAGAATCAACTGGAAACCGAAGTACACGATCACCCGCTATGCCGATGAACTCGCCTTCTTGGAAGGACGCGCGACGCCCGTCATCGACGCAATGGGAAAAGAACTCCCGGCGGTCAGTGAGTTCGAAGGCAACCTGCTCCTGAATGAAGGTATTCAGGCAATGTGGGATCTGGTCTGTGGCATCGGCAGCCCGGCGGCCTACAGCAACGCCAATGCCCAGATCGGAGTCGGAGATTCCAGCGCAGCTGAGGCCGCAACTCAGACGGATCTCCAGGCCTCCACGAACAAACTTTTTAAAGCGATGGAATCCGGCTACCCGTCGCGCACCAACCAGACCATGACTTTCCGGTCAGTTTTTGGCTCCGCAGAAGCCAACTATGCCTGGGCCGAATTCAGTGTGCGGAATGGTGGCACAGCAGACAAGAACATGAACCGCAAGGTTTCGGCGCAGGGAACCAAAGCCAGCGGCCAGACCTGGACGGTCGATATCGCAATCACGCTCAGCTAAATGGTGCTTTATGCCTATTAGAGCTACAACATTTGCTGTTGAGCGGTCCACTTTCGTGGTCCGGGCATCTTTTTTTGATGAGGACGATGGAGAGATCATCCCAGATACCTTAAAATGGACTCTGCAAGATGACCAAGAAGTTGTCATAAATTCAAAAGAGGATGTTGTTATTTCAATCCCGGATCACGAAGTGGATATTGTTCTCTCTGGAGCTGACTTGATTCTACGAGATCAGCGAAATGTCTCAGAGGTACGTCGGCTTATTATTATGGCGACGTATACAAGTACGCTCGGAGCCGGTCTTCCTTTGAACGAGGGGGTTGAATTTTTGGTATACAATACAAACCCCAAGGGTGCCCGTTTTGCATAAGTTAGAATTACTCCTATATAATTCTCTTGTTGCTGGTCTTCAGCGGAAGGCTATCTCTAAAGCCTCGCGATGGGCATTGACATATAGGGAAATGGGGCAACCTTTCACTGGAAGATGGACATTTGATCATCATCCTTGGCTCTTAGACCTCCATGATTGCGAAGCTGAAACTGTTATTGGGCAAAAAGCTGCACAGATGGGATATACTGAAGCAGCCTTAAATAAAGTTTTCAAGGCTATAGATATAGATATGATTAGCGTCCTATATGTTTTGCCAGCCTCAACGCCAGATGCTAATGATTTTTCCACGGCTCGGTTTGATCCAGCTCTTGAAATGAGTCCACATTTAAGGACTCTTTTTACAGATGTAAAAAATATTGGACATAAACGGGCCGGGAATGCCAATTTATATATCCGCGGTTCAAGAAGCCGGAGCCAGTTGAAAAGTATTCCTGTTGGGTTGGTCATTGTGGATGAAAAAGATGAAATGGTTCAAGAAAATGTCCCAATGATCTTTGAACGTATGTCTGGACAATTGAATAAACAGATTTTTCAAATCTCTACTCCGACGATTGACAACTATGGGATTAATGCAGATTTTAAAACCAGCACTCAACACCTTTATTATTTCAAATGCCCACACTGTAGTAGGTGGACTCATTTGATTTTCCCAGAATGTTTGATTATAACTGGAGAAGAAATCACTGATCAGAATCTCAAAAATTCTCATCTTATTTGTAAAGAGTGCAAACATATTCTCGAACATAAAGCAAAACAAGAATTTCTAAGTCTCTCAAATGCTAAGTGGATTCCAACATATGATGATCGAGACGTCTTCGGCTATCATATTAGTCAACTATATTCAATGACGGTGCGTCCAGATGAGATTGCAAAATCTTATATTAAAGCACAAAGCAATCCAGCTGACGAACAGGAGTTTTATAATTCTAAATTAGGGATTACACACATTGTCGAAGGGGCAAGAATAACTGATCAAAATATTATTGACTGTACTGCTCAGCATAAAAAGACTGTCACTTTTGCAAAAGATGGCCTTTTTACAATGGGTATTGATGTCGGAAAATGGCTTCATTTTGAAATTGACCAGTGGTTTTTCAAACCAGAAGATTTACAGTCTGATTTGAGTGTGTCGGCTATTTGTAAGCTTATCAATGAGGGGAAAGTCCTTGATTTTGAAAAGCTCGATGAATTGATGCGTCGTTTTAACATCAGTTTCTGTGTGATTGACGCCCACCCTGAAAAACGAAAAGCTCTTGAATTTGCTCAAAGACACAAAGGCCATGTCAAGCTCTGTTACTATGGCAATAGTCAAAATAACTCTAAACAGATTAATATTCATCCGGAAGAAGAATATACTATTACTGTAGACAGAACTTCTTGGTTAGATATGAGATTTTCAAGATTCAAAAATAAAAAAATCTTTCTTCCAATCGACTTAAGTACCGAATATAAAACTCATTTAAAGTCTCTTGTTCGTATTTATGAAAAAGATAAAGACGGGAATCCGATTGGACGCTATGTTAAAAGTGAGCACGATGATGACCACTTTGCACATAGTGGAAACTACGCAGAAATAGCTTTGCCGCTTGCCGCAAGTCTGGCTGCCAATTATAATATTGGGAGAATCTTTTAATGGCTACGAGAAAAATTAAAATTAATGAGATTTTTCATCCAGACTATCGAGCGAATGCTTTCGAATGGCGGAAATATCGTTTGACTTTCGAAGGCGGCAAAGCCTTTGTAGATGAATATTTGAAGAAGTTTTCGATCAGAGAAGACAGCAATGACTTTGCTACAAGAAAATTAATTACTTATTGTCCGGCTCACGCAAAAGCGGCAATTGTTGACATTAAAAATGCAATCTACCAACGACTCGTAGAGATTCAGCGAATCAATGGGCCAGAGTCATATAAAATTTCTATTAATGGAGGAAAAGGTGGTGTCAATAAAGCCGGGATGACAATGACCACCTTTATTGGTACTGAAGTTTTGCCAGAGTTAATTGCTTTATCAAAAGTCGGTATTTTTATTGACAAGGGTTTGTACTCTGGACCAACAAAATTAGATTCCCAAGATATTTCTCCTTATTTGTACTGCTATCCGACTGAGGATATTCACTCTTGGACATATGAAGATAATATTCTTACAGCTATTTTGTTGAAGGATTATGTTGAGGTTGCCGATCCTGCTACAAACCTTATCATTGGGAAACAAGAAAAGTATCGGTATCTTCGTCTTTTAGAAAACGGCGTGAGCATGACCCTCTATAATGCCGATGGAAAGCAAGAAGGAGAGACCATCATTCGTCCTCTTTCAAGGATTCCTTTTGTAATTGCAAAAATTAGCCAAAGTCTTTTGACTGATGTTGCTGATTATCAAATTGCTCTCTTGAACTTAGAGAGTTCGGATATTGGCTATTCCTTGAAAAGTAATTTTCCTTTTTATGTGGAACAATTTAATCCACAGTCTGAATCTTTTATGAAAGTTTTTCAGGCTGACAATACGGAAACAGGCGAACCAGCCAGGGAAAATGTTACAGCAGATGGCATCGAAGACGCGAGAGTCGGTGTTACACATGGTCGAAAATACGCAAAGGGGCTTGAAAGGCCTTCTTTTATAAATCCATCTTCTGAGCCGCTTAGAGCCAGCATGGAAAAAGAAGACCAGCTTAAGGAGGATATCCGAAAGCTTGTTAATCTTTCTCTAAGAAATCTTGCTCGTCCGGCTGGTTCACAATCTGCTGACTTGACAGATGAACAAGGTCTTGAAGCAGGTCTATCATATATCGGAATGGAACTCGAAAGGGCAGAACGTGAGATTTCAGAAATCTGGGCACTTTATGAAAAAGACAAACCAGCTATTATCAAATATCCTAAAAAATATAGTCTAAAATCTGAGAAAGAGCGTGTTGAAGAAGCCAAAGAACTCATCAAGATCAAGGAAACAGTCCCATCCAAAACCGGTAAGAAAGAAATCGATAAGCAAGTTGTAACAATTGTCCTTGAAAACAAAGTTTCTTTTGAGACTCTTGAAAAAATTAAGGGAGAAATTGACACAGCGATTGTCACAGTGACAGATCATGAAACAGTTCGAGAAGACCATAAAGAAGGTCTTGTTTCAGACAAAGTTGCTTCGACTGCCCTTGGTTACCCAGACGGTGACGTTGAGCAAGCTAAAAAAGATCATGCTGAAAGAGCTTCAAGAATTGCTGAAGCCCAATCTCGCGTTGCAAACCGTGGAGTAAAAGATTTACAAAATCTCAATGACGATGATCTTGATAAGATAGACAAAAATCGTCGGGGAGCTTCTGATGACAATAATTAGTATCACGACTCTTTCTCAGCCGTTGAGCATTGTTCTCTCTGACCAGGACGCCTTGTATGGTATAAAGAGAGCCGACAATGATGTTGTTATTGCTTTGCCGGGGACAGCTGTTACGGCTATAGATGCCTTGAATTATCAATATTCTTTTGATGATCCGGCATACGATTTAGAGTATGATTATTGTTTCAAGATTGAGTATTCCCTTGGTGTCTATACATACGTCCTCTCCTCTATAGATGGCCCTGGATTAGTCGAAGAAGGAAAATCTCTTGTTAGTCGGCCAGATGCAGATGTTTATTTTAATGATAGGCTCTCTATTAAAGCTTGGGAAGAAGCCCTTGACAGGGAAAAAGAAAAAGCCTTAACGATGGGGACAAAGATTATTGATAGGCTACAGCTATGTTCTCTTACCACGATTCCTCAAGATTTGAAAGATGCTACTTGTGAGATTGCCTATTCATTGTTAGACGGTAGGAATCCTGATGACGATTTTGAAAATCTCAATCTCGTTACCAGTCAATACTCAAGTGTGCGGTCAACCTACGACCGTTCATTTCCGATGGAACATATTGAGGCAGGCGTCCCAAGTATTACAGCTTGGAGACTTATAAAGCCTTATCTTGATGTTTCAAAGGGAGTACAACTAAGTAGGGTGTCTTAGGAGGCATTATGAATTTTTATTTTAAAATTTGGGTGACGGTTTTTGATGGCGATGATGATGCTGCTATTGTTTCTGAGCTTGAGGGCCAACTCTCAAAGATTTCTGATCAGAACTCAGCAGACTATAAAAAGACGACAAAGCTTCTTACAGCCGCGCGGCTGGCCGTTGATGTGAAACAGGGGAAATATCTTCCTCAAGAGAAAGTCAATTCTCTTTTGGCCGATGACAAGAGGAAGCATCAAGAGGCCCATCGTTCAACCTTGGAAGAGTTACAGGCTATCCAGGCCAAGGCCAACCTCTCGAAAGAAGAGAGGGATGAACTGGAAAGAAGAATTTCGGAAACTCAATCTCTTCTCAGAACGAAGGAAGAAACGTCTGCTCAAGAGCGTGAGAAACTCGTCAAAAAGCACAATGCTGAACGGGAGTCTCTTTCTCTTGAGCGTGACTCTTGGAAGAAACGCTACACTGAATCAACGATCAAAAATACTATTTTGTCGGCTGCTGCCGGATCAACTCCAAAGGTAATTAATCCGGAGCAAATTCTGATTATTCTGCAGCCAAAGACTCGACTCGTCGAGGAACTCGGTGAAGACGGCAAACCAACCGGAGAATTTATTCCTAAAGTTTCTTTTGTAGACAAGGACAAGAACAAGAAGACTATCGTTCTTGATCTTTCTCCCGAGGATGCGGTCAAGAGAATGTCTGAAATGGAAGAACATTTTAACCTATTCAGTGCCGATGGGCAGCAAGGTTTTGGTCGCTTTCGCGCAGGAAAAGGAAAAGAGATTCCTGTACGGGAGATTGCGAAAGATCCTGCGGCTTATCGGGAGGCCAGAAAAAAAGGACAACTAACCTTTTAAGAAAGGATTTACTGAATCATGAAAAAGATCTGGGTTCCAGTTTTCGACAACTCCCTCGATGCTCTCTATCCTGAGGTCTGGGCGCAAGAAGCCTTGATGGTTCTTGAGGCTCAGACGGTCGGTTTGAACTTCGTCTATCGCGATTTCGATGACGCCGTCGCCAACTACGGGGATATCGTGAATGCCCATCGTCCGGGATCTTTCACGATGAAGCGCAAGTGGCACGCCGACTCCGTCGAGGATCAGGATGCCACGGCGACGAATGTTCCGGTCGCCCTGAATCAGCATCTCTACACAACCTTCATCATCAAGGACGGTGAGGAAGCCCTGTCCTTCAAACAGCTGCGGAACATGTATCTCATCCCGGCCGTCGAGAGCATTGCCCAGGGTGTGGACAGGATGATCCTGTCCCAGGCCTACAAGTTCCTGGGGAACTCCGTCGGGAAACTCGGCACTGCTCTCGGCAAGCAGGCAATCGTCGATGTTGAGACGAAGTTCAACACTCTGAAAGTCCCCATGAACGCCCGGTATGGCCTTCTGACCCCACAGCAGAAGGGTGATCTTTCGATGGTCGCGGATTTCACGAACGCCGAAAAGATCGGGGACAGCGGCACGGCCGTCCGGACAGGCTCTCTGGGCTTGCTGCTCGGAACCAACTGGATCATGGCCCAAAATGGCTGTTCGATCGCGGCCGGGAATACAACCTATGCCACCGCATTGACGGCCAATGCCGCGGCTGGAGCAACAACCCTCGCCGTGACGGCCTTTGTCGCAGAGCATGACGTCCACCGCGGGGCCTGGCTGACTGTCGCAGGGGATATGACCCCACAGAAAATCACGGCCATCGACGCCGCGGCAGAGACCCTGACCATTTCTCCGGGTCTGAAGTACGCGGCAGTAAGCACGGCCGTTGTGACCATCTATGTACCGGGAGCCATCAATCTCGGTGCAGGATATGCCACCGGGTGGCTGAAGCCCATCGTCATCGACGGCTACTCTGTTGCTCCGCAGGTCGGCCAGCTCCTTTCCATCGGGCCGCTTTCCGCAGGGACACATCGCGCCTGGAACCTGGATCAGTATGCTGCCCTCCAGGCAAGTACCACGGGTCTTCTGCTCGATGTTCCTTTGGCAGAGGATAAAGTGGACAATGGCATTGTCGCCGTCGGCCCCTCCGGAAACTTCGGTCTTTGCCTGCATCCGAACGCCATCGCCGTTGTTTCCCGGCCGCTGCCAACCCCGATTTCCCGCGGAGCCGAAGCCTTTGTCGCGAATTACAATGGCCTCTCGATCCGTGTCGTCGTGACCTATGACGGCGTCAAACAGGGGCATCGGGTGACGGTTGACATGCTCTGTGGCATCAAGGTGCTGGACACAAATCTCGGGATCTGTCTGCTGTCGTAGTAGGGGAATCTATGAGCAATTTAAGGCTGGTCAGAGGGATATTGTATCAGTTGAAGCGGGATTTTCCTTGTGAAATTCTTCTGCGCAATATCTCTCTGTCTGAATCGAACAAGAAGACTGGAGTGATTTCGAAATCCTTTGAAGTCATCAGTGTTCGGAGAGCCATTTTGCTCCCGGCCATTCTCAAGCCTTCTTTTATTTATGACCTGTCTTTTATTGCCGCCAGCAAAAACTTTACTTATGGTGGTTTGTTTGGAGCCAGCACCCGCGTGGTGATTGTTGACGGAAGAGACATTCCTTCACTCTTTAAGATCGAAGAAGGTCTTCAAGTCGTCTTTAAAAATCAAGCGTATGTTCTCAAATCGATCGAGAAGCTTGTAGAAAACTTGGGCTTCCTGTTGACAGTCACCGCGCTAACAACTTCGGAGCCATAAATGGATTCAAATTGGCCAAGATGGATTTATGCTTCTGTTACGGATCATTTTGCCTCCGCGACAAGCTACAAAACATTTGTTGAAGGAGAGCCAAGACTTACTTGGAGTGAAAAAGATTTTATTGAGATCCGGATGGACGGCCCATATTTTACTCAACTTGATGCAGCTGTTTGGGAGGCAATGATCGAAGTCAATATTTTAATCCAGTCAGCGATAGATTTTACAAATCTTCATAAAATTCATACTATGACTGGAATTGTTGCAGCGGCTTTTATCGATGGTCTCCAGATATATAAGTATGGGACGGGCCTTCAGGATGATCAATCTCTCTTAGGGTGTCTTGAATTATTACAGAACAAAAAGGATCGACAGCTTTTGGTAATCAGCCATTTTGGTCAACTCGCTCCAGACAAATTGCTTCAGCAGGCAACTGTTGAGGGACATTTTAAAATTCAACTTGGATAAGGAGACATGCATACATGGCAGCGATCGATCTGAAAAAGGCAACACTCAAGGTTCAAGATGGATCGACGACTCCAAACTCCTTGACGGTCAAGATCGGCGAAGGAAATCTCACTTTTTCCGAAAAGAGGAACATGGAATATGTGCTCGACCGTGGTCTCCTCGACAACGTCAAGGAAGGTGATCAGGTTCCACTTGAGGTCAATTTTGACTTCATTTGGGAATACATCATGGGATCGTCTTCGTCGGCGCCGGGTCTCGAAGAAGCCCTCAAGGGGACAGCCCCCGGATGGGTTTCGACGGACACGGATGCCTGCCGTCCGAAAGCTGTTGATCTCGTTCTGGAATATCTTCCGACTCCCGCAACATGCGGAGACAAGGAAACAATCACGTTTCCTGATTTTCGCTATGAGTCAATCGACCATGACCTCCGAAACGGGACAGTCAGTTGCGCCGGGAAGTGTAATGTTCTCTCCCCGGCAGCAGTACGAGCGGCACAAACTACTTAACTTCTTCTGGAGCGGGCTTCGGCCCGCTCCATACTCAGAAATGAGGGGCGTATGAAATTGCATGGTATAAAACTTCAGGGGCCAGCCACTAAAACTATTGTTCTTCCACGCCAAAATGGTAATCTTGTTTTTACTTTTCAGGCTGTCTTAAACACCGATGAGTTCAATAAGATTTATCCTCCACCGAAGCCTCCAGTCAAAAAACTTCCTGGTGGTGGGAAAGTTGCAGTTACAGAAGACAAAAAATACGGGGAAGAATTACAGAAATGGGGGGAACTTAAAGCCCACTGGGTTTTTCTACAGTCTATAAGTGCAACACCCGGACTTGAGTGGGAAACTGTTGATTCCGCAAATCCTGATACTTGGAAGAATTACGATGAAGAACTTCAAAAGGCAGGATTAACAGAATCTGAAAGGCTCCGGCTTCTCAAAGAATACATTGAAGTCCAGGGTCTTGATGATGACAAGATTTCTCAAGCAACAAACAGTTTTTTAGCTGGTCTTCAGGAGGAGAAAGAAAAGCCATTATCCCAAAATTCCGATCAGAGCGATACGCCATCTGGCGAGGTTGTGAACGCTTAGGAATTTTTCCTCCTGAAGTAAAGAAATCTTGGGATGAGTGTAATATTTGGATTCAGGCTTCAATAATTGCTTACAATCAGTTAAGGACAGTAGAAGAAATTGAGACCTACGCTGATATATGGGCAAGTAAGCATTAGCAATGTGAAGTCTTCTGTTCGGGACTATAAGTATAAGTATTATTTAGCAATGAAACGGTTAATGATGGATGCGGCTGGCGTCTTCGCCGAAAGTGCTATCCAGAGGGTACACGTTGACACGGGAATGTCGGCCGCATCTCTTGAACCTTTTGCTAAAGCTGCAAAAACATCTATTATAGGTCAGGTTGCTCCTCGTAGAGTTAGAAAAGGAATGACCTCAATTTCAGGATTTTATTATAAAAATAGATTCAAGTCAATTCCAGAAGGATTAAAAGCTGGAAAAACAGCATATAGATTTAACTTTGGAACAAAAGATCGCCCATATATGTCTTTTAGATTTTCTATTAAAGTTTGGCAATATATGTTTTGGGAGTCTCGGTGGCAGAGCCTTTTAAATGCCCAGATTGACGCAGAAGTTTTTATTGAAAATAATTATTCAAAATATCTACCAGCTGGATTGAACAAACTTTTTAAATTCACTGGCGGGGTAAATTACTGATGGTTGCTGAAACTGTTGAGCCAAAAGCCAATTTTTCTGCCGTTTTTAAAGAGCTTGATAAGCTCGTTAAAAAATGGGAGAATATTGCCAAAGCCCAGGAAAAAGCTGCGACGAGTGTCGAAAAAGTTTTAACGAAACTCGGCGATACCTCAAAAACTGTCTCTGATTTAGCAAAATCCGTTAACCAAGCTGTCAAAGGCTTTAACGATATCCTGCGTTCCCAACAGGCATTGGCCACTCAAGTAAATTCCACAACTTCAGCAATCCAGAAACAAAAAGTTGCCTTAGACAGTATTTCTAAATCCAATGCTAAATATGCCGGTGATCTTGTCCAAAGAGGCATGACACAAGCTTCAATGACGGGCATCGGAGCAACTTTTGGAGAACAAGCTAATTACAAAAATACTATTGGAAGACTCCGTGAACTTGTTGCTTCGCACGGCATTGCAAGAGAACAGATTCAAAAGATGTGGGAAGAGATAGGGCGCGGAGAAACACAAGCATACACAGGAGCCTTAAGAAAAGTACGAAACGCCCTTATTGAAACAAAAGTAGCAAGAGAAAAGCTTGGTGAAGCTGAGAGAAAATCCCAAGCAGTTTTAAAAGCCTCTGCAGATGCCCAAGAACAGGTTAGATTAAAAACTGAAGCAGCAACAAAAGCAATCCAGCGCCAAGCTGCTATCATGCAGGCCAGAAATGTGGCTTCTCGTAAAGCCGATTCTGCCACATCACTCCTTCTGCAGCAGGGTGTTACAACAGCTGATATAAAAACAAAACAATCCTCTCCTGAGGAAATCCTTAATTATAAAAATGCAATAACGAGAGTCCGAGAACTCCGCGCGCAGCATAATATCGCCTATAAGCAGATTGCGAGCATGTGGGCAGATCTCGGACGTGGAGCAATTAAATCTTATGTTGGTGGTTTGAGTGATGTTCAAACTGCCATGCTGAAAGTTAAAACAGCCCAAAATCAACTTGGGGCTTCTTGGACAAAAGCTGTAGATCAACAAGCAGCTGCTTTTGCAAGAACACATTTAGTCTCTGTAAATGCTTCTAAACAGACAAAACAATTAAAAGATCACGTTGAAGAACTAACAGTTTCTTGGAAAAGTTTTACAAGACTTGTTGCCGTTCAAGTTTTGCACCAAGCGATTTCGGCTTTAATGAGAACTATTAGAGACGGAATTGGGACTGTTATCGAGCTTGGTATCCGGATTGGCGAAATCCAAACTATTTCACAGAAACTCCCATTGACTGTAAATCAATGGGTTGCTGGTTTTCGGCAACTTTCAGATACATGGGGAGGCCCACTTCTTGACCAGGTTGCTGCTGGTTATGAAGCAATTTCGGATCAGATTGTCGAAGGTTCAGATACATTTAAATATTTGCAAGAAGTCAATCAGTTTGCTGTAACAGCTGTTTCCACAACAACAGAAGCTGTCCAGCTTCTTGATGCAACAATCAATGCTTTTAAATTAGACACTTCGCGTGCCAATGAGATCGCTGCGTCATTCTTTGCAACGATTGACTTAGGACGTGTTCGTGCATCTGAAATGGCCCAAACATTCGGGCAACTTGCTGTCCCTGCAAGTCAATTAGGGGTTTCCCTTAATGAGTTGCAGTCGATGATTACAGTAGCATCAAGACAAGGTATAAAATATAATACGACAGCCACGTATCTTAGAAACGTTTTCTTGAAACTTATTAAACCGACCGAGGAGATGCAGAAATACTTCAGAGAGATTGGTGTTGAGACTGGTCAAGCTGCTATTGAAACTTTTGGATTCATGAATCTTTTGACCATGCTCTCTGAAAAATTTAATGATAATACCGCTGAAATTGGTAAATTGATGGGCCGCCTTCGTGCTATGCAAGGTACAATGTCCATCACTGGAAAAAATCTTCAGGACGTCCAAAAAGACTATGTTGAGATTACTAAAGCTATTGAAACATATAATGAAAAAATGAAATTTATTATGGAGTCTACTGAAAAAAGACTCGCCATAATGATGGAAAGGATTAAAAACTTTTTTACTGTTGATATCGGAAAGGGTCTTGTTGATTCGATAGATCAGCTTGGGATAAGTCTTACAGCTATTACGGCTGGAGTAAAAGCTTTCTCTGACACAGTGATGTTTGGTGCTGTTGTTGCTGTCTTGGCATTACTCAAATCTTTACTAACTTTAAATCCTATTCTTGCCGGGATTACATTAGGGCTTTCCGCTTTCTTTGTTCGACGTTATCAAATCAGAATGGATGCAGAGCGAGCAGATGAAATTGATAGATTAACAACCGCAAATCAGAAAAAATGGTTAGATCAAGAGTTGGCGGCTATTAATACTGCCTATGATGCAAGGAAAAAGAAAGAAGATGAAATCTATCAAAATCATGCATCAAAATTGGCTCTATTGAAAGGGTTAATTGCTTCGAGTATTGATAGTTATGAAGAACCATATAAAGAGTTCATAGAATCTACAGGACGTTTAGAAGAAAAAGTCATTGATAAAATTCGGGAACAACTCAATGAAACAAAAGAAGAATTAAATAGATTCTCGAATATTGCTGCAAAAAAGATGAAGGACTTCAATAAAGAAGCCCAACATCTTGACTATATTATGGAACGTCGTCTTACCGGACTCGATCGAACTGACCGAAAAGAACCGGATATTGAAGAAAAATTTAAATTTGTTGCTGGCCAAATTACTATTCTTGAAGACGAACTACGTCAAGCAACTATAAATATAAATGAAGACCGATTTGACACAATCAGTGCAAAATTAATTGAAACAGTAAAAAAGGCTATTGACTATTCAGATCAATATACAGAAGAAAAAGGCCCCGGAAGACAATTAATAGCACATGGAGAATCTTTTTATAGATATTGGGTTGGTGAGGCCAATAGGTATAAAAGGATTTTGGAGGGGAACGCAGCCGTCCAGGCAGCTGTACAAGCAGAAAGGCATCAGGCTCTTCAAGATGAAGCCTCAAGAGTAAAAGACTTAGCAAATATTATAACTAAAACTTCTTGGACAGATTTACAAAAAATCGAAGATGCTGAAAAATTTACAAAAGTTTTTGAAGAACAGAAAGAGGCTTTAAAAGCTCTGGAACAATATGGAGCAAAATACGGTGTAGATTTTTATAGAGAGGCACAGCTCGCTGTCGAAAAAATTAATACGGAACATCTCATTGGTCTAAAACAACAAGAATTTGCTATTACTGCTCAACAGCAAATTGCAACAGAAATAAAAAAGCGGCAAGATGAGGAATTAGAGAGAAATAGACAGATTTGGATAGATTATGTCAAGTTCGCTCAGGATGCTTCTCAATCTGTTCGACAGGCTTGGCTTAAAATGGCAATAGAAGATTCAACAATGGGGAGGAATGCAGCCCCAAGACAAGCGAGCGGGCGTTCAGCTGGAATCGACACACAGGCTGCTTGGCTTTCCCCACAAGAAATGGTAATGAATCCTGCTGCAAGTAGAAAATTCTACAGTACTCTTGTGGCATTAAATAGTAGTCAAAGAAGATTTAGCAGTGGAAGTAGCGGGACGACATACAATATCGGTGACGTTAATCTTAATGGCATTTCTCAGAATGTCGATCAAAACATTATTAGGATAGGTAAGGGGATTCGCAAACAACTAAGACTCGGGAGACTAAATCTTGCCACTTAGTCTTACATATAATACAACGACAGTTGTTCTAAGGAGCCCTGAGCTTGATGATATTCTGCGTTTTTCTTCGCAGGCTATTACAAGACAGTTAAAAGGCGGATTGCCAAAAATTTTCAAGGACCCACTCTGGCCCGTTATTGAGATTCGACAATATAGTTTTAGACATTTAAGTAAGACTCAGATAACAGATTTTGAAAATCTATATAGAGCTTCAATCGGACTTTCAATTCTTTTGCAAGAGAGCTATGGGGTCACACTCACTGGTTTTATTATGAACCCTACGATTGAGATTCTTACAATAAAAGATCTTTGTAGTTATGATCTTGAATTTGAGTTTCTCGCAACAGTAGTAAGTTACCTTACTGGAGAATGTGTTGAAGATCCTAATTACACAGCTGTGACTCCAGAGCCAGGTGACCCTGAATTTCATGGTACTCTTGAGAATGATTTTTATTATCAATTTTGGAATGAATTGGGGTCAGAGAGAATGCAGTCTGAGGCTGGAGCCTATGTCTTTAGGGAGAGTTACTAATGGTCACTTTAACATATCCATATGTCTCTCCATCATATACACTACAATTACCTAATCCAGTATTAGGAGATGCCATTCAAATTGAAGAGCCTTTTTCTCTTGATTATAGTGGTTCAGGAAGAATCTACACCTATAAAAAAGCATCCGGCGGCTATAAATTGTTATTAACATTTGATAATCTTTCTTTTACAGAGCGAGCAAATTTGAAACTCTTTTTATATGCTGCTGTTAATAATACAAGTGGATATAAGGATCATTCTTCTGTTCAGTGGAGAGGGATTTTTATAAATGATCCCTTTGAACAGTCAAATAGACATAGGTCATTTGGAGCAATTACACTTGAATTTAAAGGAAGAAAAGTATGAAATTTTCAGATGCTGCTTTAATCCTTTCTCTAAATGACGATGACGAAGTCTTTATGATTCGTCCTGTGGGTGGTGGAAACTATACAGAGGTACGGGCAGCTGTTGATAATTTTTTAAGCAGCCTCTTATCTCTCGTTACAGCTGACACTATTGCCTGGACGGCTGTCAATAAGACTGGGTCTGATTTAGCAGATCTGGTAACAAAAAGTCATACTTCTTTGGATGATATCGGGATAAATTCTCATATTGAGATTGACGATTTTATTGCGGCCCACAGTCCAGCAAAGGTAATTACATTTGCTCCTGTGGAGAGTGACTTTAATGTTCATATAAAAGAAGGGACAATCGCTTTCACCGTCCCGGCTCTTCTTAATGGGTATAATTTGACAGATGTTCTTGTTTCTGTGCATACGCCAGGAACTGGGAGTGGAGCAACCGCTATTCAGATTCGACGTAGGAGAGCAGGAATCAATGCCGATATGCTGAGCACAAAAGTTACCGTGGGAGTTGGTGAATATTTTGCAAATGACGGGGTTATTAATACCTCGAATGATGATCTTCTCACTGGTGACCAAATTTATGCTGATATTGATGAGTTGACAGCAACTCCTCCAACTGGACTCTCGATTGCTCTCACGGTGAACAATGTATAAGTATCTTACAGCAGAGGACGTTAGGAATATCCCACAGGAGATGTTGCCCATGCCTGTTCTCAGTGGCTCGATGATTAGTCTTTTTGCATTTGGCGTGAGGATGGTTAAAGATTCTAAATATTCACATTTTATGTGGCTCCATCGTCCGGGGTATTTTGCTTCACAACAGTTTTGGTTCAGGGAAATTCCAGTAGACAAATACCTAAAAGCACTTAATTTATTAAAATTTTGGTATATTGAAGGAATTTCTCAACAAGTAAGAGATATTCTGATTTATCAAATCAACCAGGATCTTAAACAGCCTATTTGGAAAACTCGATATGATTGGTTGGCAATCGTCGGTCATTTTTTAGGAATACCTTTTCTTCAGAATCCACATACAAATATTTGTAGTGAGCGAGCAAACTATTTAAAATATATAGATCGTCGGTATGACCTCGATAAGACCTGTCCTGCTCCGAATGACATTAATAATTGGCTTAAAGAAACTCGTGGCTATAGTGTTTATGGCAAATTCGACCCAGAAGAATAGGAGGAAATCTTAATGACACTCAGACTAAGTAGTGGATTTATTGATGACATTCTGGAGAACCCAGGGATTCCCAAGGCAGCCGCGGTAGGAACAGTCTTTTCTTTCGTCGATGGTGGGGCAGGGAATGACCAAATTCA
>Ga0105093_10000221_pt1 | contig 21818 bp, 21 predicted proteins | sample PPLLak3March2015_2_FD_79111 | JGI IMG/M metagenome (GOLD analysis project Ga0105093, IMG submission 79111) | Freshwater sediment microbial communities from Prairie Pothole Lake near Jamestown, North Dakota, USA - PPLs Lake P8 Core (3) Depth... | ecosystem: Environmental > Aquatic > Freshwater >... | reverse complement strand
CGCCTCGCAGCGCCGGCGCTCCGTCTGCAGCCGCCCCCTCGCAAACAGCTGGATGCACTCCGGGTAGAGCTGCCACTCCTGCTCCAACCCGCGCCGACGGATGCTCTCCAGGGTATCGTCTTCGCGCACGGCAAAGGCGCGCTGGCCGATGATCGGCCCGGAGTCTTCGCCGTAGTCGACAAAATGCACGGTGCAGCCGGCCACCTTGCAGCCGTACCGGAAGGTGTCCCCGTATCCGTCGGTCCCCGGGAAAGCCGGCAGCAACGCCGGATGGATGTTCATGATTCGCGGCCGGGCGCGGTCCGTGTTCACGCGGTCGATGAAGTAGGGCGTCAGGTTGCGCATGAACCCGGCCAGCACGAGCAGGTCAAAGGAGTCGGGCGGCATGGATTCCAACAGGCGCGCCTCGGCCACGGCGCGCGAAATCAGGAAAGCATCCACGGCGCTGCGGTCGGAGGATGAGGACAGAAGGGCCTGCTTGGCGCGCACCTCCTCCAACCTGAAGTCTTCCGGCGGCCGCATCGGGTCAGGCGCCTGCCGGCATGCGCGCAGGATCGCCGCATAATCCACCACTAAATCCCGGATGCCGTGCTTCCGGGCCCGCTCCAGCCCCCCGGCGCCGGGCTTGTCCGCGCCGACGAAGACCATGTCGGCATCGATCGCCCCGCTGCGACTGGCGTCGATGATCGCTTGAAGATTGGTTCCGCCCCCCGAAATCAAAGCCCCGACCCGGATCTTTTTCTTCATGGGTGCCTCCTGCACGCGGATTGTTTAAACGCTGATGAGCAGCTCGAATGGACATGCTGATCGGAAATCGCTCCTAACCTCCCTTTTCCAAAGGGAGGCATTCGCTTCTTTGGAAAAGAGCGACCCGCAGAGATTCATAACCGGCCCGATCTCCCAAATAGGCCGGCGTCAGCCCGCCTAGGTTGACATCGATAGGCTTTGACTTTATTATCACCCCGTCTCTAATTTTCAAGAAAGGAATTGAGTGAAATGGCTGAAGGCTTAGTTGAAGTCGAGGACGGCAATTTCGAGACGGAAGTGCTGAAAAGCGATAAGCCGGTGCTGGTGGATTTCTGGGCTCCGTGGTGCGGCCCCTGCAAGGCGATCGCGCCCCTGGTGGAAGAGCTGTCCAAGAGCTATGGGGACAGGATCAAGTTCGCGAAGTGCAATGTCGACAACAACCCCGTCACCCCTGCGAAATACGGGATCAAGGCGATTCCGACGCTGATTTTCTTCAAGGCGGGCGGCGTGGCCAACCAGATCACGGGAATGGTGGCCAAGGCCAAGCTGGAAGAGGCCCTCAGCAAACTGGTGTAGCCGAGGCGCCCCGGGGCCTGTGCCGCATGAGGGGACGCGCTCGGCCGCATCGCCATGGGCAGCCGTTGTTAAGCGAATAAATGCGCGGTCTCGCTCTCGAGGCGTTGGCCCCCTGGGACTTCGGCTTTCGGATCAATCTTCACTCGCAATCGGACCGTCATGAAAATCAGGATGGCACAGTTCGCGGCTGCGGCGATGTTCGTCGCCTTGGCCGCCACCGGATGCAGCACGATCAGGGAGACCGCCACCGATTTCAAGAAATCGGTGGTAACGTTTTTTGGAGGGGCGGATGAGAACCTTACCGCCGAGGAACTGGCGATCAACGGGATGGATGAGTTCGATAAGGGAAACTACCACAAATCGATCGAGCACTTCCAGCGGCTGAAAGACATCTATCCCTTTTCCAAGTACGCTATCCTGGCGGAGCTCAAACTGGGCGATGCGCATTACCAGCTCGTTCAATACGAGGACGCGCTTTTCGCCTACGAGGAGTTTGAGAAGCTGCACCCGCGCAACGAAGCCATTCCCTATGTCATCTACCAGATCGGGCGCTGCCATTTCGATCGCATCACCACGCCCGACCGGGACCAGACCGCTGCGCGCAAGGCGTTGGAAGCCTTTTCCCGTCTTCAGAAGCAGTTTCCGAACGATCCCTATTCCCGCAGCGCCGCCGACCACATCGTCACCTGTTACAAGAGCCTTTCCGGGCACGAGTTCATCGTCGGCGAGTTCTATTTCAAGAGCAAGCATTTCAAGGCCGCTCTTACCCGCTTTCGCACCGTTGTGACGGAATTTCCCGATGTCGGCTATCACCAGCCGGCCCTGAACCTTATCGCGGCCTGCGAGAAGAATCTGTCCGAAGAAACCGCCCGGTTGAAGGAAGGACCTGACGCCCCGGCTGTCGAGCCATCGCTGGCCCTGCCTGAAAACGGATAACGCGTCGAAATTCCTTGATTCAACCTGTTGCTTGCTGTATAAAAGAAATTTTTGAATTCATCATAGAGCGGCGGCAGGGCCCCATGCGCCGGTGCTGCCATTCAGGAGAGTGCAGCCGTGTCGAAGATGTGCGAAATCTGCGGAAAAAAACCCATGGTGGGCAGCCATATCAGCCATGCCCACAATGTCACCAAACGCCGTTTCAACCCCAACCTTCAGCGCGTGCGCGCGGTCACGACGGGCCGCTCCAAGACCCTGATGGTATGCACGGCCTGCCTGAAATCGGGCCGCGTGCAGAAGGCGTCCTGACGCCGGGCCGATCCGGAAGAAGATCCATTGCCGGCGCCAGCCGGTTCCTCCGGGTTAACCGACCCGCCTGGCATACTGAACCTGTTTCACCGTGCGGATCGCATCCAGTATCCTATTCAGGTGCCCGGTGTCCGCAACGGCGATGGTAAACAGGCTTTCCACTGTCTTGTTCTCCTTGGTATCGGAGCTGGCGTTGAGGATGTTGGCGCCCAGTTTGCTTATGCTGCCGACCAAATCGGCCAGCAACCCCATGCGGTCGTAAGAGACAATTTGAATCTTGGCCGGATAGGATTCGGCGGCTCCGGTGTTCCATTCCACCTCGATCTGTCTTTCCGGGCTGCTGCGCAGGGCGTTTAGGCAGCTTGCGCGGTGAACCGTCACACCGTAGCCCAGCGTGATGTAGCCGATGATCGGGTCCCCGGGCACCGGCTGGCAGCACTTCCCGAACTTGATCAGGATGTCCTCCAACCCCTTGACCAGCACCCCCGCCCGTGGCTTTTTCTTGCGCACCCGGCTCATCAGCTTTTCCAGGAGCGACTCCCCGCTGTCCGGGGATACGGGCTTTGCGGTGAAAGGCCTGAGGACCTGAAGGGGCGTCACCTTCCCGTAGCCGACGCTGGCGACCAGGTCGTCGAGGCTTTTCACCCCCAGCGCGGCCACCACCTCATCCATTTTGTCGCTCTTGGACAGGGTGACGAAGTTCAGCCGCTCCTTGCGGAAGGCCTTGTCCAGCATCTCCCGGCCGAGGCTGATGCTGCGTTCCTTTTCCTGGGTCTTGACCCACTGGCGAATCTTGGCACGCGCCTTTACGGTCTTGACGAATTTCAGCCAGTCCTTGCTGGGCGTGTGGTTTTTGGATGTGACGATCTCGACGATGTCGCCGGTCTGGAGCGCGTACGGCAGGCTGACCATCTGGCCGTTCACTTTGGCGCCGACGCATTTGTGCCCGATCTCCGTGTGGATCAGGTAGGCGAAGTCCACCGGCGTGGACCCCTTCGGCAGGCCGCGGATATCCCCCTTGGGGGTGAAGACGTAGACCTCGTCGGGGAACAGATCGAGCCGGACGTTCTCCATGAATTCACCGGGATCGCGAACGGCTTCCTGGTTCTCCACCAGATCCTGGATCCAGGCGAATTTCTTGCTGATGTTTTCGTCGATGCGCCGGCCTTCCTTGTAGCCCCAGTGGGCCGCGATCCCCGACTTGGCCACCCGGTCCATCTCCCAGGTCCGGATCTGGATCTCGATGCGCTCGCCGACCGGGCCGATGACGGTGGTGTGCAGCGACTGGTACATGTTGGGCTTGGGCCGCCCGATGTAATCCTTGAACTTGTAGTCGATCGGCTTCCACATGGAGTGGACCAGGCCCAAGGCCTCGTAGCACTGGGAGACCGTGTCCAGGATGATCCGGAAGGCGATAAGGTCGTAGATCTGCTCGAAGGTGAGATCTTGTGCCTTCATTTTGGAGTAGATGCTGTAAAAATTCTTGCTGCGGCCCAGAACCTCGGCCTGCAGGCCGGCCTCCTCGAGCTTGGCGCGCAGAGTGGACTTGACGGTTTCGATGTAGCGCTCCCGCTCGGTCTTGGACTTGGCCACGAGCAGCTCGATGCGGGTGTATTCCTCCGGGTTGAGGTATTTGAAGGAGTTTTCCTCCAGCTCGTTCTTGATCCAGTAGATCCCGAGGCGGGCGGCGAGCGGGGCGTAAATGTCCAGCGTTTCCTGCGCGATGGCCTTGCGCTTTTCGGGCGAATGGAAGCGCAGGGTGCGCATGTTGTGGAGGCGGTCGGCGAGCTTGATGAGAATCACGCGGATGTCGTCGGCCATGGCCAGAAACATCTTGCGGATGTTCTCGGCCTGCCGCTCCTGCAGGCTGGAGGTCGGCATCAGGCTCAGCTTGGTGACGCCGGAGACGATGCGCAGCACGTCCGGGCCGAACAGCGCCTCCACGTCCTCGGCCTGGGCGCGCGTGTCCTCGAGAACGTCGTGCAGCAGGGCCGAGGCCACGCTGATGGGATCCAAACGCATATCGGCCAGGATATTGGCCACCTCGAGAGGGTGCATCAGGTAAGGCTCCCCGGAGAGCCGCACCTGCCCGGCGTGAACCTGTGCGGAATAGACGTAGGCGCGTTCAACCACATCCACGTCCGCGCCCGGAGAACCTTCGGTGAGCTTGTCGAGGATGTTGTTGATTCGGATCATTAATAGGCCTTCGCGAACACGGCGCGGTGCTGCCCGGTTTTCCCGCAACTGATGCACGGTCCGGGCGCTTCCGGCACGTCGAAAGGCAGGCAGCGGATGGTCACCGTCAGCTCTTCCTTGATCCGCGCCTCGCAGGCGGGGTCGCCGCACCACCCGGAAATCGCGAAGCCCCCGTGGATTTCCGGCTTTTCGAGGTTGCGGGGCGTGAAATAGTCGTAGAACTCGCCTTTCTCGTCGATCACCACCGTGTTTTCGGTGCGATAGGCGAGCGCGCGCGCAAACAGCGTGTTCTGGATGTCGTCCAGAATGCCCGGGATCTCGGCCACGAAGGCTTCCCGCTTCAGCGAAACCCGTTCGTGGTGGGGCTTGTCGCGCCGCCCCAGGAATACGGCATTTTCCTTGATCTCGCGGGCGCCGATTTCGACCCGCAGGGGGATGCCCTTCTTAATCCACTCCCACCCCCGGGCGCCGCCGATGTCCCGGCGGTCGACTTCGACCGTGATCGGCCGGTCGTTGTAGCGGCAGGCTTTCAGCTCCTTGGCCAGGCTTTCCGTGTAGGCCATCACGGCCTGGCGCTCGTCCTCCTTCTTGAAAATGGGCAGCAGAACCACCTGGGCCGAGGCCACCCGCGGCGGCAGGATGATGCCGTCGTCATCGCCGTGGGCCATGATCACCCCGCCGATCAGCCGGGTGGAGGCGCCCCAGGAGGTGGTCCACACGAACTCCTCGCGCTCCTCGGCCGACTGGAATTTGATCCCGGACGCACGCGCGAAGTTCTGGCCCAGAAAATGGGAGGTGCCGGCCTGCAGCGCCTTGCGGTCCTGCATCATGGCTTCGATGCAAAGGGTGTCCACCGCCCCCGGGAACCGCTCGGCGGCGGTTTTGCGGCCCTTGAGGACCGGCAGGGCCAGGTATTCCTCGGCCAGGCGGGCATAGACGTCGAGCATCATCATGGTGCGCTCCCAGGCCTCCTCCCGGCTGGCATGCGCCGTGTGCCCTTCCTGCCATAGAAATTCACTGGTGCGCAGAAAGATGCGGGTGCGCATCTCCCAGCGCACGACATTGCCCCACTGATTGAGCACGATCGGCAGATCGCGGTAGCTGGAGATCCACTTCGAAAACGCGTCGGCGATAATGGTCTCCGAAGTCGGCCGGACCACCAGCGGCTCGGTCAGCGGCCCCGCCGGAACGAGCTCGCCGCGCTCGTTCTTCTCCAGCCGGTGGTGGGTGACGACCGCGCACTCCTTGGCAAACCCCTCGACGTGGTCGGCCTCTTTCTGCATGAAGCTGAGCGGGATGAACAGCGGAAAATAGGCGTTCTTGACCCCCGTTTCCTTGAACATGGCGTCCATGGCCTGCACGATGTTTTCCCAGATGGCGTACCCCCAGGGTTTGATCACCATGCAGCCCCGCACCGGCGAGCGCTCGGCCATGTCCGAGGCCTTGATCACCTGCTGGTACCATTCCGGGTAGTCTTCGCTTCGTGTCGGTGATATGGCGGATTTCGGCTTTTTACTCATCTTTTGCGCAATTCCTCTCTGTTATTACTTCTGCCTGTGTGCGGTTCCTCTAGACGGCTTGGGGGCGTGGCAGGGTCGCCTGAAAAATTGGTTGCGGCGCGCTGCGGCCGAAAACCCGCCCCGCCGAACCTCAGCTAAAATTGAACCTGTTTACTTGCTGGAGTAATAACTTGAGCCGCCTCACGCATCATTCCCGAGGACGGCTGCAGCGGGCTTATTTTCGAACGTGGCCACTTCCTCCAGCAATGCCTCCACCAGCTGCTCCTCGGGAACCGTCCGGATCACCTTCCCCTTACGAAAGAGCGCCCCCGTGCCGTCTCCTCCTGCGATCCCGATGTCGGCTTCGCGGGCTTCGCCCGGACCGTTGACGACACAGCCCATTACGGCGATCTTGATCGGGGCGGTGCTGGTCGCGAGCGCCTTTTCCACCCGCTCCACGATCCCGAACAGATCGATCCGCGTGCGGCCGCAGGTGGGGCAGGCGATGATTTCAGGTCCCCGCCGCCGGATGTCGAGGGCCGCCAGGATCTCGTATCCGGCCCGCACCTCTTCGACCGGGTCCCGGGTCAGCGAGACTCTCAGCGTATCGCCGATCCCTTCGGCCAGGAGCGTCCCGATGCCGAGCGCGGACTTGACCAGCCCGGAGAAAAGCGTGCCGGCTTCGGTCACCCCGAGGTGCAGCGGCAGCTCGGTCAGCGTGGCCAGCTGGCGGTAGGCGGCCACGGTGCGCCTCACGTCCGAGGCCTTCAACGACACCTTGATCTCGTGAAAGTCATGGCTGCGCAGGAGCTCGATATGCCGCATCGCGCTGGCCACCATGCCCTCGGGAGTGGCCCCATTGTATTTTTTGAGCAGGTCTTTTTCAAGCGATCCCGAATTGACGCCGATGCGGATCGGGATTCCGCGGTCTCGGGCGCAGTCGACCACCGCCTGGACCTTTTTCGGCCCACCGATGTTGCCCGGATTGATGCGCAGCCCGTCCGCCCCCGAGTTCGCCGCGGCGATGGCCAGACGGGAATCGAAATGGACATCGGCGATCACGGGGATCCGAACCTGGGCCTTTATGACAGCGATCGCCCGGGCCGCGGCCAAGTCCGGTACCGCCACGCGCACGATGTCGCAGCCTGCGGCTTCCAGGCGCCGGATTTGCGCCACGGTCGCGGCCGAGTCCTCTGTCGGCGTGTTGGTCATGGACTGCACCGATATCGTGGCGGTCCCGCCCACCGCCACGCTGCCGACGCGGATCTGTCTCGAAACCCGTCGCTGAATCATCGAGTCCCCTCGGGAATGCCCCGATATTGTGTCCGGGATATTGTGTCCGGGGTTGCCATCCCTCCCCTTCTGTGGTAGGGTCCGCGGAACTCTTTTCCCCCGGTGGTCCGCAGCGGTCCAGAGAGGTCATCGCCCCGTCGCACCCTCTAACACCCGTTATTTAATGCGATCCGAGCCGGGTGTAAAGAGGCGCCCGAGCATCTGAAATCATCACCTATCAAACACGTTAGCCGACATCAAGCGAGGAGTTGCAACCATGAGCGAAAAATCAGGGCCACCGTTTGCCTCCAAGCACGGCCAGAAGACCCGGGAGCAGATCGACCCGGCGGTTCGAGAGTCCCTTGAGCGCCATACCCCGCAGGGCGAACTGGCCTGCGCCGTGGCCTTCCGCTTGGCCGATGAACTTCGAAAACCGCCGGCGGCCATCGGCGAAGCGGCGGATTTGCTGGGCATCCGACTGGTGAAATGCCAGATGGGCCTCTTCGGGTACGCCCCCGAGAAAAAAATCGTCGAGGCCGCCGCCGCAGTCGATGCCGACCTCGAAGCGGCCATCACCCGCCGGATAGAAGACGGCCGGCTGCCTTGCGCAGCGGCCTGGAGCGTTGCACAGGAGCTCAATCTGTCCCGCATGGGGGTGAGCGCCGCCTGCGAAGCGTTGGGCGTCAAGATCAAGCCTTGCCAGCTCGGCGCCTTCTAGCGGTTGATCGGCGGCGCCCGGCATCAAACTCAAAGGAATCAACGCCTATGTTACGTAATATGATCAGACGCAGTCGAGTCTTGCGCATCGGGGTGCCGACCGTCCTGATGGCCGCGGGGGCGGTGGCGGCCGTGACCGCTGGGGCGCTGGCGGCAGTCGGCTTTCAGGATAGCATCCTAGATCGGGTCCTGGCGGCGGGGGAGCTGCGGGTCATCACGGCCAGCTCGCCGCACAGCTATTATGTATACCGAAACCAGTCCAGGGGGTTCGACTACGAGCTGGCCAGAGAGTTCGCCGACAGCCTGGGAGTTCGATTGAGGGTCGTGCCCTGCCGCACGTGGGAAGATATGCTCACGGCGCTGAACCGCGGACGGGGGGACGTGATTGCCGCCGGCACTGAAATAACGCAGTCCCGATCGCGCGAGGTGGCCTTCTCCGAGAGCTACCGCGAGGTGCAGCCGCACATTATTTCGCACCGCCGCCAGGTCCCGATCACCACGGCCCAGGACCTTTCCGGCAAAACCGTGGATGTCAGCCGCGGATCGGGGCATCACGAGCAGCTGGAGGCGCTGAGGCACCAGGGGATCGACGTGACCATCCGGGCCCACGACAACGTAAGCGAGGATCTGCTGATCCAGCGTGTGGTCCGCGGCGAAATCGAATTTACCGCCGCCAACAGCAACATCGCCCTCATGATACGGCGCTATTACCCAGACGCGGTCGTCTGGCCTCTCAGCCGCGACACCGTGCCGCTGGGCTGGGCGGTGCATACCGAGGCTCGGGAGCTATTGGAAAAAATCAACAAGTTCTTCCGGAACATGGAAAAATCCGGCCGACTCGATGACCTTTACGAAAAATACCACCGGAACATCAGCGACTTCAATTACCTCGACCTGAAGGCCTTCCACAATCGCATGCGCACACGCCTGCCGCGTTACCGGCCCTTTATCAAGGATGCGGCCCATCGCAACGGCTTCGACTGGTGCCTGATCGCCGCCCAAGCCTACCGCGAATCCCACCTGGACCCGCTGGCGCGCGGGCCCTTCGACTCCCAGGGCCTGCTGCAGGTGCTGCCGTCCACCGGCCGCAGCTTGGGGGTTACCGATCTTTTCGATCCGGTCACGAACATCAAGGCCGGGGTTCAGTACCTGAAATGGGTTTACGACCAGATCGAGGGGATGGATGAAGACGACCGGCTGCTGACTTCGCTGGCGGCCTACAACGCCGGCCCGGGGCATGTCCAGGATGCCCGCCGGTTGGCGTCCAGAATGGGGCTTGACCCCAACCGCTGGGAGTCACTGGCCAAAACCCTGCCGCTGCTGCGCTTCCGCAAGTATTACCAGGAGGCCGAACAGGGTTTCTGTCGCGGAGATATCACAGCGGCTTATGTCAAGCACATCATGATATATTACGACATCCTCAAGCGCCAGGAACTGGACACCGCTCTGGCAAAGAGAGTTTCAACCACCGGCAGCGATCTGGTTGACTGAGCAGGCGCAGAAATAGGTCCTATGGGTCCCATAGGATCTATTTCTTTAATACCTCGCACCCATCCCGACGAACGGGTTGTGCCGCTTCTCCTCACCGATGGTGGTTTCCGGCCCATGCCCGGTGAAGACCTTCACGGTGTCGTCCAGCTTAAAAAGCTTCTTCTGGATGCTGGATTTCAACACCTCGAAGTCCCCGCCCGGAAAATCCGTCCGCCCCACCGAGCCCGCGAAAAGCGTATCGCCCACGAACAGACAGCCATCGGCCAGCAGCGCGACCCCTCCGAGGGTGTGCCCGGGGGTGTGGATAACCTGGAAGCGGATCGCGCCGACTTCGATGACGTCCCCTTCCTCGATCAACCGATCCGGCGCGGGAGAGTCCTCGGCCGACATGCCCCAGGCCGCTGCGCTGCGGGCGAGCATTTTCAGCATGGGAGCGTCCTGGGCATGGATGAGGATCGGCGCTCCGGTGGCGGCCTTCATGCGCTTGTTGGCCCCGACATGGTCGAAATGCCCGTGGGTGTTGATGATCTGCTTTACAGTCAGCTTCGCCTCGGCCAGCGCCAGCAGAATCCGATCCGCTTCGTCGCCCGGGTCGATGACGGCCGCCTCGTGCGTTTGCCTGCACCCGACGATAAAGCAGTTGGCCATGATCGGCCCTACCGCCAGTTTCTTGATGATCATGTGAACCTCGAGAGGTTGGTGTTGAGTGTTTGGTGTTGAGTGTTTGGTGTTGAGTGTTTGGGTGTTTGGGTGTCCGAGCGTCTGGCCGAACCGATTGAATGCAAAATACCTAAATACCCAGACGCCTAAATACCGGCCTCCTCGCCGGGCTCCTCCGACGCGGAGACCGGCGCCTGGATTTCCCCTTTTTCAAGCGCCGCCCGGATGCCGTCTACGATCCCGTTGATGAATGCTCCCGATTCTTCGGTCCCGAATTTCTTCCCGATATCCACCGCTTCGTTGATGCTCACCTTGGCCGGTATGTCCCGGCAGCACAACAGTTCGAAGACGGCGATCCGCATCAGGTTGCGGTCGACTCCGGACATACGGCCCAGGCTCCAGTGCTCGGAATAGCGTTCGATCAGGGCGTCCAGCTCGGTCTTGGTCCTGAGCACTCCCTGCACCAGGCGCAGAAAGTAAGGGCGCACGTCCGGCTTGGGCGCGAAATTCACGCAGAACCGATCGAACATCTCCTCCGAAAAATCGCGGCGTTCGTCCATGCAGAAAAGCGCCTGCATGGCCGCCTCGCGCGCCTTGCGTCTGGCACCCATGGAATGTTCACATCGCCTTGAAAAGGCTCACCATCTCGACCGCTGCCATGGCCGCGGAGAATCCCTTGTTGTCCAGCTTGGTGCCGGCCCGCTCGATGGCCTGCTCGATGGTGTCCACCGTGATCACTCCGAAAATAACGGGCAGTCCCGTCTCCATCATGACCTGGGCGATGCCTTTGGAAGCCTCGGCCGCCACGAAGTCGAAATGCGGCGTCGATCCGCGGATCACGGCGCCCAGGCAAACGATGGCGTCGAAACGCTGGGTCATGGCCACCCGCTTGGCCACCAGAGGAATCTCGAAAGCACCCGGGACCTTGAACACCTCGATGTCCTTGTCTCTGGCCCCGCAGCGGTTCAGGGCGTCCAATGCGCCGCCCACGAGTTTTTCCGTAATGAAATCATTGTAGCGGCTCGCCACGATAGCGAATTTCCTGCCCTCGGCATTCAGCTTTCCCTCGATGATCTTCGGCATCCCGGCTCCTTCTGATGTCTTATGCGTTCAATCCAGTATCTTTTCCAGCGACAGCATATGGCCCATCTTGGTCTTCTTGCACTCGAGATAGCACTTGTTGAATTCGTTGGCTTCGATTTCAATCGGCACCTGATCGACGATGCTCAGGCCGTAGCCCTGCAGACCGACCATTTTCTTGGGGTTGTTGGTCATCAGCCGCATTTTGCGCACCCCGAGGTCGACCAGGATCTGGGCACCGATCCCGTAGTTGCGCAGGTCCGGCTGGAACCCCAGCTCGACGTTGGCCTGCACGGTGTCCAGTCCCTTTTCCTGCAGCGCGTAAGCCCTGATTTTGTTCACCAGCCCTATCCCGCGGCCCTCCTGGCGGATGTACAGGAGCACCCCGCAGCCCTCCTCCTCCATCATCGCCATGGCCCGGTGCAGCTGCGGTCCGCAGTCGCAGCGCATCGACCCGAAAATGTCCCCGGTCAGGCACTCGGAATGCACGCGCACCAAGACGGGTTGCTCGGGATCGATGGTCCCCTTTACCATGGCGAAATGCAACAGGTCATCGACGTCGTTCTCATAGACGATGGCCTTGAACTCACCGGCGACGACGGTGGGGATGTCGGCCTCGGCCACCCGGTGCACGAACGACTCCGTGCGCATGCGGTATTCGATCAGGTCCGGGATGGTGCAGATGCCGATCCCGTGCTCTGCGCTGATCTTCTCCAGGGTCGCCATATTGGCCACGGCGCCGTCTTCGTCGATGATGCCGCAGATGACCCCCGCCGGCTTCAATCCCGCCAGGCGCGCCAGGTCCACGGACCCTTCGGTCTGGCCGGTCCGGACGATCACGCCGCCTTCGCGCGCCAGCGCCGGCAAGACGTGCCCGGGCCGCACCAGGTCGCCCGGCCGGGTCGCGTCCGCCACTGCCGTGAGGATCGTCGCGGCGCGGTCGGCAGCGGAAATTCCGCTGGCGACCCCGTGGCGGGCGTCGATGGTGACGGTGAACCCGGTGCCGTCGCGCGAGGTATTGTTGTCCACCATGGGCTGGAGATCCAGCTTCTTAACGAACGCGTCCGCAAGAGACAGGCAGATGAGGCCGCGGCCGTGCTTGGACATGAAGTTGATGATCTGCGGCGTAACCTTCTCGGCCGCCAGGCAGAAATCCCCTCCGCATTCCGGATCGTTTCCATCGGCCAGGATCACCATTTTCCCGGCGCGGATGTCTTCGATGGCGTGTTCGATGGAAATGTGCGGCATAAGAGACTCCAAAGAAGTCTTAAGTGTTACGTTTTAAGTTTTAAGTAAAAATTCAAGATCGAATTGGCTCTGCAAACGTGACGGCTTAAAACTTAACACATAAAACTTAAAACCCTATTTTACGTACCCCGCCTTCGCCAGCAGCTCCATGCTGACGCCGGAAGACGGGGCAGCCGCGCGCCCGGTCTGGGCGGACAGGAATTTTTCCACGTACTTGCCGATCATATCGACTTCGATGTTGACCCTTTCGCCCTTCTGCTTGAAACCGATGGTGGCCAGCCCGGAGGTGTAGGGGATGATGCTGACCGAAAACCGGTCGGCTTCCATCTGGTTGATGGTCAGGCTGACCCCGTCGACCGCGACCGACCCCTTGACGATCATGTAACGCGTGAGTGCTTCCGGCACGGCCACGGTCACGATGACGGCATTGCCTGCCGCCTCGCGGGAGGCGATGACCCCGGTTCCGTCCGTATGGCCGGAAACCAGGTGGCCGTCGATCCGGTCCGAGAGGCGCAGGGCGCGCTCGAGGTTCACGCGTTCGCCGACACGGGCGGCTCCGAGCGTCGTCCGGGCGAGCGTCTCCGGCGATGCATCGACATCGAATTGCCGCCCGGCGATGGCGACCGCCGTCAGGCAGGCGCCGCTGACTGCAATGCTGTCGCCGACCTTGGTGCCGGCCAGTTCGAAGTCGGCCATGATGGCCAGCCGTTTCCCCTGACCCACCGGGCGAATGGCCGCCACTGCCCCCAATCCCTCAATGATGCCGGTAAACATATCCGTCCGTTCGCAGCCCGCAAGCTGACCGCCGAGCGTTCAGCTTACGGGCTTTTTCAAATACCCCTCGATCATCACATCGTCGCCGAACCGCCGGGTGCGGATGCGCTCCAGGCGAAGGCAGTCGCGCATCTTTTCCGGGCCGGCCCCGCTGCAGATCGGCAAGCCGTCGTCGCCGGCGGTCAGCAGGGGGGCATAAAAGAAAAAAACCTTGTCCACGATGCCCGACCGGAAGGCCGATCCCAGCGTCCGGCTGCCCCCCTCGATCAGGATGCTGGTCAGGCCCATCCACCCCAGCTGATCCATCAGCCGATCGAGATCGATCACGCCCCCGCGGATCTCAGCCTCGATCACCCGCACGCCCTTGCGCTCCAACCGGGCGCGGGCCGAAGCCGGGGCTTCCGTCCCGGCCACAAGGATCGTTTCCGCCGCCGAGGAATGGTCCAGCACCCTGGCCGTCGGCGAGGTCCGCAGGCGGGGGTCCAGGATGACCCGAATCGGATCCTTGGCCGGCCGGCCCGGCAACCGCGCGGTCAGCAGCGGATCGTCCGCCGCGATCGTTCCGGCTCCCACCAGGATAGCGTCCATCGCGTGGCGCAACTTGTGCACGAACGCCCGGGATTCCTCCCCGCTGACCCACTTGGAGTCGCCGCTGCGGGTGGCGATCCGGCCGTCGAGCGTTGCGGCGCATTTGGCGATCACGAACGGCCGCCCCGTGAGGATGTGCTTGACGAAAACCTCGTTGAGTTCGCCCGCCTGCTCCGCGCACACCCCGCAGGTGACCTCGAGTCCTTGCGCTTTCAGGAAATCGGCCCCGCCGCCGGTGACGGTCGGGTTGGGATCGCGCATGCCGATGACGATCCGCCGCAGTCCGGCCTCCAGGATCTTGCGAGTGCACGGAGGGGTGCGGCCGGTATGGTTGCAGGGCTCCAGGTTGACGTACAGCGTGGCGTCGCGGGCGGCGGCGCCGGCCGCCTCGAGCGCGTGGACCTCGGCATGCGCCCCGCCGGCGAACCGATGGTAGCCTCGGCCGATCACCGCCCCGTCTTTGACCACCACGGCACCCACCATGGGGTTGGGCGAGGTGAAGCCCCGGCCCTGCGCCGCCAGATCGAGGGCCATCTGCATGTAATGCTCGTCATTCATGGAGCCAATCGGGACGGGCCGAAACCCAAATCCCACCCCCGACCCAACCGACCGGCGGGGTGCCGTGCAGCGACGGCCGGGATGACGTCGCCGCCGGCTTCCTTAGGATTCCGGTGAATCCGCCGCCTTTCCGGGCTTTTCGGTGCTCAGCAGTTTCTTGAGCTCGGAGACGAAGTCGTTCACGTCCTTGAACTCCCGGTAAACGGAGGCGAAACGCACGTACGCCACGTCGTCCAGTTCATGGAGCTTGGCCATGATCTTCTCGCCGACGACCGAAGCGGGGATCTCCTTCTCTTCGGCCTCGCGCAGGTCGCGCTCCATCTCGTCGATGAACTCCTCGATGCTGTTCATGCTGATGTTGCGCTTCTCGCAGGCCTTGAGCATCCCCGAGCGCACCTTGTCGCGGTTGAAAAGCTCCCGGCGGCCGTCCTTCTTGATGATCATGATCGGGATTTCTTCGATGTGCTCATAGGTCGTGAATCGCCGGCTGCAGGTCAGGCATTCGCGGCGCCGGCGGATCACACTGGCGTCCTTGCTCAATCTGGAGTCGATGACCTTGTTCTCGATCTCGCTGCAGTAGGGACATTTCATGCCCTCGCTCTCCTTTGACCGACAGGGTGGACGGGTTAGGACTCCCGATGCTCCTGCGTTTCAGCGTCACCGACCCGGATCATGGGAACACCGGCTTCCGCGAGCATGACCCGCGCCAGCTCATCGGCATAGCCGGACCGGTAGTAGATGGTAACGATGCCGGCGTTGATGATCATCTTGGCGCATATCGAACAGGGCTGGTTGGTGCAGAACAGGCTGGCGCCCTTGACGGAAACCCCGTGGTAGGCCGCCTGGATGATGGCGTTCTGTTCGGCATGGATGCCGCGGCACAGCTCGTGACGCATCCCGGATTCGACCTTGAGCTGCTCCCGCAGGCACCCGGTCTCCGCGCAGTGTCGGATTCCGGACGGGGCGCCGTTGTAGCCGGTGGCGAGAATGCGCTTGTCTTTGACGATCACGGCGCCCACGGCTCGGCGCAGGCAGGTCGTGCGCTTGGCCACCAGCGCGGTGATGTCCATGAAGTACGTTTCCCAGGATGGGCGCTGGGGGGCATTCATATCGGGGCATACTTCCTGAAAACCAGCGTTGCGTTGGTTCCGCCGAAGCCGAAGGAATTGGACATGACCACGTTGACGCGGGTCTTGCGGGCCACATTGGGAACGTAGTCCAGGTCCAGCTCCTCAGCCGGGTGGTCGTAATTGATCGTGGGCGGGAGGATGTCGTCGCGAATGGCCAGCACCGAAAAAACGGCCTCGACCCCGCCTGCGCCGCCCAGAAGGTGCCCGGTCATGGACTTGGTGGAACTGACCGCCAACTTGTAGGCGTGTTGACGGAAAACCGCTTTGACGGCTCGGGTTTCGTAGAGGTCGTTCAATTCCGTCGAAGTGCCGTGGGCATTGATGTAATCCACATCCTCCGGACGCAGGCCGGCGTCGTCGAGCGCCATCTGCATGCAGCGCGTGGCACCGTTACCGTCAGGGGGCGGCGAGGTCATATGGTACCCGTCGCCGGTGAGCCCGTAGCCGACCATCTCCGCGTAGATCTTGGCGCCGCGGCGGCGGGCATGCTCCAGTTCCTCGAGCAGCAGAATGCCCGACCCTTCGCCGGGCACGAACCCGTCGCGATCGCGTTCAAACGGCCGCGACGCCCGCTCGGGCTCGGAGTTGCGGGTGGAAAGGGCCTTCATGGCGTTGAAGCCGGCGATGCAGGAGGAGGAGATCACGGCCTCGGTGCCGCCGGTGATCATGGCGTCGGCACGGCCTTCCTGGATGATCTTGAACGAGTCGCCCACCGCATGCGCACCGGCGGCGCAGGCCGTGGCCAGGGACAGGTTGGGCCCCCTGGCCCCGAAAAGGATCGAGATCATCCCCGGCGCCATGTTGCCGATCATCATCGGGATGAAGAAGGGGCTGACGCGCTTGGGACCGCTGCTGTGGATGTTCAGGATGGTGTCCTCCATGAAGCGCAGCCCGCCCAGGCCGCACCCCGTGATGACGCCCACCCGGCCGCCGTTTTCCTCGGTGATCTGCAGTCCGGAATCGTCGATCGCCATGCGGGTGGCTGCAATCGCATAGGATATGAACAGCTCGAACCGCTTGGCCTCCTTCTTGCTCATGAAGTCTTCCGCTCGGAATCCCTTGACCTCGGCCGCAATTTGGGTTTCGTAGAGCGAGGGGTCGAACTTGGTGATCCGCGTCACGCCGGAAGTTCCTGCGCAAATGGCCTTCCAACTCTCCTCGACCCCGATCCCCACCGGGCAGACCAGTCCCACACCCGTGATAACCACCCGCTTCGTCAAAAGGCCTCCTTGCTTTTCCATCGCGCCCGGTTGGAATTACTGTCTCTTGGCGACGTAGTCCATCGCGTCCTTGACGGTCACGATCTTCTCCGCATCCTCGTCGGAGATGTCGACCCCGAATTCCTCTTCCATGGACATGATCAGCTCGACGAGGTCCAGAGAATCGGCGCCCAGGTCGTCGACGAAGGAGGCCTCGGGTTTCACTTCGGCGATATCCACACTCAGCTTCTCGGCGATGATTTTCTTCACTCTTTCCTGAATCTCTTTGTCGGACATCTTGAATCCCTCCGTAGTGTTCGATGAGTCAATGGATTGGTATTTGGTGTTTGGATAGTTGAGTGTTTGGCGGCCGCAACACCCTCTTTGTAAGACCCTTATACTTTAAACCTTAACCCTTCTTCCTACATATACATCCCGCCGCTCACGTGCAGCACCTGGCCGGTCATGTAGGCCGCGGCATCGGAGGCGAGAAAGGTCACCGCGCCGGCCACGTCGGCGGTCGTCCCGGCCCGCCCCATCGGGATCTGGGCCAGGAACCCCTCCTTGACCTTGTCGCTCAGAACCGCGGTCATCTGGGTCTCGATGAAGCCCGGCGCCACCGCGTTGACCGTTATGCCGCGGCCGGCAAATTCCCGGGCTACGGTCTTGGTCAGGCCGATGAGGCCGGCCTTGGACGCCACGTAGTTGGCCTGGCCGACGTTGCCGACCACTCCGACCACCGAGGCCACATTGATGATCCGCCCCGCGCGCTGCTGGGCCATGAACCGCACCACGGCCTTGGTGCACAGGAAGGCACCTTTAAGGTTGACACTCATGACCAGGTCCCAGTCGGACTCCTTCATGCGCAGCAGCAAAGCGTCGCGCGTGATCCCGGCGTTGTTCACCAGAACGTCGATGCGGCCGTACTGCTGGCTCACCCGGTCGGCCCATTTGGCCACGGCCGTCTCGTCGGCCACGTTCACCTGCTCGAAGGAGGCCTCGGGCCCAAGGGACGTGAGCGCCTCCGCCCCGGCCTCCGGATTCACGTCGCAGATGGCCAGCTTGGCGCCTTCCCGGGCAAAGGCCTCGGCCGTCACCAGGCCGATTCCGGCCGCACCGCCGGTGACCATCACCACCCTGTCTTTGAATCGCATTGATTTCTCCTTCGATGCAAACGAGTTGACCTGCAACCCTGGCGGCACGGTCAGCGCCCGAAGACGATGTCCGCCAGGCGATCCATGTCCTTGATCACGTTGCGACAGCTGCCGGCAAACTCGTTGAACCGGATCTCGGCCAGCGAAGCGGCCACGGCCGCCGCCGCCATCTCGCCGGTGCCGGTAAGAATCCGCAGGCTGTTGCGCGCCAAGAGCTGGCACACCTCCGCGGCGAATATCCGCGCCACAAGCGCCGCGCGCTCGGCCTGGGGGTCTCGGGCCGCCGCCAGCGCCGCGGCCCTGCGGGCAGCGGCCACGCCCACCTCGACATGGGCCATCAGGTCCGCCAGGTCGAACATCAGGATCTGCTGCCGCGTGAGCCGACTCGTGTCGGCGACCACGATCAGATGGTTGAGCGCCCGGGCGGCCAGGGCATAAAAGCCGCCGCCGCAGCCCGGCGATGCTTTATGCAGCTCCTCCATCTCGGCCGCCATCGCCCCGTAAAATCCGCCCTTGGTCTTGCGGCTCTTCTTCCAGCGGAAGGTGCTGATGATGTTCTGCTGGATCTCGCTGGTGCCCTCGTAGATGGTGGTGATGCGAACATCGCGCTTGATCTTCTCCACCCCGTATTCGTTGATGTAGCCATAGCCTCCCAGGGCCTGGATGCCGTCCTCGGCGGCACGGTTGCCGGCTTCGGTGGCGAACCACTTGGCGATGGCCCCTTCCACCTCGAGGTCCGTCTCGCCGGAATCGAGCCGCTCGGCCACCTCGTCGATGTAGGCCGCAACCGCCGCCAGCCGCACCACGTTGGGCACGATCAGCTTGTGGGTGTAGCCCTGCTTCTCGGACAGCGGGGTCTTGAACTGGATGCGTTCCTGGGCATAAGGAACGGCGATTTCCAGGGCCGCCTCGCCGGCGCCCAGCGCCATGGCGGCCACCATCAGCCGGGTGTAGCCGAAGACCGCGTTGGCCTGCTTCAGACCCTGGCCGGGCACGCCACCGATCAGGTTCTCCACCGGCACGAAGGCGTCGCTGAAGGTCAGCGGCGAAGTGTTGGAGGCCCGGATGCCGTGCTTCTCCTCGCCCTTGCCGCGCTGGTAGCCGGGTGTGTCCTTCTCCATCACGAAAAAGGTTGGCCCCTCCGGTGCGTCGGCGAGGACGGTGATGAAGTCGGCATACCCGCCCGTGGAAATGAACTGCTTGCTGCCGTTGATGCGGTAGCCGGTGATCCGGCCGGAGGCGTCCGTCACCGGGTCGGCCTTGGTCTTGAGGGCGGCCACATTGCTTCCGGCATCCGGTTCGGTGACTGCATAGGCCACGAGGGCTTCGCCCGCAGCGATCCGGCCCAGCCATTTCTTTTTCTGCTCCTCGGTGGCCCCGACGATAAGCGGGTCGGCCCCGAGCTGGATGGCAAAGAAGGCGGTGGTGATTCCCAGGCAGATCTTGGCCATTTCGCGGGTGATCGCGCAGCTGTCCCGCGCACCACCCCCGAGCCCGCCGTAGGCTTCCGGAATCATGAGCAACTGCAGGCCGATCTCGGGCCCCAGCATCTCCCGGATGATTTCCTCGGGAAAGATCTCCTTGCGGTCGAATTCGAGAATCCGCTCCTTGCTCAGCAGACGCTTCTTGAGTTGCGCCACCGTATCCAGGACCATCTGCCTGGATTCAGGATCCAACCCGGCCAGCGACCGGCCAGGGGCTTTGTCCTGCAATGCCATGCCGTCGTTCCTTTATTTATTCTTCTTCGGTCTTGATTACTTTGCGGCCCTTGTACGATCCGCAGCTCGAGCAGGCGTGATGCGGCAGAACGGGTTCCCCGCATTCCGGGCAGGTGGACAGGGACGGGGCGGACAGGCTTTTTCCGGTCCGGCGCTTGTCCCTGCGGGATTTGGACACTTTTCGCTTGGGCAGACCCATGAGCAATCTCCTAAATATTTGATTTTTAATTATAAAAATAACTAATAGCTGCCTAATTATAAGTCCTGGTCTAAGTAATTTAATTCGCTCGGCATGTCAAGCTTTTTTCGAAAAAGCGCCCGCGGGAAGAGTTCTTGAGAAGGTGGGGGATCTGTGCTATCTAACGTTATCCCGCGGTCGCACGCGGGCGCTTTTTTGTCTTAACTATCTTACATTAAATTATTTTTTGTTATCGACTGGACGCTGCGAGCCGGCGGCGGCGGGAAACCGGCGTGCGCTGGACTGCCTTGCCGTGCCGGTCATGAGGATCTGCCTGCATCCGTTGCCCCGGACGGCCGGCTCCGCCGGATTGCTTGTTCATCTTAGCTAATCATTAGAAATATAAATAGGGTATTTTTAATTATTTCTAAATAGTTAATTTCAAAGTCTCATAGACGCCAACCGGCCCGACCTTTTAGCAAAGCCATTGGAGGGCGCGCAGCCGCCCACCTCCGCGTGGCGTGTATGGGCTCACCCGAGGAGACTGTCATGTCCGAAGTCATCACCCGTTTTCCGCCCAGCCCCACCGGCTTTCTGCATGTCGGCGGGGCCCGCACGGCGATATTCAACTGGCTTTATGCACGCCATACCGGCGGCCGTTTCGTGCTGCGCTTCGAGGACACGGACACCGAGCGCTCCTCCCAGCAGTATGTGGACGCCATCCTGGAATCCCTGCTGTGGCTCGGCATCGACTGGGACGAGGGGCCCTATTTTCAGACCCAGCGGTTTGCCGTCTACCGGGAGTATATCCAGAAGCTGCTCGACTCCGGCAGCGCCTACTATTGCACCTGCCCGCCGGAGCGCCTGGATGCCATGCGCCAGAAGGCCATGGCTTCGGGCGGCAAGCCCAAGTACGACGGCACCTGCCGGAACCAGGGCCTCGCGGCCGGGCCGGGGGCGGCGGTGCGCTTCAAGGCGCCGCTGACCGGCACGACCGTCCTGGACGACGTGGTCAAGGGCGGCATCGTCTTCCGGAACGAGGAACTGGACGATTTCATCATCTGCCGCAGCGACGGCACCCCCACCTACAATTTCGCGGTGGTGGTGGACGACATCACCATGAGCGTCAACACGATCATCCGCGGCGACGACCACGTGATGAACACCCCCAAGCAGATCCAGCTCTACAAGGCCCTGGGAAGCCCGCTGCCCGTGTTCGGCCATGTCCCCATGGTGCTCGGCAAAGACCGCACGCGCTTGAGCAAGCGCCACGGCGCGACCTCGGTGACCGCCTACCGCGAGATGGGATTCCTGCCCGAGGCGATGATCAACTACCTGGTACGGCTGGGGTGGTCCCACGGCGACCAGGAATTCTTCACACGACAGGAACTGGTCGAGGTCTTCAACCTGGAAAACATCGGCCGCGCGGCCGGCGTCTTCGACCCGGAAAAACTGTCCGCACTCAACGCCGACCACATGAAGGCGCTTCCGCCGGCGCAGCTGGTTGACAGACTGCGGCCCTTCATGAAGGCCCGCGGCGTGGACCTGATCGAAAGCGTTGCGAACGAGAAAGTGGCCGCTTCACTGGCGCCTCGCAGCAAGACGTTGGTGGAAATGGCCGATCAGGCCCTCTTTTACTACCAGGACGAGGTCGCTTATGATCCGGACGCGGCTCGAAAATTCTTGACGGCCGAGGCCCTCCCTGCCCTCAAGACCCTGACGGCCCAGCTCGACGCTCTGGCAGATTACACCGAACCGGCGTTGGAGGAAGCCTTCAAGTCCGTGATG
>Ga0105093_10000220_pt1 | contig 21838 bp, 20 predicted proteins | sample PPLLak3March2015_2_FD_79111 | JGI IMG/M metagenome (GOLD analysis project Ga0105093, IMG submission 79111) | Freshwater sediment microbial communities from Prairie Pothole Lake near Jamestown, North Dakota, USA - PPLs Lake P8 Core (3) Depth... | ecosystem: Environmental > Aquatic > Freshwater >... | reverse complement strand
ATGTCTCGGATGCGTTGTCATACGATCAACGGTGGAACCGCTTCCAGCGAAGGGTGAAGCCCTCCCGGATGCCGAACCGTTCGGCGAAACCGGCCATGGCTTCGACCACGTACCGGGCAGAGCCGGCGGAGGCATAATTTCGGTCCGACATCGGGGTGGTGTGGGCGGCGATGTTGAGCACCCGGTTCCCGGCATCGATGAAGATGATGTCGAGCGAGGTGGGCGTGTTCCGCATCCAGAACACCTGGGGTTCGGCCTTCTCGAAGAGGAAGAGCATCCCGGCGGTGTGATCCGAAAGCACGCGCCCCATCAGGCCCGTGGCCCGCGTTTCGGGCGTTTCGACAATTTCCACCAAGAGACGCGCGGCAACAGACCCATCGGGGCGCACGAACTCAACCGCGCCGTCCGGCCGGATGACGGGGCCGGCATGGGCCGGCCGCGGCCGGGGCAGCATGTCGCCCGCAGCCAGGATCAACGTGGCCGCAAGCATCGCGCAGACAATCCTTGAGCTCATGGCAGGAGAGTCGCGGCGGTCCCGCCGCCGCCGGGCGGATTGAGGTTCGATCGGGTCGCTCCATGAAATTCATACACCATGACCGAAGGCGAACGCAACCATCCCGGCGAGTTTCCCGGGGAATTGAGTGGCGATGATGGCGTTGCACGTTGACTTGCGTGGGCCGTTGGCCTATAGATGAACACTTTTTTCGACGCTGCGATCCGCACGTGACAACGCAAGAATCCGGCCGCCTCAACCCGGCAAGACAGGAAGGGAAACCGCCGTTCATGTATGCAAGTAAAATCTCCGAAGTCGAGGTCAACCGTTTCCGGGGTGCCTATCAGCAGGTTCGTTACAGCTACGACCGACCGGAGTGAACCGCAACCGGGTCGACGCAGCGGCGGTCGACCGGACAGGCCTGCCGCCTGCAGATGTCCCCTTGATTGAGATACCGCCCACAGACCAGAAACTGACCATCCTCGCCTCGGCGATTGCCGCTTCGCTGTGCGTGCTGTGGGGGGCGAATGCGGTTGCGATCAAGTTCAGCCTGTCGGGCCTGGGCCCCTTCACAGCGGCCGCGGTCCGGTTCGGCATCTCCACCCTGTTTCTCTGGGCTTGGGCCAAGATGACCGGCCGGTCATTGAGGCCGGCGCCCGGGCAGCTGCGGCCGCTCGTGATCAATTCCCTGTTGTTCACGGTGCAGCTCTCACTGGTCTACGTCGGGTTTACCATGACCACCGCCTCTCGCGGCGCCCTGCTCACGAACCTGCAGCCGTTTTTTCTTCTCTTTCTGGCGCATTTTTTCCTGGCCGGCGACCGCATCACCCCGTTGAAGTTGATCGGGCTCGTCCTGGGTTTTTCAGGGGCGGCCTGCGTATTCCTGGACCGGCAGGCAGAGAGCGGCAGCTTCATGGCGGGCGACCTGCTGCTGCTCGCCTCCACCGTCATCTGGGCCGGCAGCGCCGCCTACACGAAACACCTGGTCAAGAGCATCTCGTCGGTTCAGATCGTGTTTTACCAGCTGCTCTTTTCAATTCCGCTGTTTGCTTTAGGGGCGCCGGTATGGGACGCGCCCATGGTCTTGCGGGTCAGCCTCGAGATCGTCGTCGCCATCGTGTTCCAGGCCCTGATCACGACCGCCTTTGCCTTTGTCGCCTGGACCCGGCTGATGCAGATATACGGCGCGGTGGCGCTGCACTCCTTCGTCTTCCTGATCCCGGTCTCCGGGGTGCTTCTAGCGGGCATGGTGCTGGATGAGCCGATCACCGCGATGATCGTGCTCGCGCTGGTTCTCATCGTGGGGGGGATCTTCATCGTGCAGCTCGGACAGCGCCGTGAGATGGCAGCACTTCTTTACAAGCGCAGCGGGTGAGCGATGAAGGCATCCACCCTCAGGTCCGACGCCCTGCTGCTGTTGACCGCCGCCATCTGGGGGTCCGCCTTCGTGGCCCAGCGGATGGGGATGGATGACGTGGGCCCGTTCACTTACAACGGCGTGCGGTTTGCGCTAGGCTGCCTGTCGCTCACGCCGCTGCTGCCGGGCAGCCGGCACGCGGCGGTGGGAGCGGCGCTGCCGCCGGCGGGGCGGCGCCTGTTCCGGGTCGGCGGCGCAGCCCTGGGGATCGTACTCTTCATCGCCGCCTCGCTGCAGCAGGCGGCCCTGCTCTATACCACGGCCGGCAAGGCCGGTTTCATCACCGGGCTCTATGTGGTGCTGGTTCCCCTGTGCGGCCTGTTTTGGGGGCGACGGCCCGGCGGCGGCATGGTCATCGGGGCCCTGCTGGCGGCCGCGGGTCTGTACTTCCTGTCTGTCACCGAATCGGTCGCAATGGGGTTCGGCGACGGGTTGGTGCTGGTCAGCGCGTTTTTCTGGACCGCCCAGGTATTGCTGGTCGCCTGGCTATCGCCGCGCGTCAACCCGATCCGACTGGCCTTTTACCAGTTTGCGGTGTGCTCGCTCCTTAGCCTGGCTGCGGCCTTCTGCTTCGAGGCCGTTTCCTGGAGCGGCATCCGCGCGGCCGCCTTGCCGATTCTGTACGGTGGGATCCTCTCGGTGGGGGTGGCCTACACGCTGCAGGTGGTGGCCCAACGCGACGCCCACCCGACGCACGCCTCGATCCTGATGAGCCTCGAGGCGGTCTTTGCCGCCCTGGGCGGCTGGCTGTTTCTGGACGAACGCATGAACCTGCGGGGACTTATGGGCTGTGGGCTCATGCTGACGGGGATGATGGTGTCGCAGGTGTGGGGGCTGAAGTTTCGGAGATCGGGAAGCGGCGGTTTATGATGGATGGTTCAAACATCGATCCGCAGGAAATGGCCAAGTTCGAGGCGCTGGCGCCGGTTTGGTGGGACCGCCGGGGGGCGTTCAAGGCCCTGCACGACATCAACGGCCTGCGGGTCGGCTACATCCACGCGCGCGCACCGTTTACTGGGAAGCGGGTCCTCGACGTCGGCTGCGGCGGCGGGATCCTCTCCGAGGCCATGGCCGCCCTGGGAGGTGCGGTCACGGGCATCGACGCCGCGCCGGCCCCCCTGGCAGTCGCCAGGCTCCACCTGAAAGGCTCCGGCCTGCAGGTGGATTACCGGATTTCGACGGCGGAGCAGTTTGCGGAGAGCCACCCGGAAGGGTTCGATGTGGTCGCGTGCCTTGAGCTTTTAGAGCACGTACCGGACCCCGCTTCCATTGTGAGGGCCTGCGCCCGGCTCGTCAAACCCGGCGGCGACGTTTTCTTCGCCACCCTCAACCGCAACCCCACGTCGTTTCTGTTCGCCATCATCGGAGCGGAGGTTTTCCTGCGTCTGGTGAAACGAGGCACCCATTCCTACCGCCGGTTCATCAAGCCCTCCGAGCTCCGGGCGTGGTGCCACGCCGGCGGGCTTGCGCTCCAGGATCTCAGCGGCTTGAATTACAACCCGTTTCGGAAGAGGTATTCGCTCGGCGGGAACACGCACGTCAATTATCTCATGCATTTCCGCAAGCAGCCGTAGGACCGTTTCAAAGCGCCGGCCGGCACTTCAATGTCCTGCCGCACGGGCGACAGGCGGCGACGCCGTCCAACTTGACGCTGCTAAGGTGCTTTGCGCGCGCTGGCGATCCCGGCGGCGATCTCCCGGCTCAACTGGCCGATCGCCCGGCTCTGGGCGCTCACCAGATCCGGGTACCCCTGGCCGCTGACCGGCTCCTCGATCACGGACTGATTCACCGCAATCGCCATTTTCCCCTTTTGCTCCTTGAGGGTCCAGACCGCGTTCAGCCAGACGCTGCCCCCGGGCCGGCCGTCAAACCGGTTGATGTTCACGACCACCCGGTAGTCCGGGTCGATGGCCATGTCGTCGGTGGTGACGGCTGCGCGCGCGCCGGATAGAAGCGCATTGAGATTGACCACCAGCACCCGCTTGGTCTCATCGGCCAGCGACCCTGCCCATTTATGAAAATCCGAAAAGCTGATTTGGTGGTCGCTCGTGCGGGTGGCGATCTGTGGCCGCTGGAGCAGGTCCGGGTTGATCACCGGCCCAACGGCCACGGTGAACGCGGGGACCGAAGCCGCCTGGACTCCCGGGGGCTGCAGCGGGGCCAGGGTGTAATAGTGGGCGGGCGGGCTGGTTGCACACCCGCCGAGCACGAGGCCCAGCAGACCCATACTTAAAGCGAGTTTGACAAGAGATCTCAGCGCGTTCATTTTTCAGGTCCTTTCCCTCTCAAGAGCGATTCCGGATGCGCTTCGAGAAATTCCACCAGCACCCGCAGGGCGCGCGCGGCCCCGGAGATTTCATCCAGTGCGGCTTTCACCCGGTATTGCTGGGGGGAGTCGGCTGCCAGCGAGCCTTCGGCCGCGGCGAGCGCGCGCTGCGCCTGCTGCAGAGCGGCCGTGGCCTCGGGGGTCGTCCGCGTGCGGAGCTCGGTTGTCAGCGACTGGAGCTCCTTGACGGCGGCGTTCAGGGACTTCACGGTTTCGAGCAGCTCCGGCGAGTTGGTGATGCGCTTGGCGCCCTGCATGGTGTCCCGCAGGTCGTTTCCGATTTGATCGATGGGGACCTTGTCGAGCCTGGTGACGATTTGACCGAGCTTTGAGCCGATCTCCTCGATCTGGGTCGGCATGGTCGGGATGCTGGGGTAGGCGCCTTCGAGGCCGATCTTGGCGAGTGGAGCACCCGGGAAAAGGTCCAGGGCCACGTATTGCTGGCCGGTGACGATGCTGCCGGAACGGAGCTGGGCACGCAGGCCTTTTTCCACGAGCTGCTCCATGAGTGCTTGGGCTCCCCTCGTTGTTGCTTGTTCGTCTCCTGTCTGATTCTCCGTCCCTTTGACGTATATCCGCCCGGGTTCGAGAACGATGATCACCGGGATGTCGAACGTCATTTTCGTTGGGTCGAACTCCAGCTTGAGATCGACCACATGTCCGATCGGGATCCCCCGGAATTCCACCGGTGCTCCAAGGGAAAGGCCGCGCACCGAGGTGGTGAAGTGCAGGAGGTAGTACCGTTTGGTGACGTAGGTTTTTTCCCGGGCGGCTTCCCGGCTCGGGTACAGCGTGAAAGGCTCGTCTTCGATTGCGGCAGGCTCCGTGGATGCTCCGAAGCTTTCGATGACGTCGAAGGCAAGCCCGCCGACCAGTATCGAGACGAACGACTCGGTGTTGACCTGGATGCCCTGCGCGTCCATTTTTACATCGATGCCGCTCGCGTTCCAGAAGCGCGTGTTCTTGCGCACGAACCCCGGGTAAGGGTCCCTGATGAAAACCTTGAAGGTGACACTCGAACCGTCCGGGGCCATGTTGTATGCGGCCACCCGGCCGACCTCAAGCTGCCGGTAATACACCGGCGAGCCGATATCGAGCGATCCCTTCCGCTCCGCCACGAGGGTGAAGTGGCGGCCTTTTTCCCAAGTCTTCACGATGGGAGGGTCCTCCAGCCCCGCAAAGTGACGGGCCGGTTTGCCGGGAGCTCCGGGATCGATGTCGATGTAGGCGCCGGAGAAGACCGTGCCCAGGCCCGTCACCGAACTGGCACTCACCCGGGCGCGGACGACCCAGAAGCGCGAGTTTTCGGAAAGAAACGAATCCGCTTCTCTGACGAGTTGGGCTTTCACGATCACCTGGGTCAGATCATTGCTGAGGGAGATCTCCTCAACCAGCCCGATCTCCACGTCCTTGCACTTGATCTTGGTCTTGCCGGCCTCGAGCCCTTCGGCGGTATTGAAGGTGATCGTGACCTCCGGGCCTTTTTCAGAAATGGCCTTGTAGATCAGCCAGCCGCCGATCAGAATCGCCACCACCGGGACGAGCCACACGATGGAGACCTGGCGTTTCCCGGAGCGGACGACGGGCTCGGGCAGTTCGGAGGCATCGGGTTCACGCGGGGTATTCGCATTCATCTTGGGGCTCCTTTACGTCCCAGATTAAACGGGGGTCGAAGCTCATGGCGGCCAGCATGGTAATGACCACCACGGCGGCGAAGAACACGGCACCCGACTGGGCTTCGATGTTCGCCAGCGCGCCTAAGTGCACCAGGGCCACCAGGATGGTCACCACGAAGATGTCGGTCATCGACCAGCGGCCGACCGCCTCGGTGATGCGGTAGAGGCGGGTGCGGTCTTTCGGGCGCCAGGTGGAGCGGCGCTGGACGGAAATCACGAGGAAAAGCAGCATGAGAAGCTTCAGCACAGGGACGAAAATGCTGGCGATGAAGATGACCAGGGCGATCGGCCACATGCCGGTCTGGATAAAGTAGATGACGCCGCTCATGATGGTGTCCGACTGGGTCATGCCCAGAGAGGTCACTTTGGTAATGGGCAGCACGTTGGCGGGGACATAGAGGACGAAGGCCGCGATCACCAGCGCCCAGGTGCGGGCGATGCTGTTGGGCTTGCGTGAATGCAGGGCGGCCCCGCAGCGCGGGCATTCTCCGGCCGGTCCGGACGCTTCAGGTCGCCGGCGCATGAGGAGATGGCACACCGTGCAGCTCACCAGGGATGCAGTCTGGGCCGTCCGGGCGGCGGGGCTCATTGGTTTTCCTCCCATTGCTCCCAGATCACGTGCGGGTCCAGAGATGCCATGCAGGCCGCCAGAACGAAAATGAGCGCCATGAAGCAGAAGGAGGCAATGCCCGGGATGATATGCGCCATCTTGGCCAGTTTGACGACCGAGACGAGGATCCCCAGCATGAACACCTCCATCATGCTCCAGGGCTCGATCGTGCGCAGCCAGCGGAAGACCTGGAACATTCCGGGCGCCCGGTGGTTGAGCTTCAAGGGCAGCAGGATGTAAATCAGCGCCAACAGTTGCGCGAGTGGGGCGAGAACGGTCGTGATCAACACCAGAATCGCCACCAAGCGCATGTCCTGCAGGTACAACTCCTGGATCCCGGTCAACAGCAGCGTTTCCCGGACCTGGCCCTGGATCTTGAAGCCGAGAAACGGGAAGCTGTTGGCCAGCAATAGCAGGACCAGCCCGGTGAGAGCCAGAGCCAGGGCTCGCTCCAGGCCGTTGCGCTTCGGCCGCGCGAGCGCGGCCCCGCAGCGGCAGCAGCTGGCCCGCATGCCGTCGGCAACCGCGGGCAGCCGGTGCAGCAGATCGCAGTCGTGGCATGCCATGATGTGGCCGGCCGTCATTTTCTCGATCCTTTCCCTATTTAATCTCATAGCATGCCTCCCGGGGCGTCTGCAAGACCGTCAGCCCGCGGCCCGGGTCGTAATAACGGATCGGGTGGTTAGCCTGGATGAATTCCAGCGCTCGGGGCAAATGGTCTGATGGGGAAAAGGTGGGGCGGCCTGCCTATCCGGGTGTTGAAAAACAAGCATCAGGCCGTCAGCCAAAACGAATATTGGCTTGAGGCTTGAGGCAGGAGGCTTGAGGCTCGAGGCTCAAAACAAATTCAGACCCGGTCAGTCTGGCTTCCAGCTTCGAGCTTCCAGCCGATTCCATGTGAGCATTTACAAAAGCCGTACAACGCCGGATCACGGCGCGAGGCGCAGTTTTGAAACACCCGGCTAAACGCGTCCATTCTTGCGGCGGTGCTCCTGGATGCGTTCGTTCAGGTTGCGCTTGACGTTTTCCGTGATCTGCCGCGAGGTAGTGTTGAGGTAACGCAGATTTTTCTGAACCAGGTCCGGGTAGTGCCGCATGCTCGAGCGCAGCTTGGCCCCACTTGAGGTCATCTTGCGAAGGATGTCGATCTCCTTGCCGATGACCCGGACCTTGCGGCGCCGGACGGCATCCAGAAAGGACCGGCGCTTCCAGGCGCAGCCAGCGGCCGTGACCACCCGCCCCATCTGCACTAGGCGATGGCCGTCGCTGCCGCCCGTGATGCTTTGGTTCAGGTTGAAGCCCAGGAGAGCGCTCTTCAGGTTCCACTTGTTGAGGTTTTCCGAGTTGATGACCTCCACCCCGTCCGCCAGGCCGAGGATGCGCTCGAACCGCTCGCCGGCGAAGTAAGGATTGTGGATACCGGTGTAGGTCCCGCAGTAGGGGTGGGGAAAAATGATCAGTGTCTCGAATTGACGGGCCCGTCTGATGATCTCTTCCATCTCCAACGCGAGCGAGGACATGATCTCGGCCCCCATGAACGGCTGGACGTCGCCGCTGTAGAACTTCAGCAGACTCCGGATGTCGTAAAAGTAAACGAGCAGGTGAGTGCCTTCATAGGATGTCAGCTCGATGCCGGGGATGCTGAACACCTCCTTGAACCGGTCGATTTCAACCGCGCCATGGATTGAGTTATGGTCGGTCACGGCGATCCCGATGCCCAGTTCCGCGGCCCGGCGGGCGATGGCGGCGATGGAGTCGTGCCCGTCGGAGAGGTCGCTGTGAAAATGCATGTCCACGACCGCGCCGTGCCGCGTCAGTTCTTCCAAGTCGGGCCGTTCGAACGCTATCCGATGGGCGTCATTCATCTTCATCAGCAGGCTCATTCCTCGATGCGTGTTGCATGCCAGGTACCAACATAACAACAAGTAGTGGGTTTGCAATCAAAATCATGCGGGGGTATGAAACCATTTCTTAGCACTCGGCCGGGTTAGAGCCGGTAGGTATATCGGCGGATCCTGGAAAAACTTTAGCAAGGTGTTGAAAAACCGCGCCTGAGGCCGTGATCCGGCGTTGCGTGACTCTTGTAAATGCTCACCTGCAATCGGCTGGAAGCAGGAAGCTCGAAACTGGAAGCATGGCTGACGGTGCCTGGTTTTTTTGAGCTTCGAGCCTCAAGCCTCTTGCCTCACGCTTATATCTGCCTTGGCTGACGGCCTGATGCTTGTTTTTAAACACCCTGTTAAAACCGCTTCGGTTATTTTTTAATCCGGTACCAGCGCGCCAGGCGGTCGGTGGGAACACCCAGATGGTAGGCGGCGATCAGCCACTGGTTCAGGATCCAGGTTTTCAGAACGCCCTGCTGCTGCCAGCGGCGGGCGGAGGTCGCGGCACAGCCGGGCGCGAGAGCGACCCGGCCCCGGCGTTTGAGGCGGCGGACCATCTCGAAGTCTTCCATGATGGCGAGCGGGCGGAAGCCCGCGAGCTCCCAGAAGGTCCCCATCGGCATGAAAAGCGTCTGATCCCCGTAGGGCAGCTGCAGGAAATGTGCCCTCCAGTTGGCCGCTCGTTCAATCAGCCTCAGGCCGGGTGCCGTCGCATCGATGTGAAGATGGAAGGCCCCGGCGCAAACCCCGGGCGCTGCGAGCGTGGATGTGACCTGGTGCGCGACGTCATCCGGCAGCCGCGTGTCGGCGTGCAGAAAGATCAGGATGTCGCCGCAGGCGGCGGCCGCACCGGCATTCATCTGGACGGCCCGGGGAGGCTGTGACCTCAGGACGCGGGCGCCCGCCGCGGCGGCGATGGCAGCCGTCGCGTCCCTGCTGCCGCCGTCGACCACGATGAGCTCCGCCGCAGTTGTTTTCGAGAGGGCCGAAACGGTGCGGGCGATCTGGCCGGCTTCGTTCAGAGCCGGGATGATGACCGACAGGGCGGGCCGCCCCGGCCCCCGGGACAGCGCTTGCATACCCTCCGCGAGATCAGCCGGCCGGTCGACATCCGTGAGGGGGGCAAGCAGCGCATGGCTCAGGCCCATCGCCCGCAGGATGTCCAAGGTCTGGTCCAGCACCCCGGCCGTCCCCCAGCCGATGCCGGCACCGAGGTAGGGCGCCCCGTGCCGGAAGCAGGCGGCGTTGCCGCCGATCAGATAGTAGCCCCCGTCCGCCGCCGGGCCGAACACCAGGTCATGGCGGCACAGGCGGTCGAAGGCCTCGGCGATCAGCGCGGAGCTGATCCCGGGGATGTCCGAGCCGATGATGACCGCCCGCCGGCATCCCTCTTCGAATGCCTGGGCGAGTCCCTGGGCCATCCGCCGGCCGATGTCGCCGTCCCCCTGGGGGCGGTAGGAAAATCCCGCACCCAGCCACGCCTGCATGCGGGTCGCACTTCCGCCCTCGTAGCGGATCTCGACCGTGAGCGGTCGGTCTCTTCGAGCCTGTTCCGCCGCCTGCGCTGCCTGGAGCGTCATGCGCCGCTGCAGCTCCGCCGCCCCCTCGGGGCCCAGGACCGGAATGAGCCGGGTCTTGGTGGTCCCCGGTTCCGGGTAGCGGGTGAAAACGATCAGGCGTTCAAGGCCGTCGCTCATGGAAGTAAAAATAAACTGCCCCGCGGATAACCGCGGGGCAGTTTATTTTGCGGCTGCGATCTTGCGCAGGACGTACGGCATGATACCGCCGTGGGTGTAGTAATCGATGTCGATATCGGTGTCCAGCCGCGCGGTAACCGCAAAGCGGATCTCCCGGCCGTCCGCCTTCACGGCTTTCACCTGCAGCGTCTGACGCAGCGTGATGTTTTCGATGCCGGTGATCGTGAACAGCTCCGAGCCGTCCACGCCGAGGCTCTGGCAGTTCTGGCCGTCTTTGAAAACGAGCGGCAGCACGCCCATGCCGACGAGATTGCTGCGGTGGATGCGCTCGAAGGATTCGGCGATGACCGCCTTCACCCCCAGGAGTTGAACCCCCTTGGCGGCCCAGTCCCGTGACGACCCGCTGCCGTATTCCTTGCCGCCGATCACGATCAGCGGGCGTGACTCGGATGCGTAGGCCAGGGCGGCCTCGTAGACGAACATCTCCTGACCTTCGGGGAACTTCACGGTGAAGCTGCCCTCCTTCGGTGCGGCCAGCTGGTTTTTGACGCGGATGTTGCCGAAGGTCCCGCGCATCATGATCTCGTGGTTGCCGCGGCGGGCACCGTAGGAGTTGAAATCCTGTTTCTCGACGTGCTTCTCGATCAGGTACTGCCCGGACGGGTAGTGGGCCGGGATGGCCCCGGCCGGCGAGATGTGGTCGGTGGTGACCGAGTCTCCCAGCAGCATCAGCACGCGCGCCTCCGTGATGTCCGAGCGGTGGCCGGCTTCCAGGGTAAACCCATCGAAGTAGGGCGGCTTGCGGATGTAGGTGGAGGCGTCATCCCAGGCATAGGTGGTGCTGCCCGTCACCTCGAGCCGCCGCCAGAATTCATCCCCCTTGAAGATCCGGCTGTACGCTTCCCGGAAGAATTTCGGTTTGACGTGCTTGGCCGAGAGCGCCTGCACCTCGGCCGCACTCGGCCAGATGTCCCTGAGATGCACCGGCCGCCCCTGGGGGTCGTGGCCCACCGGTTCGGTGGTCAGGTCCTTGTCCACTCGCCCGGCCAGGGCAAAGGCCACCACCAGCATCGGCGACATGAGGAAGTTGGCCTTCACGCGCTGGTGGATGCGGGCCTCGAAGTTACGGTTGCCGGAGAGAACGGCGGCTACCGTCAGGTCGTTCTGGGCGATGGCCGCCTCGATTTCGGGCAGCAGGGGGCCGCTGTTGCCGATGCAGGTCGTGCAGCCGAACGCGGGCAGGTGAAACCCCAGCGCCTCCAGGTAGGGCAGCAGGCCGGCCGCTCCCAGGTAATCCATGACGACCCGGGAACCGGGCGCCAGCGAGGTTTTCACGGTGGCCGGGACCCGCAAGCCGTGTTCGACGGCCTTCCGGGCGAGGAGCCCCGCGCCCAGCAGGACATCCGGGTTGGACGTGTTGGTGCAGGAGGTGATGGCGGCGATGACCACGTCGCCGTCGCACAGTTTCACCTCGTTGCCGTTCACCACCAGGGAGCAGGTCTTGCGTCGCGGCAGGCACTCCTCGGGCCGGCGGGTACTGGTGCCGGATTCCTGGTGGTAGGTCGAGATGCCGGCCGCATCGGCGTTGCGCTCGTGGGTGCAGCCGAGCACGGTCGCGAACGTGCGCGTGAGATCCTGCAGGCGGATGCGGTCCTGGGGCCGGGCCGGTCCGGCGACCGAGGGCTCGACGGTGTCCAGATCGAGTTTCAGCACCTGGGTGTATTCGGGCGTTTCCGTGCCGCTGTAAAAGAGGCCGAGGGCCTTGGCGATCTTCTCGATCATCGTCGCGCGACTGCCGCGGTTGGTCAGGCGCAGGTAGTCGATGGTCTTTTCGTCGACCGGGAAGAACCCGATGGTCGCCCCGTACTCCGGGGCCATGTTGGCGATGGTGGCCCGGTCGGGGACCTTGAGGCTCTGCATGCCGGGCCCGCAGAACTCGACGAATTTTTCCACCACCCCGTGCCGGCGCAGGAACTCCGTGACGGTCAGCACCAGGTCGGTGGCGGTGACCCCCTCCCGCAGGCAGCCGTGCATGCGCACGCCGATCACCTCGGGAATGGCCATGTAGTAAGGCTGACCGAGCATCACGGCCTCGGCCTCGATGCCGCCGACCCCCCAGCCCACGACCCCGACGCCGTTGATCATGGTGGTGTGGGAGTCCAGCCCCACGACGGTATCGGGGAAGGCCGTGACGGTGCCGTTCACCTTCTCCGTCATGATGACCCGGCCGATGTTCTCCAGGTTCACCTGGTGGCAGATGCCTGAGTTCGGGGGCACCACCTTGAAGTTGTCGAAGCTCTTTTGCGCCCACTTGAGCAGGGCGTATCGCTCGCCGTTGCGCTCGTATTCCCGGGCGACGTTCTCGGTGAGGGCCGCGCGGGTCCCCCAGGCGTCCACCTGGATCGAGTGATCGACGATCAGGTCCACCGGCACGAGGGGGTTGATCTTGCGGGGGTCTCCGCCGAGGGCCTTCAGCGCATCCCGCATGGCCGCCAGATCCACCACGGCCGGGACCCCGGTGAAGTCCTGCATCAGCACCCGGGCCGGGTGGTAGGGGATTTCCACGGGCGCCGTGTAACGCTTTTTCCAGCGGGCAATGTTGAGCACATCCTTTTCGGTGACGATCCGGCCGTCGAGTTTGCGCAGCAGGTTTTCCACGAGAACTCGGATGGAGAACGGCAACCGGCGGATCGGGGCCAGGCCTTTCTTCTCCAGCAGGCCGATGTCGAAAAACCGGTACACCTTCTTATCAATGGTGACCTTGCGCAAGAAGTCTGTCTGTTGCATGCTTGCCCCCTTTTCAGAAGCTCTGTCAACGCGCCTCGGTTTTGTAGACATGGCGGATGCCGTCTGTGCCGGCGACGATGACGGCGTGGGTCAGCCCGATGAAAAGGCCGTGCTCCACGATCCCGGCCCGCGCGTTCAGCCGTTCGGCGATGCGGCCCGGGTCCGGCATCGGGCCGAAGCGCGCATCGAGCAGGATGTTGCCCTGGTCGGTCGTTACTATTTTGCCGTCCTTGACTCGAACGGTGGCGGCGGCCCCGATGGATTTCAGGAAATGCTCCTCCACGGCCCGGGCAAACGGTACCACCTCGACCGGCAGGGCCCACGTGGTTCCCAGCCGCGGCGAGAGCTTGCTCTCGTCCACGATGATGATGTTGCAGCGGGTGGCCTGGGCCAGGACTTTCTCCCGCAGCAGGGCGCCGCCGCCGCCCTTGATCAGGTTCAGGTCCGGGTCGACCTCGTCGGCCCCGTCGATGGTCAGATCGATCACGGGGTGGGCCGAAAAGTCGGTGAGCGGGATCCCGAGTTCCCGGGCCGCCTTCTCGGTGCGCAGGGAACTGGGAATGCCGACGATGTTTTTCAACTTTCCGGTGTTGATCAGCTCGGCCAGACGCTCCAGCGCGAACTGGGCCGTGCTGCCCGTACCGAGGCCGACCACCATCCCGGATTCAACCCGCGCCACCGCGGCAACCGCGGCCTGCCGTTTCAATTCGTCCTGAGTGGTCATGGTGGGCAAATCCTTTACGCCATCAGGCGCCGGCGCTTAGCGTCGATGCTGTCCATGAGGGCCTGGAAGGGTTTGGCAAAGGCGGCGACCCCCTCTTCCTGGAGCCGGCGCGTGATGCCGTCGAAGTCGATGCCCAGCTCGGCGAGCCGCCCGACCTGTTTCCGGGCCGTGGCGAGCTCTTGCGTGAGCGTTTCAGAGGGCCGGCCGTGGTCGATGAAGGCCTTGACCGTCTCCGGCGGCATCGTGTTGACGGTCTCCGGGCCGATGAGCTCGTCCACGTACAGCGTGTCCGGGTAGGCCGGGTTCTTGGTGCTGGTGCTGGCCCACAGCACGCGTTGGGCCCGGGCGCCCCGGGCGGCGAGCGTTTTCCAGCGGGGGCTGGCGGTGATGCGCTTGAACTCCGCGTAGGCGAGCTTGCAGTTGGCGATGGCGATTTTCCCCCGCAGCTCGGAGGTCCCCCGCTTTTCGAGCTCCTTGTCCACCGCGCTGTCGACCCGGCTCACGAAAAAGGATGCCACGGAGGCAACGGCGTTGACCGGGTGCCCGCCCGGAACGGAAGGCCCCGTAACGGCGAGCCGCTCCAGGCCGGCCATGTAGGCATCGGCCACGGCCTGGTAGTTCGCCAGCGCGAAGATCAGGGTGACGTTGACGTTGACACCGGCCGCGATGGTCTCGGTGATCGCCGGCAGCCCCTCGGCAGTGGCCGGGATCTTGATCATAACGTTCGGCCGGCCCACGGCCTGGTACAGGCGCCGGGCTTCCGCGACCGTCCGCGGCGTGTCGCTCGCCAGGAAGGGGCTGACCTCCAGGCTCACGTAACCATCGCGGCCGCCCGTCGCAGCGTAGACGCTGCGCATGACGTCCGCGGCCAGCTGGATGTCCTTGATCGCCAGCGCTTCGTAGATGTCCGAGACGGATTTTCCAGCCGTGATGAGTGCTTTCATCTCCTCGTCGTAATCCGACGAGCCGGCGATGGCCTTTTCGAAGATGGCCGGGTTTGAGGTGACCCCCTGGACCCCCTGGGCGGCCAGCCGCGCCAGCTCCCCGGAGGTGATCAGCGAGCGCCGGATGAAATCAAACCAGACCGATTGATCGAATTGTTTCAGTTCTGAGAGTGCGGGCATCTTGAGTTCCTTTCGAATTCAGATTGAAGATCTCTGCAGCAAGCTGCAGGGAATCTTCGACCGTACGGAATGCGGTTTTTTTTAGGATTCGCTCGCTTACCCCGCCGCAAGCGGCGGGGAATGCGCTCGCTTTCGCGGTTCGCTTCCATCGCACGTCATCTCTTGCCAGAAATGCTGCGATTTTTCAATAGCGCCGGCAGCGGGCATTTTTCAGTATGGCGTTTTCTCATCCGATGCGGCAGCGCCGCTCGCTGACTCCAGCAGGGCTGCCGCCGCCGGGTCGAGCACCCAGGTCACGCGGCCGGAGGGCGGCCGGACATGCTGCGCGGGCAGATCCGGCGGCAATGCGGTCAGCACCCGGCGGACCACGGCGGCCTTGCTTGCGCCGCAGGCCAGGAACAGGACCCGCCGGGCCCGGTTCAAAACCGCATAGGTGAGGGTGACCCGCCACACCTCCGGCTGGCCGCCCTTTACGGCAGCCGTCCAGCGCAGGCACTCCTCCAGGGCCGGGCTGCCGGGGAACAGCGACGCGGTGTGGCCGTCCGCGCCCACCCCGAGGATGATCAGGTCAAAAACCGGCTCGGCGAGGCGCCGCATGCGAAAATGTGCTCTCAGTTCCTCTTCGTAGCGCCGCGCCAGAACCTCGGGGTCTCCCGCCACCGGCACGGGGTGGACCCCGGCCGGCCGCGTTGCGAGCTTTTCAATGAAATCCGTGCGGGCCGCCCCGAAATTGCTGTCCGGGTGCGCATAGGGCACCAAGCGTTCATCCGCCCAGAACAGGTGCATCCGGTCCCAGGCGATATCCGACGCATAGGGGTTCTGGGTCCAGAGACGGTGCATACCTCGGGGGGTCGACCCGCCCGAGATCGCGATGGAAACGCACCCGCCCCCGGCCGCAGCGGAGCGCGCCGTTTCCAGCAGCACATCCGCGGCCGCCTTCAGCGCTGCCGCGGTGTCCGCCTCCACCCGGATGTCGCTGCCCGTGTTCATGCCGGTCGATCGTCTCCATTCACGCCGTCGGCTGCCCGGCACTGTCGCCTATCAGGGCGGGCTTATTCCTTGCGCACTTTCTGGATCAATTTGGGGATGAAGAAGGAGATGACGAACAAGCCAATCGATAAAAAAACGTTGAATGACCACAGCGCACCCCAGTCGCCCGACACCCAGACCTCCTTGAGAGTGCCGATGAAGAATGTAAAAATGAAGGTCCCCACGAGGATCCCCACGCCCGTGCCGAAGAAGTAGTCCCAGAAATGGACCTTGGTCAACCCCAGGCCGAAATTCAAGGGGGTGAACGGGAAATAGAGCAGGCGCAGGTAAAGCACCGCGGCAAAGCCATTGCGCTCGATGCTGTCGTCGTACTTCCGGAGCCTGTCGCCGATGAGCGACGCAGCGAAATCGCGGCCGAGGGTCCGGCCGATGCAGAACGCCGCCGCCGCGCCGATCATGGCGCCGACCCAGACGTAGACAAACCCCCAATAGGCCCCGAAGATCACGGCGCCGAACCCGGTCAGGATCGAGCCCGGCACGAACAGACAGACGCCGATGGCGTAGATGAGGATGAAGGCCAGCGGTGCCCACAGGCCGGCGCTGGCAAGCAACCCGCTCAGGGCGTCCGCCGTCAGATAGTCCTGCACCGGCGTGAATCGGACCAGGCCGATCGCGGCGGCAATGAAGGCGGCGAAGATGAGGGCTTTGATCAGCGACAGGCGGCGGTTGACGGCGGGCGCCTTCTCGGTTACGGCTGGCATGGCATCGGCTTCCTCTCGGGGGTTGTTTGCCCCCGTCCCGGTGGGGGCTGAAATTCACACAGGGTTGAAAAGGTGGAGGCTTTCGGCGGGGCCTCCGCTGCCGGCCGCGTAAAAACTCAGCCGGCCCCCGCGGTCCGGGCAGCGCTCGCACGCGTCGAGGATCGGGTTCAGAAACGCCCAGGACCGCTCCACCCCGTCCTGTCGCCAGAAAAGCATCTGGTCTCCCAGCATGCAGTCCAGCAGCGCCTTTTCGTAGGCGTCCAGCACCGGACCGGTGTAGTTCTGCTGGTAGTTGAAATCCATGGTCACGGTTCGCAGGCAGACCGTGGCCCCGGGGTTCTTGGTCTGAAACGTGAGGGTGATCGTTTCGTCCGGGTAGATGCCCAGAATCAGCCGGTTGGCCGAAATGGGCCCACCCAGCGTGTGCCGGAACATGGAATACGGGACCTGTTTGAACTGGATGGCGATTTCGGTGACCTTCTGCGATAGGCGCTTGCCGGAGGTGATGTAAAACGGGACCCCCTGCCAGCGCCAATTGTCCACCTGGACCTTCATCATGGCGTAGGTGGGCGTCAGGGAGGCGGGGTCAACCCCAATCTCCTCACGGTATGCCGGGACCGGATTGCCGTCGATCATGCCAGCCGTGTATTGCCCGAGAACGAGATACTTCTCGATGTGATCGAGCGGAAACGGCCGTAGGGCGCTGAACAGTTTGGCCTTTTCATCCCGCACCAGCTCGGCCTCGAAGCGCGGCGGGGGTTCCATGGCCACGAGCGCGAGGATCTGCATCATGTGGTTCTGGAACATGTCACGCAGCACCCCGGACGGTTCGTAGTAGCCGGCCCGGTGCTCGACGCCCAGGGATTCGGTGGCCCGGAGGCTGACGTGGTCGATGTAGCGCCGGTTCCAGAGCGGCTCGAAAATCGAGTTGGCAAATCGGAACATGAGGATGTTCTGGACCGTCTCCTTGGCCAGGTAGTGATCGATGCGGAAGACCTGGTGCTCCTGGAAGTGCTCGTGCAGGCTGCGGTCGAGCTCCCGGCTCGTGGCGAGGTCCGTCCCAAACGGCTTTTCAAGCACGATGCGCGCCCAGCCGTTGCCGTCCCGGTTTTCGACACCCAACCCGGCCTTCCCCAGGTTCCGGGCCACGGGCTGGTAGAGGGTGGGCGGCAGCGCCAGATAGAAAATCCGGTTGCCGCGGGTGGCGGAATCGGAGTCGAGGTCACGGAGAAAGCGGGCAAGCTCGCCGACGGACGCGGCCTCCGGGTAGTTCACGCAGCGGTAGTGCAGGCGGTCGGCAAACCGTTGCCACGCGGCAAGGTCCCGTTCACCAGCGGGGCGGATCGCGGCCTGCATCCGGCCGCGGAACTCCACGTCGGTCCACTCCGTGCGGCCGGAGCCGACGACCCGGAAAGGCTCCGGCAGCCCGCCGTTGCGGTAGAGGTTGAAGAGCGCCGGCATCAGCTTCCGGGCGGTGAGATCGCCGGTCGCTCCCAGGATGACGATGCTGCAAGGGTCGGCGGGCACGGCTGCAACACACGCACCGACATCCATTCCCAGGTCCGGCGCGCTGACGCTCGCCATCACGGGTGAACTGCGGCTTGGTGGGTGTGAGTCGGTTTCCATGAACGCCTGTCTCCCGGGGGGGAGCCGTGTTTTCGTCGCAGGGGGTGCGGCCCTGCCGTGTTGCCAGAGTTCCGAGCCTGCTAATGTTGAACGAGCCCCTCTTCGTTCAACGTGCAGGCCCGGCCCTTGAGATGGAAGAAGAACTTGAGGCCCTTGCGCACTTTGTCAGAAAAAATTTTTTCGGAGAAAAAATTTCCGGCCACGCGCTTGTTGATTTCGCCCCGGGTCGGGTAGGGGTGAACCGCGGTGGCCAGGGTCGTAAGTTTCACCTTGCCGTTCAGCACCGCCACCCACTCCGCCAGCAGCTCCCCGGCCCCGTGCCCCAGGATCTGTATCCCGATGGGCTTCTCCTTCTCGTCCAGGAGCAGTTTGATCTTGCCGACCCCCTCGCCTTCGGCCAGGCTGCGGTCGTTGTCGCGGAACTCCTCGGTCCACACCGTATAACCGATGCCGGCCGCCTTGGCCGCCTTCTCGTTCATGCCGATGCTGGCGAGCGGCGGATCCGTGTACGTGCACCAGGGTAGATAGGTGTAGTTCACCCGGCGCGGCAGGCGAAAGACGGCGTTGCTGACCACGATGCCGCCTTCGTAACCGGCGGCGTGCGTGAACTGAGGCCCGCCGTTTACATCCCCGGCGGCGTAGATGTGCTTTTGGGTGGTCCGCAGCCGCGGGTCCACCTGGACGCCCCGGCGGTCGTGCTCGACACCGATGGGCGCGAGCCCGAGGCCGCCCACGTTGGCCGCACGGCCCAGTGCGACGAGGATGACCTCGGCTTCGAGGGTGAGCGTCTTGCGGTCGGCGGTTCGAATTCGGACTTCCCGGGCCCGGCCGAGGTCCTGCACCGCTTCGATCGTGCAGTTCAGGTGGAACACGACCCCTTCCGCAGCCAACACGGCTCTGAGTTCATCCGCCATGTCGCGATCTTCCTTGGCCAGGATCTGATGGCCCATGTCGACCACGGTGACCCGCGTTCCCAGCCGCGCAAACGCCTGCGACATTTCAACACCGATGGGCCCGGCCCCCAGGATCATCATGGACGCAGGCAAACGGTCCAGGTAGAAGATCTCACGGTTGGTGATGAAGGGGGTGCGGTCGAGCCCTGCAATCGGCGGCACCGCGGCCGAAGAGCCGGTGGCGATCACCCAGGTCTTGGCCGACACCGATCGGCCGTTCAGGCGAAGGCAGTGCTCGTCGGCGAACTCCGGGCTGCCGAACTCCACCTTGGCGCCCAGCCCGCAGAAGCGCTCCTCCGAATCATGTTTCTGGATGGTGGCGATCACCGCGCGGATGCGTTCGGACACCAACCGGAAATCCACCGGCGGCACCTCCACCCGCGGCAGGCCATACCGGTCGGAGTGTTTGAGCAGGTGATAGACCCTGGCGGAGGCGATCAGCGTCTTGCTGGGAACGCAGCCGAAGTGCAGGCAGTCGCCCCCCAGCTCCTTTTCCCTTTCCACGAGAAGTGTCTTGGCGCCGAGCTGGGAGGCGCCGGCGGCCACCGTGAGTCCGGCGGCACCGCCACCGATAATGCCGATATCGTAATCATAGACAGCCATGCATCTTCCTCTACCCTGTCACACCCCGTTCAGGCTCCAGTCATAATCCATATAACTGACGTCGATGCGGTCGCGCCCGGCCTGCAGCTTTTCCTTCAACTCGCCTTGAGCAAATTTTAGATAAAAGCCGACCACATCCTTGTTGAAATCTTCCGCAAACCACTTGAAGATCGAACTGACCCGGAACGTGTTTCGGTCGAGACGATAGTTGGCCGGGGTGTTCAAAAAATCACGGGTTGACCGGTTCAGTTGGGCGTCCAGAACCGCTCCGAGATACGGCTCGGCGATGAGCGGCGGGCAGCTTTTCGAAGCGCAGACGATGGCGAAGTGCACGCGCGGGTCCTTGAAGCGCGGCCGGAGGATGGTGTGCTCGATATCGTCCAGCGTGAGGGGCTTGCCGTTGATGCGCCCGAACTCCTTTTTCCAGGGCGACTGGAGCAGGCTGCCCAGATCCTTGATGGACTTGACCCCGGGATAGCCGGTCAGGATCAGCTTGATGGTCCAGGCGTTGTAGGCATTGATATAGAAGGCGAACTGCTCCTCCCGCGGCAGGCGCTCCGGGTCGACCTGTTCGAGGACCTTGAGGTACTGATCCAGCCGGGCTTCATCGCGCTTGAACCCGGCGTAGTCGACGTGGCTGTTTACGACATATTTTGTCAGGAGCTCGGCGTAGATGCTGTTGTCCACCGGCGGGGCGGCGGCATCAACCGAACCGCCGAAGGCCGGGATCAAAAAAGCGAGCGCTGCAACATACGCCACCAGCGACCGCACGATTCGATCACCCATGGGCTGCTCCTTACTTGTCCACTCTGTAGTTGTCGCGATAATTTCCTGCACGCAACCGGGTCTTGGCGGAATCATTTGGCTTTTTAAATGAATAAGGTCGGATAGGCGAGTGTCAATCAGGGCTGCCGCCGTCAGGGACGTTGACTTGACGGCGGGCCGTCTTACTATCACTCCACTATTATCAAGGTTTTGAAATCTTAGTTGCTATTGCTTCCGCTTTAACCAAACCCACACGAAAAGGAGATCTGCCATGGAAGAACGTAAAGGCGCCGTCACGCTCAGGGGCAATTCTTTCACTCTCGTCGGCAAAGAAGTCAAGGTCGGGGAGAAGGCCCCGGATGTCGAACTGCTGGACAACGACCTCAAACCGGTCAAGTTCTCTTCTTTTAATGGCAAGGTGGTCATCGTCTCCAGCGTGCCGTCGCTGGACACCCCGACGTGCGACATGGAAACCCGCCGCTTCAACACCGAAGCCGCCGGCCTGGGGGACAATGTCGTCATCCTCACCGTCAGCACGGATCTTCCCTTCGCCCAGAAGCGTTGGTGCGGCGCGGCCGGCGTGGACAAGGTCAAGACGCTTTCCGATCATCGCGAGACGGCATTCGGCCAGAGCTACGGCGTGTTGATCAAGGAGCTGCGACTGCTGGCGCGCGCGATCTTCGTCCTGGACAAGAACGGGGTGGTGAAATACGTGCAGCTCGTGAAGGAAATTTCCCAGGAGCCGGATTACGCGGCGGTCATCGCAGCGGTCAAAAAACTGGCTTGACCATACGCGTACAGGGCGCACCAACAGCAAAGGGCAGCCTCTCGCTGAAGGCTGCCCTTTGCATACACTCTCGTAAGGTGTCTATCGCCCCGCTGAAGCCTTCCGGCCCGGCGGGTTGAGGTTATTCACTCCCCCTGTTTTTTGCGAAATACTTCGCGCCGTTCGATAATCTCTCCCTCCCAGAAGCTGCCGCTGAGCCGCCGGTCGTTGGTCCGCCGGCGATCGATGCCGGCCCGCCGGTCAAAGCCTCTGCGGCGGTCTCGGCCGGACCTGCTTTCGGGGCTGTCGTATTCGCTGGGGGTCTGCCGGCGGTCGATGCCGGACCGTGATCCTCCGCTGTCCTTGATTCGTATGAATTCAAGATCTGGCAGGGCCTCTCCGGGTTCGTCTTTCGGTATCGTCATCCGATTTCCTTCCAATGGCAACGCAGCGCGTGTGCGTCGAAGTGTGCCCCAGGAACCCTCGATAACCAGAGCAATCCTCATGCCATATGGCCCGATCGTGGAACCGGCCGGATTTACCGGCGCGGCGGGTAAACGGTCGCAGGCGATGGGCGATTTGGGTACTAAGGTTGAGAAATGGATTGGAGCGCAGTGTGAAAAAGAATTCCCACCTT
>Ga0105093_10000219_pt1 | contig 21892 bp, 20 predicted proteins | sample PPLLak3March2015_2_FD_79111 | JGI IMG/M metagenome (GOLD analysis project Ga0105093, IMG submission 79111) | Freshwater sediment microbial communities from Prairie Pothole Lake near Jamestown, North Dakota, USA - PPLs Lake P8 Core (3) Depth... | ecosystem: Environmental > Aquatic > Freshwater >... | reverse complement strand
TGGGGGTGGCTTATCCGGGCATTAACGACAAGAGTGAAATCCGCGGTTTCGGCAACGCTCCGATGCCCGCACCCGGTCTGCAACCCTGTATCCTCCTGTTCCACACTCCGACCGATATCCGCCGCGACAATGCCCGCGACCGCCGCTCCGCCACTTACTTTCATCCGGACACCTCGTTTGCCCTCAGCAAAGAACTGGGAGTCTCGCTGCAGTTGTCGGGGCACAGCCATCAAGGGCAAATTTTTCCATTCAGTCTACTAACAAATTGGATTTACAACGGTTATGACTATGGGCTGCATCGCGAGAAAGGTTTTGCCGTTTACACGTCGAGCGGTGTCGGTACGTGGGGGCCTCCGATGCGTTCTTCGGGAGCGCCCCCAGAGATTGTGGCCATAACTCTCAGATGATGGTGCCCCGGCATCTCGCTGCCGTTGAATTTTTGATTGACAGCAATACTACCATGTAGGAATATTCATGCCGGGCGTTTCGTGGCCCGCCACCCGCAATGACGTGGAAGCGATGGACCGATCTGAATTCAAATACCTTAGGAAAAGGCTCGGCAAGACTCAAAAACAAATGGCGCACCTGCTGGGGATTTCGCTCAAGGCGGTCCACAGCTATGAACAGGGCTGGCGCGCAGTGCCATCCGCCGTCGAGCGCCAACTGTTTTTTCTGGTCTCGCGATTCAACTCGGAAGGCGTTCGCAGGCCCTGCTGGGAGGAAAATGACTGCTCGCAGGAACGCAGATCGGAATGCCCGGCCTGTGAATTCAAGAGCGGCGACCTCTGCTGGTTCATCAATGGAACCATCTGCCGCGGCCGGGTTCAGGACTCCTGGGAAGATAAGATGAAGCTTTGTCGGACCTGCGAGGTGTTCATCTCCCAGGTTTTCGCTTGAGCATTCCCCGACTTTTAGAATGAGCGAATATATCCTCCACGATAAAGACCGCATCTCCGTCGGGGTGGTCGAGAAGAACTATTTCACCTTCGCCGAACCGCCGCGAGAGATGGCCCTGGAAAGCGGGGCGCGTCTCGGCCCGGTGGTGCTTGCTTACGAAACCTACGGCACCCTTGCCCCCGACCGTCGCAACGCCGTATTGGTTCTGCACGCGCTTTCCGGGGATTCGCACGTGGCCGGGTATTACGCCAGCGAGGATGAGAAGCCCGGGTGGTGGGACTGCATGGTGGGGCCCGGCAAGGGGATCGACACCGATAAATTTTTCGTAATCTGCGCCAACGTCATCGGCAGCTGCATGGGCTCGACGGGGCCCAGCTCGATCAATCCGGCAACCGGTCGAGCCTACGGCCTGGATTTCCCCGTGGTGACCATCGGCGACATGGTAACGGCTCAGAAAGCGCTGGTGGATCACCTGGGAATCGACCGGCTGCTGTGCGTGATCGGCGGATCCATCGGCGGCATGCAGGTATTGGAATGGTGCGTACGCTATCCGGAGCGGGTGGCGGCCGCCATTCCCCTGGCCACGACCATGCGGCATTCGGCGCTCGCCATCGCCTTCAACGAGGTAGCCCGCCAGTCCATCATGGCCGATCCCAACTGGAACCACGGCGACTATTACGAGGGGGCCAAACCGTCTTTGGGCCTGGCGGTGGCCCGCATGATCGGCCACATCACCTATCTTTCGGATGAGTCCATGCGGCTCAAATTCGGACGTCGGCTGCAGGATAAAAGCGATTTCTCTTTCAACTTCGACGCCGATTTCCAGGTGGAGAGCTACCTGAGATATCAGGGGCGCAAGTTCGTCGACCGCTTCGACGCCAATTCCTTTTTATACATCACCAAGGCCGCCGATTACTTCGACCTCGGGAAGCAACATGGCGGGGGCTCCGCGGTGAAAGCCCTGTCCAAGGCCCGCGCCCGCTTCCTGGTGATCTCCTTCACCTCGGACTGGTTGTACCCGACCTATCAGGCCCGGGAGATCGTCAAGGCGCTGAAAAAGAACGGCCGCGATGTGAGCTTCTGCGAAATTGAAGCCGAATGGGGCCATGACGCGTTCCTGATTCCGGGCGAGCGCTTGCCGATGCTGATCCGCGGTTTTCTGGAGCGGGTTCATCCCCTCGGGTCGGAATAGGCTGATGCGCTACGATTTACAGATCATTGCTTCCTGGATCGAGCCGGGGTCGAAGGTCATCGACCTGGGCTGCGGTGAGGGCGATCTGCTGCAGCACTTGATTTCCCAAAAGGGAGTCCAGGGAACCGGCATCGAACTCAACGAGGAAAAGGTTGCGCGCTGCATTGAAAAGGGTCTTTCGGTCCTCCAGGGGGACATCAACGAAGAAGTGCACGATTATCCGGAGGGCCGCTTCGACTATGTCATCCTCAGCCAAACCCTGCAGCAGGTCTACCAGCCGGATGAGCTTATTCGTGCCATGCTTCGCATCGGGCGCAAGGGGATCGTAAGCTTTCCGAATTTCAGCCACTGGCAGATCCGGTTGCAGCTGCTTTTCAGCGGATATGCGCCGGTGTCCCGGCAGCTTCCGTATCAGTGGTTCGACACCCCCAACATCCGGGTGATCACGCTGAAAGACTTCCGCAAATTCGTGCATGACGTCGGGCTGAGGGTTTTGAGGGAGGCGGCGATCGACACCCATACCCAGGATCGTTACGGCAGCATCGTTGAGTGGTTCCCTAATTTAAGGGCCACCTACGGCATCTTCATGATCGGAGGGAGCGAGGGGACATGAAAATTGTATCCATCGCCGTCAGCAAGAAAAAGGGCACGCCCAAGACACCGGTTGAGGAAGCGTATCTTGTCAAAGAACACGGCCTTGAAGGCGATGCTCATTCCGGGCCCTGGCACCGGCAGGTGAGCCTTTTGGCCTCCGAAAGCATCGACCAGGCCAAGGCACAGGGTCTGAATGTGGACTTCGGCGACTTTGCTGAAAACATCGCAACCGTTGGAGTGGATTGGAAAACCCTGCCTATCGGCACCCGCGCCCGGATGGGTGCCCAAGTTGTCCTTGAGATTACCCAGATCGGCAAGGAATGCCATAACCGCTGTGCGATCTACTACAAGGCAGGCGACTGCATCATGCCGCGTGAGGGAGTGTTTGCCCGGGTGCTGGAAGAAGGGCGTATCCGCTGCGGCGACCTGATCGAAATCCTCTAAAGTCCGACCATCCCCAAACCGATATAACTTTTGCAGGTTAGTTGAGCGTGATCCGTGTCCTGAGGGTCGGGGGGTTAATCCATCCATCCAGAGGTATTCCGTGTTCGTCATCATTGGATTTGTGGTCGTTCTGGTTTCGGTTTTGGGAGGATTCTATGAGGCGGGCGGCCCCTTCATGGTCCTCATCCAGCCGGCCGAGTTCATGATCATCGGCGGAGCGGCCCTGGGGGCGCTGCTGGCTTCGGCTCCCAAAAACGTCTTGCAGCAGATGCTGGCGAAAACGATCGGGGCACTTAAAGGCGAGACCGTCACCAAGGCGAGCTACCTATCGGTCCTGAGGCTCCTGTACGAGTTGCTTTATATGGCGCAGAAAGAGGGCCTGATCGCTCTGGAAAAGCATATCGAGACGCCGAAGGAGAGCGATATTTTTTCAAAGTATGCCGACATCCTCGCCCACAATACGCTCATTTCCTTCATGACCGACACCTTCCGCATGGTCATCATCGGCGGGATTGCCTCTCACGACCTCGAAGCCCTAATGGAGAGCGATATTGACACGCATCACAACGACATCAAAAAGCCGAGCATGCTCCTTTCCAAAATCGGCGACACCATGCCCGGCCTCGGCATTGTGGCAGCGGTGCTCGGCATCGTCATCACCATGCAGGCCATCGACGGCCCGGCCGGTGAAATCGGGAAAAAAGTGGCCGCCGCGCTCGTGGGGACCTTCCTGGGTATTCTGTTGTGCTACGGGTTCATCCAGCCGCTGGCCTCGAACCTCGACATCGCCGGTGAGAAGGAAATTCAGGTCTTCGAGGTGGTTAAGAACGCGATCGCGGCTTTTGCCCGAGGGTTCAGTCCGCTGGTCTGCGTGGAATTCGCCCGGCGCAGCATTCCGGCCGAGACCCGGCCGGATTTCCCGGAAATGGAAGCCCACGTGAAGGAAAAGCTGTGAGCGACGGGGAAAAAATAGTCTTCAAGAGAATGAGGAAGAAGGGCGGCCACGAGGCGCACCACGGCGGTGCCTGGAAGGTCGCCTACGCCGATTTCGTCACGGCGATGATGGCGCTTTTCATCGTGCTGTGGATCGTCGCCAACAACGTGACCATCCGCGCCTCGGTGGCCGACTATTTCAGGGATCCGGGGGCCATGCACAAAACCTCCTCCGGTGTGCTCAGCGGCAACCAGACGATGAGACCCTTCTCCGACTCCCCGCCCCTGCAGGCACCCTCGAATCCCAATCGAATCCAGCAGCCGGATGAGAAAGCCGGTGCACCTCAAGCGTCGGAGGTGGAAAAGCTTCGCGAGGAAGGCGAAAAACTGATCAAGGCCATCGCTGCCATTCCCGACCTGGCGAAATTCAAAGACCAGATCCAGATCACCCTCACCAAGGAGGGCCTGCGGATCGAACTCATCGAGCAATCGGAAGGTCTGTTTTTTGACATCGGCAGCGCTCGCTTGAAGCCGGATGCCGCCCAGCTGCTGAAATTGATCGCCTCCCGCATCGGCACGTTCCCCAATGATGTGACCATCGAAGGCCATACAGACAGCCGCCCCTATGTCCGAGCCGGCTACAACAACTGGGACCTGAGCACCGACCGCGCCAACGCGGCGCGGCGCGTGCTGGAGGAAAACGGCATCCGCGATAAACAGATCACCGGCATCAACGGGTATGCGGACCGGCGGCTGAAAAACCCCTCCAAGCCATTGGATTTCTCCAACCGGCGAGTCACCATTCTGGTCGCTTTTGCCATCACGGAGGCACCCGGCGCTCACTCCATCGCTCCGGCGGCCACACCGGTCCTCACACGGCCTGTAATGCTCGGCAAGAGCTGAGCTCCTTTTGACTTCCCTTGAAGTTCTGCCGTATAGTTCCAACAGCGCTTCTACCACCGCTGCTGCTCCTCCATCCGCTCAACCTTCTCACAGGAGAAGCCATCCATGATCCCCCGACGACTAGAAGCCTGTTTACGAGGGGTAATTCCCGAAAGCATCCTGCAGAAGAGAATCCGGCGCTGGGATGGTCGCTGCCATCTGGCGCTGGACTACCGGGACGAGCATCTGCTGGCCCGAATGGGCATTGTCTGCGACGTGCTGGGCCCCAAGCTGGTGGCGTTCCTGTGGGATGAAGCTTCCGCCGATGAGATCGGCGGCTTTCTGGTGGTGGATAATCTGGCCATGGGGGCGCCTTCGATGGGCGGCATCCGCGTGCTGAGTGAGATCACGCCCGCCGACATACACAACCTGGCGCGGGGCATGACCCTCAAGAACGCGGCGGCGCATTTGCCTTTCGGCGGCGGCAAGGCCGGCATCCTTGCCGACCCGACCGGGCCGCCGGAGCAGCACGCTCGGGTGATCCGCGGTTTCGCACGGCTGCTCCGCCGCTACCGCCACCTGTATGTCCCCGGCCCGGATGTCGGCTCCAACGACGCCGACATGAAGACCATCGCCGTAGCGAACGGTTTGGACGGAGCGGTATCCAAACCGGCGGAGATGGGCGGCAACCGCATCGATGAATTGGGTGCGGCCGCGGGCGGCGTGGTGATCGCCATCGAGCGAATGATCGACCTCATGCCGCGTCTGACGGTGCTGCCCCAGTTTGGGCAGCTGAAGATGCCGCCGCCCGACGAGGTGGCCATCCTCATCCAGGGCTTCGGTGCGGTCGGTGCCCATGCCGCCCGCATTCTGCGGGAGCGCCTGCCGGCCGCTCGCGTGGCCGGCATCAGCGACCACGAAGGCTATCTGTTCTGCCCGGCAGGGCTTCCGGTGGATGAGCTGTTCGCGCTGTGGAAGCAACATGGAGTGGTCAGCGGCCGTTTCTTCAGCGAGCGCATCCAACTTCAGGGGCCCCGGCATCCGGTCCAATTTTCCACCGACGGCAACAACCTCCTGCGGGAATCCGCCTTTTGTTTCGTGCCGGCCGCACCCGTTTTCAACTACTTGGGGGTGCTGCCCTCTGAAAGATGTTCGATGAGCGTCGAGCGCATGGGCGCCTGGTCCCTGATCGTCGAGGGCGCCAACACCTATTCTCCGGATCCGAATCGCAAGGCGGCGCGCACGCGCATGGAGCAGGTGGTCTACCGACAAAAAGGGGTGATGATCGCTACCGATTATCTCGTCAACTCGGGTGGGGTCATTTTTGCGGCACAAGAGCAGATCCTGCCGACCCCGCCGGAGCTCCAAATTCCGGAGAGAATGCTCGGAGATCGGTCGGCCGTGGAGGCTTGGCTGCGGGAGCACGCGGCAGATTTTGCCGGACTTTCCGAGAAACGGTTGGAAGCCGGAGATGCCTACCGGGAGCAGGTGATCCGCCGCAACATGACCGAGCTGGTGGATCTGCTGGCGTCCAACGCGGATCTGCTGCCCTGCCAGGCGGCGGAGCGCATCAGCGTGCGCCGGCTGGCCGAAAAAGAAAGCGAACGCACCGCCAAAGACATCATGGAGCCGATGCCCATGGTGCGGATCGATACCCCCCTGACTCAGGTCGCGGCCCTGATCGTCCAAGGCCGCGGCAACATCATCGCCGTGCTGGGAGCCGACGAGCGGCTCGTCGGCGTGCTGACCACCTGGGACATCACGCGTGCGGTGGCGGAGGGGACCTGCGAAGGGAGCCTGGAGGCGATCATGACCCAGCGGGTCGTTTCCGCCGGGCCTGCCGCGCGCATCCCGGATATCATTCGCGAACTCGAACAGAACCGCATCTCGGCCATGCCCATCGTCGAGGAGGGCCGGGTGCTCGGCATGGTAAGCTCGGACCTCCTGGCGCAACGCTACTTGCCGCAGCTGTTGCGCGCTCAGAGCGTGGATGCCGCAAATCGATCGATCGGTTCATGAACCGCAATTCTATCTGCGTTACCCCGCCAATGCCCTGACCGATGGAGTGCACGAGCGGCTGAAGTCAATGAGAGCATCCAGTTTCTGTTGGGCTCTGCCGGTGTCGATCGACTGCGCCGCGCGCTGGATTCCCGTTTTAAAATCGGCGTCCAGCCCGACGGCGACAAAAGCCGCGGCCGAGTTTACCAGCACGACATCCCGGCGAGGTCCTTTGGTTCCCTTGAGGATGTCGCGGATGATCTGCGCGTTTTCACGCGCGCTGCCGCCGCGGATGTCAGCCAGCGTCGCCCGCGGCAGGCCGAGGGCGTCGGGGGTCACCTCGAAGGTCTGAATCGCGTGGTCCTTGAGGTGGGACATGCGGGTCGGTCCGCAGGTGCTGATTTCATCCAGGGTGCCCTCGCCGCAGAAGACGAAGGCTTCGCGCGTGCCGAGGTTCTTCAGCACGCCCGCCATTTTCTCGGTCAGGTCCGGATCGTACACGCCGAGCACCTGGATAGAGGCTCCCGCCGGGTTGGTCAGCGGGCCGAGCAGATTAAACAGAGTCCGGAACCCGAGCTGACGCCGCACCTCGGCGATGCGGGCCATGGCCGTGTTGAAAAGAGGTTCATAGAGAAATCCGATTCCGATCTCGCGGATGCACGTCTCCACCGCCGTGGGCGGCACGTCCAGGTTGACGCCGAGCTGCTCGAGGACATCGGCGCTGCCGCAGGCGCTGGACACGCAGCGGCTGCCGTGTTTGGCGACGCAAACCCCGGCGCCGGCAGCCACCAAGGCCGTGGCCGTTGAAATGTTGAAGGTGTTGGTGCCGTCCCCGCCGGTGCCGCAGGTGTCCAGGATCGTTTCATCGTCTATATTGATCTCCTCCCGATCCAGATTGACCAGGTGGTTGCTCACGTCGATCCGGCGGGCTTGGCCGCGCGCCACTCGTGCGGCCGCGGTGATCTCCTCTTCGGTTTCGCCCTTCATCCGCAGAGCGGTCAGAAATGATCCCACCAGGACGGGCGGCGCCGCGCCGTTCAACATCTCCTCCATGGCCGCCTTCACCTCGGATTCAGAAAGGTTTTCGCGGTTGATCGCCTTGGTGATTGCCTGTTTGATCATGTTCGTTTCCTCCTTCTGGGTTCGCCCAAAACACTGAGGCCGTGGGAGGTGCCCCACGGCCCAAGGAAACAAAAAACCGCGGGGCCTTGGGAGATGGCCTCGCGGTTTCGGGATCGTCTATATCAAGCGGCGGGCACACCTCCCCTCAGGAGACGCGCCACCACCAGTTCCGTGCAGTCGAATTGGCTATAGGGTTCATGCTGGATCGCATGGAATCTACCTACTGCACTTGGTATGGAGATGTCAAGCAGCAGATAAACTGTGCAAAGGCGGTCCATTTTCAGGTTGACAAATCCGAGAGCTCCCGGTTGAAACTGTAGGCTCTACCTATTTTGGGGTACTTTCGGGCCGCCGTATTCCTCCAGAAGCTATCCGGACCCCTGTTTGCGCGCGGATCGAGTTGAGCGCGACGGAAGGGGTTTGTCGTAGGCATCTACATAGGCATCGATGAGCCTGCGGATCATGCGTTGATACTGTGTATGGTGTTTGGTTGCCTCAGACTTGAAGAACTCGACGCTCCTCTTGCTGAGAGCAATAGTAACCTTTATCCCTTCCTCCCGAAAACCAAGTTCTTCGGGTGGGGGAAGAAAATCTTGAATGACCTTGGCCCTAATGGGCTCATCGGTGTATTTGATTTTCTCTGCCATAAATTTCCCTACCCTTTCGCCAGTAACCGGCTCCAAATATGCGAATTACACCCTCACGATAGGTGAAGCGGACGGTGAGAATGCCGCCTTGGACCTTGCCAAAACAATAATAGCGCTTTTCAGTTTCGCTGTGAGTAAGGTCCTCAGCGATAACACGGCGGGGGTCAGCGAAAGCATACTGTGCCAGAGAGAACGGTATCCCATGTTTTTTCTGGTTTTCAATGTCCTTTTTTGCGTCTCACTCAAACCGTGGTTTCTTCATAAAATCAACTTAGCATGGCGGCACAGAAAAAGCCATATAAGAGTATGGCGATTTATGCGTATCTCAACCTACAGCTATCTCAGCCCTTCGACACATGTGATACTGCATATGGCCTTCCATGCAAAAACGGGGACAAGGGTGAAATATTGGACTTATGTGGCTTATTGGCGCACCTGTTTATCCACGATAGTGGAAGAGGGCGGAACGCTCCTCCAAAGGATGATGATATGGTGAAGTGCTCTGGCGATTAAATTAAGGCCTTGCGGTACATGGTGTCAAAAGAGCGCACTTGCCACATATCGTCAACCTTTCACCATGTCTCTGGTATTCCGGGTTTTATGGTTTCCCTGGCAAGTTCCGGAGGTGGGTCGAGCAGCCCTTCGATCCAGCGCTGCGGGAACCCCTTTTTGCCGTGCTGTGCGCCCAGCAGAGCACCCAGCACCGCCCCGCGGTAGACGTTGTCGCCGCCCAGGTTGGTGTTGACGACGAGCGCCTTCTCGGGCTCGCGGTGGTACTTCAGGGCCAGGTATAGAACCGCAGGCACCGAGTGCTCCACGTAGCAGGCCGTGCTCAGCTTGGGTCCGATGACCCAGTCGTCCGGGTCGTCCAGCCATTTTTTAAAAGGGTGTCCCAGGAGGGGGTGGCCCTGTGTTTCTATCCTGGATAGGATCGCGTCTTTTAAGGTCTGGCCGGACAATACCTCCAGCATGAGATTGGCGACCAGCCCTGCGGCCCCGGCCATTTTCTCTCCGGGGTGGGTCAGCGATAGGTGTTCTATAGCGGCTGAACGAGCTTTTTGAGGATCCTCGCAGTAAAATGTCAGCACGGGAATAATCCCAACCAGGCCGCCGATGTGCTTTTCGGTGGCGCCGCAGCGCCGCGGAGGGATGCCCTTGGATAGGTTGCTGAAAAAATTGCGGTGGCATTCCTCGATGTAGGTGTCGCGGTGGCGGCCCGGGGTGGTCATGTAGGCGATGTAGCGGCGCAGATAGTCGTCCGCGTCATACCCGCCCTTCTGATTCAGCGACTCGATGAGCAGGCTGCAGAGCTTGATGTTCAACGTGTTTTCACCGGGCTTGAGGAATTGGTGATAGTGAATCCCCTTCTGTCCCCAGTATTGGGCTTGGTCGTGCAGGATTTCGCCCCTGGGGCCGGGCGCCGCGTAATGCGAGCGGAAGAGAATGCTGTCGGGGTGGGGATTGCGCGGAGCCAGGAAGTCCGTCACCCAGCCGTAGTCGTCTAAGAGGGCGCTGCGATTGTAATACCAATGCACCGGCATGGCGAGCGCATCGCCGATGTAAAGCCCCCAGAGCGCGCCGTTGCGGTTCTCCTCAGACGTGTGACAATCCATCATGGCCAAATTCTTCCGCTCGAATCACGTGAATTTCAATGGAACCCGTTTGAAACACCTTCAGACCCATTCCACCGCAACCAGCCGGATCGTCTTTTTGAAATCAGGGTCGCCGGTGAGGATCCTCGCGTCCAGCCCCATGGCGGTCGCTACCGCAAAGCAATCGGCATAGGAGATTGAAAATTCGGCCTTGATTTCTGCGGCCTTCCAGATCAGGTCTCTGTCCGGAACAAGAATGGTGAGCGGCAGTCTTTCGAAGTTGTCCAGGAATTGCCGCGCCCGCTCGATCCCCACGGCCCGAATGGACTTGTAGTAAACCTCTCCCAGGTTGATCTGGCTGATGAATCCCGTGACCGTACCATCCTGGCAAGCTTTCAACAGGGACTTCACCTTCTTGTAACCGGACTCCATTTGGGTCCACTTCAGAATGGCATGGGAGTCAAAGACGATTTTTTTCGTCGCCATGGTCATCTTTGGCCCTTTCCCTGAGCAGTTCCTCCGCCATGGACTGCGGTACATCCTTAAAGATGCCGGTCAAATGCTCAATCGGATCATCCGGCAGCGGTCGAACCTCCATGTGGTCATCGACGAGCTTCAGCGACAGCCGTTTGCCGGGCGTAATCCCTAAAGCGTCGCGGAGTTCCTTGGGAATGATGATTTGACCTTTGGCATAGGTTTTAACAACAGCCATTTTAATTTTCCTTATAAAAATAAGTTATACATTTTATATAAAGTTTAACCTCCATGAAGTGGTATGTCAACCGGCACAGAGAACCGGGCGTTGTCTCGCGCAACCCTCAAGGACGGCACCACGGCATTCCGAATTACCCCCACGGGGCGCTCGTCCAACTGCATTCGTTCCACAGATGTCCCTCAGAAGGCTGAAGCGGCTACGAGCGGTACGACCGAAGACGTCAGTCGGAGTTGGTGGCCTGACTCACAGGTTCCACCTTGACACGACGGCCTCGCAGCTTTTTCTGCAGCGAGTCCATATAGAGGTAAAAAACGGGCGTCACGAATAGAGTCAGCATCTGCGAAAAGAACAGGCCGCCGACCACCGCCAGCCCCAGCGGCTGCCGGGACTCGCCGCCGGCCCCCCAGCCGATGGCGATCGGCAGCGTTCCCATCAGGGCGGCCATGGTGGTCATCATGATCGGCCGGAATCGAACCACGCAGGCTTCGTAAATGGCGTCTTCAGGCGTCTTCCGGCCGACGCGCTGGGCTTCGAGGGCGAAGTCGATCATGATGATGCCGTTCTTCTTCACGAGGCCCACGAGCAGGATCATGCCCACGAAGGAGTAAAGGTTGAGCTCCGCGCCGAAGATGAGCAGGGTGACGAGCGCCCCCAGACCGGCGAGAGGAAGGGCCGAGAGGATGGTCAAGGGGTGGATGAAGCTTTCATAGAGAATACCCAAAACGATGTAGATCACGAGGATGGCGACGACCAGCAGCACCCCCAGGTCGCGGAGAGACGACTCGAACACCTGCGCCGTGCCTTGGAAGTTGGCGGAGATCGTCGGCGGCAGAAGTGCGGCCGCCGTTTGGTTCAGGGCCGAAACCGCATCCCCCAGCGCAAAACCCGGACGGATGTTGAATGAGATCGTGACCGATGGCAGCTGCCCGCTGTGGTTGACGGTGAGGGGGCCGTATCCCTGGGAGATGGTGGCGATCGTTTTAAGCGGGACTAGAAGACCGCTGGAGGCGCGCACGTAGATCAGCGACAGCGCCCCGGGGTCCATCTGGTGCTCAGGCCCCAGTTCCATGATCACCGGGAACTGGTTGGTTGCGGCATAGATGGTCGAAATCTGCCGGGCGCCGTAGGCAGTGTAAAGCGCATCTTCAATCTGCTCTGCGGAGACCCCCAGCGTTGAGGCCTTGTCGCGATCGATGTCGATGTTGACTTGGGGGTTCTTGAGCTGCAGGTCGGTTGTGACGTCCTGGAACCCGGGCAGGGTCTGCATTTTTTCGGCCAGCTGCGGCGCCAGCCGGTAGAGCTCTTCGACATCGGCTCCTTGCAGCGTGTACTGGTACTGGCTTTTGCTGAGGCGGCCGCCAACCCGGATCGGAGGAGGGTTCTGAAGGAACGCCCGGATCCCGGGCACCTGGGCCATTTTGGGCCGCAGCAGCTGCATGATCCCGTCGGCGGATTGCTCGCGTTCATCCCGCGGCTTGAGCCGCAGGACCATAAACCCGGAATTCTGGCCGGTGATGCTGCCGACGCGGGCGCCCGCACTGGACATGAAGGCCTCCACGTTGGGATCCTGTCGCACCACCTCGGCCAGGGTGCGTTGCTGGCGCTGCATGGCTTCCCAGGAAATGCCTTCCGCGGCTTCAGTCATCACGTAGATCTGGGAACGGTCCTCGCTGGGGATGAAGCCCTTGGGTATGACGTTGAACAACCAGCCGGTCAACGCCAGGACCACCACCAGGAAGAGAAGGGTCATCCGGCGTCGCTCCAGAAACCATCGCAGGCTTCGTGCGTACACCCCAAGTATACTTTGATAGAATCTTTCAGAGGCGGCGTACAGACGGCCCGGCGGGCGGCCGTCTCTCTCGTTCGAACGCAGAAACCGGCTGCAGAGCATGGGCGTGAGCGTCAGGGAAATCACCCCCGAAATCAGGATAGCCACTCCGATGGTGACCGCAAACTCCTGGAATAGCCGGCCGAGAATACCCCCCATAAACAAGACCGGAATGAACACGGCCACGAGAGACAGCGTCATGGAGATAATGGTGAATCCGATCTCTTTTGAACCGTTGAGGGCCGCCTTGACAGGCCCTTCGCCCATCTCCAGGTGTCGCACGATGTTCTCCAGCATCACGATGGCATCATCCACCACAAAGCCGACCGCCAGGATCAATGCCATGAGCGACAAGTTGTCGATGCTATAGCCCAGCAGGTACATCACGATGAAGGTGCCGATCAACGACATGGGCATGGCCAGGCTGGGGATAATGGTGTCCGAAAGGCGGCGCAGGAAGAGGAAGATCACCAGCACCACCAGGACCAGGGTGAAGAGGAGGGTGAACTTTACATCCGTGACCGATTCCTCGATCGACAGCGATTGATCGTAAAGGATGTGCAGCGACACCGAGGCCGGCAGCTGCGCCTGGAAGGCGGGCAGCAGCTTTTTGACCTCCCGTGTCACTGCCACGGTGTTGGTGCCCGGCTGGCGGTAGACGGCCAGGGCCACCGAACGCTGGTCGAGATACCAGGCTGCGGTTTTGTTGTTTTCGACGCTGTCGAGAACACCGCCGAGATCCCCCAGCCGCACCGGGCTGCCGTCGCGATAGCTGACAATGATGGAACGGTAGGGCGCCGCATGGGTGAGCTGTCCACTGGTCTGAACGGTGAAGGCCTGGTTTGCCCCGTAGAGGGTCCCGGTCGGAAGGTTGACGTTGGCCTCCTTCACCGCGTCGGCGACCTGGTCGATTCCGATGCCGCGGGAGGCCATTTTCCGGGGGTCGAGCTGGATCCGCACGGCGTATTTCTGCGAGCCGAAAACCTGAACCTGGGCCACCCCGCCTACCATGGAAATCTGCTGGGAGAGCATGGTTTCCCCATATTCGTTGAGCGTGTAGAGCGGCAGGGTGGGCGATGTCAGGGCGAGCCGCAGGATGGGTTGGTCGGCCGGGTTGACCTTGCGGAAGTACGGCGGGGTGGGCATGTCCCCGGGCAGATTGCGCGCTGCCCTGGATATCGCCACCTGAACGTCCTGGGCGGCGGCATCGATGTTGCGATCGAGGTTGAACTGAAGTGTGATCTGCGTTCCGCCCATGGAGCTCGTGGAGATCATGGAGTCCAAGCCATCGATGGCCGAAAACTCGCGTTCCAGCGGAGTGGCGACGGCGGTGGCCATGGTGGCCGGGCTGGCGCCGGGCAGCGATGCCGTGACCGATATCGTTGGAAAATCTACGTTGGGAAGGTCGCTTACCGGCAGCTTGTTGTAGGCCATGACGCCAAAGATCAGGATCGACAGCATCACCAGGGTCGTCATGACCGGCCGGCGGATGAACAATTCCGAGACGTTCATTTTTTTAGAAGATATGGAATAGTTTTAAGATTTAAGTGTTATGGGTTATGCGAAGGATAAGGTCTGTTTTCAGCCTAAAACTTAACACGTCCGCCAAAGGCGGCGGCTATCCCGCTATCCGGACTTTAGCGCCAGGCACCAGCCGCAGCTGGCCCTCGGTGACCACTTGCTCCTCGGCGCTCAAGCCCCTCTCGACGACCACCTCGTCCCCCAGCGTCATTCCCAGCGCGATGGGGCGCATTTCCACCGTCATGTCCGGCTTGACGACATAAACGAACTGGCCGTCCTGGCCGATCTGGACAGCGACTGACGGGATGACGATGGCGCCGCTGCGGGTGGCCAAGGTGAGGGTGGCTGTGACGAACTGGCCGGGCCAGAGGAGGCGGTCCGTGTTGGCGAAGGTTCCCTTGAGCAGGACGGTACCGGTCTGGGTGTTCACCTTGTTGTCCAGGAAGCTCAAGGTTCCCGTTTCGGCCGTGACCTGGCTTTCCGGAATGTCGGCTTCCACCTTCAACGGGCCGGCTGCCATGTGAGTTTTAATTTCTGATAGATATTGCTGCGGTACGGCGAATCCCACATGGATCGGCATGATCTGCATGATCTCGACCATGCCGCCCTTGTCGTCGTTGGCCTTGATTTGAGCCCCCTCGTCCACGAGGATCCGCCCGGTGCGGCCCGACATGGGAGACCTGATGTAGCAATATTCGAGATTGAGCTGGGCCCTTTCCAGGGTCGCCCGGTCGGCCGCCACCGTTGCCCGCAGCGCCTCGGCATTGGCCCGGAATTGTTCGAACTTATCGCTGCTGACATAATTTTTGGCAACCAGCTCGGCATAGCGCCGGGCATCGCGCTCCGCCTTGTCGGCCAGGGCCGCGTCGCGCTCCAGCCGCGCGCGTGCCTCTTTCACCGCGGCGTCATAGGGGCGCGGGTCGATCGTGAAAAGCATCTCTCCCTTCTTGACGTCCTCACCCTCGCGGAAGTGTACCGCCATCAGCTGGCCGTCCACCCGCGATTTGATCGAGACCGTCGCATAGGCTTCCACCGTCCCGACCGCCTGCAACTGGACAGGCACTGCTTTGCGCTCGGCCACAGCCACCTTTATTGAAGCGAAGGCCTCGCTCTTTTGACGCTGCGGGGTCCCCTCGCTGCGGGTCATGATAACCATCACCGAGGCGAAGGTTATCAGAGCAACGGCTATTGCGAAAACCTTCTTAGATATACGCCAGGCAAAGGCGGGGCGTCGTTCAGTCATGCGAGATGCCTTTCAGGATTCACAGCCTGCAGGTATTTCTCAAGGCTTATCCAAATTATCAGACTTCTTCAGGCCAATTACAAGGAGAATGTGTGCGGGGGATGCTCGCATGGGAAACGGTCTTAGCTTCCGGGTTGCGTGCGGCTCAGCGCCGCACGCACTCGAAGCCGGGAATGCTGGCATGGCGCTCCAGGCGGCTCAAGCCCCAGCTGGCGAGCGAGACCAGCGCCAAGTATATCGCACCGACGACGAAGAACACTTCAAGGTATTTAAAAAACATCGACGCCAGGATCTTGGCTTCGCCGGTCAGCTCAATGCAGGTGACCATGTAGGCCAGCGAGGAATACTTGATCAGGTAGATGAGTTCGTTGCCGCAGCCCGGCAGGGCGCGGCGGATGGCCTGAGGCAGCAGGATGGAGACGACGGCCCGCGTGCGGCTGAACCCGAGCGAGCGCGCGGCCTGCAATTGACCCTGCTTGATCGAGCGCAGCGCTCCGCGCACAACCTCCGCATGGTAGGCCCCGCTGCAGAGCGAAAACCCCAGCACGGCGGCGGCAAAGGGGCTGAGGTAAATCCCCAGCTGGGGCAGGCCGAAGTACCAAATATAGAGCTGGACCAGCAGTGGAAAACCGCGGAAGACGAGTCCGTAGATTTCGGTTGCGCGTTTCCAGAACGGTCGGCCGTAAATCCGGAGAGTGCCTGCCAGAACCCCGATCGCAAGGCCGAACACCGCTGAAGGCAGAATCAAGCCGATGCTCACCCACACCCCCCGGAGCATGGCCGGCGCGACTTCCTGGGTGTAGAAGGAGAGGTCCGTGCCCATCATACCGTATCCCGGCCCCCGGTATGCAACTGCGCGATCTTGGCGCAGAACTCGCGCGTGCGGTGGAGAGTGGCATTGTTGAGAATGGTGGCGGGCGGCCCCTGTTCCAGAATGAGCCCGTTTTCCATGAATAGAATCTCGTTGGCGAGCGCCGCGGCAAAACCGATCTCATGCGTCACCAACGCCATGGTCATGCCGCCGGCGGCCAGGTCGCGGATCACCGCGTGGACTTCGCCGATCAGCTCCGGGTCCAAGGCCGAGGTCGGCTCGTCCAGCAGCATGACCTCCGGATCCATCGCCAGCGCCCGGGCGATGGACACACGCTGTTTCTGGCCGCCGGACAGCTCGGCCGGATATTTGAGCGCATGATCGCTCAAGCCCACGCGGGCCAGCTCGGCCAGGGCGCGCTGCCGGGCTTCGCGCTTGGCGAATTTCTTGACCCGCACCAAACCGATCTGGACGTTGTCGATCGCCGTCAGGTGGTCGAACAGGTTAAAGTCCTGAAAAATCATGCCGACTTTTTGACGGTAAGCATAAAGCGCGGGCTTGTTCGAGGGGTCGATTTCCTTGTCGCGCAGCCAGATCCTCCCCTTCTCGAAGCTCACCAGGAAGTTGATGCAGTGCAGCAGCGTGCTCTTGCCGCCGCCCGATGGGCCGATGATCACTTTGATGTCGCCGCGCCGAAGCTCGAGCGACACCCCTTTGAGCACCGGCTGGCCGGCGTAGCTCTTGTGGATGTCCAACAGTCTGAGAATGGGGCTCGGTCGGGTCATCCCTTGAATCCCCTCATCGGGTGTAGCCGGAAATGGCCACCCGTTCCTCCAGCACGTGCAGCGCCTTGGTCCCCAGCCAGGTCAACAGCAGATAAATGAAGCCCACCATGAGATAGAGCCATAAATGTTGATAGGTGCGGGAGGCCACGTGATTCGTCCGGGCCATGAGCTCCGCCACGCCCAACGCATAGGTTACCGCGGAGTCTTTCATGATGACGGTGTATTCGTTGGACCAGCCGGGGATCGCCAAGCGCAGCGCCTGGGGCAAAATGATGAACGCGATCGCCCGTGAGTCGCTCATGCCGATCGCCCGGGCGGCCTTCATCTGCCCCTCCGGCACCGAAAGGATCGCGCCACGCAGAATCTGGGCCTGGTAGGCGGAGCTGATGAGCCCGAGCACGATGATGGCCACCGTGAACGGCGACAATTCAGCCTCCAGCGCTGCAAGAACGCCGAAGTAGAACAGAAACAGCAAAACCAGGAGCGGGATGCCGCGGAAGAACCAGACGTACACCCCCGCGAGCCGCCGCAGCCAGGGGCGGCCGTAGACTTGGACCACCGCCAGGAAAAGGCCGAAGACCAGGCCCATAGCCAGCGCCCCCCCGACTACGGTGAGGGTGACCCCAATGCCCTGCAATACATAGGGCAGACCCTCAACAACTGCTGCCAATCCGCTGTGCATTCGGAACCCGCTCACTCAAGCACAAGCATGGTCTCGCAAAAAAGTCATCCGCTTCGACGACCTTGCAAGAAGGACAAGATCAAGGCGCGCGAGACTCGCGGCGCGAGGCGTACTTCCTGTACGCCGCAGCGACCGCGAGATGAAGCGCAACGCCGAGATTGGCCTTCTTGCAAGGTCGTCGGGAAAAAGCAAGGAAGGCTGAAGCAGACCTTCAGCCTTCCCACCCGTTAATCAAGATCCTGCAATATTGAAATAAACGGCCGGGCCGAATCAGGGCCGGACGTTTATTTCAGCTCCCACTTTTTGACCAGCTCCTGGAACTTGGGCGATGCCTTGAGTTTCTTCCAGCCCTCGTTGAGCTTTTTCAGAGACTCGGTATCGTCCTTGCGCACAGCATACCCGTAGTTGGTGTCGGGCTGGCCGTAGTTGCCGATGGTCTTGACCTTCAGGCCCTTGTCCTGGGCATTTTTTAATGCCGTGTTCGAAACGGCGGCGCAGTCCGCCCGGCCGTTGGCCACGTCTTCAATGGCCAGCGGGGTGGTGTCGTAGGCCTTCAGCTCGAAGCTGTAGCCCTTTTTCAGCAGATTTTCGGTCATCCACTTGGACTCGGCGCTGCCCCGCAGCAGGCCAATCTTGCGGCCGGGTTCCAGGCACTGCTTGTCGGTGAGCTTGGAGTCGTTTTTCACCACCAACAGCTGCTTTACCGTCCAGTAGGGCTCGGTGAAATTGACCGCAGCCTGCCGCTCCGGGGTGATGCTCATGCCGGAGGCGATCACGTCGATTTTCTTGGACTGCAGGGTCGGGACGATGGCCGCCCAGTCGGTGGGTTGGTGCTTGACTTGGAATTTCATCTCCGCGGCAATCCAATTCAGCGCATCGATGTCGAAACCGGCCGGCTTGCCGTCCTTGTCCACGAACGAGAAGGGCGGGTAGGCGGCGTCAAATCCGTTGATGTAGACTTTGTCCTGGGCCAGAGCCGGAGTCAAACCCAAAACCACCGCGACTGCTATTGCTGTAATACCCAACCAAATGATCTTTTTCGCCATGAGAGATCCCCTTTCCAAAGCAAGATAGCATTGACCCGATGGAAATGCCCGTCGGGCGGCCTCGGCCCCGCGGCGTTTAGCGCCGTTCCTGTCAACCGATCGGCTCCGGGGCAATACTCCGGGAAAGCATCGGTATCAAATGCGCGGGCTCCGCGGTCGCCTGACCTTATAGTCCAATCGGAATGGCTTGACAAGCTCACGCTGCTGGAGAGGTCTACTCTTCAGGTAACGGCGGCGAGTCTTGAGCCAACGTTCTGATCAAAACCTTGTCCACGCGGTGGCCGTCCATGTCCATGACTTCGAAGCGAAACCCGGCCCAGTCGAAGTGGTCGCCGGATTTTGGGATCCGGCCCAGGAAGGCCATTACCAGGCCTCCCAGGGTCTGGTAGAGATTTTCCTCTTCAAACGGCAGCGCGTTGATCTGCAGCAGTTCTTCGAGTTCGTCTGCAAGGACTTTGCCGTCCACCAGCCAGGAACCGTCCTCGCGTTGGATGATTTCAGCTTCCTCGACCTCGTCCGGCATGGGGATGTCGCCGACGATGGCCTCGAGGATATCGCTCGTCGTGATCAGGCCCTGAAACCCGCCATGCTCGTCGATTACAAAGGCGGCATGGGTGCGCTTCTGCTTCAACCGCTCCAATACGTCGAAGGCCGACATGCTTTCGGGGATGAACAAGGCGGGGCGCAGCACCGACCGCAGATCGATCGGCCGACAGCTCAAGTTCTGAGACAGGAGATCTTTGGAATTGACCAGCCCGATGATGCGGTCGATCTGGCCTTCGGCCACCGGGTAATGGGTGTGGCTGTCGGCGGTAATCTTTTTCTGGATTTCTTCAGGAGGCTCGTTCGGGTCCAGCCAAACGACCTCGGGCCGCGGCGTCATCAGAGCGCTCGCCGTCCGGTCTGCCAGGCGGAAGATACGTTCGACCATCTCCTGCTCGGTCGGCTCGAAAACGCCCTCCTGGGTTCCCTGTTCGATCATCAGCTTGATTTCCTCCTCGGTGACCGAGGTTTCCGTAGAGGGCTGGATGCCGAAGGCTCGCAGCACCACCTGGGTCGAAAAACTGAGCAGGTTGACCAGGGGGGAGCCCAACCAGGCAAGCGCTCGCATGAACGGGGCGACGGCGGCGGAGATGCGCTCCGCATGGTTTAATGCGATTTGTTTGGGGACCAACTCGCCGATGATCAATGACAAGTAGGTGATTCCCAGCACAACGATGAAAAGGCTGACGGCGCCCCCATGGGGTGAGATCCAGGCCATGCGGTTCAGTCGGGTGGCCAGCTGTTCGGCGATGATCGCCCCGCCGAAGGCGCCGGCCAGGATCCCCACCAGGGTGATGCCGATCTGGATGGTGGAAAGGAAGCGGCTGGGGGAATTGGCGAGCTCCAAGGCGGCTTTGGCCCCGGAGTCGCCTTCCTCGGCTCGTTGCTGGAGCCGCGCCTTGCGAGCGGACACCACGGCGATCTCCGCCATGGCTAGAAACCCGTTAGCCACGATCAGGGCCAGGATGATAAGGATTTGGGTGATGATGGAGTCCATGTGGGGTTAATTCAATTAAAATAACTGGTGGACAGTTTGAAAAATATGAGCCGCCGGTAGTCCACCTCCGTGGCCCCCTCTTGGGTGTTTACAGCAGGGTCGTCCAGAGCATCCGCGTTGCGACGATAATCAGAAATACGGCATAGATGCGTTTCAGAATGACGACCGGTGTCCTATGGGCCAGCTTGGCTCCCAATGGCGCCGTAAAAAAACTGAAGAAGGCAATTCCGAAGAGCGCCGGGATGTAAAGATACCCCAGGTGCGGCGTCGGGAGATCGGCTATCGACCAACCGTTAATGATGTAACCGAGCGTTCCGGCAACTGCGATGGGAAAGCCAATCGCCGCTGAGGTGCCGATGGCGTGATGAACCGGAATGTTGCACCACATCATGAAGGGAATGGACAGGGCGCCGCCTCCGATGCCGACCAGGCTTGAGATCACGCCGATCACCCCGCCAACACCATTGATCCCCAGCAGCCCCGGAAGCTGCCGGCTCGGCTTCGGCTTGAAATTGCTGAGCATCGTAGCCGCAACATAGTACAGAAAGATGGCAAAGAAAATTTTAAGCGCCCTGGTTGAGAGTTGGGCTGCCAACCATGTCCCCGAAAACGTGCCGATCAGTATCCCCGGCGTAATCCCCTTTACGATATTCCAGCGGACGGCTTCGTGTCGATGGTGGGTCATAGAGCTGGCGATTGAAGTGAACACGATGCTGCCAAGGGACGTCGCCAGCGCGATCTGCATCATGTGCTGTCCGGAAAAGCCCAGTGCCGAGAAAACGAAGATCAGGATGGGCACGACCACGACGCCGCCGCCGACCCCCAGCAGGCCTGCAATGATCCCGACAATTACCCCGAGAAGCGGATAGATAATCCATTCCAGCATCGCATCTCTTCCCACAAAGGAATAACTTAACAAAAACATAGTCTAAATATATCAATGCCTAAAAAAAGTCGAGGTGTTTTGCCCCTCGACTTCCTTAGTCTTTGCAACGGCTCTCACCGCCTCTGGATATGCGAAAATGCCGGCCGCCGGATGGTCTCGGTTCGAAAAATCAAACCGAGCGGTTGATTACATTTTCAGCCTTCAGCAATTCAATCTCCTCTTTATGGTAGCCTAGAATTTTTTCCAAGACTTCCTCTGACTGTTGCCCCAAGAGCGGGGCCGGCGCATAGACCTCGCCCGGCGTCTCCGAGAGACGGATGGGAGACCCCACGATCCTCATTTTCCCTACGCGCGGCTGGTCGATTTCGACCAGCATCCTGCGGTGGCGGATGTGAGGGTCTTCGCAGATCTCCTTTATGTTGTTGGCGGGAGAATGCGGTAAATCGGCCTTGCCCAGCAGGTCCAGCCAGTCCTTGCGGGTTTTTTTCTTGAACTCCGGGATTAAAATCTGCTCCAGGTCCTTGCGGTGTTTCG
>Ga0105093_10000211_pt1 | contig 22250 bp, 21 predicted proteins | sample PPLLak3March2015_2_FD_79111 | JGI IMG/M metagenome (GOLD analysis project Ga0105093, IMG submission 79111) | Freshwater sediment microbial communities from Prairie Pothole Lake near Jamestown, North Dakota, USA - PPLs Lake P8 Core (3) Depth... | ecosystem: Environmental > Aquatic > Freshwater >... | reverse complement strand
TCATATTTCATTTCAGCTATTCCTTCATTGTGATATCGCGTGTTATGGATGACCTCAGGCTTACAGGCGACATCGAATAATCATCCCCGGCGACCATCCGCGCAGCTCAATACCAAACGCAAATTTCAAAAGGAATCAAGTTTTCGGAAAATGAGCCGATCATTCCATGGGAAGGTCCAGACCGGAGGCTTCCAATTCTATATAAACACCAGACAGATGGCCGAAGGTAAAGATGGAGATAACGAACGCCAGTCATGCTGACAGCCTGTTTTCAGCCACGCTGACCCAGTCCAACGGGCTGGAGAATCTCGCCAACGCGGCCTTGCAGCGCGGGATCGATGCTTATACGAGGCAGGACTACAAGGGGGCGGTGAAGGAATTCAAACGCTCGGTCGGCATGGGGCGCGGCTCGTCTTTTGCCGCTGATGCGGCGCAGTATCTCGCCATGTCCTACCTGCAGCTCGGTGATACCGAAAACGCCGTCAAGGCCTACCAATCGGCTTTCCAGGTGGACCCCTACCGCGACGACATTCGCGTCAAGCTGGGCAACCTTTATTTTTCACAGGGAAAATATGAGGATGCGCGGTCGGAGTATGCCGAGGCCGTGCGGTTGAACCCCAGCACGGTGAACCGCTATTCGCTCGGCCAGGCTTACATCGAGCTGGGGCGTTTTTCGGATGCCGAAACCCAATACAACGAAATCCAGCGATTGGCCCCTCGGGAGGCCGGTGGGTATCTGGGAATGGGGCTGACCTACAGCCGGATGGGCGAACACGAGCAGGCGATCCAGCAGTTCCAGCAGGCGATCACCTTGGATGGCAAACTTTACGACGCTTACAGCCAGATGGGTTACAGCTATGCAGACATGGGCGACATGCAAAGCGCCCAAAGCATGGTGGACACCTTGGAAAGCCTCGAACAGGCAGGCCTTGCAGATACCCTCGGCCGCTACATGTATAAGGTCGATCCGCCCAAAATGCTGTTTGCCAGTTCAGCCAGCACATTTCCCTTTCCAATGGGAAGAGGCACTCCACTGGTGGCGCTCAACAGCTACCTGGTCAATCCCAACGCCTCCAAAACCCTGTCCATCACAATCCAGTTCGACAAACAAATGGACCGGGACTCCATCGAAAATCCCGCCAACTGGCAGATCAGCCGCGCTGCCGGCCAGGGACCAGGGCAAGCCTACAATTTCGGGCTGCCGGTATCCGCAAATGAAGCCACTTTTTCGCCGATCCCCAGCGCCGTGACCTGGGATGCGGACAACCTGACGGCGACCGCATATTTCACGGTCACCCAGAACGCCGCAGCCGACGCCACCATCGACCCCGCCCACATCGAATTTAAATTCTCGGGCGAAGACATCTACGGCCTGAAAATGAACTCCAAGTTCGATCAGTTTACCGGCTTCTCCGGCGTCTTTTGACCGCCCGCTGGAGGCCGCAACCTCGGCCTTTCGGGTGCAGGCCTGCCTCGCCCCGGTTCGCAGCACCATGGGGCCTTCTCGATTGATAGGAATGGTTCGAGGCGTTTAGGTATAAATGACGTTGACCGGCAACGGTGGGTAGTTCCACACGCCGGGCTTGGGCAGGATGTGCTGCTCGCCGACGGTCAGCCAGTTCAGGTCCGGCTTGATGTCACGCAGCTTGCCGTCTTCAGGAGGACGCGCCTGGGAGGTGAGCGAATACGTCGCCTGTACGGTACAGACGCGCTCCCGGCCCTCCCTGGCCACGACATAGTATTTTTTCACCTTGTGGGGGGACAGGCCGTTGGCGGCGGCGATCTGCTCTAAATCCATCTTGAGGAACTTCATGAGCACCAACTTGGCCACCCCGCGCTCACAAATGCGGATCAAGGCCCGGGAAGCGCTGCTGCTGGCATAGACCGTGGTGATCCCGCGTATGCGACGCAGGTACTGGGCCGCCACGATCGCCGCGGTTCGGCGCCCTCCGGACATGAAGGGCTGGTTGTAGTATTCGAAAAGTTTCCGCTGAAGGTCCTCGGCGGATTTCTCCCCTTTTTCGTAAAGCTCCTTGGAAATGTAGCGCAGGCTGCGGGCCAGATCTTCAGCCGCCTCGCTGATCGGCCAGTCGATCCGCACGTGGTAATGCGAGAGGTAATACCGGTTGCGCGACTTCCCGGCGGGGTCGCGCTGGATCAAGACCGCATAGTCGACCGGCAGCAGCGCCCGGATGAAATTCCGAAAATGGACCGATTCCAGGTACCGCGCCTGGCGGTCGCGCAGCTCCGTCAAGAAAACGCTCTCGGACCTCATCAAGTTGACCTTGGTCGTTCGATTCTCATCGAAAAAACGGATGTATTTCTTATGCTCGGACGGAATCGAATCCTCCGCGAAAATGATCAGGAAGGAATGGTGAAGATCGTATTCCTGATCGGGAATGCGGGCGCGGGGCTTGAGCTCCCGCTTTTCCGTGAACGGATACGGGATTTGGCGGCTGATGAAATTCTGATAGGAGTCGATCAAGGCGTATTGGATGAGGAACTGATCGAGGTCGTCCCGTAGAAGTTCATAGTAGGACCGACGGAGCTTGTTGGCCAGGCTCAGTTCTTCGCGGTATTGCCAGAATGCCAAAGCGCTCTCCTCTCGGTGAAAAAAGCATGCGGTGCCGCGTCGGATCGATCGTCTGTCGCTCGGGTCGCTTTTCTCCCATACCACAGGCCGGCACATTGAAAAAGTATTGATTTAAGAACGCTAAGGCAACGGGTCACAGACTTTCTTCTTGCTGTGCCGGGCGATCCAACGATAGAGCGAATCGCGTGTCAGGTAGCAGACCAGGGCGAAAAGCAGGGACAAAACCGTGACGACCACGAAGAAGCTGTAGTTCTTCTCAAAAATGGACGCACCCTGCAGGCTCAGCGCCAACGTGCCGGGCAGCCGGCCGACGGTGGAGAGAACGAAAAAAACACGGGCTGGCAAGGTGGTCAGGCCAAGGAACATGCACAGGTAGTCCTTGGGGAAACCCGGAATCAGGAAAAAAATGAAAATGACCAGAATTCCCTTGTACTGGACCATCTGGTTGTATTTTTCATAAGTTTCGCAACGCACCAGTTTTCGGACCACCCGCTCCCCCAGGAGGTGACCGATGCCGAAATTGATCATGGAACCGGTGGTTAAACCGACGGTGGACAGCAGAAATCCGCTGAGGGCGCCGAACATGTACCCGCCCAAAAACCCGGTGAGTTCGCCCGGGATGGGGGCAAAAAGGACCTGGCCGATCTGCAGGCCCACAAACACCAGGGAAGCAGCCCAGCCCGATGAACTGACGGCCTGACGCACCCATTCCCGGTCGGTCATCAACTCGTAATAGCTGAGAAGCTGATCCCATAGACCGGAGTTCAGAAACACGAAAACGACCAGGCAGGATGCCAGGAAGACCACCGCCACCAGCGTGATGAATGCCCTGCCCATCTCAGTCGGAAACCGATCGCACTCGGTCCATCCTTTATCCGTGCCCTTTAACGATAGCTGCGCTGGAAGCGCATCCGCAACCGCCGCCAGAGGCTGTAAGTTTTCTTGGGTTTTTTAAGTTGCTTCTGCTGCGCCCAGCGCTGAAGAAATCCAACGTGGCCTGCCTGATAGGAGCGGGCCAAGCGCTCCTCATGCACGACGACACCCTGTTGCCCGCCCAATGCCGAACGCAGGCACTCGGTTTTGATTTCACATTCAAGGCATTCCGGCGGCGTATGCCGCAAGCCCTCGGCGCCCAGCGGAAAAACTTTTTCAATCGAGGCGAAGCACGCCGGTGGCATCTTGGGTTTTAAATCGACCATGGCGTAAATGGGCTTTAGCTATTTCGACGGCTGCGGCGACCGGCCTCCCGGACCCGCCTCAAATTCCGAGTTCATCCGGGCGATGTACCCTTCGTCCGCAAAACTGTAATAACGATTCTCGCCGATGATCACATGTTCATGGACCGTGATGCCCATGAGCCTTCCGGCAAAGACGAGCTGACGCGTGACGGCGACGTCTTCATTCGACGGACGCGGTTCTCCCGACGGATGGTTGTGGGCAAAGATGACGGCCGCCGCATGATGCTGGAGGGCCGCCCGGATGACCTCGCGGGGATACACGCCACTAGCGGTAAGGGTGCCTTCGAAAAGCGTATCCATCGCGATGACTCGGTTTTTTGAATCCAGGAAAATCGCCATGAAGCACTCGCGGGTCTTGTCACGGATGGAACCGTTCAAATAACTGAACAGATCCCGGGAATTGGCGATCACGCTCCGGCCGATGACCTTCTTCGCGAGAAACCGTTCCGAAACCGCCTTGACCAGCTTGATGCCCAGCATGTTGGTCGGTCCGATACCGGGCACATCCTGCAACTCCCTGGGGTCCGCCTCCAGAACGCCCTGGAGGGTTTTAAACTTCTTTAGGGCAAGTTTGGCGGCCGCTTTACAGTCCTTGCGCGGCGTGGCAAGGGTCAACAGCAACTCGATCACCTCGTAGTCCAGAAACCCTTCGAGCCCGGCCGAGAGAAACCGCTGCCGCAGTCGTTTTCGATGCCCGGCGCCGGGGTGATCCGGTTTACGATCCATGGGCGGGTTCCTTACGCAATCATCGGGCCTTCCGTCGCCGCCGGCCATCAGTCCTCGTCCAGTTCCTGCTTGAGGTCGCGGGTCATCAACCGAAACAGCGCCTCCCGCGGCGCAAGGCCTTCGTAAAGGATCCGATAGGTCTGATGGCAAATCGGCATGTCCACTCCCAGCTGGCTGGATAAATCATAAACCGATTTCGCCGTGCGAACGCCCTCGGCCACCATTCGCATCTGTGCGAGAATGTCCTTCAGCGGCTGACCGGAGGCGATTTTTTGGCCGACGGTGTGGTTGCGACTCAGGTCGCCGGTGCAGGTCAGGATCAAATCACCATAGCCCGCCAGCCCGGTGAAGGTGCGGGGATTGGCCCCCATGCGCCTTCCCAGACGACGGATTTCGGTCATACCCCGGGTTATGAGAGCAGCCCGCGTGTTTAAACCCAACCCCAGACCGTCAATGATCCCGGCGGCGATGGCAATGACGTTTTTCACCGATCCGCCGAGCTCGACTCCGACCGTGTCCTCACAGGTGTATACCCGAAAATACGGCGTCGCAAACAATTGCTGGACCCGTTCGGCCAGCGCTGCATTGCAAGATGCCACCGTCACCACCGTCGGAAACCTTCGCGCCACCTCGGCTGCGAAGCTGGGTCCCGACAGCACCGCCAGGCGGTCGTTGCCGATCGCCAGCGCCTCTTTCAACACGCCGGTCATGGTGAGGTGGGTCTGGTTCTCGATGCCCTTGGAGGCCGAAACGACGGACGTGCTCGCATCCAGGCGGCCGGCCAGCGCCCTCATGGTTTCGCGGATCACATGAGAGGGCACAGCCACCACCAGCAGGTCTTTTGCGGCCGCCGTCTCCGCGAGGTCGCAGGAGACCTTCAACCGCGGTGACAAAATGATGCCGGGCAGGAAGAAACGGTTCTCCCGGTGGGTGTTGATCTGCTCAACCACCTCCCGTTCGAAGGCCCACAGATCCACGCTGAAGCCCTTTACGGCCAGAAGATCCGCGAGCACCGTCCCCCAGCTGCCGGCGCCGATCACGCCGATGCGCAAGGCGTTCGTATCCCGTTCATGCGGGTGGTCCATCTTCCTCCAGTGCCTCGTCCGGTTTTTCGTCTTCGTCCTTTTCTCCTAAGCGGGCGGCTCCCACCACGCGTTCACCCACATCCATGCCCATAAGTTTGACGCCCTGCGTATTGCGGCTGATGACCGAAATCTCCCGGATCCGGGTGCGGATGACTTTGCCGATCGTCGTCATGAGCATGACGTCGTCCTCTTCGTCGACCACCAGGATCGCCACCACCTTCCCGTTGCGCGGGCTGGCCTTGATGGCGATGACCCCCTTGCCCCCGCGTTTGTGCACCGGATACTCGTCGATTGAGGTCCGTTTGCCGAAGCCGTTCTCGGTCACCCCGAACAGGGTCTGTCCGTAATTCAAGACTTCCATGGCGACTAGATGATCGCCTTCGGAGAACTTCATGCCGCGCACGCCGCTGGCCACCCGGCCAGAGGGGCGCACATCGGATTCGTGGAAGCGGATGGCCTTGCCCTCGGCCGATCCCAGGAAGACGTTCATGGTGCCGTCGCTGATCCGCGCCGCGATCAATTCGTCGCCCTCCAGCAGGTTGATGGCGATGATGCCGCCGGCCCGCGGCCGGCTGTAGGCCATGATATCGGTCTTCTTCACGAGCCCCTTTTTCGTGGCCATCAGCACGAAGGCCCCCGGGATGAAGTCCGGCACCGCCAGCACGGTGGCGAGCTTCTCGTGCTCCTCCATGTTCAACAGGTTGACGATAGCCTTGCCCATGCTCAGGCGGCCGGCCTGGGGGATGTCATAGCACTTGCACCAGTAAACCTTGCCCAGATTCGAGAAAAACAGAAACGTGTGGTGGGTGGAGGCCACAAAGAGCCGCTCCACGAAGTCATCCTCACGCGTGCCCATGGCGGTCACCCCCTTGCCGCCGCGACGCTGGCTGCGGTAAAGCGTGATGGGGTTGCGTTTGACGTAGCCGCGTTTGGAGATGGTGACGACCATGTCCTCTTCGACGATCATGTCCTCGATCGAGATCTCCAGCGCCTCCTCGACAATTTCGGTCAGCCGTCGGTCGCCGTATTGCTGCTGAATCTCCGCCAGCTCATCCTTGATGATCTGCAGCACGAGACGCTCGCTGGCCAGGATCTCTTTGAAGCGCGCGATATCCATCAACACGTTCTTGTATTCCGCAAGGATTTTGTCGCGCTCAAGTCCCGTCAGGCGTTGCAGCCGCATGTCCAAAATCGCCTGGGCCTGGATCTCGGAAAGGCCGTAGGTGGTCATGAGTCGCTCACGGGCCTCGGCCGGCGAGGCCGACCGCCGGATCAAAGCCACGACGTCGTCCAAATGATCCAAGGCCACCCGAAGCCCTTCGAGAATGTGAGCGCGCGCCTCCGCCTTCGCCAGATCAAATCGAGTCCGCCGGATGACGATGTCCTTGCGGTGCATGACAAAATGCGCCAGCATCTCCTTGAGATTCAGCAGTTCGGGACGATTGTTGACGATGGCCAGGAAGATGACGCCGAACGTGGTCTCCATCCGGGTGTTCTTGTAGAGCTGGTTGAGGATCACCGGCGTCACGGCCTCTTTTTTAAGCCCCAGCGCGATGCGCATCCCCTCCCGGTCGGATTCGTCGCGCACATATTTGACGCCATCGATCTCCTTGTCCCGGATCAGCTCGGCAATCCGCTCGATCAATTTGGCCTTGTTGACCTGGTAGGGCAGCTCGGTGATGACCAGGGTGTCGTTCTGGTTGCGTTTGTCCGTCTCCACCATCACCCGCGCGCGGACCCGGATGATGCCGCGGCCGGTGCTATAGGCCTCGTGGATGCCTTTTTTCCCGTAGATGATTCCGCCGGTGGGAAAATCCGGGCCGGGGACGAGGGTCATCAGCTCGTCGCTGGTCATCTCCGGATGGTCGATGAGCGCGCGCAAGGCGCTGATGACTTCCGACAGGTTGTGCGGCGGAATGTTGGTGGCCATGCCGACGGCGATGCCGGCTGACCCATTGACCAGCAGATTCGGAATCTTGGCGGGAAGCACGGCGGGTTCGCTAAGCGACTCGTCGTAATTGGGGATGAAATCGACCGTCTCCTTGTCGAGGTCTTCCAGCATTGCGTGCGCCAGACGCTGCATTCGGATCTCGGTGTAGCGCATGGCGGCGGGCGGGTCTCCGTCGATCGACCCGAAATTGCCCTGACCGTCCACCAGAGGGTAGCGCATGGAAAAGTCTTGGGCCAGGCGCACAATGGTGTCATAGACGGCGGCGTCGCCATGGGGATGATATTTGCCGATGACATCGCCGACAATGCGGGCCGATTTCTTGTACGCCTTGTTCCAATCGTTGTTGAGCTCCCCCATGGCATAGAGCACCCGCCGGTGAACGGGCTTCAGCCCGTCGCGGACATCCGGCAGAGCCCGCCCGATAATGACGCTCATGGCGTAATCGAGATACGATTTCTTCATCTCCTTTTCGATGCTGACTTCAGGCATTCGGTCCATCGGATTCTGAATCCTCTCTGCTCAAATCGGCACGCACTCGGATGAACAACCGGTGTTTCTCGGCATGTCCCGGGGGCAAGCGCAACCCGCCCGCGGAATCGTTGACGCGGGAAGAGACGGCGGGACGAGCCGTGGAACGGCATCGCTGCCGAAGGCCGATAAAACACGCCACGGCGCCTGGGGTCCCGCACGGGCCCCGGCCGCCGTGGCGGCGCAACGAGACGGGTCGGTGAGTGGGTCGCTTACCTGCTGACGAACGCGCCGGCTCCCAGCAGGAGAATGACCTGGTATATGAAGACGGCGGTCAGCGAATGAAACATGTAAAAAACGACACCCCCGCCGACGATGGCGGGAACCGCACAAAACACCAGAATTCCCAACTTGCGGGCGACATCCATGAGGCCATCCCCCTTATGGTTTTAGTGCTAACCAATTAGCAATATTTACAATTTAAGTAAAGAAAAATTGTCAAACCGGGGCGATTTTCGTCTCAACACTCGATGATCATCGCCATGCCCATCCCACCGCCGATGCACATGGTGACAAGCCCCGTGCGGTAACCCTTGCGGCGCATGTGGTAGATGGCTGTCACCATCTGCCGAGCGCCGGTGGCGCCGATCGGATGCCCCAGCGAGATGCCGCTGCCAAGCTCGTTGGGGCGATCGTTGCGCAGGCCGAGCTCCCGCATGCAAGCGATGGCTTGGGCGGCGAACGCCTCGTTCAGTTCGATCATGTCGATATCCTTCAGACTCATTCCGGCTGCTTTCAGCGCTTTGCGCACGGCTGGAACCGGCCCCAGCCCCATGTAAGCGGGGTCCAGGGCACCGGCGGCGAACGCTTTGATCTTGGCGTACGGCGTTAGTCCCATCCGCTTGGCCTCTTCGGCGCTCATCATCAGGACCGCGGCCGCTCCGTCGTTGATGCCCGACGCATTACCGGCGGTGACCGAGCCGTCCGGCTTGAAGGCCGGCCGGAGCTTGGCCATCTTTTCGATACTGGTATCCATCGGCCGTTCGTCGGTACTGAAAACGATGTCGCCCCTGCGGTCCTTGATGACCACCGGAACGATCTCCTCGCTGAAGAAGCCTCCCGTTATAGCGGCGCGCGCACGCTGATGACTCAACACGCCGAGTTCATCCTGTTCGGCCCGGCTGATCTTGTATAGCCCGGCGATGTTTTCAGCCGTGACCCCCATGTGATAGCCGTAGAAAATCTCGTAAAGGCCGTCGAAGACCATCAGGTCCAGCACGTCGCCTCTGCCGGTGAGCTCCATCCGGTAACCCCAACGGGCCTTGGGCATCGCCATGGGTGCCAGGCTCATGTTCTCCATCCCGCCCGCCACCACCACGTCGGCATGTCCGGTCATGATCGCGGAGGCACCCAAGGCGATGGCCTTCAGCCCGGAGCCGCAGACTTTGTTGATGGACATCGCCGGGGTCTCCTTGCAAAGCCCGGCGCGAATAACGGCCTGGCGTGCCGGGTTCTGCCCCTGGGAGGCCTGCAGCACGTTGCCCATGATGACCTCATCGACGGCTACCGGTTGCGCGTCGCCGCTCCAGGCGCCGGATTTCTTTTCCAAGTCGATCAGGCCCTGTTCCTTGAGCGCGTCCGGAGCGGCAGCCTTCATCGCCGGACTGACCGCCGGACGAACGTTGGCTCGCTGGAGGGCTTCTCGGATTACCAGGGCGGCCAGATCAATCGCCGGAACATCCTTGAGGGCGCCGCCGAATCCTCCGATGGCCGTTCTCGCACCGCTGACAATCACTGCCTCTCTCATCGCTTTTCCTTCCTGCCGGAGCGCTTTCGTTCTCTGCTGCCGGCTGTTGGCTAAATGGTTGGTCGAAAGTTCGAATTACTTATTTTTATTTGAAAAAAATACGTCCTCGGACTACGGATCGCTTATATCATACCCGCCGCGGCGGGGTCAACGCGCTTGGCTTCTCTCCATCACGCACCACCGTCTCCGGCCTTGCGCCGTAGCTGACGCCAGCGTTCCAGACGCTCCTTGACCGTCTTCTCGTAGCCTCGGTCGGACGGATGATAGAAAACACGGCCCTTCAGTTCCTCCGGCAGATAGTCCTGCGGCGCGTAGGCGTCCTTGAAATCATGGGCGTATCGATAGCCGCGGCCGTAACCGAGGTTCTTCATGAGCGCCGTCGGGGCGTTACGGATGGGCAAAGGCACCGGCAGCGATCCGGCTGAGGCGACCGTCTTCTGAACGTCGCCGTAGGCGCGGTAGATGCTGTTGCTCTTGGGAGCCGTGGCAAGATAAACGGCGGCCTGGGCGAGGGCCAGCTCCCCCTCGGGGGCGCCCAAGAAACGGTAGGCCTCCATGGCATCCATCGCCACCCCCAGAGCCGAGGGATCAGCATTGCCGATATCCTCGGAGGCAAACCGCACCATCCGCCGGGCGATGTAGAACGGGTCTTCACCGGCAGCCAACATGCGCGCGAGCCAGTAGAGGGCGGCATCCGGATCGCTGCCGCGCAGACTTTTGTGCAGCGCGGAAATCAGATTGTAATGCGCTTCCCCGGCTTTGTCGTAGATCAATGCCTTTTTCTGTAAAGCCTGCTGCACATGGGCGGGCGTGATGCACACCGGCGCCTCCGTTCCGGTCTGCGCCAGAGACGCGGCAGCTTCCAGACTGTTCAAGGCCGAGCGGGCATCACCGTCGGCGAGACGCACGATCGCGGCCAGCGCCTCATCTTCCAGAACCAATCGCAGCCGGCCGAGCCCGCGCTCCTCGTCGTTCATCGCCCGGCTGACGATGGCGGCCAGATCCTCTTCGGTCAAACGATTCAGGGTCATCACCCGGCAGCGGGACAACAGGGGGGCGATCACCTCGAAAGACGGATTTTCGGTGGTGGCGCCGATCAGCGTGATCAGTCCGCTTTCTACATGATGGAGGAAAGCATCCTGCTGGGCTTTGTTGAAGCGGTGGATTTCATCAACGAAAAGCACCGTGCGCCGACGGTGCAGCCGTTGTTGCTCATGCGCGGTTTCGATCACGGCCCGGATTTCCTTGACACCGGACAGCACGGCTGAAAAATGCACGAAATGCGCGCGGGTGTCGGCGGCGATGATTTGCGCCAGGGTGGTTTTGCCGCAGCCCGGAGGCCCCCACAGGATCATCGAAAAGACGCGGTCCTGTTCCGCGGCCAAACGGATCAGCGAACCCTCTCCGACCGCCTGCCGCTGGCCGATGAACTCAGCCAGTCGCCGGGGCCGCATGCGCTCGGCCAGGGGCCGCCGTCCTTCACTGTCCTTTTGGCTGTGGTAGTCGAAAAGGTCCATGGATCCAATCCGCACGGGGGACTGAGTGCGGCGCACGGGCAAGCCAGAAGGTCATGGCGGGCATCCGCGCCTCGGTCATCATTTCCCCGTGGCTCAGTCCTTGCTCTGACGGCGTTCCCGTTCCCGGAAGACCAAGCGTATGGGGGTCTTGTCCAGACCGGTCTGCTCGCGGATCTGGTTGAGCAGATAGCGCTTGTAAGAGAAGTGCACCGCTTCGGGGTGGTTCACGAAAAACAGGATCGTCGGCGGTTTGGCCTGGACCTGAGCGGTGTAATAGAATTTCACCGGCCGGCCGCGATGCAACGGCGGGGCGTTTTTCTGCATCGCAGTATCGAGGATACGGTTCAACTGCCCGGTTCCAATCCGTTGCTCGAACTGGTGATAGACGGCGTCCACCAGGTTGAATATTTGGTTCACCCTCCGGCCGGTATGGGCAGACACGGTCAGAGCCGGGGCAAAGCTCAGAAACTTGGCCTTCACCCGCAGTTCGTCGATCATTTTTTTTTCGGGAACGCCGCCCTTCGCAACCAGGTCCCACTTGTTGATCGCCAGCACACAGCCGCAGCCCCGCTCGAAGGCATAGCCGGCGATGGCGATGTCCTGGTCGGTGATGCCCTCACCAGCATCCAGCACCACCACGGCCACGTCGCAGCGCTCCAGGCTGCGCAGCGCCTTGATGACCGAAAACTTTTCGAGCTTCTCAGACACCCGCCCCTTGCGGCGGATGCCGGCAGTATCGATGAGCAAATAGGATTGGTGCTTGCGGCGATAGACGGTGTCGATGGCATCGCGAGTGGTCCCGGGCCGTGGGCTCACCACCAGGCGATTTTCGCCAAGAATGCGGTTGATCAGCGAAGATTTGCCCACGTTCGGTCGTCCGACAACAGCCAGACCGATCAGGGTCTGGCTGTCCTCCGAAGACGCCGGCGCCTCAGACCGCGGCAGGGCGGCCACGAGGTCGTCGAGGAAATCGTTCAGTCCAAAGCGATGTTCGGCCGAGACCGGATACAAGGTCGCAAGCCCCAACCGGTAAAAATCTGCTAGCAGCACCTCTTTTTCGGGACTGTCGATCTTGTTCACCGCATAGAAAACGGGTTTGCGCACACCCCGAAGGCTGTCTAGAATGTCCCGGTCAAACGGTGAAAGCCCCCCTTTGCCGTCCAAAACGAACACGATGAGGTCGGCTTCGTTCATCGCCTGATGGATCTGAAAGCGGATTTCGTCGGAGAACTCGTCGACATCGGCGAATCCTCCCGTGTCGACGACGGTAAAGTCAATCCCGTTCCAATTCGCGCTGCCGTAATGCCGGTCGCGGGTCACCCCCGGCAGGTCGTCCACCAGGGCGTCTTGGGTCCGGGTCAGCCGGTTGAAGAGAGTCGATTTGCCGACATTCGGCCGGCCTAAAATGGCGACGATGGGATTCATGGGTTTAGGCGAACACGCTGCTGAAATCAGCCCGGCGACTCCAGCACGAACATGGACGGGGTGATCGGGATGTCGGCCCAGTATTTCTCGACCACCAACTGGACCAGGGCTTTGGTCTGATGATTGCTGATCACCAGTCGGCTGGGCACCCGATAGCCGTCGATCCGCTGCATTTCGAGGAAATTGGCCTGGAAGACCATGTTGCCGGAAACGTCGTAGACTTCGATCTGTCGAACCTCGGTCTTGCCTTCATCCAGAAAAATTTTCTGGTGCACGCCCCAGATTCGATCCAGCAGGAGCACATAGCCGTTTCCGGACGCAACCGGTTGCAGCCGCGCCCTGCGGTGTTCGCGGATCGGTATTCGCCCGCGCAGGAGCGCGATGATGTCACTGGACTGAATCGGGATGGACAGCAGCTGATCGAAGTCCGGATCGCTGGAACGGATCTTCTTGATTGGCAGCCCCGGTGCCTGGCCGTCCTGGTAGTAAAGCCATTCGCCGTCGCTGGCCATGCGTACGGCCGGAAAGCCCGACGCAAATAGCACCACGCTGAGCCTCAACGGTTCGGAGCCGATCCAGGCCACACGATCATCCATCTGGACCTTGCCGTCTCTTCTGATCGTCAACCGCCCGATGCCTTTGAAGTTCTTGAGTTTTTCGTTCGTCTCTTGCAGCCGCACTAAGACCGCTCGGGCTTCCGGGCTGTCAACGGCGGCGGAAGGGGCTTCCGCAGACTCGGGCAACATCGCGCAGCCGGCCGGCATCAAACCCGCGAGAATCAACATCCCCAACAATGTCGATCGCATCATGAAGTGGTCCATAAATCCAATTATGCTCATCAGCCCCTCGCCACCGCCCTATTTGAGCTGCCGGATTTTTCTCTGCAGCTCTTCCTTCTCTTTAATTTTTTCGATGTCCGGGTCTTTTTCTTTCCCGCGTTTGCTCATGGCCTTCTGATAGTATTTGAGGGCGTTCGGCTTATCGTTCAATTTTAGGTAAGCATCCCCCACGTGCTCCAGGATGACGGGGTCCTCCGGGACGATCTCAGATGCTTTTTTTAGGAAATGCAGGGCTTTTTGATAATCGCCTTTTTTGTAGTAAACCCATCCCAGGCTGTCGGTGATGAATCCGTCGTCCGGCTTGTATTTAAGGGCCTCCAATATCAGCTGCTCGGCTTCGTCCAGATTCTGACCGAGATCGGCGTAAGTATAGCCCAGGTAGTTGAGCGCGCTGGCATTTTGGGGGTCGAGGGCGATTACGCGGCGCATCGCCTCAATCGAGGGTTCTTTCTTCTTTTGTTTGTCATAGACGACCCCCAGCCGGAAAAGATAGCGGGAATTGTCGGGGTCTTGGTCCAATGCCTGCCTGAGTTGGTTTTCGGCTTCGTCATATTGGCCTAACTCTTCGTAAATCGATGCGAGGTAGTACTTGAATTCGGCATTTCCCGGGTGCTGTTGGACCATCGCCTGGAGTTGCTCGATCGCCTCTTGGGCTTTGCCCTGCTCCTGCAGGATAAAAGCGATGTGAACCACCGCATCCTGGTAAAACCGCGATTCCGGTGTTACTCGATGGAATTCGGGCAGGGCTTCGGCGTTCTTCTTGAGGCCGAACAGGCTGAATCCCTTGAGGTGATGCAAATCCGGACTGTCGGGTGCGGCTTTTAGCATTCCGTTGATCAGATACAGCGCGTCATCGAAGCGCTTGGCGTCGACATACACCTGAATCACCTGCAGGAGGACTTCGAATTCGCTGCGGCTGCGTTCGCCGAGACGCTTGAGAATCTCCTCGGATTCGGATCTCATCCCGGCCTGGCGGTAGTAAAGCGCCAAGTCGAGAAACGCGCGGCTGTTTTCCGGATCACGGTCGAGGATCTCCCGATTGAGCTTCAGAACCTCTTCGCCCCGCCCCTGTTCGCGTGCCAGCTTGAGCAGTTCGAACAGCGAGTCCAAACTCTCCGGATCCGTTTCCGCGCTCCGCCGGAAGGCGGTTACGGCCAGCGCCGGTTTTCCCTTGCCGAGATAGACTCGGCCCAGCAGGAAATGACCGGCATAGGATTTCGGGAATTTCTCCACCAGCTTCTCCAGCACGCGTTGCGCGGCATCCAGCTGGTTGCTCTCCAGGTACAATCCGCCGAGGAGTGAATAAATTTTCTCCTGGGAAGGATCGATCCTGATCACTTTTTCGTAAACACGGATGGCGGCATCATTTTGTTTGCGGAGCTGCTGAATGCCGCCATAAAGGATCAGCCCCTTGATGTCGTCGGGTTGCTTGGCCAGCAATTCGTCGAGCACCTCAAGAGCCTTGCCCTCCTCTTTGTTCTGGAGAAATAGGGTCGCCAGCTCGCGACGCAAATAAGATGAATCCGGGTCGATTTCGATGGCCTTTTGGAGCCATATGATCGCTTTGTCGCTGTGCCCGGACCGGCGCTCTTTCTGGGTCGCCAAAAAATAGAAATATTCGTTTTCCGGTTTTTCGTATACGGGGCGAGCCTCTTCTGTCGCCTGAGGCGCTTCACCGCCGGCCGGGGCTACCGTTCCGGTCGGGACGGTGCACGCGGAAGACATGACCATAAACCAAATCGCGACCACGGCTGCCATTCGCGGGTGTTTCATCGGAAGATTTCCTGGTGGCTGGGCGAGGAGAGTCACGTGGACGGCAGCGTCACTCCATGCCGGTGTCTTCTGCATAGGATGCAAAGTCGGGGATTTCGCGCTTGAAAAATTCCCGCATTTTCCGGATGATATTCTTCTCGACCTGCCGAACCCGTTCCCGCGATATTCCATAGCGGTCGCCGATTTCCTGCAAGGTGACCGGATTGTCGGAAAAAATCCGAAGCTCGAAGATCTCGATCTCCCGCGACGTCATCTTCTTGCGGAACTCGCTGATCTTGTTGTGCAGCAGCAACTCGATCTCCTTCTTCGAGACCTGCTCCTCCACCGACTCGTTGTCGGTGCTGAGAAATTCGATGCGCTCGGTTTCTGAATCGTTCTTAAGGGGCGCATCCAGAGAAACGTCCCAGCTGTCCAAGCGTTGATCCATGTCAACGATTTCACGCTCGGAGACGCCGAGCCGCTCGGAGAGCAGTTTGGGCTTTGGGTCGAATCCCTGGTCGATCAAGTGCTGCTTCTCTTTTTTCAGTTTGAAGAACAGTTTGCGCTGCCCCTGGGTCGTCCCGATTTTTACCAGACGCCAGTTGTCCATAATGAATTTCAGGATGTAGGCCTTAATCCAAAAAGACGCATAGTAGGAAAATTTGACGTTCTTGTATGGGTCGAATTTCCTGACGGCCTGCATAAGACCGATGTTGCCTTCTTGAATTAGATCCAACAGGTTCTGCATCCAAACCCTTTGAAATTCAAGGGCAATTTTTACTACCAGTCTGAGGTTGGCGGTGACCAGCGCGTAAGCCGCATCCTTGTCGCCCTGCTCTTTGACTCGCAGGCCGTACGCACGCTCCTCTTCACGGGTGAGCAGGCGGTATTTGCTGATCTCGGAAAGATAGCGCTGCAGCGGATCGAACTTGACCAGCGCTTTGTCAGATCTATCCGATTTGTCGTTCTTCGCGATTTTTTGCGATTTCTTCGCCTTGGCGCTTTGCGCCTCGAGAGCTTCGTCCAAGGGACTTTCACCTGCGTCAGGATCGGCAGCTGCCACCGTAGCTTTTCCCCGGATGCTGCCTAAGTCCCGAGCCGGCTTCCCCCGCTTGGCAGTCTTCCCGTCCTTGGCTGTATTTTCGGCCTTGTTTATCGGCTGCGCTTCGTTGGCCAAGGCCGCCCTTTGGGGCTGTAAGGTTTCGCTCGCCTTCTCCGGCTGTCCGACTTTGGAAGGCCCTGGTTTCCGCAGCTGCTTGGTCTTGCCGGCCGGAGCTTGCGCCGGGACCGATTTTCGGGAACTTTTTCCCTTCAGCGCCTTTTTCAGAGCAGGTGGCCTGGTCGCCGATTTTGTTTTTTTCGTAGCTTCTGCTTTTTTAGTTCTGGCTTGTGCTTTCATTTCACTGCTCAACTAGTGGACAACCTTCGGAAAAATCAAAAAAGTGACCGTGCCGCCCAGCGGATCGCTATGGACAGCCAATCGTGCATATGATAGGAAAAATCGTTGTGCGCCTGTAGCTCAGCTGGATAGAGCAACGGACTTCTAATCCGTAGGCCGGGGGTTCGAATCCCTCCAGGCGCGCCATCGGGCAAGTCCTATGATCGCAAACTTTAAACAGCTTGTGCCAATCCATAAATATACACGAGCCGCAGGAAAGATCAATCACAATTTCACGCTTGCACAGCGGGTGCGGCCGGCTTAGGCGCCTCTCCGCCTGAGCAACTGCCACCGGAGCGCCTTTTGCGACATGTCCTCTCTTATCCAACTGCTTAAGCTGGCAGCCGTGCTCGCAGCGGCGGCTTTTCTCGGCAACTGGTTTCTCGCCGAATTCAAGAAGGCCCGTCGTCTGAACCTGCCGTGGTATGCCGCCTACCTTTCGCCACCGGGGCTGCTCATCTTGGCCGCCCTGCTGGTGCCTTTGCTTTATTGGCTGGCACGCCCGTGACCGGTCAAGCGGTTGGATGGGTCGGGGTTGTTCTGCAGCGATATCCATGAGCGGATCATGATCCGATCCTCCTTCTCGTAATAAAACACTCCATCCAGATAGAGCCGGCTCCATCGGACTTGATACATCCCATCCAATTCGCGTCGAAAACCATCTCTCCTGAAGCATCGCCCGATCCAACACGGCCAAGCATAACTGCTTCGGCCGGCCCGCGCAACCTAACGGGGTTGTAGAAACACCTATCGGACCGTCAGCCGCGGCGCACGGCGTTTTGGAAAGCGCAGCATATTCGAAGAGAGGTGAGCATTTCCAAAAGCCGTGCAACCAAGGATCACAGCCTGAGACGCCGTTTTCAACAGCCTGTTACGCGCGGTTCAAGTCCGGACCAGAAAGGGCCGATACCTTTTTGTGCACCAGAGCAACTCCTAACTCATTCGCCGGCTATCTAAATGGAGGGAATATGCTTGCCAACAATTCGGTTTTCTTGGAAAATCTTGAATGGTTCGATGAAACCGGAATAAATCTGGTTCACCGCCTCCCTCAGGAAGGCTCGGGTGAAATCAAATGGGGCGCTCAGCTGACCGTACGCGAAAGCCAGGCAGCAGTCTTTTTCTATAAAGGCAAGGCCGTGGGCATCTTCGGACCCGGCCGGCACACCCTGAAGACCGCCAACATCCCCATCCTCACCAAAATCGCCAGCATCCCCTGGGCGCTGAACAGTCCCTTGCGGGCCGAGGTGTACTTCGTCAATCTGAAGGTATTCACCAACCTCAAGTGGGGCACCCGGGATCCTGTGGCCTACAAGGATTCCGAGCTCGGTTTGGTCCGTCTGCGCGCCTACGGCGTTTTCAACCTCCAGGTCGTGCAGCCCGCACTCTTCATCAACCGCCTGGTCGGGACCCAAGGCATTTATAACACGGGCGAAATCGAAGAATACTTCAATCGGGTGATCGTCTCCCGCTTCAATGACTACATGGGCCAGACGCTGGATTCGCTCATCAATCTGCCGGCCAAATACGATGAACTCTCCCAGGGGCTCAACCGCCGTCTGGAGGAAGACTTCGGGCATTTCGGCGTCCGGTTGACGCATCTCTACATCAACGCCATCACCCCGCCGCCGGAGGTTCAAAAGGCCATTGACGACCGCAGCCGCATGGGCGTTTTCAAGGACATGGAAAAACTCATGCAAATGAAGGCGGCGATGGCAATGGAAAAATCATCGGAAAGCGAGGGAGGAGCTTCATCGGGCATGGGTACCAGCCTGGGGCTGATGCTGCCGGCCATGTTCGCCCAGTATTTCAATTCCTCCAGGGCGGCCGGCTCTAAGCCCGAGGCCGCAGAGAATTCGGTCTGCCCGGACTGCCGCAGCGGCGTGCCGGTGGATGCGAAGTTCTGTCCCCAATGCGGGCACCAGGTGGTGGTCTTCACCCAGTGCATCCGCTGCGGCAAGAACCTCGCGCCGAACTCGAAGTTCTGCTCCCGCTGCGGATTAAGCGTGCAAAGTTCCCAACCGCAGAACCTGTGCAAGAACTGCGGTGCAGAAAATCTCCCGGAATCGATTTTCTGCAACGGCTGCGGCGAAAAGCTGTGACGACGTTTCGAATCGACTACCAATGCCCGCAGTGCGGGGCGCCGGCCAACCTGGAGGAAACCGACCGGCTGTTCGCCTGCCCGTTTTGCCGAGTCCGGTCATTTCTGTTGACGCGGGACTACTTCCGCTATGTGCTGCCCGCCAAAAATCCGGCCGGCAAGGAACTGTTTTATCTCCCCTACTGGCGCTTCAAGGGCACCCTGCTCTTCAGCCTGCCGTCGGGAAACGACCACAAATTCCTGGATGTAAACCAGTGCGCCGCCGACGCCCCGGGGATGCCGTCAACGCTTGGCCTGCGGGCCCAGGCCATGAAGCTCAAATTTCTTTCGCAGGACCTGGCCGGCCGTTTCGTTGCGCCGACCCACTCGTTTTCCGAAACCTTCACGGCATTTCAAACGCGCTTCAGCCAAACGCTTCCCAAACCGATTCTCTACAGTGCCCATCTGGGAGAGTCCATGGGGTTGCTCTATTCCCCGTTTTACGCCAAGGGCCGGCTCTACGATGCCGTCCTGGATACGCCGCTCGGCAGCGCCATCGCGCCGGGAGCTTTTTCCGACAAGGGGTTCAAAGACGAAAAACCGGATTGGCATCTGAACTTCGTCCCGGCGCTCTGCCCGGACTGTGGCTGGGACCTGGAGGGGCAACGAACGGCCCTGGTGCTGCATTGTCGGAACTGCGGGTCGTCCTGGTATCCTTCCGGTGAAATACTGACGCGGGTACCATCCGATTGCCTGCAAGACGCCGAGGCGGGCCCGTATTACCTGCCATTCTGGCAGATTACCTGCGAGATCTCGGATATCGCCCTGAAAACCTTTGGCGACCTGGTAAAAGTCGCCAACCTGCCAAAAATCGTCGACCGGTCGCTGGGCGCGCGGGATTTTTGTTTCTGGACACCGGCCTTCAAGCTGCGCGCCCCGGCATTCATGCGACTGGCGGAAAGCTTCACGCTCACCCAGGCACAGGATCTGCTAGTCCCGGCCCTGCCGCCCGAACGCCATCACGCGGTAACGTTGCCGGTGGAGGAAGCCTGCGAAAGCCTGAAAGTGGTGCTGGCCGGTTTTTTAAAGCCGCGCCGCCGGATATCCGAATTGCTCACCCGCATCGTCGTCAACCCCACCCACTTCCGCCTGGCCTACCTTCCCTTCCGCGAGGACCGGCACGACTACATCCAGGTTCAAACCGGGCTGGCGGTCAACAAGAACCTGTTGAGCCTTTCAGGCAATCTATAGCTCCTCTCTCCTGCGATGAGCCTCCAAGCATCAGAGGCCGGCCATTTTCTTGACGCGCAGCATTCCTGGACTCTGGTGCATGTACATCAACGGGGAAGAGCAGCCCATGGCGATGAAATACTTCTCAATGATGTCGAACAAAACGGGGTGGTCCGGCCAGGTGAATGTCCTGCGCCACCGCTCGAGCTCGAGCCATTCGGATTCAGTTTCCGGATGATGGCGAAACACTTTGGCTTTTGCCGGCTCACACAGAAACATCTGGCAGACGATGGGCTTGATCCTCCATCGGCAGCCGGCGCGGCCGAGATAAACGCACTTGAATCCACTGGCTTCTTGACGCAAGACGCCGGCCAGTCCATCGATTTCACCCTCTTCTGAAAAAAGCAGGTTGACAACGACGTCGGCGAAAAAGGTAATGATGCCCTCCCGGGAGCAGCAGGCGCTGAGCCGGCTCTGATAGCAGGCTTGGTCACAAAGGCTTCCGAAATGCACCTCCAGAAAACGGTCCACGCGCCGGCGGAATTCGATATAGTCCGCGGCCATCATCCGCAGCTTGTCTCTTTCGCCGCTGGGCAGCGCCTTTAAAAACATCCGCACGAGCGATAAGGTCTCAAGTTGTTCGAACTGGTAGTCGCTCACTCTATTCACTCGGCTTGATGCTGGGATGACCACACTCCAAGCTGCTTATCGCCGGCCTTGGCGGTCCTAAATTGCGTTGAGTTGGATTTTAATATAGCACATCGATACAGCACCTGCCAGCACATCAACTGACAATCACGGCTGAATGGGCCAGGCAAGCCGATGCGCTGTTGCGAACATACATTTCGGGACCGCCATGCCCGCATCTTCCGGTTTCTATATTGCTACGCACCCAGTGAAAGGTTGAAGTGGATGGAATTTGAGAACAAAAAGGGCGGCCCCAAACGAATTTATGAAGTCGCCCTGGCAGCGTACTAACTTCGGGTAATAGATAAAAAAAATAGCTTAAACCTTTTGTTTTATCATATAATATCTATTCGCACCTAACCTCTTCTTTGAATTCATCGTACTTGGCTTCCAGCTTCACTTTGCAGGGACCGTCCCGGTATTCCTTTTTCCATTCACCGTGCCACTGAGCACCCATGCCGTCCTTGCACTTGATCTCCCGCTTGAACTCCCCGCGCTTGGATTCGATTTTTTCACATGGCACGCGGCCATCCCAATACTCCTCTTTGTAGTCGCCTTGCCACCACCGGCCCTTCCCACTCTGCTCTTTCCAATCATCCCCAAGAGCATTAGTTGCGATCCCAATGCAGAAGATCACGAAAATCCCCAGAGTAGACCAAGGTCTCATGTCATCACCTTACCGCCCACTCATACCAAAACTGAACGCCGAACCCGCATCGGCAACCGACATCCCGAAAAAGTAACCGCTCGGCGCCGGAGCCGCATAATAGGCAGGCGCCGGATAATAGTGCCGCTCCACGACAACGGGGCGATAATGGTGCTGGACATAAACGGGTCTCGGCGGCGCGTAGCGGTAATGGTGATGTACCCTGTGCTTGTAGTGGCCGTAATCATGACCGTGTTTGCCTCTGCCATTTTTCCAGCTATCTGCAAAAGAAACGCCAGCGCCGAAAAAGATCACAACAGCCGCGATTGTTAATATTTTCATTATGTTGCTTTTCATGGTGTCCTCCTCTTTCCTTCGGATTTACCCCGATTAGACGAGGCAGGGAGTAGGAGGGTTTACATGTCGGAACCGGCGGTCGCCAAAGACAAAAATAATTCGCCAAACGTGCTGAAGCTTCGTCAATGCGGAATGGTGCTTCAGCCTGTTGCAAAAGCGTTGTCACTTCATCGAATGTACTTGTATGATGCTGGGGTTGGATGCTCCTGGAGATTGGGATAGTGCGCATCTGGGGTATTTTTGTGCTGAGAAATTCTATCCCGAATCTTTTGTCGGATGTGTAGTCATCGAAATCTTTTATAAATTCTTGAGTCAGTTCGCCGAGTTGCAATTCATACATTCCCACAACGAGGGGGACATTACGATAAAACCTTTCGCCATCCCTAATTTCCAGTTCAATCCCGCCTTTTTTTT
>Ga0105093_10000210_pt1 | contig 22277 bp, 17 predicted proteins | sample PPLLak3March2015_2_FD_79111 | JGI IMG/M metagenome (GOLD analysis project Ga0105093, IMG submission 79111) | Freshwater sediment microbial communities from Prairie Pothole Lake near Jamestown, North Dakota, USA - PPLs Lake P8 Core (3) Depth... | ecosystem: Environmental > Aquatic > Freshwater >... | reverse complement strand
CAAAACTTCTTGCTTCCATTATTTTTGTATTGGGGTTGAGTATCATCCCTGTTCTTGTGGTTGTTGCTTATCTCATTGGTATTGTGAACAAAAAAGCTGAGATCAGATTTCTCGACGCATTATCGAACGCCTGCAAAAGAAGTAATAGAATAAGATCGGGTGTAGTGATTAATCTTGTATGAGAGCTCAGCAGAGGGGCTAGTCGGATTGTCTGTGGATTACAATTGCAATCGATGGCGGCGAATCTCTTGGCATGTTGAATCCGAGTGATTATGATGGCAATCTTCGATCTCAAGGGTTGAGTTTCGATATTGGGGCATACGAGTACTTGCCATGAAGAAAAACGAGTACAGATCAGAAAGGGACAGCCAGGCTTTGGCCTAAGCTGTCCCTATCACATGATGTTGGATCAGATTTCGGTTACTCGATCTTCGTTTCAACTCCGGTGGAGGCGGGAGAATAAATCTCCTGTTACGGTACTGTGAAACTCATGAATTGGCTGTAATCGCTCGATCCATTGTTGTTATATGTTAGCATCTTGAACTTGTAATCCCCACTTGCTAGGGCAGATGGAGGAATGTAGCTGCACACATCACTGCCGCAGGCACTCGGATACACAGTTGTAAGAATAACATAGTTCCCAGTTTGATAAGAATACACCGCCAGCCGGTAACTGGTAGCATCGCTCACTGCAACCCACTGGAACTCTGGAGGGTTACTTACCGATGTTCCGGATGGAGCCAGCAGGGTAGGCGCCAGCGGCAGGTTGCTCGAAACCGTGAAACCCATGAAGTCGCCGTAGGCTGTGTATCCTGAACTGTTCCGCGCCAACAACTTGAACTTATAGTCACCATTCACCAGATTGACATTTGGTATGTATGAGCACACCCCAGCAACACAACTCGGATACACGTTCGCCACGAACACGTAAGAGGCCGTCGCATACGAATACACCGCCAGCCGGTAGAAGGTGGCATACTCCACTGCCCCCCATTTCAGTGTCGGACGATGGGTTGTCACCGTACCGCTCGGGCTGATCGGGACCGGCGGATAGGATGGCGGGGGCACACTCACTCCCGTGATCGTGAAATCCATCCAATCCGTGTAGGGCGTCGCTCCACCCGGAATGTAGGCCAGCACCTTGAACTTGTAGCTTCCATTCGACAGATCGACCGGTGATGGGTACAAGCATTGGATTGCATTGCAGTATGAAGGCGGCACAATATCCAGAATCAAGTAGGAGGCTGCAGCAGGCAAGTACATCGCCAGCTTGTACGAGGTTGCACCGGGATACGTAGTCCACTCGAAGTTCGGCTTGCTCACCCCATTGACCGTCCCGCTCGGCGCAAGCGGCGCAAACGGCAACACGATGCTATCAACTGCAAACCACATCCAATCGCTGTACGGTGTTACCCCTGCAGGATAGTATGCCAGTACCTTGAACTTATAATCCCCGTTCGGTAAACTGATCGGCGATGGGTATGCGCACTGGCCGGTGTTGCAGTACGAGAGGGATACCGTATCCAGGATAACGTAGGCTGCTGCTGGATAAGAATACACGGCCAATTTGTAATATTGTGCCCTGGAAGATGTATTCCATATGAAAGTTGGTGTTGATGTAATTTCGGTTTCGTTAGGAGCGATCAATACCGGTGTAAATTTGCTAAGATCCAATTCGCCCTCAAAAGCACCAATATCGTATCCTGTGCCACTAGGCCTGGGAAAACCCTCGAAGTCGTGCGGATTCAATGATCCTAAATCGTAACCCATATCAATAGCTGGCGAGTTCGATTGAAGATGGAAATCATAGCTCGCCTGATCAAGGAATAGAGTATCTCCAATTTTTGACCGCAACTCCAATTGCTTCGCGCTTTGTATTTGTGAGAGGGTGTATCGGGTAACTGTGGATGTTGTCCCATTCGAAACCACCCATTCGAGCTTGGTGTCGCTCGATTTGAAATCGAACAGGTTGTAGTTGGATGAGAAATTAGTTAGGCCGGTGGGTGGAGTATCAATCCATAAGGCGGCACGCGGGCTTTGCGAGATGATATTGTTTTTTATCTCCCAGTTGTGACAGAAATATCCATCGTGCTGGGCAAGTGCAATCCCGCCCCAATAATTTAGCTGTGCAGACTGGTAGATGGTATTGTTCAACGCTTTCCCACCAGGAGAACCCTGACAGAGAATACCGGCAGAATTAATCTTATAAACAATGTTATTCCGGATGATGGTGTTGGTGTTGGTGGTTCGATATTCTGCACTCGACATAAAGCCGGGTCCAAGTCCATAATTAATAGCGTGCACTCCTTTGTTGAGGTTGTAAATTATATTACCGTCTGCGAGGGAATTAAATGAGTTTTCAAGGTGAATCCCTATACCCTCTCCAGTAATATCATGAATAATATTGCCAATAATTTTGCACTTGTTGATCGGAATCCAGGCTCCATCACAATCTATGCCTCTGCCCCCTGTGTTGTAAATCAGGTTCGCCTCAATTAGAATATTATCGGTATTCTGCATTGTCCAGATTCCACGATTCTTGTACTCGTGGATAACATTGTTACGGTAGATGTTATCGTGGCTGGCGGCAAAATTATCTACCAGCCCATTTACCCAGTTATTTTTTCCATTTAGCTCACAATTTTCAACTAAGTTGTTATGCCCATAAAATTGGATAGAACCTTCCACATAGCAATTTCTCAGGATGAAGCCGTTATTTCCTCCATCTCGATTGGCTTCGCCATCCCAGATGTTGGCGGAGAATTTTATCGTGTAGTCTCCTTGTCCAGGGGAAGTGTAACTGGCGATGAAGCGTAATCCATCGATCGTGTAATAATGAATCCTGCCGCCTGTAACGAGTGTCTTTCCACTCCCTGAGTTGACTGTCACGGTTTGCCCATTGTAATTCCTGATCGTTATCCTGGCGTTTTCAGTTCCGCTTGTACGCAAGATAAGGGATTCGTAATATGTACCAGCCATTATCTCGCAAGTGCCTCCAGGTAGTACTCGGTCGAGGCATTTCTGGATCGTTTTCAACGGTTGAGAAAGGGTGCCAGGGTTTGCATCATTCCCATTTGTAGAAACGTAATAGGTAACGCCTGTGGTGGCTGCCAAGGCTTGAATTGTGTTGGATGCTATTAAGAACAATACGATGAAAAAACTCACAGGGAAATAAAACCACTTATTCTTGTACATAAAAAAACTCCTCTTGTTTTATTTTGATGCCACTGATCCAATAAGTTATCCCCATTATGTTGGGTAATAAGTGGTTGTGGAATAGGAGTTTGGTACCGAATACCTTATCACATCTGTTAAGGGTCTATTAGTACTATTTTTGCTCAACATAACGAGTTATGTGATAATCCGGCTTGCCGCCAATGATTCGGGAATCCTCGGCATGTGATGTTTTTTGAGGGAAGGAGAGAACGAGGATGAAAGCTATTTTGTGGTGGAGAATATATATCAGATAAAATTTCTCCGGATAATTGAAGATAGGGTACAATCAGGCAAGTTTGGAAAAATATGCGACACCTCGAGGAGGTTTGATATTCCATATGGCGCGTTTCTTCATTTTTTTTGTTATTTTCTTGTCGGCTTGTACGAAGATGGTCGCTCCTGAGTCAACCCCTACAGAGGCTCCTCTTTCGGTTGGAAAGATATTGTATGTGTCCGTTGACGGGAATGACATGAATCCCGGCACACTTATTAAGCCGCTTCAAAATATCCAGGCTTGCCTTGATCGCATCCTTCCGGGCGATGCCTGCGAGATCATGACTGGCACATATTATGAGTCGATTGTTTTGCGGACAACTGGTGCAGAAAATGCCAGGATAACTCTTAAAAACCACCCCGGGCATTTGGTAACAATAAACTCGGGTGATGAGAAATCACTCATTACAGATGGCAGGATCAATTTTTATACCATCGAGGGATTGCGGTTCGTTGCTACCAATATTTCAGCAGAACAAGGTGATTACACAATTGATTTTGGCCATGATGTCTGGGATGGAGAAACTAATAAGGATGGAGGCAACAATGGCTTTATCCTAAGGAACTGCTATGTGGAAGGAGCAGTCAGATTCTATGGACACAACAACCTGGTAGAGAATTGCGAGTTGAATGGGAGTAATAACTGGATCAATGGCTTGGTGGATCAATTTGCTGCGAGTCACGATAACATCTATCGGAACAACACAATATACAACTACGCATTTCGTGGCATTTGGAGCATGTCATATACTGATAACATAACCATTGAGGGTAATACGGTTTATCACAATGGTGGTGGGGGTATCGATTGTGATGGTGCTGCCTACCCTGTCACTCGATGTATAGTCAGAAACAATATCATCCATGATGTAGGAGGAGAAGGGGTGGGAATATGGTTTGAAAACTGTTTTGATTGTGAGGCGAATGGGAACACGATTTACGAAGTAGTAATTGGGATTGAAACCATCAACTATGGTTTGACGAGCAATTATGACTTTATTCTTGGTGAAGAGTATCGTACCACCAACACCAATTTGGTGGTTTCCAATAACACGATATACGATATTCGTAGAGATGGCATCTTATGCCTTTCTGCTCCCGGTGCTACGGTGATGAACAATATAATCCGTAGAACCAACTATGCGACGACTGAATATTTCGCTGCAATCGCACTGAGTCAAAATACGGATTACTTCTGTCATAATTGGAACATCGTTGGGAACAACATTTCACAGAGCCAGAAAGCCTACTGGTTCGACAGCCCAATAGGTGGGTTGAGCAACCTCGTGATTGATAATAATACCTATGATTACAAATCTACAGATATCAAATACTACTGGAGAACTTATACCAGTCAATCATCCTCAACCAATGAAGGTTATAGTTTGGTGCAGATGCAGCTTATGGGTTTGGAGTTGAATTCGATTACAACTTATCCGGAATCTACAGTGTTCACACAAACGCTGCTTGTTCCCGATTGGACGGGTCTTGCTGCGGAGCACTTGTTCAAAGGAACTCCAAATGATTAATTGCTCGGTTTTTTATGAACAATAGTTAAATTACTGCACGATAAATCATCTTTACTATAATCTATATATTTAGAATGTATGCGTAATGAGCTAATATCAGTAAATTCACATAATTTTTCCTGAAGAAGAAAACCCTTCTGATCAAAGATTTCTAACCAATCGGCCATCAGTAAGCGGTTAAAGTACTGTACCTCATTCTCGAAGAAGATTTTCCAAATCATGTCTGAATAGCGCAAATAGTTCATCGCAGACATGCTTTTATCGTAATGGGAGAGATGATCATCTATCCCAATTTGGTGAATTGAGAACCCCCCGGGCTTAGAATTCTGAAAATATTGCTTACTAACTCACTTGTGCGTTCTCTCGGTACATGCTCAAGGACATGAAAACTAAAAATAAAATCAAACGAATGATTTGGGAACCGACCAAGTGAACTCTCATCAATTATATAATCTAGGTTAAGGTCACGATATAGTACATCAAAGTTTTCAGCATTTGCAACCAATGACATCTTGCGGGAATGTTCTTCAATCGTACAATGTGAGGCCTCACCAAGTTTAGAAAAAGCAGCTTTCAAAGCCCCGAATTGCCTGTTATCCCAAACATCCATCATTGTTATCTTTACATTGTAGAAGAGACTAAGATATATTGCATACCAATGTATCCAACCTGTTCCAATCTCAAGTAATTTATCATCTTCTTGTATTGCATCATATTTCTTGCAAAGAGAGATAAATAGATTACTTCTTTGTAGGTAGGTATCGATATTGGCTTTTTTTCTTGTTTTTTCTCCAACCACATTCCCAATTTTGCGGTAAGCCATTCTTAATGGATTGTTGAGAGAAAATATTTTCAAAGCAAGCGCTGCAATTCCGTATTTAAACATTTTCCTTTTCTCCTGATTGAATCGTTTTCTCAAATGAGATCAGCATTATTCAATGCTTATTGATATGATCTAGTTTAGATGAAAATCAGAATTATGTATTTACAGATAATTTTCCTCTTGAGATAAACCGGACGCATGCTGACATAGAGTAACTATCGTAAAGTGGCTTGAGTAGATATTAAGTACATCGTTTAACAATTGGAGCTTTCTCTTACTAGATAGATTCATGGCTGGGAAAAATGATAACTCCTTTATATCTTCGCTGCCAAGGAAATCCAAAGGGTGCATGAGCAATGACGGAGAGGTGCCCGTAATTCGGCAAAGCCATATTGCCATTCGGAAGTATGTTTTGGCGAGTAATGGGGAGAGGCGATAGATATAAAGAATATAACTTACATGAAAAGGAATCCTGAAGAACGGCATGGTTGTTACTGGTATCTCTACCAAACCGTTGTCATAACCATCAATCTTCCTTTGATATAGGCGGATAGGTTTGAAACCATCGCTTAATTTGCCAAACAATTGTTTGCGGAATTCTCTTTCCTCAGGACTTAATTTTGTGGTCATGAAATAATAGGCACGCGCCAGCGGCCCCAGGAAGGTTGGCAGTGTCGAAGCATCATATTTGTAACCGCGTTGTGCCAGGATGCGCAGAACGGTTTCGGAAAGGCTGTAACCTGGCCCTCGGAACCCGACCGGTTTTTGTCCAGTCAGGCTCTCGATGAGCTGTTCGGTACGCGCCAAATCATCCTCGATCTGTTGTTCGGAGTAGAGGTGTAACCAGGGCTCGTGGTTGAAAGAATGGTTGCCGATTTCATGTCCTGCATCGGCAATGGCCCGTATCGCCTTATGGTTTTTCTCCAGGGCTGCATCTTGGCCGACAATGAAAAATGTGATCTTCAACCCTCTTTTGTCGAGGAAATCCAGAACCCGCGGGACAACGATATCCAGGTAAGAAGGGAAGGATTCCCAGCCTTGGTCTCCATGGGTTTTCATGTAGGACCAGAGGTTATCGAGATCCAAGGACAGGCTTGCCAGGGGTTTATTTTTGCTCATAATGGTTCCTAATGATTTGAAGAGTTGGAATCGTGTTCTGCCATGAGGAGATCGGCGATCTCTTGGGCTTTCCTGGTGATCGATTCGCCGTTGGTTAACGCTGGATAGATCTGCGCATTGGTTGCCAGGTAGAGATTCGGGGTCGGAGTGCGAGTTTCCGGAATCAGGTTCGTTCCGTTCAGCATATGCAATGGTTCTACAAAGCGTTCACGGTGTACAAGGAAGTACCGGACCCATCGGCGGTCGAACTCCGGGAACATCGCCTCCAGGTGTTTGAGCCATAGCTCTTTGATTTCATCATCGTTCATTTTCTGTAGCGGGCTTTCTGGCGCTGTATATTTAGGCAGGTAAACCAGGTGATGGCCGCCTACATATTGAGGATCGATGTAAGATGTGGTTTCGATGATACCGGTAAAGGGAATCCGATCGTCGGTGATATTCAAAGTCCAATAACCGCTGAGAGGCCGATCCAAAACCAGCAACGGACAAATGATGCCCAGGTATTGTGTTTGCGCCAGGAAATCTCGGTATTCCTTGCTCGCATCCGGGATCAAACGCTGGAAGACGGGCGGCGGCAGGGTGGAGACCAGTTTATCGAAGGTTTGGATCTCATCTCCAACCTGGATGCCCGGTTTTTGACCCTCCTGGATGATGATCTTGCTAACGGGTTTCCGGAGGTGGATCTTCCCGCCCATGGCTTCGATCCGGTCTGCCATTGCCTGGATCAGGGAGATGTAACCACCGGTCAAATGGCCAGCTTCTTCTTTTTGGCTCGCCCCGCTGCGGGTGGATTTCATCCGCACCAGGCGTGCCCAGATATATGTGGCGGGGGTTTGGTCGAAGCTGCCGTCGAATTTTGCCTTGAGCATGGGCAGCCAGATGTTTTGGTATGTTCGCCGGCCGCTCAATCGCAACAGCCATTTCTCGACGCTTACGCTCTCCAGGCTATGCCAATCCCGAACGAATTGGGCGTAGAGCACGGTCAGGCCGAGGCGAAAGCGGTCGATCCATCCCAGGGGAGGGAAGCGCAAGAATTCGATGATATTGTTCATGGAATGGATTTCTCCTTCGTAGAAGAAACCCATCCTGGTTTGCTTGAAGCGCATTTGATCGACAATGCCCAATTCGGTGCATAGTTGGCGCATTTGGCTGTCGCTGGATAGAATGGCGTGGTAGAAACGGTCGACTTTCGTACCATCTTCGAGCACGATGGGTCCCGCCAGCCCTCCCAGCAAAGGAGATGCCTCGAATATCTCCACAGGGATGCCCTTCTTGGACAGGAAGTATCCTATAGAGATCCCCATGATCCCCCCACCGATGATACCGATTTTCATTTTGACTTGCCTCCCACGATTGCATGATTTTGAATGGAACCGAGCTTCTCTTGGGATAATCCTTGGGCAAAAGCATGGCCCAGGATTCCAGCGATGTTTTGTGCAGCAACCCCCGTACCGTAGATGGGGGGGTGTTCGGGTGGAGGAGAAAAACCGAACCAGGAATCCAGGATCAGTTCCCGGTTGGCGCCGGCCAGGATATTCCATCCGGTTTCTATTGTTTCGACCCATTCGGTCTCATCCCTTAGCGTGAGGCACGGGATTTCCATGTAATATGCCTCGCGCTGCACACCGCCGGAATCGGTGGCGATCAAGCGGGCATTCTCTTCCAGCGTCAACATATCAAAGTAGCCCACCGGGTCGATGATCTGCACATGCTTTTTTGGAGCAAGATCGAGTTTTTCCAGCGCTTTTTGCATACGGGGGTGGGCAGGCAGGATAATGGTTTCTGAAACCTGGTTAAAGGCCGCCAAAATCTGGCGCAGACGTTCGGGCTCATCCGTATTTGCCGGGCGATGGATGGTTACAAGAGAATATTTCTTAGGCTCGATCCGTAACTTTTCGAGGATTTTGGATTTCGAACGGGCGATGGGCCGGGTATACAGTAGTGCGTCCAGCATGACATCGCCCACCCAATGGACTGAACCCCGGATGCCCTCGGATGCCAGTTGACGCTCGGCTACCCTGCTGACGCAGAAGTGCATGCTGGCCAGGCGGTCAGCTACGATCCGGTTGATCTCTTCGGGCATGGCCCGGTTGAAACTGCGTTCACCGGCTTCGATGTGTGCAAAAGGGATGTTTAATTTGCTCGATACCAGGGAGGCAGCCAGGGATGAGTTTGTATCCCCACGCACGAGAACGTAATCCGGTTTCTCCTTCATGAGAACTTCTTCGAAACTGATCATGATATCCGCGGTCTGACTGGCCTGGGATCCCGAACCCGCTCCCAGGTTGTAGTCTGGCACGGGTATATCCAACTCATCGAAAAACGTCTGGGACATCCGGTAATCATAATGCTGGCCAGTGTGTACCAATATTTCTATGTGTTCGGCCGCAATGGCATGGCTGACGGGCATGGCCTGGACGAATTCGGGGCGTGCTCCTACTACGGATACGATCTTCATGGGCGATGGCTCTCCGGGTTTTTCATAAATGGTTTTGCAATGGATCAATCTCGATAAATGAGCAAGACGCCTATCCCGATAACGATTGTTCCCAGCAGGCGGCTCAAAGTGATTTTTTCACCGAACATCAACCAGGAAGCCACCAACATGATTACATAACTTAAGCTCGCGAAGGGATAAGCATAGCTCAGATCGAGTCGAGAGAGCGCTGCCAACCAGAATATCGTACCTGCGAAATATATTGCCAGGCCGATAAACACATACGGATTGGTAAGCATCTTCCACGTGGTGGACAGGAATTGATTTGCGCTCAAGGTTATCGAACCCATATCATTCATCCCTTTTTTGAGCAAAAGTTGTCCGATTGTACTGGTCAGAACACTGATCAGTATATAGATGATTGCAATCTTCATTCCTGCTCCTATTTTTGGAAGTGTTTTTGAAATATCTTTCATATCGTATTTTTTTTCTGTTCCGGATTTAATCCAACCAAGGATTTGATTTGGTAAACGAGTACCCATCCCTGGAACTGTAGATGGGAAAGGATCGTTTGCACAATTTTTGCCTTAGATACTCCATACATCCGCTTGTGAAGCACCGCCGGATATTCAACCGCACGGTACCCAGCCAGGATGGCCTTGACCAATATTTCTGTGCCTGCCCGGAAATCATTCGATTGAAATTGAATGTTCTTCGCAATATCTGCGCGATAGGCCCGAAACAGACTCGTATAAGTGTAAACATGCCAGTCGACGAGGATTCGATAAATGAAAGATGAACCTTTACTGAGGAGGAGGCGATATGCCGGTACACCGACTACGCCTCCTCGTGGGTGGTAGGGGGAGGCTGTGACGATTGCAACCTTGGGTTTGAGCATGGCCAGGAGCGAAGGTATTTCAGAAAATCTGTATGTCCCGTCGCTGTCAATCGTCATCAGGATATCTCCCTCTGCGTTCTTGAAACCGGTTCGAATGGCTGCTCCAAGGCCCAGGTTTGTATCATGTTTGACGATTCTGTAATCAATTCCCGCAGTGCTGCTTGTGCCAAAAAACTCCGTTAATCGCTCGAAGGTCTTGTCACGGCTTCCGTCATCTACAAATATGATCTCAACCGATTCCAGTTCTCCTGAACCGTTATTCCACTTATTGGCAAGCATTCCTTCCACAACTGGCAATAACTCATCGTGGAGTTTGGGCACATTGTCGGCCTCGTTGTAGCAGGGAGCAATAATGGAGAGTTTCATAGTTCACAGGCTTGCGATCGCATCGACAATCGTGTCGAGATCATCTTTGGTCAACGAGGGATGAACCGGCAGGGATAGAACCTCCCGGCTGGCTGTTTCTGCAACCGGCAGGCTATCCGAATATCCTAGCTGCTGGTAAAGAGGCTGTTTGTGAATAGGAGTAGGGTAGTGGATGCCAACCCCGACGCCCTTTTCTCTTAGCTTCTGAGCGGCGTTATCCCGATCCGGGATGCGGATCGTGTACTGGTGGAACACATGCTCTGCATCTTCCCGAACCTTGGGAGTGATCACTCCCTTGATCTTCGACAGGCCATCGGTCAGGTAGGCTGCATTCGCCCTTCTGATCGAATTCCACTCGTTCAGTTTCCCTATTTGAACAAGACCGATCGCTGCAACGAGGTCGGTCATGCGCATGTTGTAACCAAGGATGACATGTTCATATGTTTTCGGGCTGCCATGGTTCCTGAGCAGGCGTGCCCGTTCTGCAATTTGATCATCGCTGGTCAGGATCATGCCGCCCTCGATGGTTGTCATGTTCTTGGTTGCGTAGAGAGAGTAACAGGCTGTGCCAAATGAGCCCACCGATCGCCCTTTATAGGTGGCCCCATGGGCCTGGCAAGCATCCTCGATGATGGCCAGATTGTGCTTCTCTGCAATCGCCATGATCGCATCCATGTCACATGCTTGGCCATACAGGTGAATGGGGATGATCGCCTTGGTCTTGGGTGTGATCCGCTCTTCTATTTTTGCCGGATCGATAGTGAAGAAGTCCGGCTCGATATCTACGAAGATCGGACGCGCACCGGTATACAACGCACAGTTGGCTGACGCGATGAAACTGAACGGTGATGTGACCACTTCATCGGATGGGCCAATATCATGGGCGAGCACAGCGATGTGGAGAGCCGTTGTTCCGGATGATGTCGCGATCGCATGTTTCACGCCGCAAGACTCCGCAAAACGCTCTTCGAAGGCGCGTACCCTTGGGCCTTGCACGAGCATTCCGGATGCAATGACCTCCAGGATGGCTTTTTCCTCATCCTTACCAATGATAGGTTTCGCAATAGGGATCATTTTATTCCTCCTTGGGTTCAAAATTCCAATCACAGGTGGAGCAGTGCCAGATCTTGCCTTGTTGCTCCAGTTTTCTTCCACAATGGCAAACATAACCGACAAGACGGGCAGGATTTCCCACTACCAGACCGTGATCCGGTACGTCTCGGGTGACAACTGCACCGGCCCCCACCAGGGCGAACCGGCCCACCGTCACGTTCGGTAAAATGAGGGATCCTGCTCCGAGGGAAGCTCCAAACTTGACCAATATCGGTCCAACCACCCAATCGTCATTCCCTTTCAGGTGTCCGTCTACGGTAATGGCGCGAGGCATGCGATCGTTTGTCAGGCAGGCTTGTGGGCCGATGAAAACGCCATCTTCGATCGTGGCTCCATGATAAACCAATGCGCCATTCTGGATCTTGACATTATCGCCAATTTTTACATCGAAATCGACATAAACATCTTTGCCGATGATGCAGTTTTCCCCGATACGCACTCCTTCCCGGATCTGTACGAGATGCCAAATCCGGGTTCCGGAGCCGATTTGTGCCTTCGGAGACACTTCTGCAGTGGAGTGGATTGTTACTGTATTGTTTGTCATATTTTTCCTTTTCTATATTTGAAACTAGGATTACCAGGATTTACTTGCTATAATCGTGCTTTCTAATTCAAAGAAGAAACGCGAATCTAGAAATCTTGTTTTCTGTTTATTTTGCTGTCTCGAACAGGTAAACCAATAAACCCACGAATTGCTTTTCTTTCAAAATCATTCCTGAGTGATCGGTACTCTTGAAGAAGGATCGGTAACGATCATCGTAGCTTACGGTTTCATAATCCGGTATGATCACCCAATAGTGGTCATACCCTGATGTGCATTGAGACAGGGCTGTTGAAATATCCATCGGCTCTATGAGCTCGCTGCTCAGGCTGCAGCTCGGCAAACTGTTTTGGTAGTACCAATAGAACGATTGTTTCTGGATCCCAATACCCGTGTCGGGGGCGAACACGATCAACTCGTTCTGACTGGAGTTCTCCTCTACATAAGCAGCAGCCTCGCGCCATTGTTCGTGGATATCGGTTGCATAGTAATAACCCAAACCGGGTACGATCATGATAGCCAATGCTCCCAGGGTAACGAAGAGCGGTACCAATTTTCGAATACTGAGGATGGCAAACGCAAGCAGCAGGTAAAAAGCCGGGGCTGCACTGATCATGTAATAATCTTTATAAAGCGGCATGACGATAAAGGATAGAATGAATGGGAGGAGGAGAGGGCATAGCAGCCAGCAAAATGCCAGCAGAAGTTTATCTTTGAGGTCTGGTATATCCTGCAGGTTCGGGATCACTTCTTTCCCTGCTGCAATCCAGTTGCCTTTTCCTCGTTTGATAATGTAGATCAAGGTGCAAACTATGAAGAAAATCCCCGCAACCGCGTAGTTGATGATAATGCCATCCCAAGTGCGATCACGGCGTGCGCTGAAAATAAAGTGATAGAGGGAGCGTAAAACATCGTAGATCGTTGGAACCGGCAGGTTGCCAGCGTTCGAGAGGACGGTTTGTTCCAGGTTGCCTTCGTGGGATAGTAGAGGAAGTAAGTACGGGACAAATGCGATCAGAACCAGCACTTGACATATCAAGAATGCAACCACTCTGGTGCGAAGTTTTTTTATGGAAAAGAGTATATACAGGCCTTGCGCGGAAAGAACGAACACTCCATAGGTATGGCTATAGACCATCAAAATGCTGGAGAGCAAGTAAAGAGCGAAAAAGAGGATTTTGTTCCTTTTCAAAGCCAGAATGAAAAAGAGAAGTGAGAGCAGAGTCGCCAATTCGAACAGGCTATAAAACCGGGAGACTTGGGAGTAATATATTTGATATTCGGAAATGGATAGAAGAAAAGAACCGATCAAACCAACGGTTGGGCCAAATAACTCCCGTCCAACCAAGTAAATAAGTAAAATGGACCCAATACCAAATAGAACAGAAAAGAATCTGGTACTGACCTCTGATGTTCCAAAAGTTCGTAGCCAAAGATGGTAAGGAAGATAATAAGCAGGTGGCTGATCTATCCTCCCGGATTCGAGTATTTGTTGGATGCTTTGTTGTCCCTCGATCACGGTGGACATTTCATCAATCCAATAGCTCTCGGCACCTAAATCGTAAAACCTTAGAATTGTGCCCAACAAGAGAATGAGCACAAGAATCATCGTGGGTTTCGAATGTTTTTGGATCCAGCTTTTAGTTAATGAAGCCATATTTCGAAAGTTTAATCCTCTTTTCATATTTCCTCTATTTCAAGAACATGATGATTCCAGGATTTGGAAATAAAAATCTTCCAGCTTCTTTATGTTGATCTTCCAATCCAATACATCTGTCGCAAGCCTTCTTGCATTTTCTCCATAGGATGATGCAATATCCGGATTTTCGATCACATCGATCATCTTTTCAGCAAATTCTTCCTTGCTAAATCCGGTCAGGAAACCAATTTCACTGTTTTCGAAAAGGGTTTTGACATCACCAACCGGGTTTGATAGGATGGGACGCCCAATGGATAAGTAGTCACCAAGTTTGTTGGGCCATCTTCCCACGTTGTAAACTGTTTCAGGGAATGGGAGTACGAACATATCCGCGCAGCCCATGTACCACGACAGTTCTTCGATCGGCACGAAACCGGTAAGGAAAAGGTTCTTATCGATTCCATGTCGATGGGCCTCTTGGTTTACGTGATCGCCGGCTTGACCGGTAATCATCAATTTCACGGAAGGATATGTTTTCGATACATCTGCAACTGCCGCCATAACCACATCCAAATCTATATGTGAATCACCGCTGCTGAAGCAGATGATCGGCGCATCAAGTGGCAAGCCCATCCTTCGTCTGCATTCTTCTTTGGTGCGGGCCGGGAATCGATCCGGTTCGGTTCCGCCAGAAATGTGACAGATTTTCTCTTCCGGGATACCCAATGCAGCGGCGCGTTTTGCCAGGGCAGTGGAAATAACGGTGATCCCTGCCCCCCTTTTTCGAAACGCTTCTTCGTAATAAGTTTCAACGCCCCCCATCAGGAGTTGGTACCAGTTTGGCCGGAGGACCGAAATGATTCCTCCCCTTCCAAACCAATCATTCCAGTCTGTTACCAGCGGAATCTTATGATTCGTCAGATAATATAGTGCCGGGTAGATTGTGGCCGGTCGGGTTTCAAAGCAATGCACGAGGTTGTATGGTGCTTTTTCTCGGGACAAGAAAATGATCCGGTTGAGTGTATCCCATGGATCCCATCCAGACCGCAGTTTTCCCCACAGCAGATCGGGCGCCTCGATGATCCGGACACCATCCCATTCGGTTTCTTCGACACCGAACCGGCGATGTTCTGCAATGACAACAAGCGTGGCTTTATGTCCTCTCCGAACGAGGTTTTTTGCCATTGCATGTGAGCGTCCGTATGATTTATGGCGTCGGTGATGGCAGATCATGAGGATATTTAGTGATTTGATCATAGGTTTTTCTTTGCGATTACTTCCTGATACAGATTCTGATAACCATCCACCATCTTGTCCAAAGAGAAACTATGCCGAACAAGGTTTAATCCTTCCAGCGAGAAACGATTCCTTGACTCAGGGTTTTCGATCATGAATATGATTGCCTTTGCGATTTCATCCACTGAACCATTTTGGAGCAGTAATCCAGTCACTCCATTCGTTATGGCTTCCGAGTTTCCGCCCACATCTGTGGCGATGATTGGTTTTCCGGCGGCCATGGCTTCCAAGATGCTCAAGGATAATCCTTCGTTCAGGGAGGTCTGAATATATATGTCCATCGCGGCAAGGATGCGAGGAATGTCTTTACGAAAACCAGTCCAGGTAAGGCGATTGGACAACCCTAATCCATTCGCATAGCTTTCAAGTCGTTGCTTCGCATCACCATCTCCTGCAACGACAAGGTGCGTATTTGAATAAATCCCGCTCACCAGCGCAAATGCTTCCAGCAATATATCTATTCGTTTAACCTTCTGGATTCGCCCCATATAACCCAATACGATAGTTGTTGGAGACAAGCCTAACTCCCTCCGGCATGCATCCCGCTCTTCGGGAACAAAAAAATGTTCAATGGGGATGGCGTTTCGGATCATGGTCACACGCTCTGACTTAATGCCTGGTTGGTTGATGATCTGTTGATACATCTTCTGGCTGACCGGTATCAGTCGATCGGGAATATACAGGCTTGATCTGTCCAATAAGGCGTAGACTGCACCCCATTTTCGGTCACCAGACCTGGTTAGAAGATGCTTTGTACTTAAATGTGAAATATTCGAACCGGTAGTGGCTGATAACGCCGCAAATATTGTTCGCGGGGTGTGGGTATGGATAATCTTGATTGCGTTGGAAAGCATATACTGTCGAAGGGATTGACGGATACGCTTGCTCCCGTTCTCAGAGAAATCAGCAACATGAACGCCAATGCGGACGAACTCATCCTTCATTGGGCCTTCACCGCTCAAACCACCGATATGCCAGCCTACGCCTTCCATACTCATGTTACCCATCAAGCGGAGTATGATTCGGCTGATGCTCGAATCGGCAAATGTATTGACCAAGTGGAAAACATTGATTTCAGACATAATATGCCTAGTGCCCGGTTTTGAAAACTTTCGCTTCTCGATAAACTTCCAATGTTTGTGCAGCAATATTCATCCAGCCCAGCTCTCCTAGGATCCAGCGTTTTGCATTGTTGCCCATCTGATGCCTGAGATCATTCTGGGATAGGAGGCGGATAATGGCATCAGCGAGTTGTTGCTTATTGCCCGGATCCACGAGCAAGCCAGTTTCCTCCTGTTTCACATACTCTGGCAGGCAGCCCACTCTTGTTGCAACAACAGGTTTCCCAAAAACATATGCTGTCATCAGAATTCCACTGGTTGCTGCTGTGAGGTATGGAACGGCCACGACAGAGGCTTTCTGAAACAGTTCAGCAACAGTATTGCCTGGAATAAAGCCATCGATAATTTCATATCGATCTGGATCTTTGATCAACCCACGACAACGGTCAAGGTCATCACCCTGGCCTGCTATGATGAAGCGTGCTTGGGGTATTTCTTTTGTGATCAAGGGTTGGGCTTTGATAAGGTATTCGAGACCTTTGTGTTTATGGATCCGTCCTAGGAAGAGAACGGTATCGTTTTCCTCGCAGACCTCTCGATCTATCCAGTTTAAGAAGACATCACGAGAGCCGAGAGGAATATAGTGCACTCGGTTAGCTGGATAGCGATATACCTGTTTCATGATGCTTACGTGGTTTTTTCCATTGACAATGACCGCATCAGATCCATGGGCAATTAACCTGTTCACGGCGATTACCACACGCGGAGGAGGAAATTCACCAATGTTGGGTTCCGGGATAATGATGGTGGAAACAACAGGGATACGCCGGATTAGATTGGCTAACACAGCAATCCACAGTTCTCCGCCCCCTATCAAGAGATGAACAACATCCACGCCATCACTTTGGATCATCCTGGCAAGGGAATTCATCAGGAAGAGCATGCGCGGATCTCGCATCCGCTTCAATTGTATGAGGCGCACTTTGATTTCTCTTCTGAGAAGATTCTGTTGGTAGAGCTTCTCTATGGGATGGTGCGGATCTCCCACAGTTCTAGCGGTATGTGATCGGGAAGAATAGAATGTGACTTCAGCACCAGCCTCAGCCAGAGCGTTCGCCAAATCCAATCCGGAGTCAACATCTGTGAATGAGACAATCCCTACGTGCATCAGACCACCTCAGCGAGAATATCCATAAGTCGATTAGCCAGGGAATCCCAATCATATTGGTTTTCCACCAGTTGCCTGGCCTTGGTTGAGAGTGATTTCCGAAGGTTTGGATTACCCAGCAGCCGGGTTGTCTTCTCGGCGAATTCTTCAGGGCGATCAGCAATCAAGATGTTTTCTCCATCTCTTACATCCAAGCCCTCACATCCAATGCTGGATGAAACCACGGGACGGCCAAGGGACATTGCTTCCAGGATTTTCAAGCGGGTCCCGCCCCCGGCGCGCAAGGGGACCACGCATACTGAACTACGTTCATAATAAGGGATAACATCTTCTACCCAACCAGTCACGTGCACACCATTACCATCGAGGTTCACCACTTCCTGGGGCGGTTCCCTGCCCACAATCCAAAGTTCAGTATTTTTGACTCTTTCCCTTATCAGCGGAAGGATCTCTCTACAGAAATACAGGGCCGCGTCCGAGCAAGGTGGATAACTCATCTTCCCGATAAAGAGCAGATGTGCTGCATCCTGGTTTTCTGGAAGGGGTTGATAGAGTCGCGTATCAACGCCATTGGGAATCACCTCGATTTTTAAGACCGGGTTTGCTTCCAACAAAACTCGCCGGTCCGTTTCGGATACTGTAATGCAGCGGTTGAAACGATTTGCATATAGAGGTTCCCAACGTCGCATCATCTGGTAATTGAGCCAAGAGCGAAATTTACCAACAAGCTTTTTCTCGATCCGGTAAATGCTTTCATATTGGGCAAATTCGATATTTTCGAAAACCAATATACTCTTTCGTTGTAAGCGTGATGGAAGGGCTTCCAGGTATAAGGCTGTATGGGAGTTGATGATTAGCACCAGATCAAAATCAACGGTAGAAGCAAGATGCTTTATCTTTCTTTTCAATTCAGCAGAGTGGCGGAAATATAATTCCAGCGGTTTGCCGGTCATTCCATACAGCATCAGCCCTGGTATATGCAGGATTGGGTGTCGTTTTTTTACATGAACATATTCCACTCCGGCACAGAAGCTTGCCAAGTGTTGTATGCCCAATTCATCGGATGGATTTTCCAGGAAAGTTGCAAGCCATACTTGGTGCCGATCCGCCATGCGACGAAGCAGGTTATATTCTCGTATCCGATCTCCAGATACAGGCGGATAAGGGCTGATATCGCTGATGATCAGTATACGCATTTAGTTGTTTCCTGAGTTGTGATCACTGACCAAAGAAAGAACTTTAGCCAGCTTGTGGGTTAATGCCTGACGATCATATGCCTCGATACCAGCAGGACTGATGCACAACGATGCATTTGAAATGGCCTGTTGGTATACATTCAGAATGGCATTTTTTATTCCAGCGATGTCGGATGGGTCAACCGTGATTCCGAGTTTGCGTTGTTCAATGAAATCTGCTGCAGCCCCTGGACAACTGAGCAGTAAAATTGGCGGTCCACCGGCAGCCCAATACTCGTAGATCTTTCCTGGGATCAGGGTGGCAAAGCCCTCATAGTTGATCGCCAGCAGCAAATTGGCCGATTTTATCAATCGAAGAACATCATTATGTGATAGGTGCCCCGTTCCTTTCACAATGCTCGATATCGAACATTCTTCAGCTAACTGTCGATGACCGCTCGGGAAATCGCCTGCAAATACAACCTCCAACTCTTCAGCCAATTCGGGTTGCTCTTGTATGATATTGTGAACAGCCTGAAAGAGTGCGTCCGGGCTTCGTGCCCAGGCTGTTGAGTCGTTCAGGGATCCTGTGTGCAATATTGTGAACTTCGAATCCTTCACCAGGGCGGGTGTTGTTCTTATGCCTTCGAAATCCTTCAAGTCGACTCCGTTTGGAATCAGGATGAATTTATCACTGGGCTCTCCCGGGTAACGAGCCTGGAAAGCTTTCTGGCTCCATTCTGTAACGAGGATAACCTTGTCAGCCATCTTGACCACCCAACGTTCCAATCCCTTCTCCAACATTCGACGCAATTTTCTTCTGGATTTGTACCAGGGTGTGTCAATCCAGTCATCCCTGTAATCCAAGATCAAAGGTTTCTGCGTGAGAACTTTCAAGAATGCTCCAACGATAGTGGCTGAGTGGGGTGGGCAGGTGGCAAAGATAACATCGATATCTTCGCTCCTGACGATTTGCCGGCCTCGTTGCAGGGCGAATGGCAGCCAGGCAAGGTGCCGGTCGGGAAGGAGAAGTGTTCGTAGCGCCCACCGACGCCCTGCGCCGAACACCTTGACGATCAATGCCGTAAGTATGTTCCGTTGGGCGAATCTTCTTTCATCTTCGAGGAATTTAACTGACGGCTCTCCTGCGGTTGTTCGGATGACCTTTACTTCAGGTGGAATCTCTTGGAGCATACTTTCACTCCCCACCTTATTAATGGTTTCGTAATCATTATCATCCTTGATGGTTAGAACAACAGGCAGCCAATCCAGCGCGGGCAAGTATTTTGTAAATTTCACAGCGCGAATCGAATGACCGACAGACAGAAAAGGAGGAAACGCTCGGGCAATGATTAGAACTTTTTTCATTTCTGTCACCTTCATAAATTTTTCTCGTGAAACTTTTCATCGATGAGTTGGAATTGCCAGCGGAACGAAGTTCCCCGGCTATCCAACGAGCCAATCCACTTTCCATGGAGTTCATAGTTTTCTTCTTTTGCATCATACTGCTTCGAATACCATGTACTTCTCAATTGCGGAGTGGGGAAATCATCCGGAAAGTACACATTGACAAATGGACAGCCATCTTTGATCACTGTAAGGAATCCATCATGCAGATCAATGGTCAGACCGGGGGCGAAATGGAAGAACCACTCCAGGATATGCTCGCCTTGTCCCTTGAAAACATCCACCAATTCCCAACTCCCTGGTCGTGAGTGGGACAGGTTTCGGGTGAACAGCACTTCACCCGGTAAAGGCAGTTCTGCTGATATTTGTTTCTCGTTCCACTCGATGCATCTGGCTTCGGGAACTTTATTCCAATTGAAATAAGGTATCGGAGAGGCTTGTTCGTGACCATCAACCATCACTGTGTTATGTGCTGCGGTCAAGCGGAAGTGATCACGCCAAGTCCCGTGGTATGTATAAGAACCCGAATCGACAAGCAAGGGGTGACCATTCATCCAAAGGACAAAGCTGAGCAGATCGCAATGCGAGTGGGAGCAACTTCCTTCATTTCCCAAGCCGAACGGGCCGCATCGCATCATTGCGAGATCTGTATCAGGTGACCAGGCATCTCGAATGATATTGATGCCCGCGTTCGGGAAAGATCGGGATGCTTGTTCGGGTTTACGAGCTTCAACCTGATCCCAAAGATTCAAACCGTTCGGACCGAGCAGCCAGAAAGATTCTTCATCGAACCGATTGGCTGCGTATTTCCAATCCGGACGTTCGAACAATGCAGCTCCTGATGATAATATGGGGCGGAAATCCCAGAAGTCTTTGTCTTGGCCCAGACCCAATACGCGGCCGTAATCTGCATCTCCCCACATGGGGGCGAAGCCATCTGGTGTCATGCTGGCCAATATATAGTCGATCATTCGCTCCAGTGTTCCATCGAGTATTGGTTCCCGCGAGAGAATGCTTCGATGGCTGCTGGCTACGATGAGGAGTAGAAACTCGGCAACAAAACGGTGATACCCTGTTGCTTGTTCCTTGTTCACACCATCCAGGTGTGTTTGCGAAATGAGCTGTTCGGCGAGTAAGTGCAAGCCCGTATCGTGCCAAGTTGCCGCTGCTCGAAATTCGGGGAAAGTGGCGCCCACCAGAACTAAACCTGTCAATTCGCCCAGAATGTGATTGTTTGGGAAATCATTTGTTGTTTTGGTTTGCAGGTGGTGGATCAGGAAGTCTGCCTGTTGCCACAGGCTCTTCAAGAAGATCTTGCCGGTTTCTTCGCGGAACTCTTTTGAGTTACGGACAAATTGAAAGGTTACAGTCCACGCAATAAGGCGGAGAGAAATTTCCAGGCTGGAATACCAGTTCAGGCCATGCTGCACTGGGTTGGCCTTGATCCAGCTCTGGATTTGGGAGTTGAGAGCATTTATATATCGTTTGTCGCCAGTGAGCCAGTAAGCGATTCCCAGGCAAACGAAATATTGGTGCCGGTTCAGTTCCCAGGTAAACCTGATATCGGCGGGGCGTGCAGGGGACCAAAGATGCTCTCCCATGCGGCTCATATGTAACAGCGGCCATTGCCAACCTGTAAATGGATCACGGTGCCAATCGATACCATCTGGGAATTGAACTGTGTGACCAACAAGGCGGAATTCGTTCCTGCATGCGGCATCGGCAATTGCCAGGATTGCTGCGATATGCTCCGGGAAATTTTGATGTAAAAGTTGAGCGGTTTCCTGCGGGTTATCATGAGGCAGCAGAAACGAGGTATACGACCGCTTGGCCAAATGATCGAGGAAGGCATCGACGGAATTCCATTGGCCAATTGTTCGCTTCAAAAGTGCGGGATCGCTCATCTCCCGACGGGCCTTCCAACCCCACCAAAGCGATTTGCCATATATTGTGGTCGTTTTCGTGATGCGTACTCCTATACGCCGAACTGTTTCCGCGGCGCCTAATTCGCGAATTCGTTGACGATAGTGTTTAATGGTGTTCTGCATAGTTATTCACTCAATGGTATGAAAAAACGTTTGGCCCGGCTATTTATGATTTGAATAATCATTCTTCTTAGTGACTCCAATTATCCTGCCCGTCATGGTATGGAAAACTTGAAGGACTGCAAGTTTTTCCTCTCGGTTTATTTCTCCCGCCAACCAAAGAACTGCAAT
>Ga0105093_10000208_pt1 | contig 22327 bp, 16 predicted proteins | sample PPLLak3March2015_2_FD_79111 | JGI IMG/M metagenome (GOLD analysis project Ga0105093, IMG submission 79111) | Freshwater sediment microbial communities from Prairie Pothole Lake near Jamestown, North Dakota, USA - PPLs Lake P8 Core (3) Depth... | ecosystem: Environmental > Aquatic > Freshwater >... | reverse complement strand
ACAAAAATATCACGGAATTCTTTTGCAACAGCGTCGAATGTCTTGCTGAATTCCTGCTGGGTGAGTTCATCCAACTCGGCAATCACCTGGCGAAGGTCCGCCTCCGCCTTGCGGAGATCAGCAACCTGTTCTGTCAGGAACGTATAGCGCTCAGTTTCCGATTCAAACTCCTGCTGGGCCTCCGGGTTGACCGGACCCATGCGACGTAACATGGCTCGTTGCTGGGTAACTTGCTCTTCAAGTCCCACGGGGAGTTCGGTTACTTCATTCAAGTATTCTACCATCCCGTCGAACGGAAGCGGTACGGGACCATCCACTTCTGCAGCATATGTAAATTGCACCAGCCCAAAATCATCTTCGATCTTCTCGCGCAGCGCATCCAATACTTCTTGCTGACGAACCTGTTCCATCTGGAATTGACCATACAGCCGCTCCTCCGAAGCAAGGGTACGCTGTACCGTCAGTTCTTTTTCCTGGAGCAAGGCTTCCTGTTTTTCAGTTTCTGAAAGCTGCCGCTCCGCCGGATCAATTTTCAGCCGTAGGGCTGCCACCTGACCGGTTAATTCTGCTTCTTGATGGTGTAATTCAAACCTTTTGTTCGCCAATTCTTCCAATGAACTTGCAATTTCATCCTGCCTGCGCGATATGGCAGTTCTTTGAACCTCGAATCGCTCTGTCTCCCGATGGCGTTCATCCTGGCGAGAACGAGCATCCGCCAACCCACGCTCAACAACCGCACATCGGGTATTCCAGTAAGTCACCTGATCTTGCAATTCTTCGAGTTCCAAACCAGAGATTTGGGCAGATAAATTCCGCAAATCCTTCTGAACTTCAGCAGAGCGGGTCTCCACCTGGATCAGTTCCAAATTTATTATCCCGATCTCGTCCTTAGCCTGGGCAGTCTGCGCCTGCAATTGTTCTTTTTGATCCAATTGCCATTGATACTGGCGTTGGGCGGACTCAAGCTCTAGAGAAGCCTGTTGTTGTGCAAGACGGGCTTCGTCCAAATATGCTTGACCTCGCTGAATTTCCTCCTGATGCGTCCGCATTTGATCTTGGGCTTTTCTCAACTGTTCCATTAAGTCAGCCAACACTGATTCCAATACTACCAAGTTCTGCTCAACCGCTTCCAGATCAGATTGCAGCTCCTTGCGCTGGCGCGGCCTGCTCAGGGTTCCGGAACGAGGCGGCTTCCCGGCCAGGATTACGCCATCCGCACGGAAAACCTCCCCGCGCAATGTCACTATCCTGACAATCTGCGGTTGTTTTGACATGATCCGTCTTGCTGCCATGCGATCTTTGACAACCAAGGTCTGTCCCAACAACAGGTTTATTGCCTTTTGAATCTCTCCGGGCGATTTGACCAATCGAGATGCAACCCCCAAACAGGCAGTATCGTCCGGCTCTTTCACTTCCTGGGAGTTGGACTGTAAATCCATCGATAATAATGCTGCTCGCTTTGCATCATCATCCAACAATAAAAGGGCTGTTTCCTCATCTGACTGGGATGCAACCACAATGGCATCCAATGCATCCCCGAGTGCGGCGGTGATAGCTGTTTCCAGATCGGCCCGTACCTCCAGCATGGAACTTAGAGCACCGCGCGCGTTCAGCCGGGATTCCCTGATAGCATCCAGGAGAAATCGTGTTCCATCTGCGTATCCAGTCAGCGATGCCTCAGCCTGCTCCAAAACCTCAATTTGTACTTGCAGACGCGCTCTTTCTGTGGAGAGCTTGGCATGTTGCTCGTTTTTCCCCTGGTGCTCCTGTTCCAACCTGGTTGCGCACACCTGGGCTTCCTGGAACAATTTTTCCACCCGCCCATGCGCATCGGCCGCCTTCGACAAAGCCGATTGCGCAGCCTTACCTTTTTGTTCAGCCTGGTTCACAATCTGCAATGCAGAAGCGATCAATCCATCCACCCCAGATAATCTTGCTTGCTGGTTATCCATTCGGGATTGCAACTCATCCAGACGGGCAACGAGTTCGGCTTTCTGCGTGATAGTTACATCCTGCTCACCACGAACTTTATGCAGCAGTTCTTCAACCTTTCTCCTATCCGTCACGCGCTCTTGCAAGGCAACACGAGCGGATTCTGCCTGGGTCTTCGCTTCGTCATGTTCTTGCTGTAACCGCTCAACATCCTTATTGGCATCTGCCCTCCTTTCAGCTCCCAACCGCGCCTCATCTTCAACCCTGACCTTCTCAGAAAGGATATCCTGTTGAGCCTGCAGCATTGCACGCTGTCTCTCTTCCATGACAGCCAAATCTTTGCTGATGATCTCACGCGTACTTTGCAGACGAGCCAGTTCACGCTGCCATTCATTCAATTGGGACCGCATCTCCTGCGACTGTGCAAGGAAGGTTGTGTGGTCTTTTTGTGACTTTCGGTATGCATCCCCAACCTGCCTGGTAACAAGTTCCTGCCTGCGCAACTTCTCACGCGCATCTGCAAGTTCCTTCTGGGTGTGACGCCAGTGAAACCCATACCAATCGCGAAGGAGGACGCGCAGATCTGCCTGGGCTTGGGCATACTCCCTGGCTCGGCGCGATTGGCGTTCCAGGCTGCGCAGGCGGGGTTCCAGCTCCGCCATAATGTCCTGCACGCGTTCCAGGTTCCGCAAGGTAGTTTCCAGGCGACGCAAAGCTTCTTCGCGACGCGAACGATACAACCCAACGCCTGCAGCCTCCTCAAACAACCTCCGGCGTTCATCTGCTTTCAACGCCAGGGATGCATCCACCAGACCCTGGCCGAGGATGGTATAGGTCCGTTCACTCAAACCGGATTGCGCCAATAACTCATTGATATCTCGCAAGCGAACATGCTGACCATTGAGAAGGTAATCGTTGCGGCCATCACGGTAAGCACGCCGGGTAATGGCTACCTCGGTAAAATCCACGGGAAGCCAGCCCGAGCTGTTATCAAATACCACAGTGGCAGATGCCATGCCTGAACGGACCCGCTGTTCTGATCCGGAAAAAATCATATCTTCGGTTCTTTTTGCGCGCAGCAAGCTAAAAGACTGCTCGCCCAATACCCAGCGTAAGGCATCAGCGATATTCGATTTTCCAGAGCCATTGGGCCCAACTATCGCTGTAATCCCATCTGCAAACTCGAAATTATGCCGAGCAGCAAATGTTTTGTATCCATGCAATTCGAGGGATTTTATGTTGAGAGGCATTCGTTCCGTTTTTTTTGATAACTAGATTGTTTGTATCATCTCAATAACTTGGGGGGCGGGGGGTGTGTGGGCGGCTTCGCCGCCCACACACCCCCCATCTTCCCCTATTTATTGAGAAGTTACGATTGTTTTCGTATTTCTACGAGAGTGCTTCGAGAGCATTTTGGGCAGCCGCCCTGGCAGCAAATTGCTTACTCGAACCAGAGCCCTGGCCAACGACTTTCCCATCAACTGTTACCTGGACTTCGAATAAGCGGGCATGATCAGGGCCAATCGCGCTTGTAGTTACGTAATGAGGGATACCCAACCCTTGCGCCTGTGACCACTCCTGCAAGCGGCTCTTGGGATCATGAAAGTCTGGCTGGATCTCCACTGCGGTAACTGCTTTTTCGAACAGGGGACGAATGAAATCCTGTACACCTTGAACACCTGCCTGTAAATACAATGCCCCAACAACCGCTTCAAAGGTAGCACACAACAAGACATCACGCGTGCGGCCGCCAGCCTGGTCTTCACCATGCCCAAGTCGCATGGCATTCCCCAATTGTAATTGACGCGCGAAATCAGCCAATTGTTCGGTGCGCACAAGCGCTGATCGCATGCGGGTCAACATACCTTCTGCCATTTCGGGGTAATGGTTATAGAGCCAGGCGCCCACCACAAAGTCCAGAACAGCGTCGCCCAGGAATTCCAGGCGCTCGTTGTCCTCCAGAACTTCAGGATGTTCGTTGATGTAAGAACGATGGGTAAGGGCGCGGGTCAGCACGAAAATATCCTTGATAGGCAACCCCAGCCGCTGAGCCAATCCCGCGGGGGATTCAATGGCCTCCCCTTCCGGGTTATGAAACATAACAGCACCTCCCGGAACTCAGGGGCCGCCAGCCGCCTCACATTGTCAAGCAGCTGGCGGTCCATGCGTTCACAACATATATTCGAGCGCACACGATTGTAACCGGTTTTGAACAGGATGACCACCTCTATGATAGAATTCAAACATCCCCATCAATTTCCAGGAGAACTGATGAACAACCAACCATCGAAGGAAACCGCATTCTTGCATAAATCCGAGATAGGCCTCGGAGCCTGGCAGTGGGGTGACCGGTTCATCTGGCATTATGGGCGCAGCCACACCGCGGCGGATGCTGAGGCAGCATTCCACGCATCCATCAATGCTGGAGTTAACCTGATCGACACAGCCGAGGTATATGGCAACGGAAATTCCGAGCGCCTCACCGGGCAATTTATCCAAAATACTGATAAGCCTGTTCTGGTTGCAACAAAATTTTTCCCCTTCCCCTGGCGAATCCGCAAACAAGGCCTGTTCCGTGCCCTGAAGAACAGTCTCGAACGTTTAAGCCTGGAAAAGGTTGACCTCTATCAGATCCATTGGCCTCCTGTAACATCATCCATCGAGCTTTTGGCCGAAGCCATGGTAGAGATCGTTAAGGCCGGCCTGACTCGTGCGGTAGGCGTTTCGAATTTCGACAAGAGCCAGATGCAGCGCGTCTATTCGGTTCTTTCCCACCATGATATCCCCCTGGCATCCAACCAGGTTCAATATCACTTGCTGGATCGGCGCATCGAAAAAAGTGGCCTTCTTGCTCGCTGCCAGGAATTGGGGATCCGGGTGATCGCCTATTCCCCGTTGGCAAAAGGCATGCTGACAGGAAAGTTCACCCCACGCAATCCACCGCCCACTGTACGCGCGCGAGAATATTCTTGGGCATTGGATAAAATCGAACCACTCATCAACCTGATGCGCGAAATTGGACAAGAACAGCAGGGGAAGACCCCCGCCCAGGTTGCCTTGAATTGGTTGATTTGTAAAGGTACATTGCCAATTCCAGGCGCCAAGAATGCCTCTCAGGCTGAACAGAACGCTGCATCTGCTGGGTGGCGATTGACTCCTGAGCAGGTGACAGAACTCGACGAAGCCAGCGACAAAATTGCAAGGTAAAAAAATCCCGAAGTTTTGCCTTGGGATTTTTTAAGCTCTTTGGGAATCTCCGTGAAGAGGGGGATGATATGGGGATGTTGGGCGGGCTTCGCCTGCCCAACATCCCCTTTTTCCTGCCTCACTACGCTAATTCCCAAAGAACTTTTTTTTCACTTGAGAATCTGGAATAAATTACTGTAATCATCCGTCCACAGGCGGATGGGGGTGACAAAACCTTCCATGAAATCTGCCTGGCTTGCAAGTGCTGGGTTTGTTAACAGTGTCGGATCGCGTGCCATCAACACCCACAAGGAAGGGGCAGAAACAAGCGATTCTTCCTTGGTGTATTTCTGGATCACAACCGTCCGGAGATTGTAATATTGGCCTATCTTCCACAAAACAGGTTGAAGATCCAGGTGCTGGTTTGTGATATTGGCAGCAATGAGGCCATCTGGAACGAGATGCTCCAAGTAAACCGCAAAGGACTCTTTCGTCACCAGATGGACCGGGATGGCATCACTGCTGAAAGTGTCGATCACCAGGATATCGTATGCCTGAGGAATGCCTGCGGCCAATTCCTTTTCAAGAGAAAGGCGTGCATCTCCAAGGATAACATCCACCTGGGCCTGACTGTCGGTGAGAAAGGAAAAGTACCCGCCATCCCCCGTTGCCAGGTCCACAACGATCGGGTTGATTTCATAGAACCGGTATACATCACCGGGTAGGCCGTAGGCAGCTAATGTCCCAGCGCCCAAACCCAGAATACCGACGCGTAACCCATCTCCATAACGCGGGTGGTTACGGATAGCCAGACCAACGCCGCTTCCCTCCCAAAAATAGCCGGTAGGTGTATCCCGGATTTCAGGATCGAGGAATTGGAAACCGTGCATGGTCACACCATGAACAAGCGCATACGCAGGTTGACCACTGCGTTCTTCACCTATCTCATTGACACGTATGATCCCGTAAAAATTCCTCGCTGTATAAAGGTCCTTTGAGTAGTAACCCTTCATGTAGTAGCCAACGAACAACACCATCGACAATGCCATTGCCCCGATTAGAACATCAAGAACGAATCGTGCCCGGCGCAGCAACCGTTCCGTTGGACGAATGAAGGTCAGCGCCGCAAGCAACAACCACACCAGGGCAATCCCTATATACAGCTCCCAGTAACCCTTGAAGATATAAGGAGCGACCAGGTTGACGAAGATTCCACCCAATGCTCCGCCGATCGACACCATTAAGTAGAACCTTGTCAGGTGCACCGGTTGCGGTCGCAGGCGATACATCTCGCCATGACAAACCATCGTGACCGCGAACAACAGCAAGTTGTATAAAGCAATCTGAATAATGAAGTGAGTCAACGGCTCATACACCAGGAAGATCAAGCCCACCGTACCGATCAGGAGCAGGCCGGCAAACAATGGACGAAAATACCAGCGTTCGCCCGAAAAGGTGATGATGAACGAAAGAAGATAAATGGTTAGTGGCAATACCCACAAGAATGGGATGACTGCCACTTCCTGAGTGGTCTGGTTGGTGATTGCCAATAGCAGCACGGAAGCCAAGCCACTGAGCACGATCCACAGGATTTGTACTCCCGTGGATGGACGCGCCTGACCAGCCGGTTGTGATTTCTGCTGCACTGGAACAGAATCTGCGACCGTTGTTTTTTGCCGTGCGGAACGGACCGCCCCGTAACCTGCCAGCAGCGCAAAAAGCACGTACCCGCCCGACCAAATCCACCCCTGCCAGCGCAGGGTGAGTAGAGGCTCAATCAAAACCGGATAGCTCACCAGCGCCAGGAACGAACCGACATTGGAAAGTGCGTACAGTCGATAAGGCGACTTGCCTTCAAACACACGGCTGAACCAGGCCTGCATCAGTGGGCTGTTGGTGGAAAGCACGAAATATGGCAAACCGACAGATACAATCAGCAACTTGAAAATATTCAGGATCGGGAGTTCAACTCCGGCTGGCTTCCAGGATGCATCCGGGGTGATGGGGGATGGCCAGAAAATCCCTATCCCGACAAGCAGCAACACCGAAATCGCCAATAGTACAACATGCACAATTCCCTGCTTTCGGGCGCGAACACGCCCAATCAGCCCATAAGCGTAGGCATAGCCACCCGTCAGCAGTACCTGGAAGAACAGCATCACCGTTGACCAGACGGCCGGAGTCCCCCCAAACCAGGGCAGGATCAACTTGCCAATCATCGGTTGCACCTGGAACAACAAGAACGCTGAGATGAAGATGCTGAGTGCAAAATAGATCATGGCGTCACCTTTCGGCCAATTCTATCATTACCAATTAATGAATCGACATTACAATTACGCAACCTCATAACAAGGAAGCTTCAATGAAAATCCAACGCGTCTTCATCGTGGGAGGAACCGGGTTCCTTGGTTACCATGCCACACAGGAGTTCGTAAAAAGAGGCTGGCAGGTGACAGCCTTGGGATTGCCTCCCGGCCCACCCTTGAACCTGTACCCGGATAGCGTAGAAGTCACCATCCAAGATATTGAGCATATTGATAACAAGGAATTGCTTCAACTCCTGCAAGGCCATGATGCAGTGGTGTTTGCTGCTGGCATGGATAACGCTATACCCCCAAGAAACCAGCCTACCCCGCCTTCTACCGCGCCAACGTGGAAGTTCCGCGCCGCCTGCTGACCCTGGCAGTACAAGCGGGAATCCGACGCGCGGTGATCTTGGGTTCATATTTTGCCTATTTCAACCGAACCTGGCCTGAAATGGAACTAGCCAAACATCATCCCTATATCCGCAGCCGCGTGGAACAGGAACGGGAACTAACATCCATCCCCGGTATGGAAACCTGTGTGCTCGAACTCCCCTACATCTTCGGAAACATGCCTGTGCCAGGTTGGAAACCGCTCTGGACTCCACTGATCAAGTATCTTCGCATGTCACCTGTCATCCTCTACATGACAGGCGGCTCAGCCTGTGTAACAGCGAGCACGGTCGGCAAAGCCATCGTTGGCGCAATCGAACACGGAACACCTGGAGCATGCTACCCCATCTGCGATGAGAATCTAAGCTGGGCAGAGATGCTCACCCGCCTGGCGGCCGCCGATGGGCGCAAGGTTCGGGTGGTGAACCTGCCAACATGGCTGGTCAAAATATCCCTTTTTACGGTTTGGTTGCTACACGCAATACGGGGAAAAGAGGCCGGACTCGATCCACGCCAATTCGCACCGCTCCAAACCTCAGAAACCTACCTGGATCCGGATGCCTCCCGGAAAGCGCTCGGGTACGAACCCGGCAACCTGGCTCAGGCTTTTCAGGATATAGTTGTAGCCTGTAAATAATTTGCTATATCCATTGGAATGCTGGTATAATCCCCGCCGCTCAACCAGCCACCGTAGCTCAGCCGGCAGAGCAGACGTTTCGTAAACGCCAGGTCAAGGGTTCAAATCCCTTCGGTGGCTCAATGGAATCGCCCCGGTTTCCCGAAGGCCCCCGATGGGGGTGAGAAACCGGGGCGATTGTTCTATGAGCAAGGGAGAAGGGTGGAGGGAACTATTCGAAAAGTGCCCGCACTGCTTGGCGGAAAACTTCCGTATGGTAATCCACATCCGCCTCGGTTGTGTCGGCGGCAATCAGCGCCATATTATGAAAAGGCGTCATCAGGATGCCCTGGTTGAGCGCCCACAGGTGCATGAAGCGGTCGAGTTCGCTATCCACAGCCGAGTTGGCTTCGCCGCCATTACGAGGTGGACTGGCCCGGAACCAGTATTCAACCCGGAAACCAAGACGCTTGACGATCCATGGCAGTTCAAATTCCCGGATAATATCCAGCACCCCCTGCTCATATCGATCGGCAAGTTTTTCACACCGCTCATACATCGCTGGGGACAACACCTTCTCGAGGGTTGCCCGCATGGCAGCAATGGAAAGGGCATTCCCGGCCAGCGTACCGCCCACACCGCCCACATCCGAGAGATCGAGTTCGAGCTTCGACCAGAATGCATCGGCGATTTCCTGCGTAAACCCGTAAACACCGGCCGGTATACCGCCTGCCAGCGGCTTGCCACATGTCACAAAATCAGGCGTCAGGCCAAATTTGCCTGTATATCCGCCAGGACCGGTACACAGGGTGTGCGTCTCGTCAATGATGAGCAATGTCCCTGTGCGGTGGGTGATTTCCCGCAGGGCTTCGTGATAGCCAGGATCGGGATGGATGATGCCGATATTGGTCATGACCGGCTCGGCCAGGACACAGGCTACATCACCCGTGGAGAGAGCCGCATCGAGGGCGACCACGTTGTTGAACTCGATCACCTTGGTGGTCTCGACAGGGTCAACCGGCGGGCCAAGGTTGCCACCGCGTGCCCCAGGCATGCCGTACTCATCCAGGGCGATGAAGGTCTCGTCGACCGAGCCGTGGTAGCAGTAATTGTAAACAAGGATCTTCGAGCGGCCGGTGATGTGGCGCGCCATGCGGATGGCAAAGCGGTTTGCGTCGGTGGCCGTCAGGGTGAACTGCCAGTATTTCAACCCAAAACGGCGCTGGAGTTCCTCGCCTACCCAGATGCAGTCTTCAGTAGGAAGCATCAGAGTAATCCCCTTCGCTGCCTGATGGGTAATGGCTTCCAGCGTGGCATCCGGTGAATGGCCTGTCATCGCCCCGGTATCGCCAAGGCAAAAATCGATATATGTATGACCGTCTACATCTGTGAAGTGAGCACCCTTGGCAGCATTGACAAAGACCGGGAATGTGCCTGCCCAGCGGATCATCCAAAGCATGGGCACCCCGCCCTGCATGGATTGCCGGGCACGCTTGAATAGCTCGAGTGACTTGGGATGCGTCGCATGGAAGCGTTGCTCTTCCTCGTGAAGCAGATGTGCTAAGCGAGCGCGATCGAGTGTACGCATAAAATGAACCTCCGGAACACCTGTTATGCCATCCGTGGCCTGTTATCTAGAATTCACTTTTCAACGCATCCCCGAAAATGCCCAGCGCCTCGTTGATCTGCGCCTCGGTTACAATGAGCGGCGGGATCCACCGGATCGTATTGTCATAGGTACCGCAAGTTAGCAGCAGCAACCCACGCTCCTCGCATGCGTGCACAATGGATTTGATCATCGTTTTCTCGGCTGGTTTGCCGTTGACCGTGAATTCTGCACCGATCATCAAACCCAGGCCGCGCACATCTCCGATTGCCGGGTATTGCTCCTGCAACTTCCTCAGCCCGGTTACCAACTGGACCCCGCGCCGGGCCGCGTTACCGGGCATATCCTCCTCCCGCATGGCGCGGATGGTGGCGACACCCGCAGCACAGGCAACGATATTCCCACCATATGTCCCGCCGTGGGAACCGGTCTGCCATTTGTTCATCAGGTCAAGCGGTGCGAACACGCCCGAAAGGGGCAGGCCGGAAGCGATCCCCTTGGCAACGGTCATGATATCCGGCACCACATCGAAGTGATCCCGGGCAAACCATTTACCGGTCCGCCCAAACCCCGATTGGACTTCATCGAAGATGAGCAGGATGCCATGCCGGTCAACCAGTTCGCGCAAGCCCTTCATGAACGCGGCGGGCGGGTTGACATATCCACCCTCACCAAGCACCGGCTCGATCAGGATGGCCGCCGTCTCGGCCGGAGATGTCTGGGAAAGCAGGAGTTCCTCCAGCGCGGCCAGGCAGTATTGGGTGGTCTGCTCCTCGTTCATGCCCAGTCTGTAAGCATATGGATACGGCGCGACGAAAACGCCCGCCGGGAGCGGCTGGAAACCCGAACGATAGATCGTCTTCGATGTGGTCAACGCCATCGTACCGGCTGTGCGGCCATGGAAACTGCCCGAAAATACGATGATGTTCGGCTTGCCAGTGACCGCACGCGCCAGCTTAACTGCGCCTTCCAGCGCCTCAGCGCCAGAGTTGCTGAAAAAGAACCCATCGATGGCGGGTGGCACAATCGTCCGCAGTTCAGCAATCAATTCCATCATCGGTTTATGGACGATGATATTCGCCTGGGCGTGCAGGAAAAGCCCAGCCTGTGCACGGATCGCCTCGACGACTTTGGGATGGCAGTGGCCGGTATTGGTCACGCCGATGCCGCAAGTGAAGTCAAGATACTTTTTGCCATTACTGGCGTAAATGTAGCACCCTTCGGCACGCTCAGCTTCGATTGGGAAGATGCGCGTCCAAACCGGGGACATGTGTGGAAGGTTTTCACTAAAAAGAGACATAGAGGTTTTCCTGATAATCGTAATCAAAAAAGGGGAGAGTTTTTTCTCTCCCCTTCCGGAGGATCAAGCGGGTAAATATTGTGCAACCCAATCGATATCCAGTTTCTTTAACGTTGCCGGGGTTGGAATGCCATCATCCGTCCAGCCAGCCAGTCTGTAATACTCATCAAGCGCTGATTCGAGTTCTTCTTGGGTGAGGGCAAACCCGGCTGTCGGACCTGTGCCCTTGAGGGCCTTGAAGAATTTCTTGGGCAATTTATCATCCTTGCGACTGAAACCCTCGCGGGCATTGAATGTCCGCATCATGTTCAGGCGGCGCGCACCGACTTCCTGCAGCTCATCCACAGTCACACCCCAGCCAGTGACGGCGTTGATCATTTCTACAGTTTCAGCCGGGCCGTACAGGGTCCAGGCCGGGCCCCATACAAACTGGCACAGTTCGACCGAATCGCACAGGCTGAAGAACAACTGGCTGTTATAGGCAAAGCGGACTTTTTCAGGGGTCAAGCTGTAGGCAGGCTGCGGTTCACCCAGGCCGATCAGTTTCAGGCGATCAAGGTTGAGAGCGCCGACTCCTTCTTCGTAATAGGGGTCATGTTCGCTGGACTGGTGGTCCGCGCCGAAGGGATTGACAGCGTAGATCAGGCCGAGGGATCGTTTGGCCTGCGGCATGTGCGCCGGGGCTTCCTCGCCCTTGCTGGTGATCAGGAACTCGTCCGCGCCATTCCCCCAGATCTTTGCTGCCCTTTCCGAACCCTGCGACAGCACTTTACCAAGTGGGCCTTCATTTTTCACAATCGCATCCAGGGCAGCCAGCATGGCATCCGCGTTGCCGAATTTCAGGTCGATGCCACCCGTCTGTTCTTTGGTGATCAGGCCGTTCTCGTAGCACTCCATTGCAAAGGCAATCGTTGCGCCGCAGGTGATCGTATCCACACCATACTGGTTACAGATCATATTGGCGCGGGCAACAGCGGCCTGCTCCCGGATCCCGCAATAGGAGCCAAAGGTGCCCAACGTTTCATATTCCGGGCCGCCGTAATATGGGTCAACCGGATACTTGCCCTCGGTCACTTCCACTACTCGCTTGCAGCGGACAACGCACGCATAGCAGGTTTCGCGTCCCTTGAGAATGGTTGCAGACATGCGTTCCCCGCTAATATCATCGGCGTATTCGAATTGACCTTCGTTGTAGTTGCGGGTTGGAAGGCAACCGATGGTGTTATTGAACATGACAACCGTGGCCGTCCCATCGTTGGCGAGGCCGGGCATATCCGGATTATCCGGCAAAACCTTAGGCCCCATACGGTGCAAGGCAGCCAGGGCCTTGTTGTCAAAAACAGCAGGCTTCTTGGTGCCACGCACGACAACTGCCTTCAGGTTTTTACTCGCCATCACGGCTCCCATGCCCGTGCGCCCAATATGGCGGCTGGACATGCTAACGATGCTGGAGAACAACACGCCGTTCTCTGCACCGGGTCCATGCTGCAAGATCTCGATCCTGTTATCGCCGATCTCATCTTTCAGGATCTTATCCACTTCCCCCGTGACCTTGCCCATCAAATGGGATGCATCCCGCAGTTCGCAGGCGCCATCCTTGATGAACAGATAGACCGGTTTGGGAGACCTGCCCTTGACCACGATACCATCGAAACCTGCAAACTTTAGCTCTGCCGGGAAAAATCCGCCGCCCTGGCCATCGCCGATTCCGCCGCTCATCGGTGATTTGGCGTTGGCGTTGATGCGGCTCTGTCCAGAAATAGCTGCCCCAGTGGTCACACCCGTGAACAGCGTCAGAACATTTTCCGGGCCAAGCGGATCGGCCTTTGGCGGGGTGTGCTTCAGGACATAGTACAACCCCATGGCGCTGCCGCCCATGTACATCCGGTAGAAGGATTCGGGCGGTGTCTCGACCTTGAGGCTTCCGCTCGTCAGGTCGATATGCAGGATCCTGCCGTGATAACCGTATGGCATAGTTCACTCCTTTCGATCATAAGTGAATACCACTGTCGAATACGAGTTGCGTAGCGCAACATCGACTGAATACGCTACGCAACTCAACAGCGAATGTAACTAATCGTCGATCCCTTTCGGTGTCTTGCTCCAGGCAAAGATGTTCTTGGTATCAACCGGCTTGCCGTTGATATCGGTCAGTTCCTTGGGCGGATCGCTCTTCTGCGTCAGCAGGGAAACGACGATCAGGAAGATGACCGAGATAAAGAAGGCCGGGGTGGATGCAATGTAGATCGAATCCCACCATACGTCTTCCATCATCTCGCCTTCGTACACGACTGGCAGGATATAGGTGTATGCCCAGACCAGGGTTAAGGCAATCCATGAGATAACCCCGCTAAAGAAGGATGCCAACGCACCGGAATGGTTGGCCTTCTTCCAGTACATGCCGATCAAATACGGTGCCGCCATGCCCACCAGAATGGAAGTATTTGCGAGAACGGCCAATTTATAGATCGTCGAGGCAAACAAGGCGATGAATAAGCTCAGGATACCGCTGACGATCAGGCTGATGCGGGTGATACGCAGGGTGGCCTTGTCAGAGAGATCCGGTTTGAACACCTTGACGATATTCTCGGTGAACATGGTCGCCCCAGCCAGCAGGGAACTGTCCGATGTGCTCATCAGGGCGGAGGCCACAACGGCCACAAAGACAGCTACAAGAATCGGAGGCAGGTATTTCATTGCCATCAGGATCAGTACATTTTCCAGATCTCCTCCACCCAGTTCAGCGCCCAAGGAACCGTAAGCCGCGACACCGATCAGTGGGGAGAGCACACCAAATCCCAGGTAAAGGGCGCCAGCCAGGAAGGTGGCCTTGACAGCTACGTTCTCGTTCTTGGATGCACAGGTGCGCTGCAGGTAATCCTGGGCCGGGATGGCGCCCAGGCCAAGCGCAAGCCAGGCCGCGATGTAATAGAAAATGCCATGCACCCCGAAATAGCCGTAATACCCATCCTCGGCTGTCGGCCAGATGGCAAAAGTGTTGGATGTATACTGCGCACCCGCCATATCGAACATATTTCCCAACCCGCCAACCGCGATTGCAATTGCAGTCGTGATCACTACCAGGCCGATGGAAGTCAGGAACATCTGCATGAAATCCAGGGCTGTATCCGCCCACAGACCACCCATCAGGGTGTACAAGGTCACGACCGTGGTCACCAGGATCATGCCCCATGCGAGCGGCCAACCAAGCAAGGCCTGCAGGATGGCGCCGCCCGCCACGATCTGGGCAGCCGTCCAGCCAAAGTAGGTAATGATCTGGGTCACCGTACCAATGACGGACATGGCCGTTCCATAGCGGTGCTGGAAGAAATCCATGATCGTCACGTATTGGGCTCGGCGCGCCAGGCGGACAACGAAGATGCCGGCGATCACAAGGCACATGGTCGCGCCGAATGGGTCGAAGACCACACCCTGGAAGCCGTATTGATAGGCTTCGTTAGCAGAGCCCATCAGGGTCTCAGCGGCAAACCAGGTGGCCATGATGGAAGGCGCGGCCATCCACAAGGGCAGGCGGCGTCCAGCCAGAACGTAATCCACATTGTTCTGGACCTTTTTGGACGCCCAAACACCGATGATCATGCGGATGATCAGGATGACAACGATCCCGCCGATGATCAATCCTGCATATTCATATGCTTCTCCTACCATGATATTCTCCTCTCAAGTATTATGGATTTGGCGGGGCAATGTGAACCATCGCCCTTTATTGATCACATTTCCTGGATCCCATACGGGAAGCCATAATCCTTCATCTTTTCCACGAAGGGGACCGGATCGAAAGCCTCCGGACCGAGCACGCCCACGCCCTTCCAGATGCCGTGCTCGAGCAGGTCCCAACCGATGACAGCATTGAACGCGGTTTGGGCTACAACAGCCTGGCAGCCCCACTTCTTCATGCATTTCTTGTTATCAGCCACCTGATAAATATAAACCTGTTTCTGCTTGCCATCTTTTTTCCCCTTGACCCAGGTACCGGCACAAGTTTTGCCTTCCATCTTGTCACCAAGATGAGCCGGGTCTGGCAGACAGGCTGCAACCACATCGCGCGGCGCGACCATCACATCCTTGACCTTGATCGGCTCCTTGTTGTCCAGGCCGATCATGTGGAGTGTCTTCAAGACACCGATGAACTGGTCACCAAGCCCGTACTTGAATGTAACCCGCTTGCATTTGACCCAACGCGGCACGAGCAGGACTTCCTCGTGCTCAACGTTCACGACCTCCACCTTGCCGATGCCTTCCGGGAACTCGAAAATTTCCGGTTCGGAGAAAGGCGGAGTAGTGAACCAACCCTTTTCCTTTTCCCAGACAACCGGTGGATTCAGGCATTCTTCGATGGTTGTCCAGATCGAGAAATTGGGCGCAAATTCATAACCCTTGACGATGATATTGGCCCCATCACGGATGCCGATCTCGTCGATCTCATCGAACAGGTAATCCTGGGCATAGCGGGCAAAGATATCCGCCATGCCGGGCTCAACCCCCAGGCCAACCAGGCACAGGATTCCTTTCTTCTCCCAATCCTTGGCGCGTTCGAACTGGTAATCACCAAGTTTGACGCCACATTTCTCGAACGGCTTCTTCGGGTGCGGGGAGCTGAGCGTCATGGCCATATCCATGTAATTGATGCCCACATTGTATGCAGCGTCGAAGATGGGCTCGTTGAAGGATGGGTCGCAGGCATTCATGATCAGATCGACCTTGTACTTCCTGGCAAGCTCTTCCACCATCTCGCGTTTGCTGGCATCGATCCAGGCAATCGGGAAGCGCTTCTTGTCGCCCAGCTTGGCCTGGACCTCCTTGATCCGCTCACGGTTGTAATCGGTGAGCACCACTTTCTCCACCCAGGGGCGATCCTTGGCGATGGCCGCGATCGCTTCGCCAACCCCACCCGTTCCAACAAGCAACACTTTCATATCAGCATCTCCTTTTTATGAATAGTTCGGTTCTATACGGTTACTGTAGCTTCTCAATAAATAGGGGAAGATGGGGTGTGTGGGCGGCAAAGCCGCCCACACACCTCCCGCCCCCCAAGTTATTGAGATGGTACCGGTTACTTTAATAGTAGATTTCCTTGACAATTTTCAGATGCATGAACGATTCCGACTCGCGGACGCCCTCGATCCGATATAAACGTTCGGTTAAGAACTGGAGTAGATGATTCTGATCGCGGCAGACTACTTCTGCAATAATGTCGTAAGAACCACTGACGACAATCAGGTAAATCACCTCTTCGAGTGCCGCGATCTTGTCTGCTACCTTCAGTAGCTTTCCGCCATCCACTTTTATGCCGATCAAAGCCATCGTAGTAAAGCCCATCCGAAGTGGATTGGTTATCGCAACTACACGCAACACCCCCATCTCCACCAGGCGGTTATAACGCATGCGAACCATGCCTGGGGAAACATGTAGTTCCTCGGCAATTTGAGCCAGCGGCATCCTGCCATCTTGTTGCAACATCGTGATGATCCTCTGGTCGATTTCATCCAGTTTTTCAGATCCGCTGATGTTTCCTTTTGCCATGTTCATATATTACAACTTTTCATCATGAAAGTCAATAATATTATGCGCTTATATCACTCAATTACACCTATTTATGACGATTCCGCTAAATTTCTCCGGCGCGCCGTTTATCCTATGTGGTTTCGGCCGTTTCTTCAACCACATCCTCCAGTCGGTTGAGCACCTCATCAATCTGTTCATAGGTAATAACCAATGGAGGCTCAATGCGGACAGTCTGCGCGCTGATAAGCGTTCCAGCCACAAGCACACCTCGTTTGAATAAACCTGCAGCCACCTTGTAACCGATCTCCGGTTTCTGAAAGTGCATACCGATCAGCAACCCTCTACCGGTGATCTCGCGGTAGATTTGTGGATATTTCTGCGCCAATGCATTAAGTTTGGGGATGATGTAGTTTCCCTTGGCTGCTGCCACTTCCCATAGTTTATCGCGCAAGGTCACATTGATGGCTGCGATGGCTGCTGCGCAAGCCAGGGCATTCCCGCCTGTTGTGGTGGTGTGGATGAACGGGTTGGGATACATCATCACCTGCCAGATCTCTTCGGTAGAGCAAAATGCGCAAACAGGCATCACCCCACCGCCGAGGGATTTGGCAACGGACAAAATATCCGGGATGACATTCCAGTGATCCACGCCCCACAGTTTCCCGGTTCGGCCCAGACCCGTCTGGACCTCATCCGCGATCAGCAGGGCGCCGTAACGCTTCGTCGCTTCCCGGATGCGCGGCCAGAAATCATCCGGCGGGACGATCGCGCCAGCCTCGCCCTGAATGGGTTCCATAAGAACCGCTGCGATGCCGATCCCAACCTTCTGGCAGGTTTCCAACTGGCGCTCGACGGCCTCCGCATCCCCGAAGGGCACATGATAAACCGGTCCACCATAGAGAATACCCACCGGCTCGCGGTAATCAGACTTTCCGAGCATGCTGAGCGAACCCATGGTCTTGCCATGGAACGCCTTGGTCGCGACGATAAAGCCCGGTTTCTTGGTGTACATCTTGGCCAGCTTGATCGCGCCTTCGATACTTTCTGTTCCACTGGAAGCGAAGAATGAATACTTGATATCGCCGGGGGTGATCATGGCCATCAACTTCGCCAACACACCCCGCAGTGGATCGATCAATTCCTGGCTCGGCATCGGGGTGCGGAAGGTCAACTGGTCACGCACAGCCGCTACCACCTCCGGGTGACTCCAGCCAAGATCCATCATCCCGTACCCGCCCAGGCAATCCAGGTACTCGCGCCCCAGCACATCCCGGAACACTGCGCCGGAACCGGTCCATTCGGTCGCAGCCCAATCCCCGGCTTCCGTTACCGATTTCCGGTATTCCAGCCAGCCTTTATTGAAATGTTCAGCAAAATTCTGTTTGGATTCTTCGATGATCTTCTTGCCATCCTCCTCCGAGATATCTGGCTTGTGGATGATATCCAGCCAACGCTGCGAATAGGCGAAGGCATCTTCATAAGTTTTTGACATATGCTCTCCTATCCTCATTCCCAATCTGAGACTTCCTTATACCAGGGCTTCTTCGTGCCCGCTTTGGCGCGACCTTTCCATTTTCCAGACTTTGGTGCCGCTTCGATGGATGCAAGGATTCGATCGGCCTTCTCGGCAATGATCTTGCGCTGTTCATCGGATAGTGCTTTTACGCCAGCCATGGCTTCCTTGATGCCACCAAGATTGGTGGTTGCAGTGTAATAAAAGCCCCAGTCTTCGGAGAATATCTTTACCAGATACTTGATATTGACAGCATCCTGATCCGTATCACCTACCGCACCAGCGAGCAGGAGCAGCATGGCGTCTTTGAGATCCTTGTCGTTGATCTGCACAATTTGCAGCTTCTGGAGCAGTAAATCTGCCAGTGAAACACAGTAAGGGTGGGCCTCCAGGCGACCGCGATAATCAATCGGGTGGTTGTAATCCAGTTTGTCGAAGAACACATCGATCATCGGGATGCGGTCGCTGAAAAAGATGAGCCGCGTCCCGCCGCTGATCATGGCCGCCCGTTTTTCCAGTTCGTAGCCTTGAGACTCAAAAAAAGGTACCAGTTTCCCGCGCTGTTTGCCGTAGGAGGCATAATCGATATCCGTGAACACCCGCTCTCCCAGGCGTTCCATGCGACTGTAAAGATCCGTATAGTCAGGGAAGTAATAATGCAAGGCGATCGGTCCCATCACGCGCAGGATCAAGCCCTGTTTCTGAGCCTCGTCTGTCAGGCGGCGGGCCTCCTCAAGATAGGCTTCCGGTTTTGGGTACTCATCCAGCGGGATATCCTTTGGCAATCGAAAATTTTGTGGCATGTTTATGCTCCTAACCGGAAGTGAAGACGTAATCTTTAACTTTCCCTTTTTCCAGGACGATCACGGCACCTTTCAGGATGCCTTCGGAATACTCGCTGCCAGGGTTGATCAGCAAAGTCCGTTTCGCTTTCTGGGCGCCGCGCGATTCGTGGATGTGCCCATGTAATCCGATCAAGGGTTGGTATTTTTCGATCATTTTCGCCACGGCCCGGCTACCTACATGGATTTTCTCATCCGCAGCCTGGACCAGGTTCTCATCCAATTTGGGTGCCAGATCAAGGGCATAACCGTAAGGTGGGGCGTGGAAATTAAAAATGGCGTTCGATTTGTCCTTCACCAGCCCACACAGTTCCTCGAGCATCGGTTCCAGTTCCTCGTCCGGCTTCTCGCGCGGGGTATTCCAGGGGGTCGGGTTGGCCCAACAAAACGTGATCATCTCATGGTCGCCGACGGGCACATTCCTGTTGTTGCAATTGACGATCGCCGCAGAATCCTCGATCACCTTGTCGACCTCGAAGTGGTCATCGTTGCCCGGCGCCATGTAAACTTTATAGGTTGTACCGGTCAGGCGCTCATCCGCCAGCGCGATCCATTCCTTCAGGCGGGCCAGCATAAGCTCCTTGAACAAAGTATCCACCTTTTTGGGATCATCCCGGTAAGTTCGGAACTCTTCGGGCGTCTGGTGAACCCAGTAATAGCCCATCATCTCGATGGTTTTCTTGAGCTTGTCCAGTTCCTCCTGCGTGCTAACTTCCGTGTGCGTTCCCATCAGGGTGGTTTCCCAGCCTCCGCCAGCCTTTTCGATCAGCGGAACCAGAACCTTGCCGGTCAGATCTCCGAGCAGGATACCCACATCGACATCATAAACTTTCAGCGCATTCAGGAATTTGCGGTAACAGTGATTAGAGCCGTGAATGTCGGTTACGAAGAAAATCTTGATCGCTTTACCCATAGGACACCTCGTTCAAAATAAAGTTAGATAATTGCGCTACCGAAGGACGGAAGATGACCTCCCGTCCTTCGTTCAAAGATCTTAATTAATCTGGCGGTAACTCTCCAAAGGTCATGTTCGAATCGACACCGGCCTTCTTGTTGCGCCACTTCCAATAGAAATACCATAGGATCCCTGCACCCCATATGACCGCATATAGGATGACTGACCCAATTGCCATCCCCTCCAAATCTGGCAAGATGAGGAAGAAGTAGAATAGGATGGCCAGATAGATCAAGTTAACTACCGCACCGATCGTGACAACAGGGATCCCCAGGATCTTCCAGCTTTTATAGGGTGAAGAATCCCAGATCTGGCGGGCCTTCTTCGAGAAGGGGAAGACTGCAGCAGCGATGGCCGTAACCCCAAAGACCGTAACGATCTCAAGACCGGTGACCGAAAGGCCTTCCATCGGGTTGCCACGGAATGCATACAATGCGATACCGATCTCACCCAGGATGAAACACAGAATATGGTTTTTAACAGGGGATGCCCAGCGATAGTTAATATCAGCAAACCACTTGGGTCCCATGCGATCCATACCCCAGGCAAAGAGTATGCGCGGGAAAGCCAGGTAGGATAACGCCACCCACCACAGGTTGAACAGGATGAATGACAGGGCCATCAGGAAAGTCATGATCTTGTTCTGGGTGATCACCGCAGCTAATCCGACAAAATGGGGAGACCAGGGGAATGAATACCCCGCCAGGCCTTCGCCCATGTTATCCACCCAGGCTGTCGCTGAAAGGAACTCAAAGCCGACCGTGCGATACAGGACAATCGCCAACCAGAGCATGAAGAAGCCCGGCAAAAGGACGGCGGACAGGTTTGCCAGGATGATTGTCTTATCCGGTCTCTTCACCTCGCCAGCGATGAAGGTGATGCAGTAGGAATAGGCAAAGAGCCAGGAAGCGGCCACCATCACACCCAGCGTGTCAAACCAGTTCCACGTAGTTGGTAAAACATCGCCAGCCTCCGTGATTGTAGTTCGCGCCGTTGCCAGGAATCCTTCGTAGGTAAGCGAGCCGTACTGGGTTGCAAGGGCATCCCAAGACTGAATAAAGCTCTCGCGCGATGTGAAGGTAAATACAAGCAGGATCACAAGCGTCCCGAGAATACCCAGGCCCATGACCACCTTCTGCACGCTGGCGAATACTTTCATGCCGAATACAACGAACAGCAAGGCGATAAAGCTCACCACGGATGAAATCAAGAATACAGCCAGGGTCGTGGTGCAGAACTCGGCTGCCTCGGGCATGCCCATGAATTGGAACATCATCACCAGGCCAGGATCAACCGTCCAGGGTGCCAGCACGTAGATCCACATGATCCACACAAAAGCATTCCCAAATGATTCGGCAATACCGATGATTGGATGCAGGATGCGGGAGTTGTAGATATACTCACCGCCGGAACGAGGCATGGACCCCCCCAGGATACCCCAAACCAGCGAGAACCCGATACCACATAGTAATACAGAAAGCAGCGTTGCAATGATCAGGTTACCACCGGTATAGACGCCCAGGCCAAGGCTGATCATGACCCACATGCTGGGTGTGAGACCCTGGTTCATGAAGCCGACGCCAAATGCGTCAATAAACGACAGGCCACGCACGAGTCCGCTGGCCTTACGGGCAAACGCCATTTCTTCAGGCATAGAACATTCCTCCTCACTCGAATAATCGGATAAGATGAAAATCGAGCACAACCTTTATGAAATGTTCTCGGGTCACCTCCTTGACTAGAACTTGCGCGACCACTCTTTCGGCCAGCGTTCGATCACCACTTTCTTCTGGGTAAAGAACTCGACCGCATCCATTCCCTGGCCGTGCAGGTCACCGAAAAACGATTCCCGCCAGCCGCTAAAGGGGAAGAAAGCCATCGGTGCGGCCACGCCGATATTGATGCCGATGTTACCGGCATTTGCTTCATAGCGGAAACGCCGGGCTGCGTTGCCACTGGTGGTGAACAGGCTGGCCTGGTTGCCATACACGCCACCATTCACCAGGGCAATTGCTTCATCTATGGTATTGACATGGATCATCCCCAATACCGGGCCAAAGATCTCTGTCTTGGCAACTTCACTTTCGGGGTTCATGTCAGCGATGATCGTCGGGCGGACAAAATAGCCATTCTCATAGTTCTGGATGACCGCATT
>Ga0105093_10000207_pt1 | contig 22394 bp, 23 predicted proteins | sample PPLLak3March2015_2_FD_79111 | JGI IMG/M metagenome (GOLD analysis project Ga0105093, IMG submission 79111) | Freshwater sediment microbial communities from Prairie Pothole Lake near Jamestown, North Dakota, USA - PPLs Lake P8 Core (3) Depth... | ecosystem: Environmental > Aquatic > Freshwater >... | reverse complement strand
CCATGGTGGTAGGATATTGAGTGCGATACGTATTTGCTTGTGTCTGCATTAAATAAGAATATGGTCCAGAAACGTTTCCAGATAAGGTAGGAGCATATGACAGTGGTCCGTGCCAAAAAGGACTCGTCATCGGTCTGACATCTAATGTAACAACATCTGTATCATCAGATATATTATATATGTTTGTATATATCCAAACATCAACCAAATCATATTGCTGTTTTTCGTCCAAGAAAATTTCATTACCATAAATCCAACCATCACCTTCACCAACTTGATCGGTTCTGTCTCCGTAAGCATCATTCAATATCAAAAACTTGTTTGAATTTTGCAAATGCATTTGGTTGGGCCATGCTATAACAATTTTTGAACCTGAATATTGTGTGCGAATCATGTCCGCTTCAGTTATGCCTCGTGTGCCATACTCTTTGGATCCGCCGTGGGTTTGGTTGTAGGTTTGACCCATAATATTAGCATAATGAACACCGCCCATAAAGTCTTGCGCACTTTTACCAGCCCCCAATTGAGGGCCACCAGCAGCAACAACATTATGACGTTCAAACGGCTTGTATTTGTTGTTTTTGCTGCGCACCAAATAGTAACTATATGTACCAGTTAAAATATTATTTGCTGTTGGTGTGCTTATTGTTCCAGTAGTCATAAAATTTCTTTTTACATCATCATTTGATAAAGTTCCAGTAGAGTGTACATCAAAATCCCAAGACAATTGTTTCACTGTAATAGTATCCTCGTGATCAAATTTTCCATATGTAGTACCGCTATAAAATGTTAAATACACACCCAAGGAACTACTTAAATCAACCTGTGGAACACACATGTTGCTATCCAACTCTATATCCGTCGCATCAGCAACTATAGTTCCTTCGATTACTATCGTGCTATTATTATCTTTATATCGATAAACTAACCCTGTGCCCAATTCCCTAGCAGAAGAGGTATCCCCGTTCCTATTAAAAAACACATTGACGCTTCGCAAACAACCCTGAATTGATTTAGTGCTACATGATATTTCCATCAAAAATCTTGCTTGGCTCCATTTATTGCCCAGATTGTTTGTATGCATATTCCACATAACTTCTGGCAATCTGCAAAATATATTTGTAACATCTAAATTTTTTGGAACATTCAAATAAGATCCAGACGCAAATACGGTAATATCATAATAATTTCTAAGATTCATCTTTTTCATGTCAAAATCTTCATCGTTGTCAACCTTGAAAAGATCACCAACAACATCAGAGCCAGAAATCATATACTTGTTATTGCGCAAATTTATATTATCACGTTTATAATATTCGGAATATGCCTCGTCTTTTGCCAATAATCGTTCTTCTGCGTTTGCAAAAGCACCGCATCTATCAACATGTCTTCTGCGCACATAACCATCAAACGATGACATCCTCAAGTCATTTAGCGATTGATTTCTATGTGATTCTGCTTCGTAAGTAACTGGTGTGCAATCAGCAATATCAATCTTACTAGGAGTTTTAAACAAACTATATTTTAGAGTTTCTTTATCAATTTCCAATGCATGAGGTTCTATAACAAATTGTCCACCAAAAAACTTTTTCTTGGCTGGTACAAGCTGCTCGATCATTTCATCAATATTGTTCAACCATTTATTTGCATCCATGTATCTATTGATATGAATACGATCTGCAAACTTAGCAAAATATTTGTTACGATATATTCTTAAAAGGGTATAATCATTGCGCAGCTTACTAATAACATTTCCGTATAAATTATTATATATTTTATTACTAGAAATCTCTCTACTAATATCTTCGTTCAAAGCATCAATCGGATTAGCCTCTACTGATACAATTCCAAAATCAATAGCCTGTTCCAAAGGTGTTAAGTCTGTTTGATTGCGTACACGAATAATGTCTTCGGACCAAGTTACGTCTTGTGATTTATATTTATAATACACTCTTTTGTTTACAAATGGAATCAAAGGAACGTTGGTTGGAATGGTAGCTGAGTACATAGTGCGCCCAACAACATCCAGCACATCTGCAAAATACTCTCCTTGTTTAACAATGCTGGCCCTGTCATCTAATGGCAAACGAATTGACGCGCTTCTATTGAGTATATCGTATGTTCCATAATTTCTCAAATCATATACATGCGATAAGAATTCTGTTTGGTTTAATGCGCAAGGATAGTATCTGAATTCAGAAAACCATCCATAAGCATCAGACACGTTTCCGCTATCAGAGCCAACAAATACTGTTGGATTTCCAGCATTGAAACAACCAGAGCTAACCACAATAGACGAACTTCCATATGTCCTAATATTGTTAATATCGTATAGGCCCCAATATAATTTGTATATCGTACCACCAGTGACAGAACTAGAACAACGAGTTAGTGCCACATGAAAACGATCTTTGTAAAATACCGGCAAAATGGAGCTTGTCAACTCTACGTAATCTGCCACACCATCATAAATATCCGCATGAAAAACACCTGAATTATATTCGTTTCGTCGCAATTCAACTGATATATATTTTGTTAACGGATCTACCGTTCCTGAATACATATGCATAACAGAACCAGTGGTAAAAGACGATGTAATAAATGGTATATGCGCAACTTCTATAGACATATCATTTTTATTAACTGTATTGATATCTTGTATTTTTACACGACTATCGCCAGATAAATTAAGAAATGGAACTGAAATATGAGAATAAATCAACTGATCATCAATAGTTTCACCTTTTAAAAAACTATAATTTTTGATCTTGATATGTCTTTCGTCTAGCCCTATAGAGCGCAACAAACCGTTTAGAGATTTTGTAGTTCCTTTTGATTTTAAAAAGTATGGTATATTATTCGCAATCCTTCTCCACATCATTTTACGAACATGATCAACTGGCACAAACGAAGATCCGCTATACAATATCCCATCACCAAACTCTTGTTGTAACATTGTAGCGTTATCAAACATAGTTTTCATCATAAAACCTCTGTTGTCAGAAAACAACGGCAACAATTCATCTGGGCAAGACTGTTTGCCTTGATAATTTACATAATCCAAATATAACATATGATCTGTGTATAGTTGAATCTCGTCCATTATTTCAGCTAATGCATACAAATATTTTGTAGTATCTCCGGTTACATCATCATCTAATACGAATTCGGGAAACTGTTTTGTGATCAATTGATTATTATAGGTATCATATATGGTTCCTGAGTTGAACCAACTAGAAGTAAAAGCAACAACACTAGGATGATACGCGCTCAACATCGTACCTTCTTCGCGCTGCAACAATGTACCAGAAACCTTGTTGGCAGAACTATATCCAATTATGTAGCCATCTAAATCATTGCCAGAATAGTCACGCACTTTGCAATCTATTGATGATGTAGTTGTTCCTCCCTCGTTTATTTTGTAATAGAGAACCAGATTATTATGATCTGGATATACGTTTGTGTTATAGTTATCGTATATAAATGAACCGCTAAGTTTTTTTCTCCATATTCGCACTTCATCAATAGATCCCGAAAAGCGTCCAAGACTTGCAACAGTATAAGAAGAGCTTCCGATGGAAAATATAGAGCTTCCAGACTTGTAACAATACACGTCACCCAAAGCAAAAGACTGACTTACTGTTAATACTGGTCTTTGAGTGGCCGATCCGGTATAAGCATATATCCAGCTATCATCCCTGTCATAAACAACCGCTAGATATTGGTTTGTGTTGCGCGGAACCTTTGGGGCGACCACAGCAGTCCTGACTGTAGACGCAGAATGAATACCAAATATAGTTTGATTTGTTCCTGAGTTGAAATAACAAATAAGGTGTTCTGTGTCTCCTGACATGCCCAACAACGTTGCTGTGGAACCTGTTCCACCAACATTATACCAACACTCGTATGACCACGATCCTGTTCCTGGCACCAGAAACTTTTCTGGATCAGATCCACTGATAGAGGTTTCGCCACTACCAAAATAATAACCCACTCTTTTTGGATAGGTATCGTATATATGCCGATCAAAATGCGTTCCCGAATAATAGAACTCTGCTATTTGATTGTATGTTGCATCATCTTCTAAAATATTTTGAATTCTGTAAATAGCATTATAAGCTTTAATGTATGCGCTGTTAAACCAACAATGATTAGAAAATTTTTGGAAATCAACATTTAATTCAACGCACTTGCGATCAGCACCAACAGCTTCTCCCCTGGAGGCGTTTTCCTCGTGTTCAATTAAATCGCTAAAAGATAAAAAATCTGATGCTGACGATATTGAACCTGTTAGAGCCATAATATTGTAATTATTGTATTGGACAGAAAAAAACTTTATTCAACTGCTTGAACCGCTGCGCTCAATTCTTTTTCGAGATCTTCTATTGATTTTGGTTGCGTCAGACCCAAATCTTTCCGAACCATTTTGATTGTTTCAAAAGACAAATGCTCAGAAGAAAACAAGGGCACAAGAACGGAAACGCCTTTATCATTGGTTTTGGTAAAATACACAATTTTATCCACAACATTATCTTGCGGCTTAAAGATGTTGTTGCGACAAGAAGCTATAATCGCCGTATTTTTTAGTGCCATTTTATTGTTATCCTTTTGGTTGGTTGTATATATTATAACACAAAAAAAGCATAAGATTTATACTATCTTGAATCTCCACCCTTCATCTAAAATCTTTTTTTCTCCGTTGTGCTCAACGTACAAAATCATTTTGTAACTATATCTTGGTATAAAATTATCCATATAAATCAATGCATTGTGACCTTGTGCGTCATATCCAAACCTTGTTCCCTTGACACTACCTGTGTTAAAAGGTATGATGGTTTCATTGGTGAAATCTTCTTTGATAGCCCAATATAGTTTTTGAGAATATATTTGATCTGCCATGTAACTAGCGGACGCAATCTTGTTCTTGTGTCTGGATGTATCCTGAAGAACTACGCGAATTTTTGCCACATCATCAACAGAATATGTTGGTCGCAAGTTAGCTACAGATGCTCTAATATTGTTTATAATTGTTCCAGATGATGTTTGTGGGTTATGCAGTTGAAACACTCCGCTATACAATACCGTTGATCCCGAATACCATATGTCATGCCAAGACGATCCTGAATATGATCCGGTAGAAGAAATGTTTAATGAAATACGATATGTTCCCGTGGTAATATATGACGATGTTAAATGCACATTATATAATGCTGTACCAGATACAACATCTTGAACTTTGACATACACATGATCTACAAGATTTGTATTGAAATCTTTCAACTCACCATTGACATATCGATACATATATAAGTATCCACTTTCGTTATAATACATATTGTATCTATCGTCAAATTTGGAATCATCATACGCAATCTCGATATACGGTCTTTTAGATATGTCTTGCGAATGTCGAGAATAAAATGATTTACGATAGTATTCAACAGAATTATTTTCTGCTGTATCAGATAGTTTTGCAATCATTCCGTAGTTTGTATTACCAGACAACCAATAAGAAACCACATCAGAAACATCACAATCAACATCTTCCCATCCAGTATCTATGTGATAAGCGCCAGACGTATCGTTTTTATATTCGTGGAAAGCGCCAGACGTATTCCAGTCGCTTGTTGAAGATGCCGAAAACCAGTTGCAATACCCATCGTCTTTACAACCAGAATCCAAGCCAGCGCCTTCATCCCAAGATTGAGATACCATGGGAAAAAATTGGATATCATAGCTAGATGGTAATTCTTCATCGTGTTCTGCATTGAACATTTTCAATATATACAAAACAGATGTTCCAGCAGCAATACCCATATCTGTTATTTCGCTTACATCTATTTGTGCAAGAATTTTTGAATACGTCGAACTATATGCACCAATATATTCCGAGTGTTTGAACAACTCTAAAATTTCATCGCGGCCATGATTGGATCCGGTAGCGTAGCCCTTTGCCAACCTCAAGTTTGTAATCCAGGTATCTTTGTTAAAATGTATTTTGCGAATCATGACTTAAACCACCTTACCTTTGATATCATGATCAAGATATTTAACCTCAAACATCATGTTGCGCTTGGGATATACAATGCCGTTTTTAGTATTGCTCTCTACCCCAAACATTAAATTAGAATATGTTCTGTTCTCAAATGTACCGTTACGCGCAACAATATTTATACCAGAAACAGCATACACACCACTGATATCATCTAACAAATCGGAAATCTTTGACAAGATAATAGGCTGGCCGATTTGCCATTTTTCTATATCAAAATATTGCTTCAGTTTTTTTATACATTCGGTCAATAACTCAGAACTATTTCGCGTGCCATCTGATTTAACAGAAAACAAAATAGATAGATTAACTATATTTACATCAAGCATATCAACAGAATCCATTGTGGTATTCTTAAAATATGTTTGTAAGTTAGTTTTTAGTGTGGTAGTACAATTCTGCAAATGCCCGTATTGATCTTTTGATAAAATATATAACTGCATTATATTTTTGTTTAGGTTGTTGCGCCTTGCATACGCTCGAAACACCGATCCAAATTCTGATGGCATAGCATATGCTTTGAATACGTAGTCTTCTGGTGACACGCATCGCATTTGGGCCGATTTAAATGCCTTGATCATGCGTCGTAGCTGTTCAATTGATAAGCCGTCTAACCCTCCACTAACAGGCTCCGTGTTGGTCACGCTAATAGATTGCACCACATCGGCAATGATTCCAGCATCCAAACCGCTGGTGGACACATCATATTTGATATCACCCGTGGTGGTAATTTCATTCACCGCTGCGTTTGTCGAAGACCCACCGCCCGTTCTATACTTGATCGTTAGAGTGGTATTTGCAGGGGCCATTCCAAGTGTTTGTGTTTTCAAAAAATTCGATGGATCAATTACGGGATCAACAAAGTGTGATTTTCCATACAGAGGAATTGCCATGTCGCCTGTGTTGGGGATGACATCTTGATCGGTATCATCGGCGCTACCGGCTCCAAAGTGCAATTCCCACTTTCGAGTAGTTGGGTTTCGCAAAACCACAAATCGATATGGCGCGGGCCTTGCCACCAAAACGTTTTGCACCAAATCTGTATCATATGCAGTATTAATAGCATTGATAAAAACCATGTCGTTAGCCAAAAAATCAACCTCATACCATGTGTTACCATCGCTATCTACAACAGATATGATTTGACTAATGTCGCTTCCAGGTAGTGTAATCACTCTATATTCTTCATAAGAACCAACTGTAACTGAATACGTAGTAGTTTGCCCAGCAACCACATTACCTTGTTTCTTTAAAGCAAAATATGATGGTGTGCCATTAGAATTATGAGATTTGATTACAACTTGTGATCTATCTCTGATGTTTATGTCTGAAAAGTCTATATCTTCAGTTAATTCGTATGGTTGTCCGCGCTTAAAAACTGTTGAGTTTCTTTTTACTGTTAGAGCATAGCTTAAGTCTGGCGCATAATACGAACCAGAAACCACAGCCGGAACAGTCATGTACATAGAAATCTTACCAGAAGCAGGCGTTTTGCCTGGAATTTTATACCCTTCTGAGTTTGCACGCCTAAATAATGTCGCTGGTTCTGTTGCGTGATCCAAAAACCATTCACCATAATTGTGATCGATGCGAAAATTGTTGACATCACCAACAAAACACAAAAATTCTGCAATCATTGTACCGTGAGAGGTTTTGGAAAAATCCTTGTATTGATCTGGATAATGCGCTTTGGCGTGTTCTACAAACCGCTCAAACAAATCCTTAAAGTCAAGAGCCCAATATGCTATATCCTGTTTTTTGGTAATGGTTGTTGTCATTTTAGAATAGATGCTCCACGAAAGTAGATTCATCCGGGTAATCTTTTAATGATATCCAAATTTTTATTTTAACACTATTTACTGCAATGGTCGAATCATCATCATATGTAGTGACAGAAATTTTGTTGACTGTCACGTATGATAAATATTTTTCAAACTGAGAATACACTTTGTCTTTATAAACCTCTTGATTAAAGTTGTTTTCAAATAATTCTTTTTTTGGACTAAGGCCCATCTTGGGGTGCATCAATCTTTCACCAGGAACAGTCAACAACAGGTTGCGTGCATTGCTTTGCGCAACTTCTAAAGTTGTGTTGGTGCTCGTAAAAAACCCTTCGGAATCGCTGCGACTCAAAGGGCTTTTGATTCCAATCGACATATATTAATTATTAGGTTGTTGGATAAAATGATGTATCAAAAGGCGAGTTCAAATTTTGATTCCGAAAAAGGTATACAGTACCCAGAGTGTATGTATCCTGGATATGATGCCGCGTTGTCGTGAACAATATAGCAGAATCCATCACCACATTCCGCAGATCTTCTCCTCACGCCACACACATTTACACCAAGGCACATGCCCTGATATTCCGCCTCGCATTCCGTTGTGCAGAACGAATATAGGGCATTCTCTGGGTCTTCCATGCAGAATTCCTCAGAATTGGCGCAAAAGCCCAGATTCATGGAACACGGCGAATACTCTCCACCAGACAGCATTCTGGCGTCTGGTCCAGCCACTTCCCTATCGGTATCTGCTGGTTGGATGTCTCCAGAAGCGGAGGATCGGCGCGGTTCGGATTCTTCTTGGTACGAAGAATAACATCCAAACAAGAAACATGAGATGACAACTATTTTTGTGTGGCTATACAACATGTTCTGTTCCTTCCTGTTGAGGTCTTATACCAACCTGTCTAACTACAATATACAACAACCAGAATCAAAATGCAAGAAAAAAAATGTTAAAAAAAATTAATCAATAATTTCAACAGCATGGTTGGATTCTGAGTGGTCAGATGGTCCTGCGTTGGCCGAAAACCTGGACTCTACGAGCGCGGTTATGGCATCTGGTGCAAATTCAATTGGCGGAGGTGTAACAGCCACAGTGACGGTTTCAACCTCAACGGATGGATTGGTTTGAGCCCACGAGACAAACGGGCACTTGTGACGACAAACACTGTTTTCCGTAACCAACTGCCCGTTAAGACTATTTGTTCCACCAATCTCAATTTTATTGTCTTTAAAAGAAATCCAAACGCTATCATTAAGCCAAATAACGATATCTTTTCGCGCCTTGATCCTTATTGTATCCGCTACTATGGCCTTGGCACTAGACTCGTTTGTGTTAATATTATTTGGTGTTTGTAGATGCGAATCAATATCTGTCTTTTCAACAAGAACTTCTCTAGCCGCATCATCATAAGAAGGGTTTTGTCCCGATCTACCAACAATTATATCTACCGCTCCAGAATCATACCCGCTACCTATTTCGCCGTGTCGATCCCTGCCAAGGCGAATCATGCTATTATCAGACCCGTTCAGAACATGTTCATCGTGTCCTTTGTTAAATTTAGGAATTGTATTACCAGATACGTCTTGGTCTGTTGGCGATGCCAATTCGCCGCTTTGTTGCGCTACAACATCAACATCCAATTTGATATTATTGTTGGCTGTTCCTGAATCTTTATCACCAAAAGCAACTGCTGCATCTTCGTTATCTTCACTATTTTTAATGTCATTCCAAGGAACATAGTTGAAATTATCTTTTGACTTTGTTGTTGGATACCACCAACCATGAATTGCGTTAGGAAATTCATATAGTATTTTTACTCGCTCGCCTTTTTTCAAAGGATAACGCTGATGAACACTCAACAATGGCCAAGCTAAATTCAACACTCCATCTTTTATAAAACGATCTGCTGAATCTGTAATAAGGCGAAATTTGATCGTGTCTTGTGGGCAATCATCGCTAAACGTCCCGCCATCATCATCCATATCAATAACAATAGCATCATATATAATACGATTATATGTTAATTTACCAGAAGCATAATCATCCAGTAATTGCTTGACGATTCCAGAAGATTGATCTAGAGATCTAGGATTTGCCATATTCTATAATACTCGCGGCTCTGGTTCTGACTGTACATTCGTTGTTGCAGGAGAATCATTTGTTGGCATATCTATATCTATTCCCTTTGATTTCAAAACATCAATATATTTTTTCATTTGCTCTTGCACCGCAGAAACAACTTTCATTTCCTTTTCTATTCTCTTGGCCGAATGCAAGTATGTATCTGCAAGTGCATTCATTTGTTCCTGGATTTGATCTATTGACATCTTGTTCAAAAGATCTTCAACTGGAGATACGTTATTTTTAGTTTGCGGCATCCTTTTCGTCCTCTTTTGCAATCTGTTTCATCAAATCCTCATAGTGCTGTGCCGATTCTTCTTCCATATCATCAGAATTTCTAGTTGTTTCGTACAACTCTTCTTCGATGTCCTCTGGTTGTTTTTCTGACATTTTTTGTTGCGCCAACATATGAGCAACGCCAAGTTCTTCGTGTTCCATAATGATCTTGTGAACCAGATCTGCAACCTTGACTTTTTCGCCCACCACTTTGATGCGCAACTCTGCCGTCTTGTTGATGTGACCGCCTATAATTGCCAATGTTGGTGCATCTAGTTGGTGTGCGTCCGCAATCCCATATTGGGAATATATGTCTGACAACTGTTCTTCTGCATCGCGCAAATCCTTTTCGCATCCAGTAACTAGATTTCTCAAAATGCATTTTAATTCTGCTGCCTCTGTGTTTTCTGGTGTGTTGTTGTCCATGTTATAATTATATTAATAATCTAAATATTGTTGTTTTATTGAGATATATAGCTTTCGTATGTTCTTCAAGCTTCCGTTGATTTGCTGTGGTTTTAGCCCTGTGATTTCACGAATCAAAATAAAAATTTCTTTTTTATCCAGCGTATCCAAAACACTAGCATCTTCAGTTAGTTTTACAATTGCGTTATATACTTTCTTGTCATTTTCTTTGACTATATATGATTCCCACAACTCCATATTTTTTTGTAAAACACATACAAATTCCTTGATCATGGTTTGGTATTCTTGTTGTTCAATTTCATTTTCTGGAGAAGGCATAGATAGTTTAGACAAACCATGAGAACACATATAGTGATTGACATAATCCCCACTCAGCGTATCATCAAAACGTTGTTGATGCTTTTTCTTTTTGATGAGTTGTCTCAGATGATTCGATACTATTACACTACAATAGCTATAAAATTTAGATACCTTTCCGGTGACCTTGCTTTTTTTGTAAGGATTATATTTTGATATACCTTCAAAAATAGAAGTAATACAATCCTGTTTGATTCCTTCTACATCTTCAAAATGCTGTGGAATTTTAAAATTGTGCATCAGTGAAGTAACTAGATAATCAAATTTAGGATAAAGATCTGTGAATATCTTTTTACGATCTGTATCCGCCGATCTCTTGAATTGCCTAATAAGTTTTTCTTCTTGATCACCAAAATACCTGTTTTCTTTATTGGTGTCTGATAATTTGCACCTTCTGTGTACCGGGTGCGCCTCGGATAATGCGCTGTTGTTCTGCCTTGGATTTGACATCTAGATATTTCTTTTCTATTTGATGTTGTGCGTTAACTAGGTATGGTGGCAGCGGTTCGCCACTAACCAACAAGTTATAATTACTGAGCGTATTATAAATATCTTCGTGACACTCTAATATTTTTCCATACAAAACAGATACACTTTGTTCATATATCAACGACACATCAGCCGCTTTCATCTGAGTCAAATATTCATACAAATCACCACTAACAGAAGATATGGTGTGTGTATAGGCATCTACTACATCGTTGAGCTTCTTTTCACATGCATTATAATTTTCTTGCATAACATTGAAATTGTCTATGCTTCTGTTTATTCCAACATACAATAATATATTTGCTACAATAGACACAAACAAAAAACAAGACAGAACAATGATTGCGCTCATCATGTGATTATTATCCTTGTATATCTAAAAATTGTTTCCAGGCTTTTAAAATATGACCTTCAAACTCTAGATCAACATTTTTAATCCTATAGGAATCATCATCATCGTGGTGTGTGCTAGTTTCCAGGATGATGTTTTGGTCGCCACCCAATGCACGCATACTGTGATACAAATATGGTTGTATTGTCAACACCTCGCCCTTTCCAATCTTCAACATCGTACTATTATGTTTTATATTATCGTACAAAAATACAACAAACGAACCTTCTGCAATATAAAAGGTTTCGTGTTTATCGTGATGACAGTGCAAACTACAATTTGTATTTTGTATAAAATGTAAAAACTTACAACAATACTTATCGTTGTTTACTACCCACTGTTCAGCCCCCCATGTTTTTAACACCCATTGCATTAGTTGTCATCCTTGATTTTTTGGTTTTCGTTTTTATTATAGCCCTTTGATTGGCACCAAATTATATATTCATCTTCAACATCACGATCCATAAATATTACATCAACGTCCTCAAATACATTTCCATTAACAATCTGCCATGGAGATTGCTGCGTAAATTCTGTAATATCAACTGGATTGTTATATCCAAGAATGATATCAATTTCTTCAAACGATAAAGATGCCATCATGGTAAGCACTATGGGAAATTTCACCAAATGCATATTACGCTGCATCATATGTTGATATTCCATCATGGCCTGCTGTTCTGTCATTCCGGTAAATTGTGGTGCAACCAAAGAAGATGGTCTTTGATATACTTTCGCCAACGTTGTTTTACCGACCAATGTCACATTGTATTTGGGCAATTCCACATCGTCTACGTCTATTTGCTTGTACTCACCAGGAACGATTATAGGGTTTGCGATTTGGTCCATTGTACACCTAAGTTAGAGGTTGATATTTTAGCCATTTTATGGCCTTCTTTGATTGATGTAACAATATCATTGTTCCCGTCCAAGAGAGCCCAAGCAAACCCCGCTACAAATGCGTCACCACACCCAACGGCATCTACCACCATGTTTGGATCTGATGCTTCAATCGGAATGGAAATGACAGACAACTCTTTACTATTTAAATCAATTTCCATATACAAAGTATCATCGATTCCTTGTGTTACGATTGTTTTAAATGGAGCTATATATTCATAAACATCGTTGCTGTGAGAACGAAACACCTGAACAGCGTTCCACTCCGACTTATTCAACTTGATATAGTCCGCTCCAAAAAACATTTCCAATTCTGGGTTTTTTGTATCAACAATAGTATATTTCGAGTTGGCAATTATATGCTCTATAACTTTCTTGGTAGCAAACATACCCTTCATATAGTCTGACATGATAACAAGATCGGAATCGAAATTTAAAGTCTTGACCCAACTATAAATATCATCAGATGTACACTTTCCCATGTCCACCATATAATCAAATCTACAGTATGTTTCAAACGAAGTATAATGCGAATAACGTTGTTTAACAGAAAATAACCCACTTGTATTTTTTGTAAACAAATTCTTGTGAAATATATTTTCACTAATCATGTTGTGAAACTGTTCTGGAACAATAGAATAAAAAACAACATCTGTTGCGAGCATTTTGTTTTGTAGCAAGTGCGCTACATTGTAACATCCCCCAAGTGTTTTGTCGATGCGAAGCAAATTAAACTGAGGAATCTGTTTGCCATATTTACCATGTTCAATTGATGGTCTTGGATCAACAAAGCAATATTTGTCCAAAACACAATCACCTATCACAACTATTTTTTTTCTTCGATTGTTAATTGATGTCATCAATGTATGTTACTCCCGGTTGAAACAGATTGGTAGTATGCATACTTGATATCGGCTTAACAAACAAAATATTTTTACAATATTTTACTTCTGGCATGTCTTCGCTCTTCTTGAACAACCAATCCATACCCTTTACAAAAAAATCTGGTTGTATCGATCTTAACACCAAAGAAGGGTCTGTGTCTCCGAACATATAAACCCTATCGACATAATCTAGCGCACACGCTGATTCCGCTCTCAGCCTCCAAGAACAAATTGGATCTATTCCAAGTTGACGCAAACTAACATCATTGTTCATCAAACACAAAATTCGAGCATCATCAATCTGACTCACAACATCAAACAAAGACAGGTGAAACGGCTGTACACCCGCTCTGAACTTGCCTCCAATCACCACCAGCGGCAGACCGAGCGACTTCATCTCTTGACACCAATATTTTAAATATTCGATATTTTCAATATATTTTTCTCGCATAATAGATGTCCATTTTGGTTGTGGAGAATTTTGGGGTATATCGTATTTAATTTGTGTTGTTCCCATGATGTTTTTTTTTACATCCTATCGTATATTTTGTACATTCTGATAACCTTTGATAAGCCATCAACTATGTTTACCTTTGGTTCCCATTGTAGCAATTCTTTTGCAAGCGAAATGTCTGGACGCCTTACAGGAGGATCGTCCAAATCTGGCAAATCGGTATACTGTATATTGGCCAGGCTTTCTTCATATATCGTATCTGTATCATCAATTGATATCAATTTGCATATGATTTGCGCCAACTGTTTGATACTATAATATTCATTTGGATTTCCTAGATTGACAGGAGAAAAAATATTATCACTAATCGTATACCTATAAATACCTTCTACCAAATCAGATGCATACATGAAACTCCTCGTTTGATTTCCTGAACCAAATATAATCATTGGTCGATTATGAAGTGCGCAATCCACAAAGCTATTAATAACACGACCATCTGCCGGATGACCAAATTCTGAATACGTATTAAAAATTCTAACTACACCAGTATTCTGGCCCGAATCTCTTTCTGCTATTCTGCATAAAGTTTCGCCTGCCATTTTAGACACATCATAGCAACTTCTTTCACCATAAGAATTTACCAAACCCTTATCAGATTCTTTGAAATATGCTTTGTCTAAAGATCCATATACTTCTGACGTAGAGCAAAACACAAACCTGCTTTTCAAATACCACGACAACTCTAACAAATTTTGTGTTGCTGTTACATTAGAATCAAAACAAAACTGTGGTATGCGCTTATAGTATATCGGAGAAGCTGGTGACGCTGCATGGATTATATATTGGATCTTATCGCACCCAAGAGTTGACATCATGCAATATATATCTTCAAATGTTAGATCTTGCGCCGCTTTCGTCAAAGACAAATAATTTTTATATCTCTGTTCCAAGACCGATATATATCTATCTGTAATAGTATTGTACGGTAAGATATGTGCATCAACCCCAAGAACAAAAAAACCTTCTGATAAAAACTTTTCAACCAGCAATGGACCAACCGTTCCCAAATGTCCAGTTATTAACACTGCTCTCTTTGGTGGTGTGATAGCCATGAATGTATTATATCATAAAAAAACGATATGTATTTAATATTATTTTACACAAATATCTTGAAATATTTTAATATATTTCTTAACAGCATTTTGCGGACTGAATTTTTCTTGTGCTTGTTGTGAGATTTGATGGTAATCAAATTGGTTTTTATATTTAACAATTTGTTTTACCATGACATTAGCACTATTGGACAAGGCTCCATTACATCCAGTTTCTACGAGTTCTGGCAAAGAACTATGATCAAAAGCATAAACAGGGCACCCGCAACATAGTGCTTCTACAACGGTCATGGGGCATCCATCCGGTATGACGGTTGGATAAATCAACCCTTTGGCACGCGAAAGAAAAATATACTTATCTTGATCTGACGTGGTTGGCCCAAAATATTTCACTTTTTCATTTTGTCTTTTTTTGATCTCAGTTATAATGCCTTCATTTGAACCTGATCCAAATATATAAAGTTCAACGCCCAAAAGCTTGGCTATGTCTATTGCGGTCCACAACCCCTTTTGCTCACCCCAATCTGTTCCACCAAGCCACACGTAATAATTTTCTTTGTGCAAAATACCATCATGAATTATGTTTTTGTGTCCAGTTGTCAAATGCAATGCACTGTGTATCCAATGATTTTGAATCAAATTATTCATCTTCATACATGCTTGAGAGACACCAACAACAGTGTGTTTGTTTTGGTACATGAGGTTTTGCGTACTAGCACCTACGACCACCCAATGCAATGTTCTAACATGTTTTTTAGACCATTGTGTAGATTCCGGGAGATCTCCATGAAAATTCACGATGTCATATTTAGAGTCATCATACACCGTAGTCAAAAAAACACGTTTATATCTAATGTTGTAATACGGATTGGTGTCGGGATGCGTGTTGTAAAAATCAACATCTATTCCAAGACTGTCATACCCCTCCAACAGAGCATCTACAGCACGGCCAACACCATCACTTCCAACGGCTGGGTGCGGTGCGTTGTGTCTATAAATCAAAATGCGCATTATATGTATATATAATTGATGTCATATATACTGGAGACCACGCTGATTTCTGGCGGCATAACAAGCTGATCGGCTTGGTTTAAATCTTTGTCAAGACGCAAAACAACTGACTGCTTAATGTCCATCGGATCTGGTGTCATCCTTGCCCTTGGTGAAGAAATGTGATATGCAGACACTCCAACGAGATATCCGCCATCTGGCAACAAAACCAAACCCCTGGACCATCCATGTGTATCTATATGTCTAACAATATCTTTTTTAACAACCCAAAATTTAGAACCCATAGATTCACAAACAACATATTCATTTGGTCCAATCATATAAAAATCATGACAAAAATTATATTCTGTTTTATCTGGTTTCTGTATGTGTAACCATGTTTTTGTTTTGGTTGTTAGGTTGTATTCCATTATCTTGCTGGTCATTTTTTGAGATTGTCCATATTTACCAGCACACACATAGATACAAATTTCTCCATTTTCCTTTTTGTATGTGTTTACACTGTTGAAATGATGATAATCCTTTATAGTGGGTTGCTGATCGTGTACTAAAATTTCTGGCTTTGAAAGAATTTTTTGCGCATTCATATCGTATTTAATGCGCAAGACATTATCGTGATATGAATTTACCAGAGCCACATCATATATGCCCTCTCCATTATCATCCAAAATAGACATGTTGTGCATATTGTTACCAATGTCTCTGTGGTGAACCGCATCTACAATTCGATAATGATTATTTTGTTTAATCAAACGAAAACACGACAAATCCGCAGAAGCACCACGGCCACTGATAGCCAATATAGTATTGTTATGAACAACAAAACCACCAATACCCTTGTTCCACTCACCTGTATTATCTTCTTTATAAATCTTGTTGATAAACTCCAATTTGTTGTTATCGTTAATTTTAAAAAATGCCAAACAATCTGACGTATATGCAAACGAAACTGCAAATGTTTTGGAGGCAACAACGGGATTAAGCATTTTCCACCTGTTGAATGCGGCGGCCCTTGCGCCTATAGGTTGTTTTAGGATTGTGGTATTTAGATACCATCAAACACTGTGGTTTGAGTTTGGCGTACCACGGGCTCTTGGTCTTTTTTACTTTTTTCGATGTCGCCAAAATACCACTCCATTCCATGCAGCAGAGAGCAACTGTACCACAAACATCACGGCCTTGAACACAATAATCAACAAAGATGCGTGTGATACAACAGACATTATTAGTTGGATGCCCAAGATTACCGCGCAGACACAAAACACCACAAACAGAACAGCACTAACCCATTTGCTCAAAAGGACAAAATAATACTGATTCATGACTCTCTCTCCTTTTTGTATAACGATTTGTTATTGTATGCGTTTATAAATCCACAACATTTTTTGAGATTGCGGCATCAACCCATAACATTCATAATTAGGACGATCTTTGACCAGATCTATTGCACGCAAAATATAATCATCTATATCATTTACTTTTTCAAAAACATTTTTCATTTCTTGATCAAACTTGTGTTGTGTAAATCCGTTGATTTGTAATTCATAACCCTTGTTGTTAATGATAACAGCGAGATATTTTATGCTGGTTGTCTCTTTTAGAAATCTCATCAGAGCAGACAGCACATCTTCTTCTAGGTATTGGAACACATCAAACAATTGAATCATATCACAAGAATCATCATACACCTGATACACCTCTCCAATCTTCACGCTATCACTTACCTCTGGGTATGCAACACGTACAATATCTTGGCCAACAACAGGAACTCCGCATTCCTGCCATGCCAACAATTCATCTCCTGCTGCGCAACCCGCTACAAACACCTTGGCTGGTGAAACAAAATGCGTGATGTATTGTGCTTGTATTTTTTTATCAAGCAACATTTTAACATGTCTTTTACAAAAATTACATTTTGAAAAATACTCATGATTAAAGGCTTTTTTGGTGTTATCAGAAGTATCGGGGTTTTCAATCTGCTTTCTGGTTTTTACCGAAATGTCTGTAACAACAATATCGGCCTTAGCTGGAACTAGAACCTCAACAGGAACAGATTTACCACCAACATCTACAATCTGTTTCTGAGAAGAAGCAAGCCACGGTCTTCCAGGTGTTCCGGTGCTAACTGTTTTTACCGCTGCGGACTCTACCGATAATTCCTTTTCAAAATCTTTCTTTGGTTCCTCTTTCTTTGGTCTTCCGCGCTTCCTTTTGGTTTCGGGCTCGACAACAGCAGGCTCCAACTCTTCGTTGACATCATGAACCACATCATTTAAACCATCATCGAAAATAACAATGTCGTCTTCCAAATCAACAACATCATTTGTCGTTAACGAAGGTGATTCGGCATCTTTTTCTTTGGTGATTTCGTCCATCTTGGTTTTTCCTTTTAAGATATATAGTATTGTATTTGATAACGAAGTGTGTATGTTGTCAATATTATTAAACACCTCTTGATGTATTATATCATAATCTTTAAAAGATGTTTCGTCAAATATCCAAAGATGATATTTACAAGACCAGTTTGTTTTATACGGAACGGCAATGGCATAACAATCAAAATATCGCAGAACCAAATCAATATGTTCTTTTGCTTTTTGGACATGTTCCAATGCATGAACAGACATGGCAACGTTACAATGCTCATATAATGCTGCTGGTATGTTCAAATCATTCAAATCTAATGTTACAAATTCTGTGTTGGGATACGATTGTTTATTTTTTTTTGTTACAAACGGAGACAGGTCCACACCTATGCATTTTAATCCGGTCTTGGAGCGAATATCGTTGATTCCACTTCCGTTGCCACACCCAAAGTCTACGACACCTTTCGGTATCACGCCAGCCTTTACTACTTGGTTATAATAAAACATGGAAGCAACAGAATATCCACCTCTGTTTCTATCCACATTATATAAACGATCCCACTCTTTGATGTCATTCATATCTTTTACGCCACTAGATTGCATAATAGATAATTATTCCAAATGAAATTTGTTTACAATTTGTGATGGATGTTTTCCGGTAAATTTATAAATAGCATGATTATCAGGCATAATTTTTTGCGTTTTGTTATCAAATTGCCAATCATAATGAAATTCTTGGTTGGTGAATCTCGACTCCCACCACTTTTTCTTGTCTTCAAAACGCTCTCTACCTTTGCAAAAAGCATAATGAAAATATTTTATAGGTAGCATGAAATGTTTTTGATCTTTCCATGGTATACCACTAGAACACATAAAATTGTCATTTGTAAATGTACTATCTATACACGCGCGAAATAGACGTGGAAAATGCTGCATAGTATATGTGTAAAAATCATTTATAAAAGTCATAGACATGCAATATCCATTATCGACCATTGGACGTTTCGTTTCTTTAGCAGTAAACATTCGGATTACCGCAAGGTGTTCTGGCAAATAAACTTCATCACCGTCTACAATCAAAACCCATTGAGCGCCTAGATCTTTTGCTATCTCAAGAGCAGCATTGCGTTGCTGTGGATCGCTTTGCCTGTTTTCCTCTTTGTAAATTATATTTCGTTCTGGATGATCATGCATAAATTTTTTTGCTATTTCAACACTTCCGTCCGTTGATCTTGGCGAACGGCCCAACTTTATCACTTCTTGATATGCGCCTTCTATCAATATAATATCATCAACAAATTCGACAATCGAATCCAGGGCGCACTCTAAGAATTTGGCCTCGTTGTAAAACGTACAAATGACACTTAATCTAGGGAAAGACATGTTTCTGCTATGCAGATGGCATAAGCGGCTCGATGATAGCGATCAAGCTCTCAAGGTCTGAACGATCAATGCCCTTCTTTTTAGCAACTGCCAGAGCCAGCTTGATAATTTTCTTGTCTGGAACACCTGTATACTGTGAGTATTCATCGAATAACTTTTTCTTGTCTTCCTTGATTACAGCCATCTCCTCATCCTTTTCCAGAAGCTTGGCCACAAGTTCTTCTACTTTTTCAACATTGATTACTGATTCGCTCATTTGGTTGTTCCTTTTTTGTTGGTTGATAGATCGCTAAAATGTGTCGCGGAGATTCTTCATGCAAATATCCGCCCACATATGTATTATAACCCATAGTATGAAAATGTTTTACTAAAAGTGAACTCTTGTGTTCTTCGTATGGATTGCCGTCAATGGCACCCTGAACATATTCCCCTTGCGGGGATTCTACCAATACTATTTTTCGTGCAATGTGCGCCCACACCAACAACATATCCATTGCCTTGTCCAAGGCAACATGTTCAAGAACCTGTTTGGCGAAAATCATGTCAACCGATTGTGGAACAAACATCCTTTTCATATTCAACATATTCTCATTGATGATCAGGGAACGAACATCATCTTTACATTGTTCGCAATTTGGTCGCCACACCTCCAGTCTCAAACACTGTGTATTGTGTTCAGACAATTCTTGGATAATATAATTTTCTTCAGCAGATTTTCGCAGTCCAACAAAAACAGCACTATTAATGTTTTTCCAAAACCATTCTCTGTTTAGATCATACAGAGAATTTACAAGTTGTAATGTATCTGTTTTAATGTTAAAAGCGTGCATTACTAAACCTTGGGTGATCTTTCATGATATCTGGATGCCTACCTGTGAAATTATACAGCGTGATATCATCTGGTATTTTATATTTGTCGCCTTCAACGCGATATAAAGGGTTTGAAGGATGATAGCTTGGGTTGCCGTCTTTGTTATACATGTACTTGGCCTTCAAATTCAAGTAATTATGATCTTTGACATAAGCATAATGATAAAATCGAAAAGTTTTAGGGATGGTTAAAATATGTTGTGGTGCTGGGTGTTGCATATTATCGCCCTCCAGACCATAATCTGGCCAATCAACCTTGTTGTCGTAAGAGAATTTGGAATTTGGCGTGACCCTGTACAGCCTTGGATAACAACCATTGTAATATGTGGCAACATCATTTATGAAATTGTACGAATACATACGCATACCAAAAATTTTATCATCTACTCTATCAATAACACTACGCAGTAATTTTTGTGTTTCTATAGGATAGATTTCGTCGCTATCAATCAAGACCACCCAATCAGGTTTGTACGCCGCTTTTGCTGTCTGCAAAGCAAAATCATATTGATCTCTGTGTTCTCTTAATGGTGTTTCGGTGGATAGCCCTATGAATTGTTTATTGGTGCTTTCGTGGTATTTGCTTATGATTCCAAGAGTGCCATCTGACGACCTTGGGGCTGCACCAGCATCGATGGTAATTTGAAAAGCGCCCTCAATCACAATCATGTGATCTACCCATTTCATGGCAGATCTTATGACGTAATCCAAATAATCTGCACTGTTGTATGCTATGGTAATAGCGCACAATGTTTTGTTGTTTACCATATCTTTATTTATTCTTTGAGCAGTCTTTTCTTTTTTGTTATTGACGAACCTTCTTTGATTTCATCGTTTGAATTCAACACATGAACACGCGACGATCCACACGACGGACAACCATCAAACGTACCAACGGGCACGAATACTAAGTAGCACGCCAAGCATTGTAGCACGAGAACACCTTCGCTAGAATCTGTTTTCTTTGACACCATCATGCTATCTCCTTTTATATTTTCATTTTGTGGTTGTTTAAATTTGAAATTATATTATAAGACTTGATCCACGCATCGTAATGATCAACCTCATATACTATTTTCCTTTGGCGACCAAAAAAATCATATTTACAATATTTGTTCCATGGATATGAAAACATTATAGCAACATCGCAATTGGTTTTTCTCAAAGCATTATTAATAACAGATGAACTATCGTCTATGAGTATATCGTACTGGACTACGGATTTATCTTGAACATAATGTAATTCATCAAAATATATTTTATTATCATTCAACCAATTAGTTGTAATACTGGCCAACGATTTGTGTGCGTGTCTGGTTTGGTGCGACACAATAACAATCTCATATTGATCTTTTGCCAACAAATCAATATATTCCTTGGCCCCCAAAATAGGTGGCGCTTCAGAAAATACGCCATGTTCAACCCACCAATCGAACGTAGTGGCGCGGGATAGGGCCGCACCGCAATCAGGCGCAACAGTTTGATAACACCAGTCATATGTTTTCCAGTCCTCT
>Ga0105093_10000202_pt1 | contig 22719 bp, 24 predicted proteins | sample PPLLak3March2015_2_FD_79111 | JGI IMG/M metagenome (GOLD analysis project Ga0105093, IMG submission 79111) | Freshwater sediment microbial communities from Prairie Pothole Lake near Jamestown, North Dakota, USA - PPLs Lake P8 Core (3) Depth... | ecosystem: Environmental > Aquatic > Freshwater >... | reverse complement strand
TTTCTCCTTTCTAATAGTTGATACCACTCTGTTAAATCTTTCCCACAATAAAGACAGTGGTGTCCCATGCCAGGTGTTGCCGATCTGCGGTCTTCACCCGCCTGTTGGTGTGTTGAACAGTTCCAACAAGTAAAGTCTCTAACGTGTTCGATGTGGTCGCATCCTCCCAGGTCGCAGAACCCACATGCCATTGTAACACATTGTTTATCTTCCTCGACAATTTCTAGATGTTGCCCGCACTTTTCACATGTCGGAATTTCTTGTGCTGGCATAAATTAAACCCCTTTACTGTAATGGCTTAAACCTCTTTACAATGGCAACGATAACTAATGCCGCCCACCCAATACCACTCCAAGAAATCAATAGCGAAATCCAAAACATAGTACACTTCTTTTCTGGTATGATAATAACTGGAATAAGTGTGAACCCAAGAATGAAAATGATAATAATGAAAAGGTCAATAGTGGCGTAGTCCATCTTAATCTCCTTTCAGAATGTTTTATATAATAGATTAACTTCAACCGGTTCAGGGATACTCCTCATTTCTTCAACCTGATGAATGATTTGAACTGGGTTTACCACTGGTCTCTGAGTTATTTTCTTTACATCTTTTGAAGTGAATAATGGAATGGAGCATAGAATTGCGAAAATAATAAATGTTACAACAATAGATTTAATTTTCATATTTCCTCCTATAGTTAATAGTTAGATTTATTCAATTATTAATATATATAGATCTTTTCCTAAATAAATTAGAACATATAAATACAGGGCACACCAACAGACTTTAAACTAAAATTCTAAAACAAGATTCTAGTCTGTAATCTTCAAAGGAGTAATGCCAATGACGTACAAAGATCATTTCGTTGCAGAAGTAAAATGTGGTGGTAAGATTTTAAGAATCACAGATGGAGCAGTTCACCTACCTTTTGGAGCAGAGTATTCCCTCCTATTCAAAAATCTAAATTCAAGACGAGTAGCAATCAAAGTAAGTATTGATGGGCAAGATGCGTTAGATAATCATCGTCTTGTATTAGATCCAAATGAAACAACAGAGTTAAAAGGATTTATGCAATACAATGTAGTTCGTAATGCATTTAAATTCATTCACAAGACAAAACAAATACAAGAGCATAGAGGCGATAAAATTGATGATGGAATGATTAGAATTGAGTTTGCATTTGAGAAACCAGTTCCAGAACATATTATGAAAACCGTCATTCATGAAGTTCATCATTATCCACATAGATCTCCTCTAAATTATTACTGGTATGATGCCCCAAACTGGGTATATACATCAAATGCTGTTTATGGATCAGCTGGTACAGCAAGAGGACTAGATTCAGTTAAAGGAATGACCGGTGGAGTAACTGGGCAAATGGTTGGCGAAGTTCAAAGTGTTTATAATTGCTCAATCCCAGCTCAAGAATTATCAATTCAAAGCGAACCTGCAAAAGATGAAGGAATTACAGTTAAAGGAAGTGAATTATATCAATCTTTGAATTATACTTCTATCGGTGAACTTGAACAAGCTGAAGTTATCATTATTCAATTAAAAGGTTCAGGAGACACCGGAGTTATGGTAGAGAAACCCGTCACAGTGCACACACGGTTAGTTTGTAAAACATGTGGTGTATCATCACCATCCAATAATAAGTATTGTCCTAGTTGCGGTACATACCTTTTAAGCTAAAAAAATAACATAGTGCCCTATGGGGATGTGTGAACTTAACCCTCACACATCCCCAATTTTTCCTACCGTTTTCTCATAGTAATCGTTTGAAGTTTCTTAATCACCATCGGTTTGAATCCTTCATACTCCTCCAAATAGGAGAAGAATAGTTCTGAACGATCCGTCTTGAAAAGACCGTCAGTGATGGTTACAGATACGCCCATCATTGTTGTGAATCTTTGAACTACTTCCAAAACATCAAATGGTTTTGGATTTGTGAAATAGTACGTTCCTGAATCGTTGTTTACTTTAAGAATATGCATCTTTTCCCTCCGAGTTAAAGTAATTGGTTCGTTTCTCACATATTAATATATATAGTTCTATAACGACTAATTGGTTGTTAAATTTAGAACAAAAATACACATGCAATTCTTTTGACATTAAAAGGATATAAAAAAATGGACAATAAAGTCAAGACAATAGAGGTTCAAGTAAGAGACCATTATGGCGAACATTGTTTAAATGATTCAGTTAATCAGAAGCTTAGCCAAGCAAGAACTCCAAAAGGATTCGTTGAGATCTATGAAGTATTAGAAAATGGAGATAAAAAGTTAGTTGGTAAAAACAATTTAGTTTTATATGTTGGAAGAGAATGGCTTGCATCGAGAGCTTTTAATTTAGCTAACCCATATATATTACCAAGTCAATCAGAGTTTATTTCTTGGTTTGGTTTAGGAAATGGAGGGGTAATCCCAGGAGACCCATTCAATCCTGCACCACCAGTTATTACAGATGTTGATTTAGCTTCTAGAGTAATGATTAATGCTACTGATGCATCATGTGCTGATTATCATGTTATTTCACCAGGATACCCAGAAGAAGGTTTCTATAAAAAACCATTTGAGGGACTTGATTTTCAAACGGATGAATTAAATAATGATAAATATTTGATTGTAAAAGTTACAACAGCAATCGCTTCATCAGATGCTAATAATAATCAATTAAGTGAAGCTGCATTATATACAGCAGAATCTAATTCTGGAGGTTATGCAGGACCATTTAATATATTTGCTAGAGTTACATTTCCATCAATTGTAAAGACATCAGATAGAAGATTAATTTTTGCATGGTTCTTATATTTCTAAAAGGATTTTAAAAATTTAGACCTGGAAGACAAAAGAAGGATTAAAATTTTTAGATTAAATAATTAATAGAGAAAACAAAAAAAATTTGGGAGGAAAACCTAACATGTCAAATGTTTCTCCAGGTGTTTATACTAAGATTATCGATCTGTCAACCTTTGTCCAAGCAGTACCATCAACAATTGGGTTCATTGCCGCGTTGACAGAAAAAGGTGAGGACAATGTTTTAAAATTTATCGGTGGTAGATCAGATTTAATTTCAGAGTTTGGTGAGCCAAATATTTCTGCTTATGGCAAAAGTTATGGTCAAGGCCCATATTGTGCATATAACTATTTGGGAGAATCAGGGTCTCTTTATTTCATGAGAGTTCTTTCAGATAATGCTTCATATTCAAATATGAGTATTGATTGTTTATTTGGCGCATTAGATACAACAGCTAATTTTACAATTACATATTTGAATAGTCTTAATAGTAAAGACGAGATTGAAACTAATCTATTAGCAGACGGGACTAGATTCCCAATTTGTATTCTATACCCAATTGGGAGAGGGCAATGGTATAACAAACTATCAGTCAGATTGACGGAGGTTGCAAATCCAACTCTTTGGGATACATACACATTAGATATTTATGAAAAACAATCTGATGGACAAGATGTAATTATTGAATCGTTTGAGGTTTCTTTTAATCCACTTGCGAGAGATATTAATGGAGACTCTTTATGGATCCAAGATATTCTTGCTTACTACTCAAGTGTATTAAGAGCCCAAATGGTTATTGATGCAGATACCGCAAGATATTCTTCTGGATACGATGTTAATGTTAAAGTATATGATAAAGAAATTGGAACAACAGTTGTTGATTTAACTGTTGGAAGCGCACTACTTACAGATAACAAACAAGATTTTACTGATTGGCAAACAAATTCTGGAACAGAATATCAATTTGTTGTTATTGCAAAAGATGCTAAAGGTAATGAGATTTGGGGTTGGTTAGGCGCTGCAGCAGGATCTTATGATGAACAAATTAATGTTTTTGATAGCAGAGTTATATCAGGCGCAACTCAAAAATGGAATGGAAATGTTATAGATTTTGATGTAAATAGTATTATTGAATACAGAATTAAAAAGTCATATGGTAGTGTAGCAGATGCATTTGTTTCATCAGAACCTGCTCCATTAAGAAAAGGATCTGATGGTGATTTAATTCAATCAGATGGATCATTAGATACCGCTGAAGCAATTCAATTACTAGCTCAAGCATATGCTGGTTTAATTGATGATAAAGTTTTAGATACAGAAAACTATTATATGTCAATGGTGTTTGATTGCGGTTATCCAGATGATGTTAAGTCATCAATTGTTACTCTTTGCAGAACTAGACGTGACTGCGTATGTATTTTAGATAATGGTGATAACCCAACTGTAAATCTATCTCTAGATAAGAGAAGAAACAATCACACATACAATACCTATTTTGCAGCACTTTATGAGTCATATAATAAAGTTTATGATATGTTTACAGGTGTTGATATGTGGGTTACTCCAGTATACCATATGTCATATATTTTACCAAGAAATGATAATGTTGCCGAGCTATGGTTTGCAGCAGCTGGTTTCAACAGAGCTTCAATTGACACAATTAAAGAACTAAGATTCAATCCAAAACTAGGAGAAAGAGATCAGTTATATCTAAAACAATTAAATCCAATAGTTAAGTTTAATCCTGGTTATGTTGTTTGGGGACAACTAACATCACAAGCAAAAGCAAGTGCTCTACAAGATTTAAATATTGTAAGACTAATTCTATATATTAAGAGAGCATTTGAAGACTTCTGCCGTTTCTTTATTTTTGAACAAAATGATGCAATTACATGGGGGCAAGTATCAGGACAATTGGTTGAGTTCCTAGAAGTAATTAGAAAGAAACGTGGTCTTTATAATTATTCAGTTGACGTTGGTGCATCTGATTATGAAAAGAAGACCAAGAAGTTCCATGTTAATGTTATGTTACAACCAACCAGAGTTGTAGAACAAATTGAGTTGAATTTCTTTATTGAATAATTAGAAAAAAATAAGGGGTGATGTGCTACTGGCATCACCCCTTATTTTTCGTTAGAATTACTTTTCAGGCGGAAACCCAAGAGCAACTGCAGAAATTGAATGTTTCAGAGATCCTCCAATCCATTTGTCTGTATATACTAAATAGATAAGAGTATTCTTTTCAGGATCATACCATCGAGCAATTTTCATCTCTTTGGTTCCAATTGATTTTGAAACACTAGCAATTTCTGTTCTAGTTGTTTTGTTAATAATTTGTTTGCCATCTTTATCAACAGGAACATGACTTGTAAGTCTTGTTGCAATAGAGGTATTACTGGGGTCTGCAATTGCAAAGAATTGCCCACTCTTAATGGTTGTAAAATAAATACTTACGAATGGATTATCAGGATCCTGTAATCTAATAACTTTTATTTTATCATTGCCATCAATAAAGCGTTCAACTGCAGTTACTTCTCCAATCTGTGTTGCATTTTGAGCAAAAGCAAATAATGGAACTAGAAGAAAAAGAACTACAAGCATTACTCTGATTTGCCTCATTAAATTTTTTTCCTTTCATTTTTTCTTTTGTCGTATGGCCTAACAACCATTATATAATATGTAAATGCTGTAAGAATATTAAACCACCATGACCATGGATTATTTGGGGAGAATACACTTTCAAACAAAGTACATAATAAAGCTCCAAGTAAAATTAATCCTAATATATCTGCTGGAATCATGTTCCACCTTTGAACGATAATGCTTCTGAAACTTTTAATGTAAACCCATTTACATCTTGTTTATGTGCCCAGTTTTGTCTATATTTACATTCAATATCAGAGCATCTCCATCCTGAAAAATATGCAACTAAATCTTTTCCACAATCACCACAAGTATAGGGGTGAAGATTATTTATTTTTTGTCTTTTATTTAAATTATCAACTTCATCATGTGACCAGGGAGAAAATATTTTACTCATGAATAAGTTCCTCCATTTTTTCTCTTGATTCATTTTGATATTTAACTACTTCTTCTAATGCTTTTCTTGCTTCTTTAATAACATCTTTTTGTAGAAGCTGGACTAAATTTATTATAACAAAACTAATTCTTTTTACTTCCTGCCCTCTAACAAATTGATACTGTTCATTATTCCAATGTTTACAAAACTCAAGATATGATTTGCCTGAATATACTTTTCTAATTGAGTTATGATGTGATTTGATGATTAACCCAATATCATCTAATACATGGAGAAAATACCCAACTGAATAAGGATTTATTACTGGGTTATTCATACTAGAAAAGATTGGAGAAAATGTAACTCCCATTGAAATTATTTCTAGTTGTTTTGAATCAACCTTATCAGCTTGAAACATTCCCATTTGTTCTCTCATAGAGAGATAATTCTTAATATCAAAATCAAGAGGAACGGCAACAACTTCTGTAACTAAATAATTTTCAACAGTTATATTTAATTGTCTGTGATCAACCGGATCATCTAAATTCATGTTACCTCGTTTCTCTTTATGCATATTAACTTGTATCTCCTTTTTAAAATTCGATAGGACAGGTTCCGGGAGTTTTAGATAAAACTTTTCTAAAATTTTTGAAAGGATGCCCATTATCCCAAAGTTCCTTTATGTTTTTGCCAGTTATTTGAACTGCTGTATTATGGTTTGCGAAGCTGCACGGCATAAATCTAAGATCAGGAGTTATATAAGCTGACATCCTGGCACCTTCACAAGTATCAACTGACATTTTCTGAATAGGGGTTAATTTAACATATTTAATAGTATGGTTAACTAAACAACTATCCATACCAACTTTACATTTAGCTTTTGACTTATAAATCAATTCAGAAAATCTTTTTATTTGAAATGGTGTGGGCATAAGATCAATATTTTTTCCTGCCCCTTGAGGTTTGAATAATAAAAATACTATTGCATTAAGCTTCTTTATATTTACATTGCTACTTATTCCTTTTTGCCCTATTATTATTTTCCAGGGATTGTAGCCATGTAAAATTTTTAAACAATCGTCATATGTGTTTTTAGAAAACAACTTATGAATATTTGTTTTGATACCAGCTTTAATGAATCTTCTAATTGCATCATATGTATAATCTTCATCATAATCGCTAACTGCAACTGCTCCACATAGTTTTGATATTTCAATTTCTTTATCAGTTAGATTAAAACCGCTTGTGGTGTAGTTTGGAACTACATTGTTTTTTCGACAATATTCTAAAATCTTTTTAAAATCTCTATGCTTATTTGGGTCACCACGACCCCCTAATGCGACTTGATTAACATGATATTTTACTTGGTCAATAATAAGTTTAAAATCAGATAGAGTCATGTTCGGTTCGTTTATGTGCCCTTGATAACAGAATGCACATTTTCTACCACATGTTCCCATAATTCCAATATCCAGCAATGATGGAAGTTCCAAACAAAATGGGTCAGGGTTTCCATTTATTCCAGAAAGAATCTCTGTACCAGTTTCCATCTCAAAAATAATTCGATACTTCTTGTTTGAAAAAACTTTTAGACGAGGCATTAAGTTTCCTTTCATGGATTAAAAAATTAAAGTGAATTGTTTATTCAAGTATTAATATATATAGAACTATTTTGTTTTTCTTGACCGGTTTGCCTCAATAATTAGAACAAAATATAAAATATCATATAGGGATAGAATGATAGATAAAAACCATAAAACAGAATCTATTTTCCCGATGGATTCTCCCGGTTATACTAAGAAGAAAAAAAGAAGAATGATATATACGGTATACCCTGAGAACAAATTAGAAATAGGAATGCCTAGAAGGGCGATGATAGATTTAGATGGAACTATTCATAAATATTCACAAGGTTACTCGGACGGAAGTATATATGATGATCCTTTCGATGGAGCTAGAGATGTAATTAATTGGTTAAAAGATAATAGATATGAAATTGTAATATTTACTACCAGAGCTTCTAAAGAAAATGCGGAAGAACATAATCAAGATGTTTCAGAGGAGATTCATAAAGTTGCTGATTGGTTAATGGCAAATGATATTTACTTTGATAGAATTACATCGGAGAAATTAGCTGCTGATTTTTACATTGATGATAAAGCTATTAACATTGAAAACGGGGACTGGTACACCGTTTTAAATGTTATAAAGAAACGTATTAAATATAAAGTGTTATAAGTAATTCAGGAGGAATTAAAATGAGATATTCTTTTGCTCAACTAGGAGAAAATATTTTAACTAGAAAATTTGGTGGCACAACAATGGGAGTCGCTGATCCTTATGTAAGCGGTTATCATTTTGTTTGGTTTGATAAGCTACCAAGTGGTCTATTAAAATATGTTCAAGAAACAGGTAACAGCAAAATTGGAAGTATTGGTGATATTCAGCGTGTTTTAGCTGCATCATGTTTAGGAGTAACTCCTCCAGGTGGAACTCTTAGCAAAATTGAATTTACCGGATTAGGCGGTATCAAATGGGCAGTCCCAGGAAATGTTGATTATGGTAATGAAGTATCAATGAAATTCCTAGAATTTAGTGGGACTCCTTTACTTGATATTATGCATGGTTGGGTAAAGATGATTAGAGATTACAGAACTGGTACTTCTAATCTAATAGATGGTGATCAAGAAGGAGATGGTTATACAAAGAAAACATATGCTGCTCTAGTATACTACTGGACAACAGCTCCTGATGCTCAAACTGTAGAATTCTTTGCATGTTATGATGGTGTCTTCCCAACTAAAGATCCACAAGATACTTTCTCAAGTGATGTTGAAACTGTTGGTAGAGTAGATCTTGATATACCTTTCAACATTGATTATACTTGGAGAGAAAATTGGGTTAGATCTAAATGTGTAACATTAGCAACTACATTTGCAGCAGTAAAGGAAAATGTAAAAGCATATGGACAAAAACAATCAGGGTAATCTTGATAGACTTTCTACCAAGAATTTAAAAACAATTGCTGCGTTTTGTATTTATGAGAGCAATTTGGAAGTTCATGAGAAACTTTCGTTACTTAATTTTATTGAACACGCTGCTAATAGAAAACAAATAACCAACTTAGTTATAATAGAAGGGAATTTATTAATTACATCAATTATAATTGCATCAGCTTTAGCAGCTGGAAATAAGGCATACTATAAAATTTATGCCGGATCTACTCAAGCATGTAGAGAGGAAGAAAATAAAAAAGACTGTTTGAAACAATATAAAGTTAAAGCTCTATCAGAAAAACGAAATGAATTAAGAAAACATATTGGAAGATGTAGTCAAACAGTAAATCCAGAGCAATGTAACAAAACATTTTCCAATACCATTAAAAAAATTGAACAACAGATTATAAACGCAAGAGTAATGTAACATCCATAAATATATGGAAATTTAAAAACTAAAAGCGAACGAAAGGAGATTTACAATGCCGTTCAAAGGGTTTAATATCCAGTATCCAGAGTATGAGGTAATCACTCCACAAACTAAACAATCGTTTACTGTACGTTCTATGAATGTACAAGAAGAAGAAAGATTAAAAGGAAGTTTGGTTACAGCATTAAAAGTAGCAGAACATTTAAATACATGTCTTTATGATTCTATAATTAAAAAACCAGATCACATTACAGATTTAGATACATTTATGAGAAACACTACTTTAAAAGATAGAGATGCATTGTTATATGGTTTGTATCATATAACCTATGAAGAAATTAGAAACTATCAAGTAAAATGTACTGCGTGTGGGCATACATACCCAGTAACAGTTCAAGCATCTAGCACATTTAATTTTCATGCGTATCCAGAAAAAGATATTTTAACAGTTAAACATAAAGTTGAATTGCCAAAATCAAAGGGAGTATTTGCTTATATAAAACAACCTACTCTTTTTGATGAATTATATGCAATTAAAAACTTTGGTAATAACCCAGGCACAACAATTGATTTAATTACTGAGACTTTGATTATTGATAAATTTGAACAAGAAACAGAAACTGGTGCTACAGTATCTTATACAGATAGAATTGATGTTATTGATGCTTATATGGCATTACCAGCTAAAGATAAAAGAGCTATTTATCAAACATACGAAGAAAACTTTGGTAAATATGGCATTGAATTAAAGATGAAAAGCTTTTGCAGTTCATGTGGAAAAGATGATATTTATAACATAGAACTCGTCGAAAACTTTTTTCGTGCATTATACTCAGCATGATGAAATAATTAAATTTAAAGAAGAAATGAATGAAAGTATTTTTGCTTGCATGGAAATGAGTGGGCAATCATACATCGAAGTTATGGCAATGCCTGTCAAGAGATTTTCTGATTATTTAAAATGGAAATCTAGACTTGAAGAAGAAAGGCAAAAGAAAATTGAAGAAGAGAATAAACAAATGTCTAAAAAATTTAAATTTAAGGGGTTAAAATAAGTGGTCGATTTTCTTAAAAGATTTAACCAAACAGTAGCTGGAAGTAGAAGTGTAGTTTCCGACTATGTATCAACAGTTGCACCAGTTGGCGATTTTAAGAGAATTGAAGGAATAGAAGTAATTTTAAATTCATGGAATAATATATTAATAACCCCAAAAAGAAGTTATATTTTTGACCCTGAGTATGGAAGCAATTTATATAAATTAGTTTTTGAGCCAGCAGATAATATAACCCAAGAAAAAATTAGGCAGGAAGTAATAACAACAATTCAAAGATACGACGAAAGAGCTACTATTAAAGATGTTAAAATTTCTTACCTGCCTAATAAAAAGGGATTTCAAGTTAATATAGATGTTGAATATAAAGGGGATTCTTCACATCTTCAAGTAGTTATTGACCAGAATTTATATTTTAGATTTTTTGAAAGCGTCCCACAACAATAAGGAGTAAAAATGTTAACTAAAAAAGATAGAGACATTATAAAAGAATGTGGCCACGAATATCTATTAGGAATTGTTATTAATAGTAAAGTGGTAAAAGAAAAAACTACATTTTCCGAACATATAAAACTTTGTAGTTATATTTTAGAGTTAACATATGAAGATGTTGTTAAATTAACAATCACTGAGGATATAAGAGCGTTTGAAGGTAAGTTTTCAAAATTTTTAAAATATTCATTCGCCGCTATAGCAGGATCATCATTCTTTGGGTTGGCTCCTGCTATTGCCATGTTTACATTATATATTTATAGAAAATTAACTGATGCTTGTGAGAAAAAATGTTATGCAAATATTCCATTTTCTAGCAAGAGAAAACTATGTAAATATAAATGTCAACTAGATGTTGCTAGAAAAGTAACTGATGATTTAAGAGCAGATTTAGGTAAATGTGATGACTTTCAAAATCCAGATAAATGTGAAAGAAAATTAAGAAGCGAGTATATGAAATGGGCTGGAAGAGTACAACAATTACAAGTAAAAATAAGACAGTTAGATATAAAGGTTAATAGTCCAGAAACAAGACCAACATTCAGAATGAGAAGTGGAATGTCTAGAGCAAAAAATCTTTCTGCCTCTTTACAATTAACTCCAAATCAAATAGCAAAATTTATTTATGAAAATGAAGATTTAAGAAAAACTCTTTCATTTAAAAAACATTTACTTTTATACAATGAATTTAACATGCAAAAAAAAAGTTAGTAGAAGATAAAGAAGAAATAGGCCCAATTGTTGAACCTCCAAAGATTGATCCTTTTAAAGCAAATTTAGTTAAAAAATTATTAACATTGGGATTATTTGCAATTCCAGTTCCTATGCTTGGTACAGTTTTATTTTATATGATGAAACAAATAAATTTTGCTTGTGTATCTAAATGTTTATCTCAACAAAAATTCCCTCAAAGATTATGTAATGCTCAATGTGGTTGGTTATCAGCGAGCGAAGTAGTTAAAAGATTAGAAGATCAATATAAAAAATGTGATAAAGAACGTGGTAATAGATATAAATGTAAAGAAAAATTATTAGATGCTTTAGCACATTGGAGAGATAAAGAGGCACAAGAAAAGATTCAATTTGATTCAGAACTAAGGATAGCATACAAACAAAGATTATTGAGGAATAAACCTAAATGACAGAACACTACATGCAATTATATAGTCGTATATACGATTATATACATGAGTATCAAGATCTTCTTTATAACTATTATAGCAAGCATGTAGTTGCGTTTTTAGCAACTTATTATAATTATAATATAGATAAAACAATTTGGGATGATGAAAATTTAATGGGTGGGGCATATGAAGAAATAGGAGAATTATCTGGTATAAAAAGAAATAAAATACTATTACTTCCTGTTTATTTTACTGAGGATATGTCAGTTTCATTTAATGCAGAAGATATTGGTTATACTAAACATTCAGAAACTGTATTGGTTATTCCAAGCACATATAATCTCAAACCTTATCCCGGTGATTTAATTAAATTCGAATCTGAATATTTAAATCCAAATAATGATAATTATCCAGTGTATGAAGTTACAGGTGTTGAAATTCATCCTAATACTGAAAGAAGATTTTGGAGATTAAGAACACAAGTATTTCAAAGTAGAACAACAGATGAAGTTGATACACAAGTTGAAAATATATATTCATTTGTAGAATATGATAAAAAGATTCACACAATAGAGGATGCACAATTCATTTCAAAACTTTTAATAAAACATGAAGAATTAAAAGGGTGTTTAAAGAAAATGTTTGATAATAAAAGTGGATTTTATTTCCCTTTGAGAAATGTTTTCCCTTGCTAAAGGAGATCAATAATGGCTGAAACAACGTTATCTAGCCAGATTTATACATCTAGAGATAGTATAAGAAGTCAGATAAGTGATCAGGTTAAAAACTATCTAGAACTTGAAAATGTAGATTTAACCAAATCGTCATTTTTAAGTTTTATGATTGATATTTTATCTACCCTAACAAGTAACTTACTATTTTATCAAATGTCAACTTATAGAGAATTCTTTTTAACAAAAGCTCAATTACCAGATTCTATTTTAAACTTATCAGCATTCTTAGGTTATAACACTCAAGAAGCTACTCCTGCAACTTCGGTTGTTTTGATGACTTTTCCATTTGGGTTTGAAGACCCATTGGTATCATTTACTTTACCTTATGGATTTAAATTTAAAGCAAGTACAGACGTTGAATTTCAAACAACTTATGAAACATCTGTTATAGTACAAAATAATTCTAATGTAACTGTTACTATTACTGATGGGCCAAAAAAATATAATCTATATATTAATCAAACTACTAATTCATTTCAATTTACTCTTCCTATTACTCAAGTAAAAGAAGTAACTCAAGAATTTCAAATTGATAGCGATACTCAGCAATATCAATTTATAAATATTGATGTTCCTATTACTGGTGAAGTAGCAGGAATGGATGTTAAATTAAAAGAGCCTGCTAGTGCAGGATATACTTTATGGAATGAATTTCAAAGTTTATTTTTAATGGCTCCAACTGATCAAGGGTATGTTTCTAGAAGAATTGATATTGGAAGAAGATTAAGTTTCGGTAACGGGTTATTTGGATTTCAACCTATTCCGGGGTCATCTGTTTTGGTTACTACTAAAATTACAGAAGGTGAAAATGGAAATGTTATTGCTGGGTCAATTAAAGACGGAGATAGAATTTATATAACAACAGGATCCGGGTCTACACAGTTAGTTGATTATTCAGTTGTTAATGCTAATCCTGCATTTGGTGGAGTTAATGAAGAATCTCTTGAATCAATTAGAAGAAATTCAATTGCTTCTCTTACTTCTCTAAATAGATTAGTTACAGAAAATGATTATAAGAATATTAACCTTATTGTTAAAGATTCTCCTATAGCACAAAATTCACTTCCAGTATTAAAGAGATCAGACTTACAAGTTAATGAAATTGAGTTATTTACAGCTATTATTTATGGTACAGGAACTGAAGTAGTTGATAATTTAGTTCCTACTAGAAATGCAGTTCTTACTATTCCAACTACTCAAGATAGAATAGTAAGAGACACAATTATTACAATTGGGGATAGAAATTTTTATACCCTCTTTGATATTGATATGGATATTGTAAATGAAGTTGGAAACTATGAATATGTTATTTTTTCTGTAACTTTATTACCTGCTTTAGAAACAAGTTACCCAACATCTACATTTGAAATTGTTGCAGATCAATTAAAAGTTTATAAAGATGGAACTAAGGGAGTTTTTAAACTACATTATAGATCAGAAAATACAAGTGCATATGCATGTGATTGTGAATTTAAAGTTAGATCAAGCGGGCTTACTGCATTAATGGCAAATGATTCAACAGCTAATGAATTTGTATTAGAGTTTGATCCATACACAGATATTCCAGAAAATGAACAAACATATGATTTTACAATTTCTGATCCTTCAACTAATTTAATTGCTACTTATTCTGCAAAAATTACGTTTAGAAAGAGTTTATATAATTTTATGAGATCAAATGCAGTTGTTGATGGAACTAATATTATAGTATATGATGTTCCTGTAATTGAAAAAGAATATTATGACTCAATTAATCAAGAAGAGTTTGAATTGCAAATATTACAGAATTTAATTTCTACTATGGATTTATCTAATTATAAAATGCTTACAGATTTTGCAAATATAAAATTTACTAATACTATTGGTATGATGTCTAATATGTTGCTTAATCAGTCAACTATTTCTGATGTAATTGATATTGTTCAAACTCCTCCTCCTGCCGCATCTCTTGGGGATAGATATATTCTTGTTGGAGCAGATTGTGCGAATGATCCATTAACTGGAACTATAATTCAATGTATTGATGGGTCAGCATACCCAGTTCTTTATTTATTTGATGAACCTACTGCTGATGCAATTGTTTATGTTTCTAATCTAGATAAGAATTATATTTTCTCTGATAATGGTTGGATTGAATTGCCTATGTATAATATACCAATAGAATTAGAAATAGAAGTATTTAGAGATTTAACATATAGCGGAACAGTAAGTTCTCTTATAAATACTGTTCGTGATACTGTATATGAAACATTTAAAGATAGGTTTGGCAGCAATGCTACAATTTACAGATCAGAAATAATAAATACTGTTCAACAAATTGATGGAGTTAGTCATTGTAGATTAAAGAAACCAGAAACAAGTATCTTCTTTAATTTTGAGTTAATTGATTTAACTGAGAATCAACTATTAGAATATGGTCCTGAATATGTATTCTTCACAAAAAATAGTATTACTGTAAGGGTGGTATAATGCAAGAGTTATTAAAAAAAGCTCATATTCAAGATGATCAAATTAAAAGATTAGTTACTAAATTAGTTTCAACTAATCTTGGAGGGTTATCAGAACCTTGCTTTGTTCCGTCAGTGAAAAAAGATTATTACGAATTTTTACATTATACTGGATTAAATGATTCTGATCTAAAAGAGTTTAGAAAGAAAATTTGGGCAGGAAGAAAAGAAGAAAAGTTTGCTCACCTTTTTAAAGACAATCCAACTACATTTTATTTATTTCTCCTATCATATTTTTTAAAGAAAAGAGATATTACTACAGCTACTTATCTATTTGTTTATTTTAGTATTCGCCAATATAGTCAACAAATGGATAGATACTTTAGTAAATATTGTAACCAAGATGTTTTTCGTTATGCTATAACTTCATTAACAAAAACTCATTTATTTTCTAGAGAAAAAACTATTCCAAATGCAATATATTATTTATCAATAGAATTAATGAAAAGATATAATGATAAAATTAAAGATTTTGATATGGATGGTTTGTCATCTTATTATATGGAAACTAGACATAGAATTTCTCAAAGTTTAAAGAGTTTTGCGGCGGTATATTATAAATCAACTGAGGAGGGAAATTCTATTTCTGCCAATGAAACTAATGATGATGATGAAAACCAATATCAAATTCAAGATCAAGAAAAAACAAATAGGTTGGCAGAAAAAGTAACACATTTGATAACTGTTTATAGACAAATTGATGAGGATGTTAAAGATGAAGCAAGAAAAATTTCTAAAATAAATGTTGGATTAGCTACTGGTTTGGTTGCTACCCTAAGTAATCCAAAATTTGCTGATAATGTTAGACTTATTCTGAAACTATTTTTCAAAGATATTAAAAACTTAAAAGATATATGTGGAAAGGAATACTATAATTACATAAGACAATTAATGTCAATAAAACGAACTACTGCAAAGATTTATTTTAAACAACAAATTTCTATTATCCTAGATGATATTACAAGAGATTTAGGTTATAAAAAACAATATTCAAAACTAACTAGTCAAACACAATTCTTAATAAACCTTTTTCTTGCGTACTATATTACTTTAGTAGTAAGAAAAAATGCTTGTTAGACGCTAATAACATCAATTATAAATTCTTTATTTTGTGTTGCATTATCTAAACTTGTAGATTTAACAGCATCAGATACTCTTGTTACCCCACTTGTAATATCGCTTTGAAATGTTGCCACCTGACGTTTACCTGCTGCAATATTTTTTTCTATTAAGTTTTCTGCAGATAATTTAGCTGCAGCATCTTTTGGATCCATAAAAGAAGCTCTAACTGATGATTGATTTAAACTTGTAACACCAGCTTGCATCTCACTAGATTTTCTCATTTCAGCTCTAGTATTTGAAACCTTATCACTACTTCTTTTTAATGTTTTTAAATAACTAAGAACAGTTGGTCTTCCTATAATTGGAGCTGTTCTCCCATCATCTCCGCTAGTCTCTAAAACCATACTTTCATATAAACTAGCAAAATCTATTCTAACATCAACCATTCCTAATGTTTTTGTAAATGCTAATTGTTGATGATCGCCGCCCTTAATAACAGTAATATTTGTAATAACTGCCGGATTTAAAACAAAAAATCCTTGCGCTTCAACTTTATGAAAAAATGGCCAGTTATATGAATATCCATCACTAGAAGAAGGAATTGATAGACATAGTAATGCGGCTAAAGGTCCAATAATATATTTATCTGTATAAGATGCATTGCCTGGTCTTGGATTGTATAATTTAACATTGATAGAATACGTTGCTGAGTATGCACTGTTACCCCAAACTTTAGGATAATCTATTCTATGCCCACCCATCATTTTATTCATAGTATCAGCCGCTTGACTCAGAAATGCCGAATCCCCACCACCTGATGCTGCTGCTGATCTTAAACTTTCTTGTAAAGATTTTATTTCTGCTGCCATCGAGGCGCCTGCACCACCAGCAGCCCCAAAAGCTTTTCCTATCATTCCTTGACTTTTTGCTCCTATAGCAGAAATAGCAGAGGAAAGATTTTCAACTCCTTGATCAAATGTTTTAGCTCCTGACATCTGCATTAATTGTGAAATACCTTGAGAAGCTACATCTGTCATTTTTTGTAAAAATGTTTCTGTATAGTCATTAGTAAAGGAATCAGTTGGTAATGAGTCTGCCATAAAAGCAACTTTCAATGGAAGATTAACTGAGTAACCAAGAAGACCTAAAATCTTTTGATAGTCATTACTAGCATCTACAAGTTGAAATAAAGTTGGCCCACTTGGTCCATCTGGTACTTGAGGAGTAATTTGTAATACTGGCATACTATTTTCAATCTCGGCATCACTTACATATGTTGATGGTGGAAACCCTATTCTATCTATATTAATCATTTAACAGTCTCCTTTAACTTGTAAGACAAAATTGCATTTGTTCTGCTGTTTTCTGAGATCTAGCTGATGGTTCTCTATTCATTCTAACACCACCGCCGCCTCCTGTACTACTGCTATTATTTACACTATTTGATATTACAGTAGTTGAATTATTTACAGCATTAGTTTGTTGACTTGCTCCTTGTTTGACAGCTCCAGTAATAGCTTCTGTTTGATCTAATGCCATTTGAGCTTCTCTTTCAACTTCAGCTTTATATCTTTTTGCTGCAGAAACAGCTAAATCTGGATAATCATATCTAGCAGCTTCTTCTTGAACTGATGGTTTGCCTTCTAATGCTCTTTCAAGATTTTCAGCTAAGGTTCCTTGCCAAACTTCTCCTATATATTTTCCTATAAAATTAACAACAGGAGTTAAGAAACTAAATGTTTCTGCCAACCATTTTTTAGCTGCATCTGAATACTTTGAAATAAGGTCCCATATGCTCATTATACCTTGGAAGAATGATGATAGTTTTGTTTGAGCACTATCCCAGCTTTCCCTTATTCCTTCACCAACTCCATCTGTCGAACTCCACCATTCTACAATAGAATCTATTACTGGTGCAATAACTTTCTTATAAAAATATTTTACTAACACTACTACACTTTTTACTCCTTCCCATAAAGCTTTAAATGGAAACCAAATAGCTTTAAGAGCCCACCAAATAGCTTTAAATGGTAATGATACTACAAACCAAGCTGCTTTTGCAATTGGCTTTAATAATCCACCAATCCAATCCATAGCTTGGGCAATTTTTGGTCCGCCAATAAAACCTAATATTCCTCCAGCTAATGCACCAATACCACCACCTATTAGAGCACCAATTGGCCCACCAAAAGGAGTTCCAATCATAGCTCCAATACTTCCCCATTTCATTGCTCCGCTAGCTGCTCCAGAAAATCCGCTATCTTTTCCAGCAATAAATCCACCAATACCGGCGGATATTCTACTTGCCCCATATTCTTCTGGATTTATAATAGCACTAATTGCATCTGCTGTAGAAAGACCAAGTCCTACTAATGCCGCAACAGGAGCGGCTAAAAATCTACCAGCAACTCCCAATCCTTTAAGAGCGAATTTACCTCCAAATCTTGCCGTTTCTTTAACACCAGGTCCTAATGCTTTACCAACTCCTTTTACCATTCCCCATCCTTTACTAATTCCTTTACCCGCAGCTGCAGTGCCTAGTTCTCCAGCACCTTTGGCCATACCACCTAATGCCCCACCTATTCCTTTTTTCTCAAACTTTGTTGCTATATTTTTAGATGCACCACTCGCAATTTCACCTAAGCTTCTTTTTCCTGAAACTTTCTTTCCTACTTTAGACATTCCTAGTTTTGTAAATCCTCTACCAAGTAATCCTCTTCCTGGTATAGGCAATCCAATAGCTTTTAATACACCTCCCATTAAATTAAAGAACATATTGAATCCAGTTCTAACTACATTGGAAAGTATACTAAATAAAAATGTTAACCCTGATAGTAACCAATCACTTACTCTTCTCAATCCCTTTTTTGACATTTCATTAATATTTTCGCCAACTTCTTTAACTGCTCTATGGGTCTTCTCTAATTTGGTAAGTTCTACTTCATCAGATTTCTTTTGACGTTTAGATTCTGATTTTGTTATTTTTGCTGTTGCAGCTATATTATCTGCCATACTAGGAGAATGAGGTCCTTCTCTTTCTTCACGGTCGGTTTCAGCTTTAGCTATTTTATTTAAATATGAAAGAACTTTATCTACAAATTTTTTAGATAGTTCATCTTTTGTTCCTATTTTATCTGCAAGAAAAGACTTCTTTTTTATTACCTCCGCTCTTATTTCTTCATACATTCTAAGAGTTTCTTTTTTAATTTCTTCTTTTGAGGCACCTTTACCTAATTTATGTTCAGCTTTTTTCTTCAACCCTCTTGCTTGAAACTTCAAATCAAAATACATATCTTTCATATCTTGCATATTTTTTGGAAGATTATCAGTTATATCTTTTCTATGAACTCCACCCAACCCAACTTTCTCTTTAAGAGATTGTTTTGTTATACCAGCTTTTGCCCATGTTTTTGATTTAAAAAAATCACCAAAGCCGCTAATTCCAGCTTTTTTCATTTCGGCGCCAATATCATCTTCGTCACTTGCTTGCTCAACTACATAATTAAATAACCAATTTAACATACCGCCTTTTTCTTTTCCGCCTTTTCCTTTTCCGCCCTTTTCTCCTTTTTTAGAAAACATATTTTTTAATTTTTGATAATTTGATTCTTCAAATTGTTCTTTAGGTGGCTTTAAAGTTTTACCAAGAATTCCTTCTGCTAAAGCTTTATTATATTTAACTAGTTCATCTAACTTTGGCATTATTCCTGTATATAATAATCCTGTTACACTAACAATTCTATCAAATACATTAGTTCCTGAACCAGCTCTAGCTACGTCTGCAGCATATTTACTCTTTCTTCCAAATAACCATTTAAACGCTCTTGGAAGCATTGTATCAAATAATTTATACATCTTAAACACCCCTTTATAAAAAGGATGTTTATCTAATGTTCGTTCTAAAGCTAATTCCCATGAAGGAGTAATTCCAATCATTGATACTTTAAGTTCTTTTATTTCTGCAACAACATCTTGTAAAGAATCTCCTACCTCATCTTCTTCCGCTTGAGCTTTACCCCATTCACTCATAAAGGTTTTAATTATACTAGTATTTTTTTCTTGTGCTTCTTCTACATTTTCTTGAACATCAGCAAGAGTCTCGGACATATCAACCATTGTTGTTCCCATCTGACGGGCAATAGCTGAGTCTTTAGCTTTATTAATTTGAGTCATCATTTTTTCTGCTGGCATTACAACTTCAGCAGCATGAACTTTTACTACTCCACCTTTTCTAACATAACCACCGCTTTGTAATTGTGGAACTCCTTCTTCATCATATTTAGCTTTCTTTCCAATACCAACCATTCTTCCTATTCTAGAAAACCCACCAGATACTGCATCACCCAATTTGCTTTTAATTCTATCTGCTGCATTTTGGAAAACATCTGTCTCCATAAACTTAGATGCGAAGTATCCAAAAATAGGCGATGCACTTGATAAGGCCATCGCAACAGCATTAGTTTTATTTACACTTATATCTTCGCCAATTGCTCTTGCATATTGTCCAATAGCATCTTTTGTAGCTTTTGCTGTTTCAGTTGTAATATATTTTATACCAGTTGCAAGTCTGTTTATTGTACTTCCCAAACCTTTTACTACTGTATTATATGATTGCATAGTTTGATTACTAAATGCATCTCTTTCATCATTAAGTCTTTTCATCATTCTTTTTTGTTCAGAACTTAAACTATTTATTCCGCTACTAAAATCTATTTTTCTCTTATTTTCTTGTTCCGCCAAATCACTCACAGTTCTATTTAAACTATTTATTCTTCTGGCTCTATCCGAACTTCCTTGATCATTTAACAGGTCTACTTTACGACCTATCTCATCATATTTAGCTGCCATACTTTATAAACCTCTTAATAGAGAAATAGCATAGTCTTTATATTTTGAAGATTCAGATGCTATAGCTATTACTTCAGATGGATATAATAGCTCCTGAATACATTCCGTTGGAACTGTTTTCACTTTAAAATTATTACGATAAAAATAACCCATTGGGTTTAGAATATCTGAAAATTTTCCTTTTGCTGAATAAAACTGTTCATCTGATATAAGAAAGATTTTTGTTATAGTTAAATATTTAATAATTTTTTCTTTTAGTTGTCTATCATTTAAAGTAGATGATGTTGTGAAAACTTTTGCTAATAGATTATAATAATTACCAATTGTTTCATCTGTAATATTTGCTACTTTTCTTTCTATTTCATTAAACATGAATGATACAATACTAAATACATCATCGTCTGTTACTTTTTGCGGATCTAATGAAAAAATATTAGTCCAGATACTTCTATAAAATTGAATTAGAAGAACTTTAAAATCAACTATAAATTGATTCTTTTTATAGTCTGCTAACATATGCATACACTCATGAACAGTTAATTGCGCCATCCATTCATTAGAAGTATATGCAAAGAAATTTATATTATTAGCTAAAAGAATAAATACTTTTTTAGCTGAAGTTGGTTCATAAAATGCCAAAATATTTTGTTGATGACTTGGCCCAAATATTTTCCAAAATATAAGATCCGCAAATCCTTTGGTTTTAAAACAAGGCAAAATTCTTCCTTCATCAACTAATTTTCTAAATATGTGTATATGTTTAACTCCAATTGTGCTTGAATCTTCTAATGCCCCGAGATAAGATTGAACTAAATTATCTGAACTATATAAAATATTTCCATCTAATCTAACAACAGGGCGAAGACCTATTGGAAGAGCAAATAATTCATTAAGTTCTTTTTTATTTTCTTCCATCTTAACTCCTTATTTATTAGTGTACATACTTAAAATATCAACAAATCCAACCATATTTTTATCTTTAACTTTTTTAAGTAATTCAGATTCTGACATATGCCCAGCAAATTTACTAGCAGGCATTGTATCAACATTAGTTCCAAGAATTTCAATCATATCATTACTCATAATTGAATAATCAGATGAACCAATAAATAGAGGTGGATCATATTTTCTAACATAAAATGCACAAGAAGCTGATAATACTAAGTCGTCTCTTGAACCCATATCTCCTTCAACTCTACCGCTCGTTTTAGTTACAAGTCCTGCAATTTCAAGAGCGAATCTTTTTGATTTAACAATTTCTGGGTATTGACTAATATAGGAATATAGCGCATCAATCATAAGAGGTCTAGTTTTGGTGTTTGTTGACAACCCAGGTAACCAAGTTTTTCCACCACGTCTTTCTTTATAAACCATAACAGAATATTCACTATTGTATAATTGTTCAACAACTTGGTTTCCATATGAGTTTGATTCTACAACTATTAAACCTGGATATTGGGTTGCAACTATTTTAACTACTTTAACGAAATCTAAAACCTTACATTTACTTTGATACTCAGCAACTTGCTCTAGTGTTTCATAATCCCATACGGTTATTGCTGATTTATCTTCTCCGTGTTCTGGAGCGGTATCAACCCCCATTATATAATATCTATTTGGTATTGCGTTTGAGAATCTCCAATATTCTCCATTGAATA
>Ga0105093_10000200_pt1 | contig 22898 bp, 18 predicted proteins | sample PPLLak3March2015_2_FD_79111 | JGI IMG/M metagenome (GOLD analysis project Ga0105093, IMG submission 79111) | Freshwater sediment microbial communities from Prairie Pothole Lake near Jamestown, North Dakota, USA - PPLs Lake P8 Core (3) Depth... | ecosystem: Environmental > Aquatic > Freshwater >... | reverse complement strand
TGGAAGATTACACCTATCACTTCAGCGCCAGCGGAGACAAGGTGCTGGGGGCGCACATGCTGGAGGTATGTGAGTCCATTGCAGCGAGCAAACCCCGCCTGGAGGTCCTGCCCCTGTCCATCGGCGGCAAGGCTGACCCACTGCGCCTGATCTTCGATGCCAATACCGGTCCGGCGGTCGGGGCGTCGATGATTGACCTGGGCCGCCGCTTCCGCTTGGTGGCGAATGTGGTGGATGTCGTCCCAACCGATGCACTTCTGCCCAGACTGCCGGTGGCACATGCCCTGTGGCTGCCGCGCCCCAACCTGAAGACTGCCGCGGCGGCCTGGATCTATGCCGGCGGCGCACACCATACCAGCTTCAGCTATGGCGTGAACGCAAGTCACCTGCGGGACTTTGCTGAGATTGCCGGGATCGAGTTCCTTCTGATCGACGAGAATACCCGCATTGAAAATTTCAAGCAACAACTGCGCTGGAATGAAGTGGTGTATCAATAGGATGGCTGCATCAGGAAACAATCATCTTGCCCTCGACCTCGGCGCCGAGAGCGGTCGGGCCATTGTCGGTACGCTTGTTGATCGGCGACTGATCCTGAAAGAGACGCATCGCTTTGCCAATACTCCCCTGAGTCTTCCCGCCGGTTTGAGATGGGATGTGCCCAGGCTGTGGAGTGAGATCAAGGTCGGAATTGCCGCCTCTGCGTGTGAGTTCGCGCTGGAAAGTCTCGGCCTGGATACCTGGGGCGTGGATTTTGTGCTGCTGGATAAAGACGGCGTCCTGCTCGATAATCCCTGCCACTATCGCGATGCCCGCACCGATGGCATGCTGGAGGAAGCGTTTCGACGCGTTCCGCGCGAGCAGATCTTTTCCCAGACCGGCATCCAGTTCATGCAGATCAACACGCTCTACCAACTGCTGTCCATGTCTATAGCCAAATCTCCATTGCTGGATTCCGCCCGGACTTTTCTCACCATGCCGGACCTGTTCAACTACTGGCTGAGCGGCACAGCGTGTTGTGAATTTACAATTGCGACGACAACCCAGTGCTTCGATCCGGTCCGCCGCACGTGGGCGTATCCCCTGCTCGAGGCGCTGGCCATCCCAACCCGCATCCTGCCCGCTGTTTGTGAGCCGGGCACTTCCCTCGGGTCTTTGCTCCCGCAGGTCGCAGCCGAAACCAGCTCAGGGTTCATTCGGGTGGTTGCTCCGGCCTGCCATGATACCGGTTCCGCCGTTGTTGCCATCCCTGCCGAAAACAAGGATTTCGCCTGGCTCAGTTCCGGGACCTGGTCCATCCTGGGCGCGGAAGTTCGCCAGCCTGTTTTGAGTGAGAAAGCCCTGGCGTACAACTTCACCAACGAAGGCGGAGTGTTTGGTACGTGGAGGCTTTCCAAGAACATCATTGGCTTGTGGCTTGTCCAGGAATGCAAGCGTGAATGGAGTCTTTCATACAGTGACCTGACCCGGCGCGCGGCTGAAGCGAAACCCTTCCTGGCAGTGATCGATCCGGATAGCCCGGTTTTTCTGCATCCAGGTAACATGCCCGAGAAGATCCGCAAGTTTTGTGCCGATACCGGGCAGACGGTGCCTCAAACGGAAGGCGAGATCGTCCGGGTTGCGCTGGAAAGCCTGGCGTTGAAATATCGCCTTGTGTTGGAATGTCTGGAGGAACTGGCAGGCAAACATCTGGAACCGCTGCATATCTTTGGCGGTGGGACCAAGAACCGGCTCTTGAACCAATTCAGCGCGGACGCCACCGGCCGGACGGTGATCGCTGGCCCAGTGGAAGCGACCGCGATCGGGAATATTCTGATGCAAGCTCATACCCTGGGTGAGATCGATTCGTTTGAGAATGCCCGCGGGCTGGTGCGGCGTTCCTTCGAGATCGAAGAATACCATCCAGAAAAAAGTGATGCTTGGGAACAAGCATTTGGGAAGCTGAAATCGTTATTGGCATAATATTTCGTGAATGAAAGGAAACGAAATGCTAACTCCTCCTTATCCTGAACTGGATGACCTGCTCCACATGATGGGGCAGGCAGGTCGTCACCTGGCTGGGATCGAAGCCAGCGAAGGGGCCGCCGGGAACATCTCGGTTTGCCTGCGCTCCCGGAAGGACACCGGGACGGTGTGGCCATTGGAACCGCGCACCCGTTTCCCGGTCGTGGGCGAGATCGAACTGCCCCAGCCGGTACCGGAACTGGCAGGCGCGACCTTCCTGGTCAGCGGATCGGGCCGCCGTCTGCGCGAGATCATCGATGAACCGGCGGCCAACATCGCCTGCATCGTTGTGAACGCGGGCGGGAAGACCGGCGCCCTCTATACCGCTTTCCAGCGCCGCTTTGAGCGTGTGACCAGCGAATTCAATTCGCATCTTGCCGTACACTATGATCAGATGGTTGCCACCGGGACGAACTTCCATGCCGTCATCCATGCCCAGCCGATGCACCTCACTTTCCTGAGCCAAATTCCGCGCTACCAGGATGAAGGCTATCTCAACACGCACCTCCTGCGCTGGCAGCCGGAGACGATCATCAACCTTCCGGAGGGGATCGGATTCATCCCATTCCGTATCCCCGGTTCGCCGGAACTGATGGCGGCCAACGTGGAATGCCTGAGAAAACATCGCATCGTCATCTGGGCCAAGCACGGTGTGATGGCGCGCTCGGATGTCTCCGTCAAGCGTGCTGCCGACCGGGTCGAATACGCGGAAACCTCCGCTAAATACGAGTACCTCAACCTGACGGTGGGGGAAGCAGGGCAGGGCTTGAGTGCGGAGGAGCTCCGGACGATCTGCAAAACATTCGATATAAAGCAAAAGATCTTTTAACAGGTGCATGATGAAAACCTCAGAATCACAACTCCAATCTGCCTACGAGATCGCCCGGGAACGCTATGCCGCCCTGGGCGTGGACACGGAAGCTGGCCTCGAGCGTCTCGAATCGATCGCGATCAGCCTGCACTGCTGGCAGGGCGACGATGTCAACGGCTTTGAGAGTCCCGGCGGCGAACTGACCGGCGGGATCGCCGCCACCGGCAACTATCCCGGCAAGGCGCGCAACGCCGCCGAACTGCGCCGGGACCTGGACTTGGTATACCGTTTACTGCCGGGCAAACACCGCCTGAACCTGCACGCCATTTATCTTGAATCAGATACGAAGGTGGAGCGCAACAAGATCGAGCCGTGCCACTTTTCGGGCTGGGTGGACTGGGCCAAGGCGAACGGCCACGGGCTGGATTTCAATCCCACCTGTTTCTCTCATTCCCTGGCCGCCGATGGCTTTACTCTCTCCCACCGCGACCCGGCCATCCGTCAATTCTGGGTGGAGCACTGCATCGCCAGCCGCAGGATCGGCGAGTACTTTGGACGCGAACTCGGCACACCGGCGGTGACCAACATCTGGGTTCCGGACGGTTTCAAAGACACCCCGGCAGACCGGCAGGGGCCGCGCCGCTTGCTGATGGAATCGCTGGATACGATCCTGACAGAGTCTTTGCCCCACAATCTTGATTCGGTGGAACCCAAACTTTTCGGCCTCGGCTCCGAAAGTTATGTCACCGGGTCGATGGAGTTCTACACCGCTTATGCCGTCAACCGCAAGATCCTGCTGACCCTCGACAGCGGTCACTTTCATCCCACCGAGACAATCGCCGATAAGATCTCCTCGCTGCTGCTGTATCTTGACCAGCTCCTGCTGCACGTCAGCCGCGGGGTGCGCTGGGACAGCGACCACGTGGTGACCTTCACGGATGACCTGCAAGCCATCGCCAATGAACTTATCCGCTGCAATGCGCTGGAGCGGGTCCATATCGGGCTGGACTATTTCGACGCCAGCATTAACCGCATTGCAGCGTGGACTATTGGCGCACGCAACACCCTGCGCGCCCTGCTCCTCGCGTTGCTGGCGCCCAATGGCCACCTCATTCAGCTGGAGGCCGATGGAGATTATTCCAGCCGGTTGGCGCTCCAGGAAGAACTGAAAGTCATGCCATCCAACGCGGTCTGGGATTACTACTGCGCCAGGAAGGGTGTACCCGTTGGCATGGATTTCATGCAGGCGATCAAGGAGTACGAAAGCCGGGAACTTTCCCGCCGGAGTTGAAATGCCGCTCATTAAGTTGTACGCCAACCTGCGCACGGTCACTGGGAAGAAGGAATTGATTATCCCGGGTGAAACCATTCAAGCAATGCTGGGAACGCTTACCCAGGATTATCCGGTATTGGCGCGATTCCTTTTTGAGAAAGAACAGCTGCTTCCGCGCGTGATCATTACCATCAACGGTCAGACGCTTGATCCTGCAACTGGATTGATTACGTCCGTTTCCGAGAAGGACCAGATCGCCATCTTTCCACCCGTCGCAGGCGGATAATAATTCAGGAGAGTTATTTATGACAGGTTGGAACGAGAAAATATTGGATATCGACCTGACCACCGGCTCGATAAAAACATATCCATTGGATATGGACATGGCGCGCCTGTTCGTCGGCGGACGCGGCCTGGGGGCGCGTCTGCTCTGGGACCTGGTCGGTCCGGGCGTAGAGCCGCTTTCCCCCGAAAACGTGCTCATCTTTACCAACGGCCCGTTGACCGGCACTGCCTACCAGACGAGCAACCGCTTCTCGGTCAGCACCAAAAGCCCACTCACTGGAACGATTCTCGATGCCAACTCGGGCGGTTTCTGGGGTATGCAGTTCAAGAAGACCGGCTTCGCAGCTTTGATCGTGCGAGGAAAAGCGGAAAAGCCGGTCACCATCGAGATCAAGGATGAACGGGCGGAAATCCACCCTGCTGAGGAACTCTGGGGACTGCGCGTGAGCGAAACGACCAGTAAACTGGGGCAGGATAAGAACCGCCGTAATGTGCTCTGCATCGGTCCGGCCGGGGAGAACCTGAGCCGTATTGCCGCCATCATGAACGACGGGCAGCGTGCCCTGGCGCGCGGCGGTCCCGGCGCGGTGATGGGCTCGAAAAATCTCAAGGCGATCGTTGTGGAAGGGAACGGCAGGACAGAGATCGCGGACCAGGACCAGTACAAGTTCATGGTCTACGAAACGCGCAAACTGATCGCAGCCAGTCCGCTCACCAGCCAGGCCCTGCCGGAGTTCGGCACGGTGGTGATGATGAACCTGGTCAACAACATCGGCGCGCTGGCCACCCGCAACCACCAGCACAACATGTTCGAAGGGGCTGAAGCTATTTCTGGGGAGACTCTGTCCGAAACCTACCTGGTCAAGAACGACGCCTGCTGGGCCTGTCCGATCCACTGTACCCGCATCAGCAAGACAAGCAAAGCCGAAGGAGAAGGCCCCGAGTTCCAGACGACCTGGGCCTTTGGGGCACAGTGTGGGATTGACGACCTGGAAGCTGTGATTGAAGCAAACTTCCTGTGCAACGACCTGGGTTTTGACACCATTTCAGCCGGGAATACCATTGGCTGTGCCATGGAATTGAGCGAAAAGGGCTTTGTAAATTCTGACCTGCGCTTTGGCCGGGCGGATCTGCTTGCTTCCACCCTGGAAGATATGGCAACCCGCCGCGGGCTGGGCGCGGACATGGCCGATGGAAGCTGGCGCCTGGCAACGAAGTATGGAGCACCGCAGCTTTCGATGTCAGTCAAGGCGTTGGAGTTGCCCGCTTATGACCCGCGCGGGATGCAGGGTCAGGGATTGCTCTTTGCCACTACCAACCGCGGCGCCTGCCACATGCGCGGCAACATGCTCGGCCTGGAAGTGCTTGGCTTGCCCAAATTGATCGACCGTTTCCAGGTGCAGGGAAAATCCAGCTACGTGATCCTGAACCAGAACTCAAGCGCGGCGATCGATTCACTGGTGCTGTGCAAGTTCACCAGTATGGCGGTGGCGGACGAATACTTTGCCCGGACGCTGACCGCGGTCACTGGCATCAAGTATGCCACCGGCGACATGATCCGGGTGGGGGAGCGGGTCTGGAACCTGGAACGGCTCTACAACCTGCGCGAAGGCTTCACATCCAGGGACGACACACTGCCTGCCCGGCTGCTCAATGAACCCGCGCCGGATGGGCCAAGCAAGGGGTGGGTGGTTCACCTGGAGCCGATGCTCAAGGAGTATTACCGTGCCCGCGGCTGGGATGCCAACGGCGTTCCCTTGCCCAAGAAACTTGCCGAATTGGGATTGAAGGAGCTGTAACCATGGTTGACGAGCGAATATACGAGATGTTTCGAGAGATCGGCCGCGACTTGTATGCGCAGAACATGATCAGCTCGCACGGCGGCAATCTCAGCATCCGCCTGGGAGACAAGGTCATCATCAAGCGGCGCGGCGCCATGCTGGGGGCGCTCAAGCCGCATGACCTGATCGAGACCCGCATCGACAAGAACGACAGCGGCGTGGCGTTGGCCTCCACAGAATTATTGGTGCACCGCACGGTTTACCAGCAAACGCCTGCGCTGGCTATCTGTCACTGTCACCCGCGCACAGCCATCGCTTTCTCTCTTTCGCGCGACGAGATCGTGCCGATCGACAACGAAGCCTCCTACCTGCTCAAGAAGATTCCGGTGGTGACCGAAGAGTTCGCCTCCGGCACACCGCAGATGGCTGAAAATGTCGCCTCCACCTTGCAGAATTACAAGATCATCATGTTGCGTGGGCACGGAAGCTTCGCCACCGGTCAGACCCTGGATGAAGCCTTCTTCTGGTCATCCACGCTTGAAGAAGCCTGCCAGATCATGCTATCTGCGAAATTAATCAATGAGCCGTTCATCGAGTATCGCAAGATGAGCGAGTCATATAGTAAGTTTTAGCGAAAATGTTCCTTTGCATGCGAAGTATGCTGCATCTCAAAACCAATCCACGAGGAGTCGAAAATGATTGATTTTTCTCCAAAACCGGAACACAAATTCACTTTTGGCCTATGGACAGTCGGTTCTACAGGTCGCGACCCATTCGGTGGACCGGTGCGTGAAGCGTTGAACCCAGCCGAACTTGTCCATCTACTGGGCGAGGTCGGAGCCTACGGTGTCAACTTCCACGATAACGACCTGATCCCCATCGATGCCACTACGGCAGAAGCAGAGAAAATCAAGAAGGAATTCCGCAAGGCGCTCGATGAGACCGGGCTCAAGGTCCCAATGGCCACGACCAACCTCTTCGGCGACCCGGTTTTCAAGGATGGCGCATTCACGAGCAACGACCCGCGCGTGCGCGCCTATGCCCTGCAAAAGACGATGAACGCCATTGACCTGGGTGTTGAATTTGGTGCGCAGGTGTATGTCTTCTGGGGCGGCCGCGAGGGCGCTGAGACGGATGCCAGTAAGAACCCGGTCGATGCAATCAAGCGCAACCGGGAAGCCATGAATTTCCTGTGCGACTATGTGCTGGACAAAAAATACGACCTGAAGCTCGCACTGGAAGCCAAGCCCAATGAGCCGCGCGCTGACATCTACAACCCGACCACCGGTCATATGCTGGCCTTCATCGCCACCCTCGATCATCCTGAGATGGTGGGTGTCAACCCGGAAGTAGCGCACGAGCAAATGGCCGGCTTGAATTTCATGCACGGTGTGGCGCAAGCATGGGAGGCGGGCAAGCTCTTCCACATCGATCTGAACGATCAGTACCCCGGGCGCTACGATCAGGACCTGCGTTTCGGCTCGCGTGACCTCAAAGCAGCCTTCTTCCTGGTCAAGTTCCTGGAGGATGTGGGCTATGCGGGTTCGCGCCACTTCGATGCGCATGCCTACCGCACCGAGGACTACGAAGGCGTGAAGGACTTCGCCCGCGGCTGCATGCGCACCTATCTGGTGCTCAAGGAGAAAGCTGCACAGTTCAACTCCGATAAAGAGATCCAGGCTTTGCTGGCGGAGATCCATGCCGATGATGGCAGCATGGCTTCATTCTTCGGAAAATACAGCCCGGAGAAGGCGGCTGGACTCAAGGCGCAGTCGTTCGACCGCACCGCCATCAGTGGGCGCGGCTTGCAGTACGAGCAACTGGACCAACTGACGATCGACCTGCTGCTTGGTGTACGCGACTGATATGAATATAGACTGCATCCCCCTGGAAAACGAAAGACTGCACCTGGAGATCGCCCGGTCCATTGGACCGCGTATTCTCGGTTTGAGCCTGGATGACAGTCCGAACCTGCTGGCAGAACTCCCCGATCTTGTGACCCACCGCCCGGATGGTAAAACCTATCATTTCCAAGGCGGTCATCGCCTGTGGCTCTCACCGGAAGATGCCATCCTGTCCTATGAATTGGAAGATGACCCGGTGGAGATCGTCCCGATCGAAAACGGGCTCAGGATCACAAAGTCGATCGGCGCAGAGACGGGGATCGAGAAGTCCATCCAGGTGGTGGTTCCGGATCAAACTCCGAAGGTGGTCATCACCCATCAGCTGAAGAACTGCAGCTCAAATCCAGTCAAGTGCGCCCCTTGGGCTATCACCCAGCTCCGGACGGGAGGGGTAGCGATCCTGCCAATGAACGAGGCGGATACGGGGCTCCTGCCCAACCGGAACCTTGTCCTCTGGCCTTACACAGACCTTGGGAATCGTAATATCCAATTCGGTCGACGGTACCTCATCGTGAACGCAGCCATGGAATCCCCTTTCAAAGTTGGCTTCGCCAACCCGGTCGGTTGGTTATCATACTGGTTGGAGGATACCTTGTTTGTGAAGTCTGCCGAGTATGAGTCGCAGGCTACCTATCCGGATTATGGCAGTTCAAGTGAATGTTATTGCAACGCTCAATTTATGGAGCTTGAGACCCTTGGCCCCCTGCAGGAGCTCCAACCAGGCAGCTCGATACAGCACGTTGAAACCTGGCAGCTCTTCCACATACCTGCCTGGCCTGAAAATGAAAGCGCTGTACAACTACTCGTTGAGCAACTGGGGTTGAGGTAACCATGGCTGTTTTCCTGGGCATCGATGTCTCCACTACCGCCAGCAAAGCTTTGCTGATCGATGAAAATGGGGAAGTGCTTGCGACAGCCTCCCACACTCACACACTCCAGACCCCCAAACCGCTGTGGTCAGAGCAGGATCCGAACGAGTGGTGGCAGGCAGTCACAGACAGCATCCGGTCAGTGATGGGAAAGGCCGGAATAACGGGGGGGTCGATTGCTGCGATCGGTCTGACCGGGCAGATGCACGGGTTGGTGCTCCTCGACAAAGCGGGGCAGGTCCTGCGCCCTGCCATCCTGTGGAATGACGGTCGCACTCAGGCGCAGTGTGATGAGATCCATGCCAGAGTCGGGAAAGAAAAGTTCATCCAGATCACCGGGAATGTTGCCCTGACCGGTTTCACTGCCCCCAAGATCCTGTGGGTGAAAGAGAACGAACCTGAGATTTATGCACGGGCAAAGCATGTATTGCTCCCCAAGGACTACATCCGCTACCGCCTGACCGGCGAGTATGCCATGGACAAGGCGGATGGCGCAGGAACAGTGCTCTTCGACCTAAAGGGGCGTAATTGGTCTGATGAACTGTTGGGGATGCTGGAGATCCCTCGCTCCTGGATGCCGCCTACATACGAGGGCCCCGAGTTTACCGGGCGGGTGAGCGCGGATGCCTCGACGATCACTGGATTGAAAACCGGTACCCCAGTGGCAGCAGGCGGCGGTGACCAGGCTGCCGGGGCGGTGGGGGTGGGAGCGGTGGAACCGGGCATTGTCGGGCTGACGGTTGGCACGAGCGGCGTGGTCTTCGCCACCACGCCCTCGGCTTTAATCGAGCCAGAAGGACGACTGCACGCTTTCTGCCATGCCGTGCCGGGGATGTGGCATTTCATGGGCGTGATGCTCTCGGCGGCTGGCAGCTTGCAGTGGTATCGCGATACGCTTTCTTCAGACATGTCATTTGATGACCTGCTGAAAGAAGCCGAATCCGTCCCCGCCGGAAGTGAAGGCTTGCAGTTCCTGCCATACCTGAGCGGCGAGCGCACCCCGCATCCCGACCCGCTGGCGCGCGGGGCTTTCATCGGCCTGACCCTGCGCCACACACGCGGTCACATGACGCGTGCCGTACTGGAGGGTGTGGCATTCGGGCTGAAAGATAGCTTTACATTGATCCGGAATGCGGGATCAGGAGAGATCACCCAGGTTCGAGCCTCTGGCGGTGGAACGAAGAGTTTGCTCTGGCGGCAGATCCTGGCTTCTGTTCTTGAAACTGAACTGGTCACGGTGAACACCATCGAAGGGGCTGCATTTGGCGCTGCGCTGCTTGCGGGCGTGGGGGTGGGATCATGGAAGGATGTGCCTTCTGCGTGCAGGGAAACTGTGAAGATCACCGGAAGCTGCCAGCCCAACAAAGATCAAACGGATCTCTATCGCCAATCGTATGCGTTCTACGAGGAGCTGTACCCGGCACTCAAGGCGAGTTTTCGGAAAATGCACTGAACAATATTTTCATTTCCCTCGGGCGGTCTTCCCCAATCAGATCAAGGTTAGTGGCGATGGACATGCTGGTCAAGTTATGACTCCGGCAGGATTATGAAATATCGGAATTAAACCCCGAGATTTCATGCTATGTGAGTTTTAATACTGGCGAGGTTATTTATTATCACACCAATGATGGAATTCATCTCAATGTGGAAGCGCATAGAAATCCGGGATCGGCTATTGCAGGCATGATCATGGAATTGTGGCCGAATACTTGCTGCTGAGCTCACAATTATCTTTACAACACTTTGAAGAACGATGGCTTTTTTATTGATAGATTGGTTCAGATTCCCAAAAGTCTATAAAGTATCGAATATTGCTTATTTGCAATCATGCTTATTTAGAATATAATGTAAGCATGGTTGTAAAAGATAAAGCAAATCCAATTGGCAAAATTCGAGATATCCTAAAAGGTCAGAACGGGATTCTATTAACCTCTGATCTGGTCAAACATGCTATTCCGAGAACATACATTTCCATCCTGGAAAAGAAAGGTGAGGTTCAGCGGATTTCCAGAGGAGTTTATTCGGCCACTGGCTATATGGTCGATGAGATGGTTTCCATTCAGTCAAGATATAAGGGGGTGCTCTTCTCCCACGGGACTGCCGCTTACTTGCTGGACTTGACTGATCGGACCCCGCTCTTTTACTCTGTCACGGTTCCTTCCGGATACAATGCGACTTCTCTGAAAGCAAACGGGGTGAAAATGTACTTCGTGAAACGCGAACTATACCAGTTAGGATCGATCACGCTGAAATCACCCCATGGGAATGATATTAAGACACTGAATCTCGAGAGAACAGTATGCGATGTATTACGCAGCAGGAACCAGGTTGATATCCAACTTGTCAACGAAGTATTGAAGCGTTATGTCAAGAAAAAGGAAAGGGATCTGGGTTTGCTCTATCAGTACGCTGGACAATTCAGGATCCAGAAGATCGTCAGGGAAACCATCGAGGTCCTTCTATGAATAAGGCGATGCAGCTCAAAGACAAAATCAAGAACCTGGCATTGAAGAACCATATCCCTGCTCAGGCGGTTTTGCAGAACTTCATGCTGGAACGTTTGCTGGAAAGGATCTCGGTCTCTAAATATAAAGAGACATTTGTCCTAAAGGGAGGCATGCTGATCGCCTCCATGGTGGGGATCAGCAACCGGACAACCATGGATATGGACGCGACTCTGAGAGGCTACCCGTTATCTGAAGAAACGATGCGGGAAGTGTTTTCTGAGATCTGCGCCATTCCATTGGAGGATGAAGTTACCCTGACCCTGGATCACATTCTTCCCATTCGGGAGGAAGACGAATACGGTGGTTATCGGGTGGCAATCGTTGCCAGGTATGAATCAATCAACACGCCACTCAAAATTGACATTACTACCGGCGACGTAATTACCCCAATAGCTGTTCGATATGAATATCATTCGATCCTCTCGAATAAGAAAATCAAAGTCTGGGCGTATAACATCGAAACGATCCTGGCTGAAAAAGTGGAAACCATTTTTCGGCGAAGCGTGCTCAATACTCGATCGAGGGATTTCTACGATGTCTACATCATTGTGAAAACCAAGCACCAGGAGATAAATACGAAGACATTTATAGCTGCGTTGAAGGCAACTTCTGAAAGAAGGGGATCGCTACAAGCGCTGCTGGGCAAGGACAGGATATTGGCGACCATTCAATCGGATCCCACCATGCGACAGAGGTGGGAGCGGTATTGTAAAGAGAATTATTATGCCGAGGGCATCGAGTTTGATGATGTGATTGAGGCCATGATTGAACTCTTGGGTTCGGTATAACCCTAAAAGGGTAGCGGTATAGAAGTATTTGTAGCAGCGGAAAGATACTTATTGACTTATTACCGTAGAATTCTTATTAACAGAAACGGCCATTCAGGTTAATAACAGCGCGCGTTATTAACATTTAGGTCACGATTTCCAAAAAGGGAACCTTGCAAAGGTCCGAAATAATTCAGGTAGAGCGTGGGGTTACCGTTGGCATGCTCTTCAACCCGTTGTATTGCCAGCGTGATGTTGGCTTCGCGTACCAGCCAGGGGAATAGCGCCTCGACTGCTTCAAGCAATTTGGAATTTGTCCATCGGGTATCCAGCAAGGTGAAATCCAGATCCTCGGAAAAACGGTAATCCGGGATGTATGTTTTCTTGATCGCCGTTCCGCCTTTGAAAGCCAGAAGGTCACGGAGAGGGGTGGCAGCAATGGCATACAAGACCCAGGTCAAAACATAATCTTTCTCGATCGTTTTGTCGCCTAATCTGAGACGATGAGCCATTTTTGAAATTTCAGCCGGTTGGATCATGTCAGGTGGATGCAACTCCTTCCAGGGTTTCGTTATCAATGTTGATCTGCAACCGCCAACGGCTAAGGAAATGGCCATCCGCGGGCAGGAAGGGATCAAGCAGGGCATAGCTTGGTCCAAGCCACTCTTGCAGATCGGTTTGTATCTGATGCGTGCCAAGACCATAGAATTCGAGCAGGTAGCCCAATCGTTTGGCTGCAGCCTGATTACCCAGCCGGCGGGCATACGCAGCCAGCTTTTCCCAATCAAGCGTATCTTTACGGGTCAGCAGACCACTGGCAACCTCGCTTACCCCGGCGCAAAGCTCCGGGCGTGCCAGTCCATCCAGGATGGTGCGTTCCGGATCGCTGACTTGAACCTGTTCTCCTGCCGAGATCCAAACCGGCGCATGCCCCCACAGGTTTTCCGTTTTCGTTGTTACAAACTGGTAGGGCACCTTGAGAATGGTTCGGGAATTCAACCGACGGGGTGTGGAAATGATCACTCGGGTAACTGGCCGGGTCAGCATGTTGTGAACTTCCATGGCACTCTCGTGCGAAACATAATACGGCACATCGCCCGCCAGTTCACGGGCGATCACCAGCCGATTGGCTTCAGGGAAGGCATCGTCTCCAGCCGAAGGGGAAACGATGGCATATTTACCAGCCCCCAACTTGACCAGCCAGCCGGCTCTTGTCAGCCGGAGGAGTGCTTGCTGCGTGGCAGCATAGCTTTGTCCGGTGACATTCTGGGCGTCCTCAATGGAAAAAACAATCTGCCCCTGGCCTGCCAAAGCGGTGAACAGGCGTGAATTCTTGGAGCCGAGGGTTTTCGAATAGGCAGTCATTATGTTTTATGTCCAAAAAATGACGACTTTCGTAATATTATATACATAAAACATAATTTATGCAATGGATTTTGTCGGAAAGTATTCGCTCCAATGATGCGATCTGCCCACACCTTCCGATTGATGCAAATCGTTGATTATTTCAAGCGTTGCCATGATGATATCTGGCATCATCATTTCCGGCATCGTATTCGTTGTGGCAGCTTTGATTGTCGCTATTATCGTTGTTGTTGTCGGCATCACCGGCAACAAGAATGATCTTGCACCTTCAACCTTGCATCCCTGATTGGATTTCCCCTCCCGGTTTCAAGACGCTCTGTTCTGTCTAGCGTATTTATCATGCCCGGCTGTTTCGTAGAGAAAAGTGCGTCTGCTGGGGATTGTGGTACAAAATCAGTTTCTATGGGCCTGCTTTCTGGAGCCGCCAGGCCAGGGCTGTGAACCGCTGGGTTACCTTGTTGTTGCGCACCGCGATGCTGATCGCCCGCCGGTTGCCGGTCAGGACACACAGATCACGGGCGCGGGTGATGGCGGTGTAGAGCAGGTTGCGCTGCAACATCATGTAATGCTGGGTTACAACCGGCATGACCACCGCCGGGAATTCCGAGCCCTGAGCTTTGTGGACCGAAACGGCATAGGCCAGGGTCAATTCGTCCGCTTCGCTCCAATCGTACACGGCCAGCCGGTCATCGAAATCCACCGTCAGGGTTTGCTCGGTCAAATCGATCCCCTGGATGAAACCGATATCCCCGTTGTAGACATCCTTGTCGTAATTGTTGCGCGTCTGCATGACCTTGTCGCCAATCCGGAAGGTGACGCCAAACAATCTTCGTTCAGCTTTGGTGCCCTCCGCCGGGTTCAGTTTCTCCTGCAGACGCTCGTTCAGGATGCTGATGCCGGCCGGGCCGCGGTAGATCGGGGAAAGCACCTGGATGCCTGTCCGGGGATCGAGACCAAATTTCTGCGGAATCCGCTTGGTCACCACCTCCACTACCCAGTCGGCGGCTGCCGCTGCATCCTCGGCCGGGAAGAGATAGAATTCGCCATGATCTTTGGAGAAGACCGGTATCTGTCCAGCGTTGATACGGTGGGCATTGGTGATGATCTGGGAGCCGGCTGCCTGGCGAAAGATGGTTGTCAAGCGCGTAAGCGGGGCGACATCGCTGCGGATCAAATCGCGCAGCACATCCCCGGCGCCCACGGATGGCAACTGATCGACATCTCCCACAAACAAGACATGCGTTCCGGGTCGCACGGCTTTGAGCAGGTGGTTGGTCAGGAGCAAATCCAGCATGGAGGCTTCATCCACCACCAGGAATTCCACTTCCAGCGGGTTTGTTTCATCCCGTTTGAAACCATCCGTTGGCGAGAATTCCAGCAGGCGATGGATGGTGCTGGCCGGACTCCCGGTGGCTTCCGAAAGGCGCTTGGCAGCCCGCCCGGTGGGGGAAGCCAGGGCATAACTCTTGCCCGAGGCATCCAGCGCCCCGATCAAGGCTTTCAGACAGGTGGTTTTGCCTGTTCCCGGTCCTCCGGTCAGGATCGAAAGGGGGTGCGAAAGCGCCATCTGGATCGCGGATCTTTGTTCTTCCGATAGCTCATCTGTCTGGAAAGGGAGTTGTTCTTCGCTATGGGCAGATACACCAGCCAGTGCCCGGATCCGTTCTGCCACGCCCTTTTCTCCATAGTAGAGCGAAGTCAGGTAGATGACAGCCATACCCTGGGCCTCTGGTTGGTTCCTGCTGCCCGGGTTGGGGATCATCTCCGGGCGGATGCGATCTCCCTGTGCCAACCGTTCCAGCCCGGCGGGAACCAGGCTGGCGGATACGCCCAGCAATTCTGTCGCCCGTTCCATCAGTAATTCACGGGGGGCGTACACATGGCCATCGTTGACCATTTCGTTCAGGGCAAAAACAATGCCGGCCTCGATGCGGGAGGGGTGATCTGGCATCAGGCCAAGCGCCTGGGCGATCCGGTCGGCAGTTTTGAAGCCCACCCCGTAGATGTCACGTTCCAGCTGGTAAGGGTTTTCCCGCACGATTGGCAGGGCGCTATCCCCATAGGTTTTGTAGATCTTGACTGCCAGGTTGGTGCCAACCCCGTGGCTGTGCAGGAAGAGCATGATCTCCTTGACCTGTTTCTGTTCCTGCCAGGCGGCCATGATCTTGCCTGTCCGGTCCTGGCCGATGCCGGGAACTTCCAGCAGGCGTTCAGGCTGCTTCTCGATGATATCGAAAGTGGATTCACGGAAATGGCCGACGATGCGTTCGGCCAGTTTGGGTCCGATCCCCTTGACCATCCCGGAGCCGAGATAGCTCTCCATGCCGGCGACGGTGGAAGGTAACACCTGCTCGCAGATTTCCGCCTTGAATTGTTTCCCGTGTTTGGGATGGTTATCCCAGCTTCCCTGCAGGCGCAGGTGTTCGCCAGGGTTGAGTTCCGGCATGTTCCCCACCACAGTGACCTGCCCATCGAAGCCCAGCCCCGGCAGGTGCTGGCGGCCGCGCACTTCCGGACGCAGGCGCAGCACGGTATACCCGTTCTCCGGGTTGTAGTAGGTGATGCGCTCGACGGAACCGGACAGGTTATCCACGGGTGCAAGTATACCCGCCTGGAAAGGGGAAATTAGCGATTCTGTTTATGGGAAATGTGGCCGGTTTCCAGGGCAACTTCACGGTTGATGCGCCCAATGGCAGGGGCATCATCGAAGGAAATGCCCTGCTCATCCATCCTGCGCGCCAGCAGGGTCAGGATGGCGCGCAGCGCGCACAGGTGGGTGAAGCGCTCGCCAAAAATGGTCTGATCCATCAGCGGCAGGTACTCTTCCAGTTTTCTCCTGGCATGCAGGCGATATGGAAAAGCTTCATCAAAGTGGTTGAGGATCTCCACCAGGCTCCGATCGTGCAGGTTGCCATACCCTTCCCCGGCAGTGGCCAGCCGGCAGGTTGCCAGTTCGCCGCTGGCTTTGATGGTCAGGGATGGACTCGGGCGGTAGAAGTTGCGGCAGTATAGGGAGTGGCCGTGTGTATCTGGGATCGGGAACTGCAGGCGTTCATCCCGGGCGCCGTTGCCGATGTCGATGAAATGGCTGATCGTATTGAAGGGGTCGATATAGAGGCGCAAGGCGCGTTTCGCAATCGGCATAAGGGGATCGAGATCGTATATCAGGGTGGCAGGCTCGGCCAGGAATGATTCCGTCTGGGCCTGGCTCCATTCCGGGCGCACGAGCAGGGAAACGCGCGGTTCGAGGCCGGCCTCTTTGACAGTGGAAAAGCCTTGAAGGATGCGTTGGTACAGGCCGGGTTGGCGGCGGGATCGATCGTGCAATTCTTCCGGCCCATCCAGGCTGAAGGTGACATGGGTCACTCCGTGTGATTTCAGATCGTTCAGGTGGGCCAGGCTATCCGGATAGGTTATGCCAGCCGCAGTGAAATTCACCTGATCCAGCCACCAGCCGTTGGTGAATAATGAAATATTGACGCTTTTCTCCAGCGAATGGATCTGGCTCACAAGATCCAGCCAGCCATTGCCGAACCGCGAAACCTCCCCACCGATGAAGGCGAAGTGTTGGATGCCCATGCGCAGGAAATCCCGAGCAGCGCCTGCGAGCACATCCGGATTGGTTTCGGTTTGACGGGGAACCCGGCTGTTGAAGCAGTGCTCGCAGTTGAAGTTGCAGAATGTGGTGAATTCGAAAATGACTTTCGTGATGTGCTCGAAGGGATTCCGGCAGTATCGCAGGTGGGTTTCATCCTGGCTAACGCCTTCATCGATCATCTCGATCAAGCCTTCGGATCCCATCTTTTCGTACATGGCTGCGCCGGTGGCGGGGATGTGCCCCCCGGTCCACAACTCGAGCAGTAAATCGCCTTCCGGGGTTTCTCCCAGATGGAGTTGACCGCTGTTTGCCAGATGGCGGGTGACCATCCAGCCGTAGTACGTCAGGCGCAGGTTCATGAGGATATTGTACATCACGAGATCGAATGTGATTCACGTTCGGAAAAGTATTGGCCTTGGAGTTGCTCGATGGAGTAAGAACCAGGGTTTGATGACAAAGCAGGGTTGGTCGCTTTCGAATCCCCTTACCGACACCCACCGCACACGCCGATGGGTGTTTCTGTATCATCGGGGCATGTCAGATCAGATCGTCGATCCATTCCAACCCACCATTGCCCCCGAAGCCGTGGAAGTGGCCGAGGATCACCTGGTATTTCCAGGCGGGATCTTGCTGCCACTTTCTGCCCGCGGCAGTGGTGTGCCCGGCATGCCGGACCGCCCCTGGTCACGCTTGGCTGCGGATGTTTTCTATACCAACCTGCCCACCCTGTACTCTCTCACCTTGCGGCGTGAAGCGCCGGACGTCATGCGTAGCTCCCTGCGCACCAGGCGGACCCTCTTCGAAGGCTTCATGCTGGCGATGGCCGAGAAAACCGGCCGGCGGCCCTCGATGGCAGAGCGCACGGCGGATACTGCCATGGACGCAGCAGAATCAGAGATCTCTTTGGGCAAGCCGGTTTTCAAGGTTGCCCTCATGGCCGGCTTGTTTGTCGAGCATGCCCGCTTTGCCGAAGCCGAGGCTGCCCGGCGGGTGATCGAGTCGAACCTGCGCGCCCGCGGGCTTTCTGGCCAGCGCCTGTTCTACATCGCCGAGCGCGCCCTGCACCACTTCCAGCCGGGCGGGAAGTTGTTCCCTGGATTGGATGAACCGACCCTTTTCCTGGAAGAAGTTCTGCCCTTGTTGCCGAACCCCTCCCGTCAGGTGTTGCCGGTTGATGACTCGGTCTGGATCGGCACGCATGCCAGGGATGGGCGCGATGTGCACTTCTCGTTCACCCGTGGTCTGGATCCGGGCCTGCCTGCGCCACCGCATGCGACTACCCTGATCCTGGGCGAGCCGGGTTCAGGCAAGACCACCCTCCTGCGCTGGATCCTGTTGCAGAGGTTATTGCAGGGGCGCGCCGTGATCACGATCGATCCGGAAGGCGAGAACAACCGCTTATGCGAGGCGGTTGGGGGACGGGTTGTGCCTGCTGGCATCCCTGAAAATCCTGATACCTGCTTGATTCATCCCCTGCAGGGAGAAAACCCGGCGGAACTCCTCTTGTCGGTTCGTTTCCTGATGACCGCATTAGGTGGGGAGACGGTGCTCTCCCCGGGTGTGCAGGCTGCCCTGCACGAAGCAGTCAAGCGCAGGTGGGAGCGCAGGCCGGGCTCGATGTCACTATCTGAGTTGGTTGAGACGCTGGGAACGGTCAATGCCCCGGAGGCAGCCGTACCGCTGGCACTCCTGCGGCCCTTCATGCGCGGCGGTTTGTTCGAGGGGTTCTTCGACCGGCCAAAAGCCCTGCTCGCCCCGCATTTCCCACCTGGCCAGTGGTGGAACTTCGATTTATCCGCCTTGCGGGAAGAAAATCGGGCCATCGTGCATGCCATCCTGGCCTGGTTCCTGTACCATGCCGTCACGGTCGGAAAACAACCGATGGATATCTTCATCGATGAAGGCTGGCGGCTGCTCAAGAGCGGCCCCTTCACAGATCTCCTGGATGAATTGGGGCGGCGGGCGCGTAAGCGCGGGGTGGGGGTTACGCTCATCACCCACCTGCCCGCGGACCTGATGAAGAATCCCACATCACTGAATCTGGCCTCCACCGCTTTCATCGGCCGGCTTGGGCCCGAGGAGGCTTTCTCCTTCTTCCGTTCACTGGGCGTGCCGGAGTCTGAAGCCCGTAAAAATGCTGAGATGGTCTCGAGGTTGCCGCCCCGCATCTTCCTGGCTGCACCCTCCGGTGGGCGCGGAGCGCTTTTCCCGGTGCTGGTGACCATTCCCCAAGCCTGGCTGGCCTTTTGGAAGCAGCTGGGCGCCGCGGGGATTCTGAGGTGAGAGATTCACAGAACGCATATGGGTGCCCGGCCTGTGGTGTTGAGGTCGCCTCGGACCAGCCCGATTGCCCGTTGTGTCATGGCCGCTGGCAGGCCTGGGAACTGCTCTTTGCGCCCCTGGCGCTGCCAGATCTGCGCGCCCAGATCATGGGCTGGTTGGGACAGCTGCCTCACCCGGCCGTGTTGGAATGGGCTGCCACCTCACAGGGATTACGGGTGCGTCTGTATCTCCCTCCCGGCGGAGGAGAGGGGTATATCCAATCCTGGGCGGCCATGACCGGCCAGCATAGCCGCTGGCGAAAGTTGGAACCTGTCAGGTTGAACGTAGGCGGATTCTTCCTGCGCCCGGCGGGGCGGCTGCCGGCATTGATTACAGCGACCCCTGACAGCGATCCGCTGCTGGCAATCGGCAGCCGGCTGGTCAGTGCAGCCAGGGATGGCCAGGAGGTTCATCTTCGGCTTTGGATCCTGGGTACGGACAACGGCTTGCAGGAACGCCTGCGTGCCATTTCGGCCTATTCGTATGGCGCGGAGGGCGGGGTGGAAGGAGGTGCCCCCAACCCCTGGGTTCTGCGTTTGAAGCTGCTTCGGCTGGGCCTGGGGATCGGTCTGCTGGTTGCCGGTGTGAGCGTCGGCGCCTGGAATGCCGGTTGGCTGTCCTCCCTGGCAGGGTTGCTTGGTCTCCTGGCAGGTGGGTTGGTTATGCTCGCATCCGCACTGGGGATGGCAGATTGGATGGCCTGGCGCTCGATCCCCAAGGATGTGCTTGAGCGCCGTATCCAGGAGCCGCTCTTGCGGGTGGCTTTTTCCCTATCCCAGCCGCTGGATCTGTCTCTGCTATCCGGGAGGCAATCCTGGAAGCTTGTTGATCTAGCCTGGCCGGGGGCGTATGCTCACGACTTCCCACTCCCGGCTGGAGAAGCTGCCGGCCTGGTTGCACCCTTGCAGCTGGGAGAAGGATCCGGCCTGCTGGACCGGGCCGTCTGGCAGGATGTGCCTGCCCCACCCCCTTCCCAACCCTTGCAGGAGGCAATCTTCAAAGTTGGGCGAAGTGTAGCGAATGGAGAACTGGTTGGGATCGATCCGGATGGGCACGGTCTTGCGACGGGTGGCAGTCGAACAGGGAAATCCTCGTTCGTGTTTGCGATGCTCAAGCAATTGGTGGAGAGGGGGGATGATGCTCCTGGGATCTTATTGGTCGATCCACATCTTTCCCTGGCGGATGCCTTTCTGGATCTCGTGGCCCAGCTGCCTTCCGAACAACGGTTAGCAGCCATCCGACGTTTACGCGTGATCACTCCCGACGTTCCGCAGGTGGTTCCCCTGAACCTGCTGGCAGTTCCGGATTTCACCTGGGCGGGGAATGCCATTGTGCAGGTTGGACGGCGCATCTGGGATGATTACTGGGGACCGCGCATGCAGGCAGCGCTTCTCGGGCTTTTCCGACTGGCACATGTCTGGAACCAATACCATCCGGGGGATGGCTTGGGGCTCTTGCATGTGGTTTTCATGGCTTTCAATCTGGATTGGCGCCATGCTGCCATGGCGCTCCTGCCGCCCGGCGAACGGATGGGTGCCCTGGCATTGGATGCCCTGCTGGGGCAATCGGGAGGGGAAGGGAGCAAATGGAGCCAGGGTTGGGTTACGGAAGTGATCAGCCCGGTGCTTTCCAAGATCATGGCGCTCGAGCTGTCGCCCTGGCTGTTCTCAGCCATGCACCAGGCTGAGTTTGTGGATATGACCCGTTGGGCCCGGGAGCGGGCCTGGATCGTGTTGCGTTTGCCATCCGGAGAGATGGGACGCGAAGGCGCCAGGCTCACCGCGGGTGTTCTGTATAACGTTTTTGAGGCTGCCTACCGCAGAGCCACCCTGGAGTCACCCATCCCGTTCTACTTTGTGGTCGATGAGGCTCAAGAGATCGGTGCAGGCATGCGCCTGGAAACAATGCTCTCGGAAGGTGCCAAGTTCGGGGCGCGCATGTTCGTGCTGGCCCAGTCGCTGTCGATGATGCGCAGGGTGGATGGCTTTGAGCCGGTTGTCCAATCTTTGTTGGCCAATACATCCACTCAATCCTTCTTCTCACCAGATCCTGAGGATGCCGATCTGATCCGGGCTACATTGAATTCGACGGTGCGATATGGAAACATGACTCTTGATCTGCCCTCGCTGCAGTGCTGGCTGCGGGCTCGCCTAAAAGGCCAGTGGCAGCCTCCCACCCTGACTCATGTTGAGCCCCTGGCGCGCGCAAATCGGGATCGGGTGGATGCTTTGATCCGGGAAGTCATTGAGAGCCATCCCGGTGAATATCTGCCTGCGGATGGCTGGCAGGAGAAAGCCAGCCGGGTATTGCAGGCCAGCCTGCCACCAGCGCTCTCCGGATTGTTGGATGAGTTTCTGGCTGCCCGATTGGAACGACAGGATATGGGTGTGACCCAACCTGAGCCGGTGAGGGATAAGTACAACCTTGGGTTTTGAAGAGGAGAGATGCGAGAATTTATAGAGCAGATCGTGAAAGAGATTGTGGCAGGGGCAGCGACGCTGGATGATGAGAAGCGTGGTATGTTCCTGACCTGGTTGGGGAATCACACCACCGTGGTGCGATGCAATAACAAGAAGGAATTTACCGAGTGCCTGACTGAGAAGTTGGCAGCCTGGCTGATGAACTTATCTGTGGCCGGGATACTGTGGGAATATCGTTTGGTGATCAGGGAAATCGAGTGGTGGGAAGAACTGGAAGAGGAAATTTTGGCTGGCTTGGCTGTGGTTAGTACATGAACCGCCTTAGCAATGCAAAGATTCTGAGTTGGAGAAAAGAACGAGAATAGGGCGATGCTTTCGTCAAGTCGAGCATGCTCCAGGAAACAAACTTAGCACCAACCAGTGCAGTCACCATTCTTACGGGAAATATCTCACAATGGCACAAGTAGCTGAAATCTGCGGCGTGAATGAGAAGACTGTTTCTGCATGGCTAAAAAAAGAATTGTTGTAAGGGCCAATCTCCCAGATTTGGGGCAAATCGGTGGGGAGAAAAACCTTGAGAAATATCTGGCAGATAACCGAAATCGATCCTGATTATTTTCATTCGAGGTAGGTATCCGTTTGGCTTTTTCATCCTGGTAGCGTGGCAGAAGATAGAAACCCCTTCAAAATCACGTGTTTATCCTTCACCGAGCACGAATAATATGCCCGATTGTGTCCACCCCTTTCCCTGCGGACATTTTAACGATCCGGTCAAGCCCTGCACATGTTCGAACATGGTGGTGACCAAGTACCAAAAACGCATCTCGGGTCCGCTGCTGGATCGGATCGATATCCATATTGAAGTGCCGCGCGTGGAGTATGAGAAGCTCAGTGACGACCGGTATGGGGAATCATCGGCGGATGTGCGGAAGCGAGTGGAAGCGGCGAGGCAGATTCAACGGGAGAGGTTTTCGAATCAGCGATTCAGCGAGTCA
>Ga0105093_10000198_pt1 | contig 22974 bp, 19 predicted proteins | sample PPLLak3March2015_2_FD_79111 | JGI IMG/M metagenome (GOLD analysis project Ga0105093, IMG submission 79111) | Freshwater sediment microbial communities from Prairie Pothole Lake near Jamestown, North Dakota, USA - PPLs Lake P8 Core (3) Depth... | ecosystem: Environmental > Aquatic > Freshwater >... | reverse complement strand
CCAGGGCCAGCTCGCCAAGAACCACATCCCGCCCATCATGTGGGGCTACAACGACGCCGTGCCGCAGATCGAATACAGCGTCGACAAGGCCAAGGCCCTGCTGGCCGAGGCCGGCTTCCCCGAAGGCAAGGGCTTGGATGAAATCACCCTGTGGTGCATGCCCGTGGCCCGCCCGTACAACCCCGAAGGGCTGAAGGTCGGCGTCGCCATGGTGGCGGACCTGGCCAAGGTCGGCATCCGGGCGCGCATCGTCAGCTACGAGTGGGGCACCTATCTGAAGCGGCAACGCGAACAGCCGCCGGACATGGACCTCTTCCAACTCGGTTGGACCGGCGACAACGGCGACCCGGATAATTTCCTGGCGGTGCTCTATGACGGTATGGCCTCCAACGCCGTTCGCACCCAATGGCACCATGCGGAGTACCACAGTTTGATGGAGCAGGGGCGTCAGACGTTTGATCAGGCCAAACGGGCTGAGATCTACAAGAAAGCCCAGCAGCTCATGTACGACGAGATGCCCGTGATTCCCGTCGCGCACAGCACCCAGACCTGGCCGATGCTGAAGAATGTGCAGGACTTCAAGCTCCACCCCACGGCCTCGATCCGGCTGAAGAACGTGTGGCTGGAAAAATAATGGCGGGTCCAAGGGGCCGAGGGTTCAAGGGTTCGAGTGAGAGACACCATTTCACTCCTCCCTTGAACCCCCTCGACCCCTTGAATCCTTGAACCCTTTCCTTTTTTATGGCCTCCTTTATCATCCGCAGAATTCTGATCCTCATCCCGACCCTCCTGGGGGTGTCGATCATCATTTTCTTCATGCTCCACCTCACCCCGGGTGACCCGGCTGAACTCCTCCTGGGCGAGCGCGCCTCGGACGAAGCCCTGAAAAATCTGCGCGAGCATCTGGGCTTGAATAAACCCCTCTACGTCCAATACGGCCTGTTTCTTAAACGCCTGATCACCTTGGACCTGGGGGAGACCATCTGGACCCGCCAGCAGGTCTGGGTCGAAATCCGGCAGCGCTTCCCCGCCACCATCGAACTGTCCGTCGCGGCCTTGATGATCAGCTGCACGTTAGGCATGATCTTCGGCATCATCTCCGCCACCAAGCAATACTCCATCTTCGACTACCTGAGCATGCTGGGCGCCCTGGCCGGGGTGAGCATGCCCATCTTCTGGCTGGGGTTGGTGTTCATGCTCATTTTTTCGGTCTGGCTGGGGTGGCTGCCCATCTCCGGCCGCCTGAGCATCGGGGTGCACCTGGACGTGATCACCAACTTCTACCTGGTGGATGCCATCATCACGAAAAACGGGCCTGCTTTGCGAGACGCCCTCTGGCACCTCATCATGCCGGCGTTTACGCTGTCCACGATCCCGACGGCCATCGTGGCCCGCATGACCCGCTCCTCCATGCTGGAGGTGCTGCGCCAAGACTACATCAAGACGGCCAAAGCCAAGGGGCTGTCCCAGTTCAAGGTGATCTTCAAGCACGCCCTGAGAAACGCGCTGATCCCGGTCGTCACCACGATCGGGCTGCAGTTCGGCGTGCTCCTGGGGGGCGCCATCCTGACCGAGACCATCTTCGCCTGGCCGGGAGTGGGCAAGTGGATGTACGACGCCGTGATGCAGCGCGACTACATGGTGATCCAGAACGGCACCCTCTTCATCGCCGGTCTTTTCGTGGTCATCAACCTGGGGGTGGATGTGCTGTATGCGGTGATCAATCCGAGGATCAGCGTGAAATGAAAAAAGGTTTAAGGTTTAAAGTTTAAAGTTAAAAGAAGGGCTATGAGAGTTAACCGCATGCCTTCAACTTTAAACCTTAAACATTAAACTTTCGGTCGAAAGACCGAACGAATTCAATCGAACCCCGAAGAGCGAAAAAAGACCCAACAGACGATATGACACTGAAACACCCCGAAGACCGCCACCCCATGCTCGACCAGCTCTCACAGCTGTGGCGGAACAGAACCGCCGTAGCCGGGTTGATCGTAATCACGGTCTTCACCCTGAGCGGCATGCTCGCACCGGTTCTCAGCCCTCACGATCCGATCGAAACCGCCCTCTACGACCAGCTCAAGCCTCCGGCCTGGAGCGAAGGGGGCTCGACGAAGAACATCCTCGGCACCGATGATCTGGGCCGCGACATTCTCTCGCGCATCATCTACGGCGCCCGGGTATCGCTGCTGGTGGCCGTGGTGAGCGTGGGGCTCGCCTTCTGCTTCGGGACCATCATCGGCAGCATATCCGGCTACTACAAGGGCCGCCTCGACGACATCGTCATGCGCGGTATCGACATCATCCTGTCCTTCCCCTACATCCTGCTGGCCATCGTGGTGGTGGCCTACCTCGGGCCGAGCCTTCAGAATGCCATGCTCGCCATCGCCATCACCTATGTGCCGCGTTTTGCGCGCATCGTGCGCGCAAGCGTGCTGGAGGAGTGTGAGAAGGACTATGTCTTGGCCGCCCGGGCCATCGGCGCCAGAGACCTGCGGATCATTTTCGTCGCCATCCTGCCGAACTGCATGGGTCCCCTGATCGTCCAGACCACGCTGAGCTTCGCCTCGGCCATCCTGGATGCGGCCGCCCTGAGCTTTCTGGGCTTGGGGGCGCAGCCGCCCACGCCCGAGTGGGGAGCCGACATCGCCCGCAGCCGGGCACTGATCCTGAGAGCTTCCTGGGTGATGACGTTTCCGGGGCTGGCGATCCTGGGCGCCGTGCTCGGATTCAATCTGCTGGGGGACGGACTGCGGGACGCCCTGGACCCGCGGCTGAGGGACTGACCGCATGGCCGCCGCCCCCCTGCTCGAAATCCGAAACCTTCGGACCCACTTTTCCGTACGCGGTTACACCGCCAAGGCGGTCGACGATGTGAGCCTGTCCATTCTGCCCGGACAGACCCTGGGGCTGGTGGGCGAGTCCGGTTGCGGCAAAAGTGTCACCGCCCACTCCATCATGCGCCTGATTCCCATCCCGCCGGGCCGCATCGCGGGAGGCGAGATCCTATTCGAAGGCCGCGACCTCCTCAAACTCTCCGAGGCCCAGATGCGCCGCATCCGCGGCAACCGCATCTCCATGATCTTCCAGGAGCCCATGACCTCTCTCAATCCCACCTACCCGGTCGGCGACCAGGTCGCAGAAGTACTCCGGCTGCACACGCGGCTCAGCCGGTCGGCGGCCCGCGGGCGGACAGTGGACATGTTCAAACTGGTCGGCATCCCTGCACCCGAAAAACGCATCGACGACTACCCGCATCAAATGAGCGGGGGCATGCGCCAGCGGGTAATGATTGCCATGGCGCTCGCTTGCAACCCGCAGTTGATGATCGCCGACGAGCCCACGACGGCACTCGACGTCACCATCCAGGCCCAGATCCTTGACCTCATGAACAAGCTCAAGGAGGAAACCGGGGCCGCCATCCTCTTCATCACCCACGACCTCGGGGTCATCGCCGAGATGTCCCAGCACGTCGCCGTCATGTACGCCGGTCGTATGATGGAATATGCCGGTGCGGGCTCCCTGTTCCACAGCCCGAAGAATCCGTACACGGTAGGCTTGCTGGGATCGATCCCGGTCTTGGGCCGGGATACCGCAGGCGGCCGCCTGAAGACCATCCCCGGCGTGGTGCCGTCCCTGCTGAGGCTGCCGGAGGGCTGCCTCTTCAGCGACCGCTGCCCGGATGTGTTCGAAGACTGCCGCCGGGTGGCCCCCGCCATGGTACCCGTCAGCGAGAACCATTGGGTGAGGTGCTTGAAGTATGTCTGACCGCCCCCTTCCTTCTGTTTCCCCCTTTGAAAAAGGGGGCTTAGGGGGATTTAAAATCGACTTATCGGAAGGCTATCAGCCGCGACAACGAGGTTGAAGACCGATGTCTGATCCTACCCCGAGGAGACCGCTCTTGGATGCCCGCGACATCGTGAAACACTACCCCATCTGGGGGGGCGTGTTCATGAAACAGACCGGATCGGTCAAGGCTGTGGACGGGGTCAGCCTTGCCATCGGCGAGGGGGAAACCGTCGGCCTGGTGGGAGAGTCCGGCTGCGGCAAGACCACCTTCGGACGGGCCATCCTGCGGCTGGAGGAGCCGACCTCCGGCGAGGTCCTATTCCAGGGCCGCAACATCCTGGGCTGTTCCAAACATGAGATGCAGGCCCTGCGCCGGGAGATGCAGATCATCTTTCAGGACCCGTTCTCCTCTCTCAACCCCCGCAAGACCATCAGCCACATCATCGGTGAACCGCTTCTGGTCCATGGTGTGAAGAGCCGCCAGGAACGGGAAGGTCGAGTCCTGGAGCTTCTGGAAGTGGTGGGGCTACGCAAGGAGCACATGCGCCGCTACCCGCACCAGTTCTCCGGCGGGCAGCGGCAGCGGATCGGAGTGGCCCGGGCCCTCGCGCTGAGACCCAAGCTGGTGGTATGCGACGAGGCCGTCTCGGCCCTGGACGTCTCCATCCAGGCCCAGGTGATCAACCTGCTCAAGGACCTGCAGCGGGATTTCGGGTTGACCTATCTCTTCATCTCCCACGACCTGAGCGTCGTGGAGCATGTCAGCAACCGGGTGGCCGTGATGTATTTAGGCAAGATCGTCGAGCTCGCGCCCAGCAAGGACCTTTACCTCGAGCCGCTGCACCCCTACACCCAAGCCCTGCTCTCGGCCGTTCCGATCCCGGACCCGTCCCTGCAGCGGCCCGGCCGGATCATTCTGAAGGGCGATGTTCCCAGCCCCATCGACCCGCCCGCCGGCTGCCGCTTCCACCCGCGCTGCCGCTACGCCGAAGGCATTTGTTCACAGAAAGAACCGCCGCTGTCCGAGATCCGCGAACGTCACTGGGCCGCCTGTCATTTTGCCGGCCAGGTGGGGTTAAACTAGACATCCACCCGTTCCGGCAGCCGTACCAACAGCACCGGCACCGTGGCGCGGCGCAGGACGCTGCGGCTGACGCTGCCGATGATGGCCTCCTCCAGGCGCCCGCGCGGGTGATAGCCCATGACGATCAGGTCGGCCTGGCGCGCATCCGCCTCGGATAGAATACAGTCCACCGCGTCGCCCTGGGTCACCACGATCTCGTCCGAGCGCAGGTTCTTTTCGCGCAGATCGTTTTGGGCCGCCGTGAACATCTCGCCCAGCGCCTCGCGAATGATGCTGCCCTCGCGTTTTTTCCCGATCAGGATCTGGCGGACCTCCTGCTCATGGGACTGGCGCAGCTCCTCCCAGCGCTCCTCGCCGATAAACCCCTGCAAATTGGCGCTCTGGGTCGCAGAGACATCCTCCATGACATACAGGATGGTCAGGTTGGCGCCGTATTGGTTGGCCAGTCCCACGGCATAGTTGAAGGCGTGCCGGGTCTGGTGGGACAGGTCCGTGGTAAAGAGGATTTTCTTGATCTGCGGAATCATGGGATGCGGTTCTCCTTTCCATGTCATGGGTGAAATTCGGAAAAACCTTCAGCGATTCACGGCCGAGCCTCTTTCGATGCGATGTGGGAATGAATCGCCTTTTTCACGTAGTAGTACCCCAGGGCCAGAGCCAAAATAATGCCGGCGATCCCGACCAGCGCGAACGGCTCGAGTTCGTTGACCTCCAGGATGATCACCTTGCGGGCAATGGCGATCATCGCTACCAGGAACACGACTTCCACGTGCAACAGATTGTCCGATAGATAGGTGCGAATGGATTCCAGAAGCTCCAGCCCGATCAGGATCATCATGAAGAAACCGAAAATCTCGAATAGGTTGTCGATCCCCAGCAGATACTTGGGGGGCTTGAGCAGTTCGATGACCAGGATGATCAGCAGTTCGACCGTCGCCAGCAAAACGGCGAACATCATCATAACGACCAGCGCCAGAATAATGGCGCGCGTAAATTTGTGGATCAGGGAACCAACCATAGCGCCGCATCGGAAAGCTTCTGGCTGACATGGTATGACACCTTGCCGCCGAAAAAGGATTTGTTCATGCCGCGCCGGCCGATAACGATGGTACCGAAATCGCCCTCCCGCGCGGCGTTGAGGATCGTTTCTCCCACACTGAGCAGGGTCGAGGCCGTTTGGGTTTGAATCTGTTCCTCCTGGAACCCAGCCGCGCGCAGGTTTGCGAGAGCTGCGGAGAAGAAATCGTCCATGCAGCGTTTGTCGCCCTGGGCGATGAGGGCTTCCAACCCGTCGTCCGGCTTCTGGGCGAAATTGACCGCGCAGTGATCCTTGAGCCGGGGGACCACATGAAAAAAGCGTATCTTGACCTCCGAATTGCCCGAAAGCATGAACGCCAGGTGGTCCACGGCCCGCAGCGCGCTCTCGGAGCCGTCAACGGCCGCCAGGACTCGCGTCGAGTTGACCTTGCCGTCCACCAGCCAAACGGGAATGACGGGCGAATTCTCGATCAGGTGGGCGGACACACTGCCCAGGAACATCTGTTGCACCGAGGAGATCCCCCGCCGGCCGAGCAGCATGGCGTCGAAGAGGCCGTTCTGAGCCTGGTCGAGAATGTCCTTGGCCACCCCTAATTGACGCGGAAGCGTCAGCAGATCGACCTCCGCCTCGAGAACCCCCGCCCGCAACATCAGCTCTTTGTAGGGGGCCAGCAGAGCCCGCGAAGCCTCCACGTTGCGCGCCACCGCCCGGCTGAGTTCGGCCTGAGCCTGGCTGCTGCGCTTGGCTTCGTCCAGCAGAAATTGGGAAATCGGTGGTTGGATGTGCAACAAGGTGAACCCAAGCCCCGGAACAAGGGCTTTCATCCGGGCGGCATAATCGACCGCTTGCCGCGAATGCGGGGAGTCATCGATCGCCACCAATATCTTTTTCTGCATTCGCCAAGCCTTCCGCAAGGACCGATTCGGGCTTTATTTCAGCGCCCGTTTATGTTAATCAGTTGCTATCATGAACCGCAGCTTTTAACAAGCTGGGCTTAGCGGGACGCATAGATATGACTCCTGAATCCGCGAAACCGTCCAACGTCTATTTCTTCGGCACCTGCCTGATCGATGCATTCTATCCCGACGCCGGTCTGGCGGCGATCCGTCTCATCGAACGCGAGGGGGTCCGGGTGATTTTTCCGGCCGGCCAGTCCTGCTGCGGCCAGCCGGCTTACAACTCGGGATTCCCGGACGAGGCGCGCGCCGTGGCCCGTCGGCAGATCCAGGTGTTTCGCCAGGACATCCCCGTCGTGGTGCCTTCGGGTTCCTGCGCGGCGATGATGAAACACCATTATCCCGGCCTCTTCGCCGGAACGGATGATCTGGATCAGGCCCGAGCCTTGGCCTCCCGCGTTTTCGAATGGTCCGAGTTCATGATCCGGGTGCTGAAAGTCCGGTACGAAGACCGGGGCGATCCCATCCGGGTGACCTGGCATTCCTCCTGCCATGCGCTGCGCGAAATGAAAGTGATTGAATACTCCAAACAGCTGCTGCGGCAGCTCGCCCGCGTCGAACTGGCGGAGCTGACCAACGAACGCGAGTGCTGCGGCTTCGGCGGAACGTTCTCCATCAAGCATCCGGCTATCTCGGGTGCCCTGGTCAACGACAAGGTCGACGACATCCAGCGCACCGGTGCGGCGCGGGTGATCGCCGGGGACTGCGGCTGCCTCATGAACATCGCCGGCGCAGGGCAACAGCGCGCGATGCCGTTTGCGGCTCAGCACCTGGCCGAGTTCATATGGGAGAGGATCCATGGCGGCTGAGGCTTTCGAAAAAAACGTCGACCGCGCGCTGGCGGACACCCAGCTGCGCAAAAATTTCGCCTTCGCGATGGGCAATTTCATCCTCAAGCGCCGGGCCGTTTTCAGCGACGCGGAGGAAACCGAGCGCCTGCGCGACCTCGGAAACGCAATCAAGCAGCGCGCCCTCAGCCGCCTGCCCGAACTGCTCGAACAGCTCGATGCCGTCTGCACCCGCAACGGCATCCGCGTCCACTGGGCCGAGACGACGGCGATCGCCAACCGCATCGTTCTCGAGATCATCGAAGCGCATGCCGCCAGCCGGGTGGTTAAGGGCAAGTCCATGGTCTCCGAGGAAATGCACCTCAACGCCTTCCTCGGCACCCACGGCATCGAAGCTATCGAAACCGACCTGGGCGAGTTCATCATCCAGCTGAACGGCGAGACACCCTCCCACATCATCGTGCCGGCCATCCACAAGAACAAGGCCCAGATCGCGAAGATCTTTCATGAGAAGGTTGCGGGCGCGCCCTACACCGAAGAGGTGGCCGAACTCAATGCCATTGCTCGGAACACGCTGCGCCGCAAGTTCTACGAGGCGGGCATCGGCCTGAGCGGCGTCAACTTCGCCGTGGCCGAGACCGGCACCTTGTGCCTGGTCGAGAATGAGGGCAACGGCCGCATGTGCACGACCGTGCCGCCAGTGCACATCGCGGTGATGGGGCTCGAAAAGGTGGTGGAGCGACTCGCCGATCTGCCGCCCCTGCTGCGGCTGTTGACGGGCTCGGCCACCGGCCAGCTGGTGACCACTTATGTCAACTTGATCACCTCGCCGCGCCGCGAGGGGGAAAAGGACGGCCCGCAGGAAGTGCACCTGGTGATCCTGGACAACGGACGCTCGCGCATCTACCAGGACCCGCAGCTGCGCCAGACGCTTCAGTGCGTGCGCTGCGGCACCTGCCTGAACCACTGCCCGGTTTACACCCGCATCGGCGGCCACGCCTACGGCTTCGTCTACCCCGGTCCGATTGGAAAGATCCTGACGCCGCAGGTCGAAGGCCTGGACAAGGCCGGGGAATTGGCATTCGCCTCCAGTCTCTGCGGGGCCTGCGAGGAGGTCTGCCCGGTCAAGATCCCGATCCCCGCGCTCCTGCGTCGGCTGCGCGACGAGTGCTATTCCTCGGCGACGGAAAGCGCTGTACCCGGAAGCGGCTGCAAGCAAAACCTGGCCGAGCGTCTGGCCTGGAAAGGCTGGGCTTTTTTGAACACCCACCCGCGGCTGAACCGAATGGTGACAACCCTTTTGGGCCGGGTCGGCGACTATCTGCCGTCCAGCGGGCCGCTGGAGCGCTGGATGCGCTACCGCTCCGAGCCCGCGTTTGCCTCCCGCAGCCTGCACGGCCGGATCAAGGAGGAGGGCATCGCCGATGAATGACGCCGCCCGCGACCGTATCCTGGCCCGCCTGAGAAGCGCCCCCCGGGAGGAGGTCCCGAGCCCCGAGGTTCCGGCCTCGGCGGCGCCCGTTTCGGACCGCGGCACCCAGGTCGCCCGATTGAAGTCATTGATGGAGGCCATGCGCACGGAAGTGCATGTGCTGCCGCGGACCGAATGGGTTCCCCGGCTGCAGGAGGTACTTCGAGCACGGGCCATCAAAACCCTGCTCTATGCGCCGGGCACAGAGGTGGGAGCGGCGCTGCGCGCGGTCTGGGATGCGGATGCCTCCGGGCTTCCCGAGCTCGTCGCCTACACCGAGCCGGTGGAAGCCTTCAAGGAACAGCTGTTCGCCGTCGACGCGGCCGTTACCAGTGCAGCCGGGGCGGTGGCGGACACCGGGGCGATCATTCTCAGGCCCGACATTCACGAACCCAGATCGATGTCCCTCGTGCCGCCGATCCATATTGCCGTGCTGAAGGCCGAATCGATCTTTCCGTCGCTGGCAGAGGCCATGCAGGAGGGTTCGTGGTCGGCCGACATGCCGACCAACATGCTCCTGGTGTCCGGCCCTTCGAAAACCGCCGACATCGAGCTGATCCTGGCCTTCGGAGTGCATGGGCCGAAGGAGTTGGTGGTACTGATACTGGAGTAAAAGAGAGGGGGCAGGGTTCAGGGTTCGGAGTTCAGGAAAATAGGACTCCCGCCAACGACTTCTTCTTTTATTCTCTCTGAACCCTGAACCCCGAACCCTAAACCCCTCCTGTAGGATCGCCCATGCTCCCCGATCACTACCAACGTTTCCTCACCGATATCAGCGGCCGGATCCCTCCCGGCCGCTTATTCATGGACCCGCTGCGGACGCTCGCCTACGGCTCAGATGCGAGTTTCTACCGTCTGATCCCCAAGGTCGTGGTACGCACCGATACGGAGGACGAGGTCGCCGCCGTCCTTAAAGCAGCCGACCGACGCGGCATCGCCGTCACCTTTCGTGCCGCCGGCACGAGTCTCTCGGGCCAGGCGGTCTCCGATTCGGTGCTGGTCGTGGCCGGCGCGAATTGGAACCGCTACGAAATCCTCGACGGCGGCGGCCGCATCCGCCTTCAGCCGGGTGTCATCGGAGGGAACGCCAACCGGTATCTCGCCCCCTACGGGCGGAAGATCGGGCCGGACCCGGCCTCGATCAACGCGGCCATGATCGGCGGCATCGCGGCCAACAACGCCAGCGGCATGTGCTGCGGCACCGCCCAGAACAGCTATCGGACCGTGGCCGGCATGCGCATTCTCTTCCAGGACGGCAGCCGGTTGGACACGACGGATGCCGCCAGCCGCGACGCGTTTCGTCGTTCCCGCGGGGACCTGCTGGATGCCCTGGGCGCCCTCGGCCGGGATGTCCGCGCCGACGCGCTCCTGGCGGAGCGCATCCGCCGCAAGTACAAAATCAAGAACACCACCGGCTATAGCCTGAACGCCCTGGTGGACTTCGAGGACCCCCTGGACATCCTCCTGCATCTGATGATCGGTTCCGAAGGCACGCTGGGGTTCATCTCCGAGATCACCTATCACACCGTCGTCGAACATCCCTGCAAGGCGAGCGCCTTGATGATATTTCCCCAGATCGAAACCGCCGCCGCCGCCGCGGCCATCCTGAGCGAGCAGCCGGTCGCCGCGGTCGAGCTCATGGACCGCGCCGCCCTGCGCTCGGTGGAGAGCAAGGCCGGCATGCCGGACTATTTGAAGACCCTCGCCCCCCCCACCGCAGCCCTGCTCGTGGAAACCCGCAGCTACACGGTCGATGAACTCCGGGCACAGATCCGCGCGGTGACGCAATCGCTGCAGCGGGTTGCCTTCGAACGGCCCATCGCCTTCACCGACCAGGCCGCGGAGTACACCGCGCTCTGGAACATCCGCAAGGGACTCTTTCCGGCCGTAGGCGCCGTGCGCGAACTCGGCACCACGGTGATCATCGAGGATGTGGCCTTCCCGACCGACCGTCTGGCCACGGCCACCCTTCATCTCCAAGACCTTCTGCGCCGCTACCGCTACGACGAAGCCATCATTTTCGGCCACGCCTTGGAAGGCAACCTGCACTTCGTCTTCACCCAGGACTTCGGACGGTCGGCGGAGGTGGAACGCTACCGGCGGTTCATGGACGATGTCTGCAACATGGTGGTGAACACCTACGACGGCTCGCTCAAGGCCGAGCACGGCACCGGCCGCAACATGGCGCCCTATGTCGAGTTGGAGTGGGGCCGCGAGGCCTATGCCGTGATGCAACGCATCAAGGCGATCTTCGACCCCAAAAACCTGCTGAACCCCGGCGTCATCCTCAATCCCAACCCCCAGGCCCATATCGAAAACCTGAAGCCCCTTCCGCCGGCCCACCCGATCATCGACAAATGCATCGAATGCGGCTTCTGCGAGGCGAACTGCCCGTCCAAAAATCTCACGCTCACCCCTCGGCAGCGCATCGTGATCCAGCGCGAAATCGCGCGGCTGCGGGCCATGTGTGCAGACCCGGAGCGACTGGCCGATCTCGAAGCCGGGTACCGCTACCCGGGCGAGCAGACCTGTGCGGCGGACGGGCTGTGCGCGGTGGCCTGTCCGGTGGACATCAACACCGGCGAGCACACCAAGGAACTGCGCGGTCAAAGCGTCGGTCCTGCGGCCCGACGCGCTGCGGCTTTCGCCGCAGAGCATTTCGGTCGGGTCGCCGCCGTCGCGCGGGCCGGTCTCAAGGCCGCCGACGCGATCCACGGCCTGTTTGGCTCGACCCGCATGGAGAAACTTTCCGCCGGCGCGCGCCGCCTGAGCGGAAACCGCATCCCGCATTGGACGCGCTGGATGCCGCGCGGCATCGACGGCCCCCGGCCGCGACCGGTGAACGGCGCCGCCAGGCAGGCCGTCTACTTCCCGAGCTGCATCAGCCGCACCATGGGTCCGGCTCATGGCGACCCGGACCGGGACCCGCTGCATACGGTGGCCCGGAAGCTCCTCGAAAAGGCCGGCTACGAAGTCCTGTTTCCAGCGCGGATGGAAGCGCTCTGCTGCGGAACGCCCTTCGAGAGCAAGGGATTCAGGGCCCAAGCGGACGCCAAGGCCCGGGACCTCGAGGCCGCCCTGCTGGATGCGACCGACGGCGGCCGCCTGCCGGTGCTGGTCGACACCAGCCCCTGCCTGTACCGCATGAAAAAGGTGATGGGCGCTGGGTTGAAGCTTTTCGACCCGGTCGAGTTCACCCTGACCTATCTGATGGAGCACCTGAGCCTTACGCCGCTGGAAGAAACCGTTGCTTATCATCACGTCTGCAGCAGCACAAAAATGGGACTCGAAGCCAAGGCCCTGGCCCTGGCCAAGGCCTGCGCCCGTAAAGTAGTGGTGCCGGACCTTGTCGGCTGCTGCGGGTTCGCCGGCGACCGGGGGTTCAATTACCCGGAACTCAATGCGTCGGCCCTGCAGAACCTGCGAGCCGGCGTGGCGGGCAAATGCAGCGCGGGCTACTCCACGAGCCGCACCTGTGAGATCGGACTTTCGGCCCACAGCGGGATCCATTATAAGTCTATTCTCTACCTGGTGGACCGGTGTTCACGGCCGAAAAGGAATAGGAGTTTTAAGTTTTAAGTTTTACGTGTTAAGGAAAAGAAATCGAATCGATAGCGATCGGCTGTTTCTTTTTGCTTAAAACTTAAGCACTTAAAACTTAAAACGTTTTTCCATATTGAAGTCAAAACCCGATCATTATCCTCCGCTTCGCCTCGCTTGGCTCATCTGGGGTCTCGCGTCGCTTTTTTATGTCATCGGCTTCTTCCACCGTCTGGCGCCGGCCGTCATGACCCGGGAGCTGATGCGCGATTTCGACATCAGCGCCGCCGCCCTGGGCAACCTCTCCGGGTTCTACTTCTACAGCTACTGGCTGATGCAGATCCCCACGGGGATACTGGCGGACAGCTGGGGTCCGCGGCGCCTGCTCACCTTCGGCGCCTTGGGCTCGGCGGCGGGCGCGGTCTTCTTCGCGCTCTCCCCGAGCATGACCTGGGCCTGCCTCGGCCGCCTGCTCATCGGCGGATGCGTTTCAGTGGCCTATGTGGTGACCCTCAAACTGGCGGTCAACTGGTTCCCGGTCCGGTATTTTTCAATGATCTCGGGGCTGGGGCTGCTGGCCGGCATCCTGGGAGCAGTGACGGCGGGGGTACCGTTGCGGCTGCTCGTGGACGGGTTCGGCTGGCGCCCGGTCATGCTGGCCGCGGCGGCGGCCACCGGCCTGCTCGCCGCCGTCACTTGGATGCTGGTCCGCGATGACCCGAGCGAACGGGGCTATCGAAGCTACGCCGGCTCCCCGGCATTGCCCGAGCCGTCGGGGCGCCAGAGCGCCTGGGCCGGCATCGAGCAGGTGTTCCGCTACGGCAACACCCGGCTGCTTTTCTTCATTCCGGCCAGCCTGGTGGGCTCGGTGCTGACGTTCTGCGGCCTGTGGGGCGTCCCCTATCTGACCACCCACTACGGCCTATCCACGGCCCAGGCGGCCTCGCTGACTTCGCTGCTGATGATCTGTTGGGCGGCGGCGAGCCCGGTGTTCGGCTGGCTTTCCGACCGGTTGGGACGCCGCAAGCCGCTGATGATCCTCGGCCAGATTCTCGCCGGCCTCGGTTGGGCGCTCATCTTTTTTGTTCCCGGGCTTTCACCGGCACTTCTGACGCTTTTGACGGCCGCAACGGGATTGTGCTCGGCCAGCTTCATCATCTGCTGGTCGCTCGCCAAGGAATCCGTTCCGGCGCACCTGGCGGGAACCATCTCCGGAGTGATCAACATGGGCATCATGCTGGGCGCCACCGTGCTGCAGCCGGCGGTCGGCTGGATGCTCGACCGTCGCTGGGAAGGCGCGGTCCAGGAGGGGGTGCGCATTTACAGCCTGAACGCCTTTCAGGCGGGCTTCGGTTTGATGATGGCCTGGATCCTGCTCGCCCTGGTGCTGCTGTGCTTCACCCGGGAGACCTTTGGCAGGCAGACGGCCTGACGTTGACCGGTTCAGGTCGTGTTGACACCGAATGAGAATTCTACTAATCCTCAGCCATCCAGTTCACTGAGCGGATTTTGCGATCCGCACCCCAAAGGAGGGAGTCTTATGCGTTCACGAATGATGGCAGTCGTTGTCGGCCTTTGCCTGGCCGGCTTGGCCGGCGGGGCTTCGGCCCAGACCCAGATCAACATCGCGGCAGTCACCAACCCGGACTTCGTTCACACCAAGGCGGCCGTTTGGTTCAAGGAATGCGCGGAGAAGGCGGCGCCCGGCAAGCTGAGCGTGGTGGTCCACCACTCGGCATCGCTGGGCAGCGAGACCCAGGTGCTGCAGCAGATCCAGCTCGGCACCACCCAGATGTCGGTCTGCACCACCGGCCCGATCGAGGCCTTCGTGCCCGAGATCAAGGCCCTGGAGATGCCGTTTGTCTTCCCCTCCTACGAGGCGGCCGACAAGGTGCTCGACGGCTCCATCGGCCAGGAGCTGGCCAAGAAGTTCGAAAAATCCGGTTTCGTGGCGCTGGCCTTCCTGGACAACGGGTTTCGCAACGTCACCAACTCCAAGCGCCCCGTCAAAACGCCCGAAGATCTCAAAGCTTTGAAAATCCGCACCATGGAAGCACCCACCCATCTCGCCATCTGGCGCGCCATCGGGGCCAATCCCACCCCCATGGCCTGGCCGATCTTCACGCAGCTCCAGCAGGGCGTCATCGACGGCCAGGAGAATCCGATCGCGGTCATCTATGCCGCCAAATTACCGGAAGCGGGGCAGAAATACCTGACCCTCACCCGCCACGTTTATTCGGCGCTGGTCTTCGTGGCCAACAAGGCCTTCATCGAGGGCCTGCCCGCAGCGGAGCGCCAAGTGGTCATGGACTGCGCGCGCAAGGCGTCCATGCAAGGCCGCAGCTTCATCCGCGACAACGAGGTCAAACAGCTTTCCGAGCTGAAGGCGGCCGGCATGCAGGTGGAGGACAAGCCCGACCTGGCGGCCTTCCGCAAGACGACGGCCCCGGTGATCGAATCTGCCTCCGGCGACACCAAGAAACTGGTACAGCAGATCCAACAGGCGGTGAAGTAACGCCGTGGGGAGCCTGGGGTGCCGCTGGCAGGGCCCGGCACCCCGCAGTGGCCCCTGGATGTTTTTTGTGGGAGTGGCTTTCGGCCACGCGCGTGGCGGCCGGAAAGCTGCTCCCACAAGCGTTTTTGCTTCAAGTTAAAATTATTTTTTTGGAAGCAGGGTATGGCGCGCAGCGCCATACCCTCGATAACGAAATCGATCCGCTCCTGTCCTTCCTTTTCCCCCTTTGACAAAGGGGGCCAGGGGGATTTGAAAATCGACTTTCTTAGAAACACTCCATGCAAACCGGGAGCATCGGATGCCTTTGCTGCAACGCACCAGCCAGGCCGTCAACGCACTGGTTGAAAAGATCCTGTTTGTGATCGGTGCCGCCATCTGCCTCATTTTGTTCGCACAGGTGGTTTTCCGGTATGCGGGCGCCTCCCTCGGGTGGTCCGAGGAAGTCAGCCGCCACCTGCTGGTCGCCATCACCTTCCTGGGAGGCACGGTCGCCTATAAGCGAGCGAGCTTCATCGGGTTGAAGGGCTTCGGGCACAAGCTGGGCCCGGCGATCCAGCAGGCCATCGTGGTCGGCCTGCAAGTGCTGACGCTTGCCTGCTTCGGGCTGATCGCCTGGTTCGGCGCCGTCTACACGCTGAAGGCCGCGGAGCACACGTCTTCCTCGCTGCAGATCCCGATGGCCATCCCGTTTGCTGTGATCCCGGCCGCCTCCGTCATCTTCGTCGTGCACGTGCTGGCGGACATGGCCCGCACGCTTGAACGGAAAACGCCATGATCGTGCTCCTGCTCTTCGCATGCCTGTTTGGGTTGATCGCCCTGGGGCTGCCCATCGCGCTTTCGATCGGGTTGCCCGCCATCGGCTTTATGCTGACCCCCGGGGTCTTCCCCGCCGGGGTCCAGATCTCGGCCCTGGGCCAGACGATCATCCAGCTGCTCTTCGCCGGCGTGGACTCCTTCGACCTGCTCGCGATTCCCCTGTTCATGCTGGCCGGCTCGATCATGGAAACCGGGGGGATCTCGCGCCAACTGATCGACTTCTCCGACAGCCTGGTCGGCTGGGTGCCCGGCGGCCTGGCCTGCGCGGTGATCGTGGCCTCCATGTTTTTCGCCGGCATTTCCGGATCGGCGGCGGCGGACACGGCCGCGCTGGGCGCGATCGCTATCCCCGCCATGATCCGGCAGGGCTATCCCCCCGCGTTTTCGGCGGCCGTGGTGGCGGCGGGGGGATCCATCGGCGTCATCATCCCGCCGTCCATCCCCATGGTGATCTTCGGTTTTCTGACCAATGTCTCCATCGCCAAGCTGTTTGCCGGCGGGATGATGGTGGGCATGCTGTTCGGGCTGAGCTTCATGGGGGTTGCCATCTGGTATGCCTGGCGCCGCAACTACGGAACGCGCCGGGCCTTCTCATTGAAGCGCATTCTGGCCGCACTGAAGGAGGCGATCTGGGCCCTGGGCGCGCCGGTCATCGTGTTGGGCGGGATCCTCACCGGCATCGTCACCGTCACCGAGGCGGCCGCCCTGGCGGTCTTCTACGCCCTGTTCGTCGCCATGGTCGTCAACCGTCAGCTCACGTGGAAGGAAATGCCGGCTCTCATCATCCGCTCCCAGGTCGTGGCCGCCACCATTCTTTTCATCATCGCCATGGCCAAAGTCTTCACCTGGCTGGTCGCCATGAAGCAGACCCCCATGCTGGTGCAGACCGCCATCCAATCGCTGGCGCTGCCGCCGTGGGGGCTGCTGCTGCTGGTCATGGCGGGGCTGCTCGTCGTCGGCTGCGTCATGGAAACCACGGCCGCCCTGATCCTGCTCGTGCCGGTGCTGGCAGCCATCACCGTTCAAATGGGCGTCGACCCGATCCAGTTCGGCGTGCTGATGGTGGTCAACCTCGCCGTCGGCATGCTCACCCCGCCGGTCGGCATCTGTCTCTTTGTGGCCTGCGGGATATCGGGCATGCCGCTCGGCCAAGTGGGCCGGGCCGCGATGCCGCTCGTCATTGTAGCCATATTCGCCCTGCTGATCGCCTGCTACTGGCCGCCGCTGACTACCTGGTTTCCGTCGCTGATCTACAAATGAAATCGCGGGGCAGGAAAACGAACCGGCCCCGCGATTTTATACTGGAGGACATTCCATGAAAGAATTCACGGCTCAACAAACTTCCGAGCTCGCGGCCATGGTGAGCCCGGACCGGTTTTCCACCGGGCAGTCCAACCGGGAGCTGCATCTGCACGACATATCGTTCCACCAGGGGACGCTTCCGGCGGGCATCATCTGGCCGGAAACGACCGAAGAGGTCGCGCGCATTCTGGCCTGGGCGTATGAACGGGATGTACCGGTCACGCCGTGGGGCGCCGGCACCAGCACCGAGGGCAATCCGGTGCCCACCCGCGGGGGGCTGGTCGTGGACATGACCCGCATGAACCGCATCCTGGAGATCCGGCCGCAGGACCTGCAGGCCGATGTAGAGCCCGGCGTGCTGCGCAAGGAGCTGAACCGCCAGGCCGGTCGGCACGGTCTGTTCTTTCCTCCGGATCCCGGCGCCGACGCGACCATCGGAGGAATGATCGCCAACAACGCCTCCGGCGTGCAGACCGTCAAGTACGGCGCCACCAAGGACTACGTGATGCGGCTGACCGTGGTGCTGCCGCAGGGCCGGGTCATCCACACCGGCTGCAAGGCGCCCAAATCCTCGGCCGGCTTCGATCTGACCCGGCTTTTCGTCGGCTCCGAGGGCACGCTCGGCATCGTCACGGCCGCCACCCTGAAGTTGACCGGCATCCCCAGCCACTACCTGGCCGCCACCATCCGCTTCTCCGATCTGGAGAAAGCCTCCGAAGCCGTGGCGGTCATGATCGGCGCGGGCCTGGGGCCTGCGGCGCTGGAGCTTTTGCCGCCGGGGCTGATCCGGCTGATGAACAAGGAAAAAGGGCTCGGCCTGGCCGAAGTGCCTTCGCTTTTCTGCGAGTTTCACGCCGTCAGCGCCGCGGCCCTGGACGAAACCGCCCACCTGGCCAAGGAGTTGTGCGAAGAGTGCGGCGCGGTCGGGTTCAACTACGCCACCGAAGAGGGACCCCGCAAGGAGCTCTGGCGCGCGCGTCACGAGGCCTGGGAAACCATCCACCGCGCTCACCCCAAGAAGGAAACCCTGATCGTCGATGCGGCCGTGCCGATTTCGCGTTACCCGGAGATGGTGGTGTTCTCCCAGCAGACGGTCGATGCGCATGGATCCATCGGGTATGTCTTCGGGCACGCCGGCGACGGCAACCTGCACGTGGTGATGGTGGGCGATCCGTCGAATAAAGCCGAGTGGGGCCGCCTCGAAGCAATCAACCAGGCCATCGTCGAAAAGGCCATCCAAGTGGGCGGCACCTGCACGGGCGAGCACGGAGTGGGCATCGGCAAGCGCAAGTTCATGCCGCTCGAACACGGTGAAAGCTATCAGCTCATGAAGCAGATCAAGAACCTCATCGACCCCAAGGGGCTGATGAATCCCGGAAAGATTTTTTAGACTAATAGGGTTACAGGGTCCGAGGGGCCGAGGGTTCGAGGGTTCGAGTGAATGATGGATGACCTTTTCACTTGACCCCTGGACCCCTTGAACCCTTTATTCACTCAACAAGGAGGGTCTCAACGCATGAACGTCGCATTCATCGGCATGGGTACCATGGGGGCTGCCATGGCCCTGAACATTCTGAAAGCCCGGCATCCGGTAACCGTTTACAACCGCACCCGGGAGCGGGAGAATCCCGTGGTCAAGGCCGGCGCCCGGAGCGCCGGATCCCCGCAGGAGGCCGCCCGGGATGCGGAAATCGTCGTCGTCTGCGTCAGCGACACCCCCGATGTGGAGGCCGTCGTCCTGGGGGCTGACGGCGTCATCCAGGGCGCACAACCCGGCGCCATTGTGGTGGACATGTCCACCATCAGCCCGTCGGCCACCCGCCGGATGGCGGCACAGCTGGCCGAGAAGGGCATCCGCATGCTGGACGCCCCGGTGTCCGGCGGATCCGAGGGCGCCCAGAAGGGAACGCTCACCATCATGGTCGGCGGCGAAGCCGACACGGTCGCGCAGGCCATGCCGGTGCTCTCCGCCATGGGCAAGAGCATCACCCACGTCGGCCCCATCGGCGCCGGGCAGCTGACCAAGGCGATCAACCAGGTGATCATCTCCGGCGTCTACCTCGCGGTGGCCGAGGGCATGGCCCTGGGGCTCAAGGCCGGCCTGGACATGGAAAAGGTGGTCCAGTCCATAGCCGGCGGCGCAGCCGGTTCGTGGGTGTTGAACTACCGCGCCGCGAACATGATCAAGAACGACTATCCGCTCGGCTTCCGCGTTCGCCTGCATCGCAAGGATCTGGCCATTGCCATGGAAGCCGCGCGCGAGCTCGGCGTTTTTCTGCCCGCCACCGCCCTGGTGGAGCAGATCGAAAACGGCCTCATCGCCCAAGGCTTCGGCGACGAAGACGTGTCGGCGGTAGCGCGCGTAATACGCAACTCTTCGGGGCTGTAATGATTCGGATACCCTTTAGATTCAGTCGGCTATCAATGGGGCATATCGCGCGCCAGGTGTTAAGTTTTAAGTGTCAGGTTTTACGCAACATTAGAAATCAATATGAAATTCACCCTGATCCTTTGCTTAACACTTAAAACCTAACACTTGAACCTTTAGCAAGAACAGCCGTCAAAGGCTTTTAAAAAGGAGGAAGCTGGTGAAACTCGAAAACGCCTTTGCCCAGGCGGAGGATCTGCGGCAGCTGTTTATGGACTCCATGACGTTGTGGTAGAAATGTCTGACGATCTGAATACGGACACCATGGTAGATCTCAAGCGCCAGCTTGAGATGTACCGGCTCATCTTCGAAAGCATCCACAACGGCGCGATGGTGACCGATGCCGAGGGAATCATCACGCACTTCAACAAGTTCTATGGCCAGTTTCTGGGGGTTGACCCCGAAACCCAGATCGGCCGGCACTGCACCGATGCCGTCGAAAACTCCCGCATGCACATCGTCGCCCGAACCGGCAAAGCCGAATTCAACCACTCGCAGCTGATCCAGGGCCAGAAAATGGTGGTCCAGCGGGTTCCCATCGTCAAAGATGGAAAAGTCATCGCCGTTTTCGGCCAGGTGATGTTCAAAGACGTCAAGGATGTCGGCAAGCTGGCGCGCGAGCTGTCTCTGCTGGAGTCGAAGGTAAAGCTCTATGAGGAGGAGCTGCTCTCCCTGCGCTCCACCCGTTATACCTTCGACAGCATCATCGGAAAAAGCGATGCCATCAGCAATTTGAAACGCGAAGCGCTCAAGGCGGCGGCCAACAGCTTCCCGGTGCTCATCACCGGCGAAAGCGGCACCGGCAAGGAGCTGTTCGCCCAGGCCATCCATCACGCCAGCGCCCGCCGGCTGCACCCCTTCGTGCGCATCAACTGCGCTGCCATTCCCCGCGACCTGCTCGAGTCCGAGCTGTTCGGCTATGAAAAGGGCGCCTTTACCGGAGCCAAGACGGAAGGCAAGCCCGGCAAATTCGAACTGGCACATGCGGGAACCATTTTCCTCGACGAAATCGGGGACCTTCCCCCGGAAATGCAGCCGAAGCTGCTGCGGGCGATCGAAGACAAGGAGTTCGAACGGGTCGGAGGAACCAAGATCGTGAGGTCGGATTTCCGGGTGGTCGCCGCCACCAACCAGAACCTGGAAGGCATGCTGGCGACCGGCCGGTTTCGCAAGGATCTGTTCTACCGCCTGAATGTCATTTCACTGCACATCCCCCCGCTGAGAGATCGACCGTCGGACATCCTCGCCATTACCGACCACTTTTTGGAGCAGACCGCACGGGAGGCCAATCTCGACCGGCTATCGATCGACAAGGAGGCGGAACGCGCCCTGCGCGCCTACCAGTGGCCCGGCAACGTCCGGGAACTGGCCAATGTCCTCGAACGCAGCGTCTCCGCCCTGGAGGGCCATACCGTCCATGTCGCCGACCTGCCGTTCTACGTGCCGCGCGGTCAGCGCCGCAACGACCCGCGGCAGCCGACGTCCCTGCGGGAGATGCAGTCCCGCGCCGAGCGCGAGGCCGTCTGGACGGCGCTCCGGGAGGCCGGTTTCCATAAGGCCCGCGCGGCCCGGGCCCTGGGCATCCACCGCACCCTGCTCTACAAGAAGATGAAGAAATACGGCCTGCCCCTGCGCCCGCCCGAGTGAAGCAATTTCCTTCCAATTGAAATCTCCAATCCTACAGGCCTAATTCATAGAATTTAACTATTTGACATCCACTTCTTGGTGCGGGTAAGAGTTTACAACACCGTTGATGAGGTTCTCATGTACTTTTACCACGGCTTCACCTGAATAGGCTGCCTGGACGCGATCCGGGTGAATTGCGCGCAGGATCAGGCCGAGGTCTACCTTCGTTCTCCTCGTTAATCTCTCATCTGATCGCCACTTCCACCCGAACCATGTGGATCTCCATCGTTTAAAAAAATTCTTGTCGCAAGCAGTTCGGATTCAAGGAACCGAAATACTGGTTGATCGGGGAGGAATTATGGCAGCGGTGAAACACGTTCTGGCAACGCGCTGGGGGATCATCGGGGTGGGGGTCTTTATCGGCATTTTAGCCGCCCTGCTGCAGAAATGGGGCAATCCGGCCAACATGGGGATTTGCGTGGCCTGCTTCGATCGCGACATAGCGGGCGCGCTGGGGCTACATCGGGCTGCCGTGGTGCAGTACATGCGGCCGGAGATCATCGGCTTCGTCCTGGGATCCTTGGCTGCCGCCTACCTGTTCAAGGAATTCCGCCCGCGCGCCGGTTCGGCGCCGATTGTGCGCTTCATACTAGGCGTTTTTGCCATGATCGGTGCGCTGGTCTTTTTGGGCTGCCCCTGGCGTGCCCTGCTGCGGTTGGCAGGCGGCGATGGAAACGCCATTTTCGGTCTGGCCGGCTTGATCTTCGGGATTTGGATCGGAACACTGTTTTTGAAGGCCGGATACAATTTGGGCCGCACCAGCGCGACCCACACCTCCGTCGGATGGCTCATGCCACTGGTCATGGCCGGGTTCCTGTTTCTCATGCTGGTTTTTCCGCAGATCCCCGAGCAGCCCCAAAGCGGAGTGCTCTTTTACAGCGTGAAGGGGCCCGGCTCGATGCATGCACCGCTGATCGTTTCTCTGGTTGTAGGCTTGGCCATCGGTTTTCTGGCTCAGCGCAGCCGGTTCTGCACCATGGGTGCCTTCCGCGATTTGATTTTATTCAAGCAGATTCATCTGTTTTCCGGGCTGCTGGCGCTGCTGGTGGCCGCCTTCGTGCTGAACCTGATCTTGGGCCAGTTCAACCCCGGTTTTGCCAAGCAGCCTGTGGCGCACACCATGGGGCTTTGGAATTTTGCCGGGATGGCTCTGGCGGGGCTGGCCTTCGCCCTGGCCGGGGGTTGCCCCGGCCGTCAGTTGTTCATGGCCGGCGAGGGTGACGGCGATGCCGCCGTATTCGTTATCGGGATGATCGTCGGCGCCGGGATCTCCCACAACTTCGGTATGGCCAGCTCGCCGGACGGGATCGGGCCCCACGGGATCGCCGCGGTGGTGGCCGGCCTGCTTGCGTGTTTGTTCATCGGATTTACGATGCGGACCAAAACAGTTTAAACGAACGGAGGATATCATGACGACAGTTGATGCACGCGGGCTCTCCTGTCCCCAGCCCGTTCTGCTCTCCCTCGGAGAGATGAAAAAACTGGGAAAAGGACAGATCGAAGTTCTAGTCGACACCGACACTTCCAAAGAGAACGTCAGCCGGGCAGCTGAAAGCCAGGGCT
>Ga0105093_10000197_pt1 | contig 22983 bp, 14 predicted proteins | sample PPLLak3March2015_2_FD_79111 | JGI IMG/M metagenome (GOLD analysis project Ga0105093, IMG submission 79111) | Freshwater sediment microbial communities from Prairie Pothole Lake near Jamestown, North Dakota, USA - PPLs Lake P8 Core (3) Depth... | ecosystem: Environmental > Aquatic > Freshwater >... | reverse complement strand
TGAGGGTCATCGACAAATCCGAGTTCCGCGATATGGACGGCCAGGTTGGCATCCAGAACCGCCTGCAGGGCACGCTGCGCCATGGCTCAGGCTGGTACGGGATGATGAAGGCTCAGACCCTGCTCACCCAACGGCTGGGCCGATTGCTGGGCGACGAGTACGTCATGGTGCGCAACTTCGTCATCCCGGGAGTCTCTGATCCACTGCCGATGACGCTGATCGGGCCGCAGGGCGTCTGGTTGATCCTGCCCAGCGCGATCACCGGGATTCTCCGCGCCCAAGAAGGCGAGTGGCTGCGCTACAACTCACGCGGCCAGCAATTCACCCGGCAGAAGCCCAACCTGCAGGCCACGGCAATTGCCATGGCACAGACGCTTCTCCACTTCATCCAGGCGCAGGGCTATGGCCTGCCCGAGGTCTTGCCGGTGCTGATGTTCAGCAACGCACGCGCCCACGTGGACGCGGTCAATCCCACGGCACGCGTTGTGGTGACCGACGCCGTCGACCACTTTGTCAGCACGATCTTGCAGCAGCAGCCGATCATGGATGGCGAAGATATCGGTTTGCTGGTCAAGGCGCTCACCGATCCCCCCAAGCCCGCCGAAGAACTGGCCCCGCTGCCGGCCTCGGCCGCCGTGGAGCTGCCGCCGGCCAAAGCCTGGGAACAGGCGAGCGGCACTGCCTTGCAGCCCACGCGCAAGGTGAAGCTGCGCAAGCGCCCGCGGCGCTATGGCGGGATGACGCTTACTCAATGGACCACCCTCGCCGTTCTGGCAATCCTGGCACTGATCATGCTTGCGGTACTCGCCGCGGTCGTGCTGGGAGACCTGTCCGGCGGCTAGCCGGCGAGCTGGTGGAGCTTGCAGCCCTTCCTGTCGATCGTCATTCCAGCGCTGAACGAAGAGAGCCGGCTCCCAGCAAGCCTGGACAGCATCCTCACCTTCCTGCACGCACAACCTTTTCCGGCGGAGATCCTGGTTGTCGACAACGGCAGTCACGACCGGACCCACGCGCTGGCGCGCGCGTACGCCGATAGGCACCCGGAGCTGCACGTGCTGCAGGAACCCCGGCGCGGCAAGGGTGCAGCCGTGCGCTGCGGGATGCTGGCGGCCAGGGGTGAGTACCGCTTCATCGCCGACGCTGATCTTTCCATGCCCATCGAACAGGTCCTGCGCTTCCTTCCGCCGCAACTGTCGGATGTGGACATCGCTATCGCCTCGCGCGAGGTTCCCGGCGCGGTGCGCTATGGCGAGCCGTTCCACCGCCACCTGATCGGGAGGGGTTTCAATCTGCTCGTGCGCCTGCTGGCGGTCCCGGGATTCCAGGACACCCAGTGTGGGTTCAAGGCGTTTCGCGAGCAAGCGGCTACCGACCTGTTCCAGGTGCAACGACTCGATGGATGGACCTTCGACGTCGAGGTTCTTTTCGTCGCCCTGCGGCGCGGCTACCGCATCGCCGAGGTGCCGATCCCCTGGACCTACAACCCCGGGAGCCGGGTGCGCGTGCTGAGGGACTCGATCGCCATGCTGCGCGATCTGTTCCACATCCGCCGCCTGTGGCGGCAGGGCGCCTACGCGGCGGGGGTGCGGCCTGAATAGCTTTCCCGACCTGCGCCACGAGCGTGCCCTCTGCCGCCAGGGCTGCCAGCACATCGTCGGCATTGACGAGGTGGGACGAGGCGCCTGGGCGGGGCCGGTCGTGGCGGCGGCGGTGGGCCTCCCCTTGGAAAGCCGCCAGCTTCGCCGCTTGCTGCGCGGCGTACGCGATTCCAAGCAGATGGCGCCTCAGCAGCGCCTGGCCTGGGAGCCGCGCATCCGCCAGGTCGCCTGGGGGTGTGCCGTCGGCGAAGCCAGCGTTGAGGAGATCGACGCCCTGGGGATTGTCCCGGCGACCCGACTGGCCATGCTGCGGGCTGCAATGGGGCTGCAGCCCTCGCCCGACGGCCTGCTGATCGACTACCTTCGGCTTCCCGACCTCCAGCTGCAGCAAGTGGCACTCAAGTTCGGCGACCAGCGCTCGCTCTCGATCGCGGCGGCTTCGGTGGTGGCCAAGGCTCACCGCGATCGCCTGATGGTCGAGCTCGGCCGCAACCATCCGGGCTACGGCCTGGCCGACAACAAAGGTTACGGCACAGCGGCCCACCGGGCCGGCCTGGTCCAGCAGGGTCCATGTGAAATCCATCGCCGGAGCTTCGCACCGATTGCCGGCTGCCTGCAGGGGACGGCAAGCTGGCCTGCAGCCCGGGGCGCGAAGCTGGATAACTCGCTCATGACGAAAGTAACTTGATGGCCCCTCCCTGCCGGGATAAGGTCATCGCTTGGGGATCCACCCTGGGCGCGTTGGCCGGGGGTTGAGCCGGCCCTCCGCGGAGCTTACAGCGTGTCGTTGTCGAAGTTCTTCTCGCCCCGTTCGGTCGCCGTGATTGGTGCCTCGACCGATCCCAGCAAGCTTGGCCATGCCGTCCTGCACAATCTGGTTCACGGCGGTTTCTTCGCCGATGGGCGCAGGGTTTATCCCATCAACCCCAAGGCCACAGCCATCCTGGGCCAGGCTGCCTTCCCGTCGGTCGAGGCCGTGCCGGATCCGATCGACCTGGCGGTGATCGTCGTTCCCTATCTGGGCGTGCTCGCTGCGCTGCAGACTTGCGTGCGCAAGCAGATTCAGGCCGTGGTGATCATCACCGCCGGATTCCGTGAGGCCGGCCTGGCGGGCCTGGAACGCGAGCAGGAAGTGCTTGACCTGGCGCGGCAGAACGGCATCCGCCTGATCGGCCCGAACTGCCTGGGGGTGATTGACACCAACACGCCGCTCAACGCCTCGTTCTCCGCCGGCAATCCGCCTTCGGGGCCGATGGCGTTCATGTCACAGTCCGGGGCATTGGGAACGGCCATTCTGGACTGGGCGCAGGCCGGGCGGCTGGGCCTGAGCAAGTTCGTCTCGCTCGGCAACAAGGCAGACGTCAGCGAGATCGACCTGCTCGAGGACTGGGGCAAGGACGACGCCTCGCGCGTGATCCTGTGCTACATCGAAGGCGTTTCCGATGGCCAGGCGTTCATTGAAGTTGCCCAGCGAACTTCGAAGAAGAAACCGATCGTCGCCATCAAGTCCGGCGTGACGCAAGGGGGCGCCCGCGCCGTGTCGTCCCACACCGGTTCGCTGGCGGGATCCGAGCAGGCGTATCAGGCCGCCTTCCGTCAGGCAGGGATCGTGCGCGCCAACACGCTCGAGGACATGTTTGACTACGCCATCGGTCTTGGTTATCTGCCCCCCTTGCGCGGCGACCGCATTGCGATCGTCACCAACGCCGGCGGCCCGGGCATTCTGGCCACCGATGCCCTCGAGCGCGCGGGGCTCAGCCTGGCGCGCTTCACGCCCGAGAACCTGGCCGCCCTCAAACATGGCCTGCCCGATGCCGCCTCCGCCTCAAACCCGGTCGACGTGCTGGGCGATGCCCGCGCTGATCGTTACCGCTTCGCCCTGGCGGAAGTGGTGGCCGACCCGAACGTCGACGCCTTGATGGTGATCCTGACGCCGCAGGCGATGACCGAGATCGAGCCCACGGCGCAGGCGGTGATCGATGTTGCGGCTGCGGCGACCATCCCCGTCATCGCCTGCTTCATGGGCGAATCCCGCGTGGCACCCGCCGCGGCAATGTTCAAGGCTCGCCGCTTGCCCAACTTCCCCTTCCCCGAGCGGGCGGCTTCGGTGCTCAAGGCAATGAGCACCTATCGTCAGTTCGCTGCCGAGCCGCTCCCAGACCTCGAGCGCTTTGCCATCGATCTTCCTGCCATCCGGCAGGTGTTCGACCGGGTGCGGGCGGAGGGACGGGTCGCCATCGGCGACGCTGAAGCGCGCGACGTCCTAACCGCCTGCGGCCTGACCATCCCGCCTTCGGAGCTAGCTGAGTCGCCGGATCATGCGGCCGAGATCGCGGGCCGGATCGGCTTTCCGGTAGTGCTCAAGATCGCCTCGCCGGACATCCTGCACAAGACGGATGTCGGTGGGGTGAAGGTCGGACTCGAAACCCCCGGCGACGTGCGCGATGCCTTCGATCTGATCACCTATCGCGCCCAGCGCTACCTGCCGGATGCGCGCCTGTGGGGTTGTCTGGTGCAGAAGATGGCGCCGCCGGGGATCGAGGTGCTGCTGGGCATGAATCGCGATCCGCAATTCGGCCCGCTGGTCACCTTCGGCCTAGGCGGGATCTTCGTCGAGGCCTTGAAGGACGTCGCCTTCCGCGTGGCGCCCTTCGCCCGGCGTGAGGCTGAGCAGATGCTGACTGAAATTCGCGCCCAGGCGATCCTTGACGGGGTGCGCGGCAAGCCGCCAGCCGACAAACCGGCGCTGGTCGACGCCCTGCTGCGGATCAACCAGCTGGTTTCTGAATTCCCCGAGATCTCCGAGCTCGATATCAACCCGTTCATCGCTTATGAAGCCGGCAGCGGCGGCATCGCCATCGACATGCGCCTGGTGCTCGCCTCGGACGATCACCCGAAGCAGCATGCCGTAACTGGCCCGCCCAGGAGTGAAGCATGAAGGCGCTGTATGTGACATCGGTTGAGCACTACATCGGCAAGACCGGGTTGTGCTTGGCACTTGGCAAGCAGATGCAGGCGGACGGCCATCGCGTGGGTTATCTCAAGCCGGTCAGCACGCAGCCCTGGCGCACCCCGGACGGTGCGCTGGCCGACGAGGATGCCGCCTTCGTGCAGAAGGTGCTTGGGCTGGAGACGCCGCTGCCGGACTTGGCCCCGGTGATTGTCACCTCATCCTTCCTGCGCGAACGCCTGAAGGGAACCGGCGCGAATGACCTGTTAGAGAAGGTGAAACGCGCCGCGGCCCTGGCAGCCGAGGGCAAGGATGTGCTGTTGCTGGAGGGGGGCGCCAGCCTGCGCGAGGGGTATGCCATCGGTCTCTCCAACCTCTGCCTGGCTGAGGAGTTCGACGCCGCTTCGGTGGTACTGATCCGCTTCCGCCGCGAGATGCAGATTGTTGATGACGCACTCACCGCGCAGCTTCGCCTCGGCCGGCAATTGCTCGGGGTGATCTTGAATCAGGTGCCCGAGGATGCCCTGGCCTTCATCGAGAACTACGCCCGGCCATATCTGGACTCCCGGGGCACGCCGATCCTGGGCGCCCTGCCGTCCATCCCGCTGCTCTCGGCCTTGAGCGTCGGAGAGCTGGTCTCGATCCTCGAAGCCGAAGTGCTGACCCGCCAGTACAACCCGGACGCCTTGTGCGAGCGGTTCACCATCGGCGCCATGACGGTGGAAGCTGCCCACTCTCGCTTCCGCCGCCAGAAGCACAAGGCCGTGATCACCGGCGGCGACCGGGAGGACATCATGCTCGCCGCCCTGGAGACTTCCACCCGCGTCCTGATCCTCACCGGGAATATCCACCCCAGCCCGCTGATCATCCAGCAGGCGGAGGCGCTCGATGTGCCGATACTCCTGGTCAAGCAGAACACCATGGAGACGCTGAACGCCATCGAGCGCGTCTATGGCAAGACGCCGCTCGGCGCGCCGGAGAAGCTGGAGGCGTTCATGGAGCTGGCGCGCGCACATGTCGACATGGGCGCCATCTATCGGGGGATGGGTCTGGGCTAGCCGGCGAGCTCGCGGCGCACCTGTGGGGGTTGCAGCAGCCAGATGGTGAAGGCCGTGCCCTGGCCGGGTGCACTGCACAGCGTGATCCGGCCGGCATGGCGACGCAGGATCTCCTGACAGATCGCCAATCCCAGCCCGGTCCCGGGAACGCCCAGTTGCCGGCTGGCTGCACCGCGGAAGAATCGCTCAAACACCCTCGCCTGCTCCTCCGCCGGGATCCCCGCGCCCGTGTCGGCCACGGTCAGCGTCACCCAGGGCGAGCCGTCCGCCGCCTCCACCTTCGTGGAAACCCGGATTGCACCGCCCTCCGGCGTGTAGTTCATGGCGTTGGTCAACAGGTTGGCGACCACCTGGCTGAGCATGTGCTCGTCGAAGTAGATCAGCGGCAGGTCTGGCTGCGGCTCGAACTGCAGCTGAATGGCGCGGTCAGCCAGCAGTCGCCGGCGATCGTCCACCAGGCTGCGGGCCATGATGTTCAGATCGACCGGGCGAGGGGCCATGCTGGCCGTCCCGGCGTCCAGCCGCGAGATCGAAAGCAGATCCTCGATCAGGTCCACCAACCGATCGGTCTCGCGGTTCAAGGTCGCCATGTAGGCTTGCGCCTTCTCCCCTTTCGCCGTCGCCAGCAGCTCCAGGTACAGGCGGATGTTGGTAAGCGGCGTGCGCAGCTCGTGCGACACATCGGCCACGAAGCGCGTCTTGAGTTGATCGGCTTCGCGTGCCGCCTGCAGCGCCTCGGCGAGCTTGGCTGTGCGCTCCGCGACCATGTTCTCCAACTGCGAGGTGTACTGGCGCAGCCGGTCGTAGAGGGCGGCGTTCTCAATCGCCACTGAGAGCTGATCGGCGAGCAAGGTCAGCACACGCAGGTCGCTCACCGTCAGGCCGCCACGCACCGGTGACTCGATATTCAGCACTCCGACCACCACCCCGCCCTTGTGCAACGGAACCGCGATCACAGACCGCGTGTCCGCCAGGGCGGCATGGTAGTCCGGGTCCGTCGAAACATCGGGCAGGAAGGCCGGATGATCGGTCGCCGCCACGCGGCCGACGATCCCCCGTGCGATCGGCATCGTCAGGCCGACTTCCTGGAGCGCCCCGCTCGAAGCCTCGACCTTGAGCTCCTGCCCATCCACCAGCAGCAACTCGGCGCGCGAATAGCCGAGCACGCTGCTGACCTGCTCGATCACCTCCTGCAGCAGTTGGTGCAGTTCGAGGCGCTGGTTGACCACCCGCCCCACCTGCTGCACGGCGCGGAGTTCAGCCAGGTTGCGCTCGATCTGCTCGAAGCGGCGCGCGTTGAGCAGCGCCAGGCCAAGCTGCTGGCAGATCGCTTGGAGCAGTTCCATTCCGCTTTCGTCGAACCCGCGATCGCCAAAGATGGTGACCACGCCCAGCAGTTCGCCGCCAGCCAGGATCGGCGCCGCCAGCGCCGAGCCGCCGCTGGCGTCCACCTCCGGGATGCGGGCCCAGCGCTCGTCAGCCAACACATCCCGGATCAGCACCGACTGGCGGTGGGCGGCGACCCAGCCCTGCAATCCCTGACCGGGAGAGGCGTTCAGCAGACGCTCGAGCTCCTCCCTCCCGTACACCGCCAGCTGATGCCCGGCCACGATCCGCAACTGCCGGTTTGCTTCCTCGTACAGGCACGCCGTGGCTGACTTGCCACCCAGATTCTCGGTGATCAGCACCACCGCCCGCTGCAGCACATCCGTCGGGTCGAGCGTGGTCGAGATCTCGCGCATCAGCAAGTACAGCAGTTCTTGCTTGCGCCGCTCGGCATCCATTTGCTCATACAGTCGAGCGTTGTGCAGTGCAATGGCGACCTGGTCTTCGAGCAGATCGAGCAACTGCAGGTCCGCAGCGCCGAAATCATGCGGATGCTGATAGGCGACGTTCACCACTCCCAGCACAAGCTCGCCCATGCAGATCGGGACGGCCACAATGGCGCCATCCCAATTCCAGCCCTCGAACAGCGGGTGGTCGAGGGCCCGCGGGACGACAATCCGCTCCCGCCGCTGCACGGCGCTGGCGGTGATCCCGCTGGGCCTCGGCTGCGCGTACGGCTCGCTTTGCTGTTCGCCGGACCAGCGGGCTGCGGCGAAGCGCAGCTCGCCCTCCTCGAGCAGGAAGATGTGGGCGTCGTCAGCGGCCAGCATTTGCAGCGCCGATGCAAGAATGGTCTCCAAGACCGGCTGCAGTTCGAGCGATGAAGTCATGCGCAGGCTGGCCTGGCGCACCGCCTCCAGGACCGCGCTGTGGCGGCGCTCCCGCTCAAAGGCACGCATGCGGGCGATGGCCAGCGCCACCAGGTTCGCACCCTGCTCGGCCAGCGACACGTCGGCCCTGCGCAGCCGGCTTCCGCCGCGGAAGAAGACCTCGGCTGAGCCCAGCCACTCCGCTCCCGCCATCAAGGGCACCAGCAGCAGGCTGGGCCGGCCTGCAGCCTCCTCGCTGCGCCGAGCCGAGACTGGCGCCTCCTCCAGCTGAATCGGATGGCCGAACTGCAGCACCTGCAGTGCCAGCTCGCTGCCGAGCTCCGGGCTGATCTCCTCCGCCAGATTTGTGCCGATGCCGGTGGCAGCCGCCAGCGCCGCCTGCGCCTTCTCGTTGTCCCACAGCCGGATGACGCAGCCGTCTGCCCCCACCAGGCTGCGCATCCGGTCGGAGAGCGAGTGCAGCAACTGGTTCAGATCGGTAGCCAGCAGCGCCGAGTGGGTGATCTCATGCAGCAGCGAAAGCTGGTCGAGGCGGCTTTTCCCTTCCTCGAAGGTGCGGGCGCTCTGCAGAACAACCGCCGCCTGATTGGCGAACAGCTCGAGCAGGTCGGTGTCGGCTCGGGTGAATGGCAGCTGATCCGCCGGGCGGGTCACGTCCAGCACGCCGACCAGTTGGCCCTGCCAGATCATCGGCGCGCCGATGACAGCCGAGAAGGACCCGTCGCCCTCAAAAGCAGTCGCCCGATTCCGCCAGGCGTGGTAGTCCGGCACGATGATCGACTCGCGCGCCAGGGCCACCGCCCCGGCCAGCCCCTCGCCGAAGTCCAACTCGGTATCGGTATAGTCCCGGCCGATGCCAAGGTTGACAACACAGCGCAACCGGCGAAGGTCGTTGTCAGCCAGGTAGATCGCCCCGCCGGTGCTGCTCAGCAGATCGGCGGCCTTCCCGCAGACCTCCCGCAGCAGCGTCGGCATGTGGCGTTGCGAGATCATCTCGTCGGTCAGCTGGCGGATCACTTCCAGCTGCCGCACACGCAGCAGGTGATGCTGCTCAACCGTCAAGCGGTGTATGCCATGCGCCAGGTCATCGGCGGCGGCCTGGAGCACCTCGACCTCGGCCGCGTCAAAGGCTTCGGCATCGTGGGAATACACCGTCAGCGCCCCGACCGAGTCCTGCCCGAGACGCATGGGGATGGCCACCACCGACACCAGCCGGTGCTTGCGCAGATAGCCCAGCCACACCGCCATCTGGGGCGAGGTCTCAACATCGCGCACGACCATCGGCGTCCGCTCGCGGATCGCGGTCCCGGTCGGTCCCTGGCCCGTCTCCAGACTGTCCCAGTTGATGTAGATGGAATCCAGGTAAGCGGCTTCCGCCCCGGCCCGCGCCACGGGCTGGACAAGCGTATCCCCCTCGCGCGCCAGGCCGATCCATGCCAGGGGGTAGTGGCGCACATCCACCAGGAGTTGGCAGAAATCCGACATCAGCTGGCGCGGGTCGCTGGCCCGGACCATCAGCTGTCGGGCCGCGGTCAGCAGCTCCAGCGTTTCGCGCATTCGGGCGGTGGGGTCAGATGGCTGGCTCATGGCCGGCGCACCCGGTCCGGCGAGGGGCTGACAGCGGGTGGGTGGGCAGAAACGAGCTGGAGCATGCGCCACAGGTTGCGGCGCGGGTCACGCCACAGGCAACAGGTCTCTTGAGCGCTCACGCAGCGGTTGGTCATGCGGTCGAAGGCACAATCAGTTGGATTATACTTGCCTCCCTGCGCCGCGCCCGCCGGCGCCTCCCTGACAAAACTGATTCGCGACGGAGTGATGGATGAGGGCTGATCCCTTTGGGGCAAGAAGCCGGATTTCGACCTCGGCCGGTCCGGTGACGATCTTCCACCTGCCAAGGTTGTCGCGCGCCGGGGTGACCGATCTGGATCGTCTTCCCTACTCCATCCGCATCCTGCTCGAGGCGGTGTTGCGCCAGGTCAATGGCCGGGAGATCACCGAGCAGGACGTGCTGGCGCTGGCTGGCTGGCAGGCGCAAGCCCAGGCCCGCCCCGAGGTGCCCTTCCGGCCAGCCCGCGTGCTGATGCAGGACTTCACCGGCGTGCCGGCGATCGTCGACCTGGCCGCGCTGCGCGCCGCGCTGGCGCGCCTCGGCGGCGATCCACGCCGGATCAACCCTCAGGTTCCGGTCGACCTGGTCATCGACCATTCCGTGCAGGTCGATTTCTTCGCCTCCCCCGAAGCCCTCCAGCGCAATGCCGAGCTCGAGTTCCAGCGCAACCGCGAGCGCTACGAGTTTCTGCGCTGGGGGCAGCAGCGGCTCCAGCAGCTGCGCGTCGTCCCACCTGCCACCGGCATCGTGCACCAGGTCAATCTCGAGTACCTGGCCAGCGTGGTGCACGCCGCTCCGGCGGACGGCGAGCTCCTTCTCTATCCTGACACCCTGGTCGGCACCGACTCGCATACGACGATGATCAATGGGCTGGGCGTGCTGGGCTGGGGCGTCGGCGGCATCGAAGCCGAGGCCGTGATGCTCGGCCAGCCGATCGTGATGGCCGCGCCGGATGTCATCGGATTCAGGCTGGAAGGCTCGCTGCCTGAGGGCACCACCGCCACCGACCTGGTGCTGACCATCACCCAACAGCTGCGCACGCACGGCGTCGTCGATAAGTTCGTCGAGTTCTGCGGACCGGGCGTGGCTGCGCTGCCGCTGCCGGATCGAGCTACGATCGCCAACATGGCGCCGGAATACGGCGCCACCGTCGGCTTCTTTCCGGTGGATGAGGAGACGCTGCGCTACCTGCGCCTTACCGGGCGTCCCGAAGAACTGATTGAGCGCGTCGAGCGCTACACCAAGGAACAGGGCCTGTTCGCCGGCCCGGCCTCGCCTACTCCCGACTTCACCCAGGTGCTGACCCTCGACCTCGCCACAGTTGAGCCCAGCCTGGCCGGGCCCAAACGGCCCCAGGATCGAGTGGCGCTATCCGGCGTCCAGGCGCAGTTCCGCTCAGCCCTGGGCGCGCCGACGGCCCAGGGCGGCTTCGGGCTTTCGGGCGAAGCCCGGGCAGCCAGAGCGGTCATCGGGACCAACGGCGCCAAGGCCGAGATCGGACACGGCGCGGTGGTGATCGCCGCCATCACCTCCTGCACCAACACCTCCAACCCCTCGGTGATGATCGCCGCTGGCCTGCTGGCGCGCAACGCCGTTGCGCGTGGCCTGGCACCCAGGTCGTATGTCAAGACCAGCCTCGCTCCCGGTTCACGTGTCGTCAGTGAGTATCTCGAACAGGCCGGCCTGATGGAGCCCCTCGCCCAGCTCGGTTTCAATGTGGTCGGCTACGGCTGCACGACCTGCATCGGCAACAGCGGTCCGCTGCCGGCCGAGGTGGTGCGCGCCATCAACGAGGCCGGACTGGTGACGACCGCCGTGCTTTCGGGCAACCGCAACTTCGAGGGGCGCATCCATCCGCATGTGCGCGCCAGCTACCTGGCCTCCCCACCGCTGGTTGTGGCCTACGCCCTGGCTGGCACGACGGATATTGATCTGCGGCGCGAGCCCCTGGGAACCGGGAGCGACGGACAGCCCGTCTTCCTGAACGAGGTGTGGCCGTCGCAGGCCGAGATCGCTCAGGTGGCGCAGCGCAGCCTCTCGCCCGACCTCTTCCGCCGGCGCTATGCCGAGGTCTTCAGCGGGAACCCGACCTGGAACGCCATCCCGGTCTCGGGCGGCGACCTGTTCGCCTGGTCGCCTGACTCGACGTACATCCAAGAGCCGCCCTTCTTCCAGGACTTCCCGCCGCAAGCCTCCGAACCGGCAGATATCCTGGGGGCGAGCGTGCTGCTGCTACTTGGCGACTCCGTCACCACCGACCACATCTCGCCAGCCGGCGCAATCCAGGCCGACAGCCCGGCCGGGATGTACTTGATCGAGAACAGGGTACAACCCCGCGACTTCAACTCCTTCGGCGCCCGGCGCGGCAACGACCGGGTCATGACCCGCGGGACTTTCGGCAACCTTCGTCTGAAGAACTTGCTGCTGCCCGGAACCGAAGGCGGCCTGACCGTGCACTTCCCCGACGGCGAGCGCATGACCGTCTTCGATGCCGCCCAACGCTACCGCAGCGAAGGCGTGCCGCTGATCGTGCTCGCCGGCAAGGAATACGGCACGGGATCCTCGCGCGATTGGGCGGCCAAGGGAACCGCGCTGCTTGGCGTGCGCGCCGTGATCGCCGAGTCGTATGAGCGCATCCATCGATCCAACCTGGTCGGGATGGGCGTCCTCCCGCTGCAGTTCCTCCCGGGCCAGTCCGCCCAGGCGCTGGGTCTGACCGGCGCCGAGGATTACGATCTGCTGCTTCCCCCTGCCGGGCTGCAACCCGGCGGCGGGATTGGCGTGCTCGCCCGCGCTGCCGGAACAGCGCCGGTTGCGTTCACGGCACGCGTGCGCATCGACACCCCTATCGAGCTCGAGTACTACCGGCATGGCGGCGTGCTGCACATGGTCCTGCGCAACATGCTTCAGCAGCCGCCCGCCGACACGGCGTAGTTTCCGCCCGCATTCGGCGCATCCCCCGCCGGCGTATACTTCCTCCGACCGCCCCCTGACCGGAGGAGCGCATGCCGGCACTGCCCGCCTTCACCGACCTCGACCCCGCACCGCGCATTCTGCTGGGTCCCGGCCCGAGCATGATCCCGCCGCGCGTGCTGCGCGCCCTGGCCACCCCGGCCACCGGCCACCTCGATCCCGACTTCCTGGCCATTCTCGACGACGTGCGCCATCTGCTGCAGTTCGTCTTCCAGACTCAGAACGAGTTGACCCTGGCTGTTCCCGGCACGGGCACGGCGGGGATGGAAGCCGTGCTCAGCAATCTGATCGAGCCGGGCGATCAAGTGTTGGCCTGCAGCGCCGGCTACTTCGGCGAGCGTCTGGCTCTGATGGCCGAGCGCCACGGCGCCCAGGTCGATCGCCTGCAGCGCGAGTGGGGACAGGTCTTCGAGACGGAGGTCATCCAGCAAGCGGTGCAGCGCAAACCCTACCGGCTGGTGACCCTGGTGCATGCCGAGACCTCCACCGGTGCCTGGCAGCCGGAGATCCACGCTATCGCCGAGGCCGTCCACAAGGCCGGCGCCATGCTGGTGCTGGACGTTGTGACTTCTCTCGGCGGGCTCCCCGTCCGGATCGACGCCTGGGACATCGACGCCGCCTACGGCGCCTCGCAGAAGTGTCTCTCGGCGCCCTCCGGGCTGGCCCCGGTCACGCTCGGCGCACGCGCCCGCCAGGCGATCGCCCGTCGGCGCACACCACCTTCCGTCTTCTATCTGGACCTGGAGAGCCTGCAGCGCTATTGGGTCGAGCCGCACGCCTATCACCACACCTCGCCCATCCAGACCGTCTATGGTCTGCGCGAGGCGCTGCGACTGGTGTACGAGGAAGGCCTCGAGGCGCGCTTCGAGCGGCACCAGCGCCTCGCCCAAAGCCTGTGGCACGGGCTCGAGTCGCTCGGGCTGGAGATGCTGGTGCCCGAGGCCGTGCGCCTGCCCACGCTCACCACACCCCGACTGCCGCCGGGCACGGACGACGCCGAAGTGCGTCGCCGCTTGCGTCAGGAGTTCAACCTCGAGATCGCCGGTGGGTTCGGGGCGCTGGCGGGGAAAGTCTGGCGCATCGGGCTGATGGGCCACTCCTGTCGCCCAGAGAACGTGGCTCTGCTGCTGGCCGCCCTCCGAACCATTCTGAACCCATCAGCCGACTAGACGCCCTGTTGCGCAGCGGCTCCGGGAGATCTCCCGCAAACCCGCATCGATCCAAGCGGGCGGGTTCCCAGGCTTTCTTGAGGGACCCCACTGGATCAGGCTTGCGTTGGCTAGCTCAACCTCGGGCGTCCAGGCAATCGCACTTCGCCTGCTGCCAGGCGAGTATCCAGAAGCCGCGTGGCGTCTGCAGACAAGGTTGGGCAGCGAGCTCTCATCGCGTTGGCAATCGATTCAGGAGCGATGCGCAGCGGGCGAGAAGCTTAAGCTTGGTGAACGGGTTGGATGCGCGTCGGGTGACGCCTCAGCGGAACGAGGACGGCGAGCGCCGGGTGAGGCGGAAAGCGTAGTAGCCCAGGCCGCCAGCCACCAGCAGCAGGCCAACCCCCAGGACCCCCAGGATTGCTGACCGGCTGCCTCCGTCTGCGCCGGAGCCTGCACCGGGACCGCTCGCCTGCGCCGCGAACTCGACGTACTTGACCTCACCGGCGTTCAGGCGAATCGGCAGATTCATGGCCGTCGTCGGGTTGTACTCCACCGGGACGGCGGCACTGATGTTGTAGTCACCGCTCTCCAGGTCGACGAAGCAGAAGCCGATCGGCTCATCAAAGGCCGTGAGCGCCGTCGTGCCGTCCGTGGCATGCTCCACCGTCGTGGCACCGGTCACGTCGGTCACGCTCAACTGACCCCCGGCGATCGGCTCCTCCCCGGTCTCGTAGCGCGCGTTTCCGTTCCGGTCATGGAACAGGAGCACGCAGATCTCGCCCGTGCCGAAGGTGGGGGTCGGCGTCGGCGCCAAGGGCGTCTGAGTCGGCAGCGTGCTGGGGCCGGCCGTCGGACGGGCCGGACCACCCAGGCCGAGGATCAGCTGAGCCCCCGGACGGAGGAAGTCCGTCGACTGCAATCCATTCAGGGCATACAGCTCTTCAAGCGTCAGGCCGGCCACAGCCGCGATCGTCCACGCCGTGTCGCCATCGCGCACGATGTAGATGATGCGTCCGTCGGGCCCCGGGGTCGGCGTGGGGAAGGACCCCTGGGCGGCCGGCGCGGCGGCATCCACCGGGCCGCGCCCTCCGATCCCGCTGGCAGCCGCGATTCCCACGACCAGCGCGGCGAAGGCGAGTGAACGAAACGAACGAGGCGTTGGCATTCCGCTCTGCATTATAGCCTGAGGCGTGGGGAACATGCCTGAAGACCCTGGGCGCGACGCCCTGAGCGAAGGCGGCGGTCCACTGGCGGGTGATATACTGCCGCCGGGAGGCGCCATGCCCCTCGATTTGGTGGTCGGCGCGCAGTGGGGCGATGAGGGCAAGGGCCGCATTGTCGACCGGCTGGCAGCCGGCGCCGACCTGGTCGCCCGTTGGGGTGGCGGCGACAACGCCGGTCACTCGGTCACCGTCGGCGATCAGGTCTATCGCCTGCATCTGATCCCCTCCGGAATCCTGCAGCCTCACACCGTGTGCTTGCTCGGGGCGGGGATGGTGATCCATCCTGGCCGGCTGGTGGAGGAGATCCGCCAGTTGCAGGCCGCCGGGGTGAACGTTTCCCCCGCCCGGCTCAAGCTCTCTGTCGCAGCCCACATCCTCACCCCGGCGCATCTGGCGCTCGACGCGGCGCAGGAAGTCGGACGCGGAGGCGGCGAGCTCGGCACCACCCGGCGCGGCATCGGCCCGGCCTACACCGACAAGGCCGCCCGGCGCGGGCTGCGCGCGGGCGCCATGCGCAGTCCCGAAGCCTTTTCCGCTCAGGTCAGGGACTCCGTCGCGCGCGGCGTGGCGTCGCTGTCCCAGGCGGCCGACCGGCCGGTGCCGGACCCCGATTCGTCCGGGCAGGAGTACGGTCAGCATGCTGAGTTCCTCCGCCCCTATCTGTCCGATACCGGACGCCTGGCCGACGAGGCGCTGACTCAGGGCAAACTCCTCCTCGGTGAAGGCGCCCAGGGGACACTGCTCGACCTCGACCACGGCACCTATCCCTACGTGACCTCCTCCTGCACCACAACCGCCGGCGCGCTGGCCGGCCTGGGGATCGGCGCTCAGCATCTGCGCCAGGTGATCGGCGTGGTCAAGGCCTTCCAGACCCGCGTCGGCGCGGGACCCTTCCCGACGGAGCTTCAGGGTGAGGTCGCCGGGCGCCTGCGCGGCGCCGGCGACCGGCCCTGGGACGAATTTGGCACCACCACCGGTCGGCCGCGCCGCATCGGTTGGCTGGATGGCGTTCTGCTGCGTTATGCCCGCCGGATCAACGGCCTCAGTGCCCTTGCCCTCACCAAGCTCGACATCCTCTCCGGCCTTGACCCTCTGTGCCTGTGTGTGGAGTATCGCCGCCAGGCGGGCGACGAGGCGCCGCTCGGGTTGGCCGACCTGGAGCAAGTGGAGCCTAGCTACCTTACGCTCCCCGGCTGGCAGTCCGATGTGCAGCACGCCCGCACCTGGGAGGACCTGCCGGCGCCGGCGCGTGACTTCGTGCTGGAGGTGGAACGACAGGCGGGCGTGCCGGTCTGGCTGATCTCGGTCGGGCCGGAACGTCAGCAACTCATCGAGCGCGCGCCCCGGTGACCGCCCTGTCGAGCGGATTGCGGCGGCTGACGCCCGCCAACCTGCTCTTCTTGCTGCTCAACCTGGCCGGGTTAATGGCCTTCCTGTACCCCTTCTGGGCGCCGGCGCAGCCCCTGGCCCCGCAAGCCCGGACGGTGCTGCTGTTGTTCAGTGCGGCGGCTGGGCTGCTCCTGCTGGCGGTGATGGCGGAGGCACAGGAAGGGCTCACCGTGCACACGGTCGCCCTGCTCGGCGCGTTGGTCGGCCTGAACACCGCCTTGCGCGTGCTCGACACGCTGGTGCCGCTGCCGGGCGGTTTCACCCCGGTCTTCGTGCTGATTATCCTGATCGGTTACGCCTTCGGCGCGCGGCTGGGCTTTCTGATGGGCGCGCTGACGATGCTCGTCTCCGGCCCGCTCACCCTGGGCGGCCTGGGCCTGTGGACACCCTACCAGATGCTGGCCGCCGGCTGGGTAGGCATGTGCGCCGCCTGGCTCCCGCGCCCCGGGCGGCCGGTGCGTATGCTGGCGATCTACGGCCTCGGCTGGGGATTCTTATACGGGTTCCTGACCAGCCTGCACTTCTGGCCGTACATGCTCAACGCGCCGGACTTGACCTGGGAGCCATCACTCAGCGCGCTCGAGACGCTGGCGCGCTACGCCCGCTACTACCTGGTGACCTCGTTGGCCTGGGACACAGCCGGCGCCGTTGGCAACCTGGTATTGCTCTTGGCGCTCGGGGCGCCGCTGCTGACCGCACTGACGCGCTTCAAGCGCCGCTCCCGGGTGATCTGGGAGCCCGAGCCGGCGGCGGAGTATAATCCGCCGTCACCCTGACCCGCTGCGTGAAGGACGACTCGGGCCAGGAACCGTCAGGCCGCGCGGTGACGCGGCTCGGCTTGTCCCTGGCGCCACCGAGGACCTGTGTTGGACCGATCCCCGAAACGCCGCCGATTCCCACGCTGGTTGATCGCCCTGGCGGCGATCCTCGGCTTGATGCTGTTGGCGGTGGCCGTCTACAACCTGCCGCCGGTCGAAGAACGGCTCGCCTGGCGCATCTCCGAGCTGCGCGCCCGCATCAAGTACGCCATCTCGCCGCCGGAGGAGGCAGTCTTCACTCCGGATGCGACGCTGGCCGCGGTCGTTCAGGCGACACTCTCGGCCCTGGCACCCTCCACCTCAGCCACACCCGACGCACCCACCCCGACGCCGGCGGCGACCGCCACGCCAACTCTTGTCCCCACGCCGCTGCCGGCCTCCGCCCTGCTGAGCGGCGTTCGGCACGAGTACGAGAAATGGAACAACTGCGGCCCGGCAACGATGTCGATGGCCCTGTCGTACTGGGGCTGGGAGGGCGATCAGAGTCCGATTGCCGCCTTCGTCAAGCCCAACCCGCGCGACAAGAACGTCATGCCCTATGAGCTCGAGGCGTTCGTCGAGTCCGAGACCGATCTCGAGATGGTCGTCCGCTACGGCGGGACGCTCGACTTGGCCAAGCGCTTCCTGGCCGCCGGCTACCCCTTCATGGTCGAGAAGGGCTATGACTTCCCGGGCGCCGACAAGGGCTGGATGGGCCACTATCAGCTGCTGGTCGGCTATGACGACGAGCAGCAGCGCTTCACCGCCTACGACTCCTATACTGGCGGCCCCAATCTGCCCGTATCCTACAAACAACTCGAGGAGAACTGGCGCGCCTTCAACTACACCTTCTTGATCCCGTACCCGCCGGATCAAGAGGAAGAAGTAATGGCGCTGCTCGGTGACTATGCCGATGAGCAGGCCAGCTTGCAGATCGCGGCACAGAAGGCCTCGGACGAGATCTACTCGCTCACCGGTCGCGACCAGCTCTTCGCCTGGTTCAATCGCGGCACCAGTTTGTATCAGCTGCAAGACTACGGCGGCGCGGCGGCGGCCTACGATGAATACTTCCGGCTGTATCCGGCTCTCGACCCGGAGCTGCGGCCCTGGCGTATGCTCTGGTATCAAACCGGCCCCTACTTCGCCTACTTTTTCACCGGACGATTGGCTGAGGTCATGAATCTGGCTACGGTGACCTTGGTGGCAGCCAATGAGCCGGCACTCGAGGAGAGCTGGTACTGGCGCGCCCGCGCCCGCGCCGACACCGGGGACGCCACCGGCGCTGTGGATGACCTGCGCACCAGCCTCGCCTGGCATCCGGGCTTCTCGCCCAGCCTTTCCCTCCTGCAAACGCTTGGCGTCACGCCCTGAGTCCATGGACGGCTGGAGGCAGCCATTGCTCCACGTGACCGCCGGCCCACCGAAGGTCCGGCCGGCTTCCGAGCTCGCGTTCCATCCTCTTGGCGAAGCGGCAGGTTGAAGCGGTCGAGAATGCAGCCCGACCAGCACCCCGCGCCCGAGAATCGCACCCAGCCGAAACGCACCGGGTTGACGCGGGTTGCCCGGGCCTCGCTGCTCGTCTCGGCTTTCTTCGCCCTCGACAAATTGCTCGGCATGTTCCGCCAGGTGGTGATCGCCCGCCAGTTTGGCATCTCGGCGGAACTCGATGCCTTCAATGCCGCCAACAACATCCCCGATCTGATGTTCGCCTTGATCGCCGGCGGGGCGCTGGCCATCGCCTTGATCCCCGTGCTCACCGAAACGCTGGAGCTCACCGGCCGCGAGGCGATGTGGCGCCTGTTCAGCCGCGTCGCCAACTGGGCCCTGTTGATCACCGCCGCCGCGGCAGTGATCGTCTATCTCGCCGCCGAACCGATCGTGCAGGCCGAGATCGGGGTCGCGCCGGGCTTCACACCTCAGATGCAGGTGCTGGCCGTCGATCTGATGCGCCTGAATCTGATTGCCACCCTGCTCTTCTCGCTCAGCGGCCTGATGATGGCCGGGCTGCAGTCCAACCAGCACTTCTTCCTGCCGGCGCTGGCGCCGGTGATGTACGACCTGGGGCAGATCTTCGGCGCATTGGTGCTTGCCCCATCCGAGCCGCTCACGCTTGGCCCGATCGCCCTGCCTGCCTACGGCCTGGGCGTGCACGGCCTGGTGTACGGGGTGATCCTGGGCGCCGGACTGCATCTGCTCACCCAGGTACCCGGCCTGATCCGCTTCCGCTTCCGCTGGAGCCCGGTGCTCGACCCGGCCGACACCGGCCTGCACAAGGTTGCCCGCATGATGGGCCCACGCATCCTGACCATCGCCGCCTTCAACGTGGTGTTCGTCGCCACCGACAATCTGGCCTCGCGCCTGGAAGTCGGCTCGGTGACGGCGCTGGTGTACGGCTGGCTGATCATGCAGGTGCCGGAGACGCTGCTGGCGACGGCCATCGGCACGGCGCTGCTGCCGACGCTTTCCGAGCAGTTTGCCCGGCGCGAGAACGCCCAGTTCGAAGCCAGCCTGGCGCGCGCCACCCGCTCGCTGCTCGCCCTGACCCTGCCCATCACGGCGATTCTGTGCCTTAGCCTGCACCCGCTGGTCGAGGCGGTCTTTGGCCTGAACGCCGAGGGCACCCGGCTCGTGGTGGGCGCGGCGCAGGCCTTCCTGGTCGGACTGGCAGGACATTCGCTGCTGGAGGTCGCGGCGCGCGGCTTCTACTCGCGCCAGAACGCGCTTGTGCCGCTGGCTGGAGCGATGATCGGGCTGGTGAGCTTCGTCGCCCTAGCGCTCGTGCTCTACCAGCCCCTCGGATCGGCCGGGATCGCGCTGGCCAACAGCCTGGCCTTCACGCTGCAGGCCGGGCTGTTGCTGCTGATCCTGCGACGCACATTCCCCGCTGTGCTTCGTTTGGGCGGGCCGCTGCTGCGCGGCCTTGCCTCGGCGGCGTTGGGCGGGGTGGTGGTGCTGCTGGTGATGCGCCTGGCGCCCGTCTCACCCGCACCGGCCGCGGCGCTGGCCCTGCTCGCCGGCGGGTTGGCGGCGCTGCCGCCCATCCTGCCCTACGTCCGCGACCTCGCCCGCCTGTGACCGTGCTCTAACATCTCTGGCGCAACATCGAGGCCCCAGCCGCGTTGCACTCACGGATCACCGCTTCCGCTACGCACCGTGCCCATGGTGGCCTTGCCTCCCCCGTCGCACGGCCTCGGCCAGGGCCCGAGCATAGGGCGGATGCACCACGCCGACTTCGGTCACGAAGGCCGTCACCAGCCTGTTGGGGGTGATGTCAAAGGCCGGGTTGCGCGCCTTGCTCCCTGCCGGAGCGATCGGTGTGTCTCCCGAGGGCAGATGCAGCACCTCCCCAGGATCGCGCTCCTCGATCGGGATCTCGGCCCCTTGAGCCAGGTTCAAATCGAGACTGGACGTAGGGAGGACTGCGTAGAACGGCACGTTGTTGTCATGCGCCGCGAGCGCCAGCATGTAGGTTCCGATCTTGTTGGCCAGATCCCCGTTGGCTGCCACGCGATCGGCGCCCACAAAGCAGGCCGCCACTTCGCCGCAATGCAGGAAATGACCTGCGGCGCTATCCGTGATGATCTCGTACGGGATGCCGTATTGCTGCAGTTCCCAGGCCGTGAGCCGTGCACCCTGCAGGCGCGGGCGGGTCTCATCGACCAGGACATGCACCCGCTTGCCCTGTGCATGCGCCGTGCGGATGACCCCCAGCGCGGTCCCGAAATCGACAGTGGCCAGCGCGCCGGTGTTGCAGTGGTGAATGACCGTGTCTCCGTCACGAATCAGCTCGGCGCCGAAGGCTCCCATCGCTCGGTTCGCCTCGACGTCCTCGTCGGCGATTCGCTGCGCCTCGTCGAGCAGGAGTTGCCGCAGCGCCTGGGGGGTCTGGTCTTCGGAGGCGTGGGCGCTCGCCTTCAGCCGCTGTAGCGCCCACGCCAGGTTCGATGCCGTGGGCCGCGCGGCGGCCAGGGTTGCCGCGGCGGAGTCGAGATCCTGCCACAGCGCCTGCCCGTCGACGGCCGGTGAACGGAAGGCGGCCAGGGCCAGGCCATAGGCGGCGGTCGCGCCAATGGCGGGCGCTCCGCGCACGGCCATCTGCCGGATCGCCTGCGCAACCTCATCGACTGCCTGCAGGTCGATCAGGCTCACCCTCTCGGGGAGAAGGCGCTGGTCAATCAGGCGAACGGCCGGACCCTCGGCCACCCACATCACAGTCCGCATGATCGCTCCCGGGCGCAACGAACCTGGTCAGTCTAGCATCCTTCGTCGACCGCCTCAACCTGCGGCCGGTCCGCTGTATACTCGTCGGACATGACCGACACGCGAGTTCCTGCGATCCTTGAGGCGACGCAGCTCGGGAAAGTCTCCAGCTGGCTGTCGCAGAAGGGGTGGTCCGAGGCCGCCTCCGGCAACATCTCCATCCGTTTCGATGAACTGCCTTCGGAGCTAAGGCAGCTTGAGGCAGGGCAGCCCCGGCCGCTGCCTCTCCCCACCCCGAACCTGTCCGGCCGCTACCTGTTGGTCACCTCCGCCGGCAGCCGCGCCCGCGATCTGGAAGGGAATCTCGAACGCAATGCCGGTCTCTTCCAGATCCTGCAGGGCGGCCGGGAGATGGCGTGCCTGTGGGGCAATCCACGCGCCACCTCCGAGCTGGCGGCCCATCTTGCGATCCAACACAAGTTGGTCGAGGTCCGCCCGCAGGAACGCGCCACACTGCACACACACCCGCCGAAGCTCATCGCACTGACCCACCTGCCGCAGCTGCAAGACAGCCGGGCCCTCAGCGACGCCTTGCTGGGGATGCAGAGCGAGGCGCGTCTGCTCTTCCCGCAGGGACTGCAGTACGTGCCCTACAGCCCGGCCGGATCGGTTGAGCTGGCCAATCGTTCTGCGGAGGCCGCCGAACGCTCTCGCCTCATGCTCTGGCACATGCACGGCGCGCTGGCGACCGGGGAAAGCCTGCCTCTGGCGCTCGACCTGTTGGAGTATGTGGACAAGATGGCCGAGATCTACTGGATCGTGCGCTCGGCCAGCGCACCCCCGCGGTATACCGCGCAATGACCTCCTGAGTTCTTCCGCCTGCGCCATCCGGTGCCTGTTCCCAAGCCCACCTTCTGGCCGGGCGCCCACGCCACCCCCGCAAGCTCAGCCCGGGCATCGTCGCCGGGATGTGGATCGCCGATCGACCGCTTGTTGGTGCGTTCCAGCCACTCGGGCTGCCCATCAAGACGGTGTGGCCGAGCCCGAGTTGTGTGGGCACCCCTCAACAACAGCTCTTCGCGATGCACCCAGGCTCCACTGCCTCAAACGCAACGCCCGCCCCAGAGGTTCTGGGGCGGGCGTTGAGAGAACCCAAGATCTGCCGTAGGGAGTCGCGCTATTCCTTCTCGTACGGTGTGCCGTCGGCAGCCGGCATCCGCGAGCGGCCCACCACACCGGCGAGCACGATCATGGTGGCAATGTATGGCGCCATGCCCAGTAGGTCCACCGGCACGCCAACTTGGAGGAGCGACAGCTTCTCCTGCCAAGAATCGAAGAAACCGAAGATCAGCGAGCCGAGCAGCGCGCCTCCTGGGTTCCAGTTGCCAAAGATCATGGCGGCGATGCCCAGGAAACCCTTACCGGCCGTCATGCCCTCGTTGAAGCGGCCGGCCGCCCCGACGCTCAGGTAAGCCCCAGCCAACCCTGAGATGGCGCCACTGATCAGGACGGCGGCGTAGCGCATACGGAAGACGTTGACCCCCAGCGTGTCGGCCGCTCGCGGGTGTTCGCCCACCGACCTCAGGCGCAATCCCCACCGGGTCTTGTACAGCAACACCTGGGTAAGGATCACCAGAAGGAACAACAGGTAGATGAACGGGCTTTGGTTGAACAATATCGGTCCAATGACGGGAATCCGCCACAGGCCGGGAATGGCCAGCGCGGCGACAGCTGGCCCAGGGGAATTCAAATCCGGGTACTCATTCAGCAGCGCCCGCTGCAGATAGGACGTCAGTCCGACCGCCAGGATAATGATCAC
>Ga0105093_10000189_pt1 | contig 23473 bp, 13 predicted proteins | sample PPLLak3March2015_2_FD_79111 | JGI IMG/M metagenome (GOLD analysis project Ga0105093, IMG submission 79111) | Freshwater sediment microbial communities from Prairie Pothole Lake near Jamestown, North Dakota, USA - PPLs Lake P8 Core (3) Depth... | ecosystem: Environmental > Aquatic > Freshwater >... | reverse complement strand
CTGCTGGAAGAACCTGGGCGATGCCGGTTTCCCGGACCGGGTCCTCTGGCACAAAGCCGTGGCCGACAAGTACCCCCATTATGACATCAGCCGGGTCGGCATCTACGGCAACTCGGCCGGCGGGCAGAACGCCCTCGGGGCGCTCCTCTTCCAGCCCGACTTCTATAGAGCCGCCGTCTCCTCCTGCGGCTGCCACGACAACCGCATGGACAAGATCTGGTGGAACGAGCAGTGGATGGGCTGGCCTCTCGGGCCCGAGTACGCGGCGGCCTCGAACGTCGACAACGCCGGCCGCCTCCAGGGCCAGCTCCTGCTCATCGTCGGCGAGATGGACACGAACGTCGACCCGGCCTCGACCATGCAGGTCGTCAACGCCCTGATCAAGGCGGACAAGACCTTCGACCTGCTCGTGATCCCGGGCGGCGGCCACGGCATGGGCGGCGCCTACGGGGAGCGCAAGATGTACGATTTCTTCGTCCGTACGCTCCTCGGGTCGGTCCCGCCCGACTGGAACAGGGGGTCTTGACCGGTTCTTGGCGCTAGCTTCCCGCCGGAAAGCCCAGCCTTCGAAGGAACGTGCCGAACGGCCGAGGACGAGGGCCAGCTGGGCCCCGCCGAAATAGCCTTTGGCCGGATCGAGGCGGAGCGCTTTGGCGAAAGCCGCCTCGGCCGCCCTCCAATCCCAGTCGAAGGTCATGCGGATCCAGCCCAAGACCACGTGGCCGTAGGCCAACTTGTCATCGAGCTTGAGCGCCCGTTTGACCGCCCTGGTCGCTTCCGCATAACCCGTGTCCGTGGGCGCGAAACCGACGTTGGCCCGGAACGCCAGCGCCGCGCTCAACCCGGCCCAAGCGCGGGCATATCCGGGGTCCAGGTCGACGGCCTTCCGGTAGTGAGCGATGGCCTCCTCCAGGTTCTCCTTGTTCGGGGTGGCGTAGTAATGCTGGCCCAGGAGGAACTCGTTGTAGGCTTCGAGGCTGTCGGTCTGCGCCAGGGGGCTCGACGTCCCGAGGATGGTCATCTTCAGGGCCTTGGCAACGTCGCCGGCGATCTCGTCCTGGACGATCAGGACCTCGCCGAGCTCGCGGTCGAGATATCCGACCAGATATGAAAAAGGGCGAGCCGTGTCAAATCCGGGAGCTTGCGGGGTTATCGGCGGGCCTTGATCGCGAACGAATCGACGACCGAACCGTCCTTTCCCGTGACCGTGAGGCGGAGCTCCGTCCGGGTCGCCTCGACCTTGGCGATCTGGTCCTGTCCCAGGGCGAGGGCGAGAAAATCGTTCCCCTGCGTCCCGGGCAGGACCTTGGTCAGCCGGTGAAAGTGCCCGCCGAGGACGAGGTCGACCTTGCCCTTGTTTGCCAGAGCCGTCCACTCCCCGCCGCGGTCTCGGGTCCAGCCCCAGTCGGACTGGTGGAGGAGGATGACCCGGAAGGGGGCTTCGGCGGCCCGTTTGTCGGTCGCGAAGTGCCGCTCGAGCCAGGCGAATTCCTCCTCCCGGTAGGCCTCGAATTTGTTCAGCTCGGCATAGACGGGGGTCTCGTCGGGCTTGTCCTCGCCGGTGTCCAGGACGATCAGCTGGAGCGGGCCGTGGTCGCGGACGTAGTAGAAACGACCCTCGGGGACCGGGAAGTAATCGAAGAGCCGGCGGGCGAAGGGTCCGCGCATCTCGTGGTTGCCCCGGACGAACAGGAGCGGTTTCGAGCCGGCTAGAGCCCGGTCGGCGGGGCCGAGCCAACGGGTCATGAGCTGGTCTTCGCTCTCGAGGCCGTGATAGGCGTCGCCGAGGTGGACGAGGAATTCCGTCGCCGGCCAGTCGAGAGCCTTGAGCAGGTCGCCGACGCGGGCGGTGTCTTCGTGCGTATCCGCGATCGCACTGAAGGAGACGGAGGGCTTGGACCGGTCGAAGGTGGTGAACGACCTTTCGGGGCTCTCGGCCGCGAGCCCCTTCTCGGGCCAGTAGGCCTTCATCTTGACGACGCGCGTGGCCACGGCCCTGTAGACATATGTGCGGCCGGGCTCGAGCTCGGTCAGATGGACCACATGGAGCGTGCCGATGGGGAGGAGGCCGTGCTCGGCGTTGTCGGCTTCATGGATGAGGGCGTCACCCTTCGGCCCGTAGACGACCTTGGCGTGGCACGGCGTGTCGGTCATCCAGACGATCGTCGCCCCCGTCTCGGAGATGGAGGAGATGTACGGCCCCTGCATGATGACCGGCTTCGTGTCGTGGACGACGAACGGCTCGTCCTGGGCGGGGGAGGGGAGCGCGAGGACGGAGAGGAGGAGAAGGGAGAAGAAGAGAAAGGAGACCGATAGATCAGCCCATGTTTTCCGGTTGATGAGTTTCATGCTTACTCCTTTCCTCCAACATCAGGCCCCGGGTCTGCCCGGTTCGAGGCCTCATTCTAACAGATTCCCTGGCGACGGTGACGTCTTCGCGTTATCCGGGGGGCCGACCATCGTGGGAATGGACCAGGGCTTGCCGATCGGCTGGGGGAGGAGCCCCGCAACCCGGCCTGGGCTCGAAGTGTGTTAGAATATTCGCGACGCGCCTGTAGCTCAGCTGGATAGAGCGTCGGACTTCGAATCCGCAGGTCGCCCGTTCGAATCGGGCCAGGCGCGCTCACTTATATCTAATTTAATATCAGTCGGTTGAGCTCATTCAGGCGTCCTTTGCCCGGGCTTAATCGTGCCTTTTCCACAATGCTCTATTATGTTTTTTTAAGCAGGATTAGCCCATATTGTGGAAAGCCAATTGGAAAGCCAGTTTGAGTTAGTATTAGCACCCCCGCCGAAGACCTATCTCTGCGAGGCCCGGTCTAGTGCCTAACCATAGCGTCTATCGTGATCCGGTGAGCGACCGGGCAACTGGCCTCCCAGAGGGCCTCTTAGCTCCTCTGGCCTGAATTTCAACTCCATTGTGTCGGCCACCGGAGGGTGATAAAATCAGTCCGCTTTGAAGAATAGCCAAAATAGAGTTAGATGTAAAAGACTGAATCGTAATTAATAAGGGTGCGGCTTTGATCCTCCGGATGGAAAGGAAAATAGGCATGCCCCCCCCGAACAAAAGGTTACTCGCGATATTGGTCTTGTCCGTCTCCTGTTTCTTCGTCGATCAGCCAACTCTCGCCCAGGAGAAGGGGAGTTACAGGCCGAAGCTGAGCCTCAAGCTCAGCGCCGGACCAGGATATATGGCGGTCGGGGATCTCAACCGCCATATCACAGCGTTTGACGATTACATGGCGGGTTCGATCGGCTTTTACCGTGGCGGAAAGATGAAGAGGATCGGACACCTGACGCCTGATCTCGAGGGTGAATTCAGGGTCCAGTTCCGTTCCCGATTCGCCCTGGCCCTCGGATCCGGATATCTATCCGGGTCAAATAGAAGCGATTTTCAGACGGTAGGCAATTTTCCCTTCTCTGGCGACTGGTCCCCGAGTCTTTTCGAGTTCGTCATCGAACCCAAGATCAGGGCCATTCCGCTCAAACTGGGGATCTGCTATTCGTTGCCGTTTTCTTCAAGGATCGAGTTCCTTCTGAATGGCGGGATAGGGCTCTATTTTTCGAAAGCGTCTCTGCTCAAGAACAACGATATCGAATATCTGGCCGCGAACACGATCCCCGAGATGCCCGTGGTCTACAGCCAATATGAGGTGCGGGGGAACGGCTTTGGTTTGCACGGCGGGGTCGGGCTCGAATACCGACTGGCCCGCGGGGTCTTCCTGGCCCTCGATGCCCAGGGGCGATACGCCAAGGTCCGGAAGCTCACCGGCAGCCGGGTCTTTTGGTACTTTAATTATTTGAGCACGTCCCAAGGGACCGATGAGGGGACCCTCTACATTGGGACACGGGACATGACCGCGGAGGGTTATGGCGACAGTTGCCCCGACCTCGTGGTCTCTCTATCCCAGAATATGAAGAGGGCGGCCCTGGACTTCAGCGGCTTTGCCGTGACGGCCGGTCTGAGGATCAAGCTGTTTTAGCCCAAGTTCGTCAGTTTTTTTGAAGCGTTTCTTTCTTTTCAATAAGTTATGACACTAAGCGGGTGCTTTTCTGGACTTCATTTTCGATTGTTTTCGGGAAATTGGGAAGGTCGAGCCCAAGACGGGCCACCACCATCACACTTTTGCGCGGCAGAATCGCCCTTAATATCAACAATATAATTCGGGGCTCGCTCGTTCTCTGGATACAATGGTCGGAGGTTCGAATCCTCTCAGGCACGCCATTCCGATTTTCTTGGAATCGCTGACCCCTTCCCCGATAAATTGGAAAGAAAATTGGAAGGCGGGGACCACCCGGCCTCCGCATCTTCTCGTAGTCACGCGCCTTACGCTTAACAGTCCTATCCCTTCGAATCCGCAGGTCGCCCGTTCGAATCGGGCCAGGCGCGCTCTCTCATCCGATCGGCAATACTCAGGCTTCCTTATTGGACGATACGTTATTGAAAAGGGACGATGTCAAGGCCGCGGGTACTGATTTGGCACGATCGGCGGGCCGGAGTTGACATTTCCTTTCCCCTATTGCTAGACTTGGGCCCATAACGGGGTGGTTGGGCATGAAATGTCCGCAGTGCGGGGTCGTCAATCCTTCTGGGTCCCTCTATTGTTCCAAGTGCGCGTCGGCCCTCGGCGCCCTTGAGGAAACCCTTCCTCTCGAAGGCGAACCCCCGGGATTCAACGAGGACGGCGGCGCCGCACCGATATTCGTCGGCAAGTATGAGATCCTCGAGAAGCTCGGCCAGGGGGGGATGGGGGTCGTCTTTAAAGCCAAAGACACAAAGCTCAACCGCTTCGTCGCCCTGAAGTTCCTGTCGCGGGAGCTGACCGCCCACCCGGAATTCAAGCAAAGGTTCATGCAGGAAGCGCAGGCGGCTTCGGCGACGGAGCATCAAAATATCTGCGCGATCTATGAGATCGATGAGACGGCCGCCGGGCAGATCTTTATCGGCATGGCTCTCTATGAGGGGGAGACGGTCAAGGACAGGATCCAGAGGGGGCCGTTGCCCCTGAAGGAGGCCCTCGACATCCTCAAGCAGCTGACCCGGGGGCTCTCTCAAGCCCATCGCCGGGCTATCATCCATCGGGATATCAAGCCGGCGAACATCATGGTCACGACCGAAGGAGTGATCAAGATCCTCGATTTCGGTCTGGCCAAGCTCAGCGGCATTTCGGACCTCACGAAGGGCTGGCAGATCATGGGCACCGCGTCTTATATGTCTCCCGAGCAGGCCCAGGGCGAGGATGTCGACCAGCGGAGCGACCTGTGGTCCGTCGGGATGGTTTTTTACCAAATGCTGACGGGACGTCTCCCCTTCAAGGGAGACCACGCGGATGTCTATATCCATTCCCTGCTTCATGAGCAGCCGATCCCGCCCTCCGTGTTCCGGGACGATATTCCCGAGGAGGCGGAGGACATCATCCTCAAGTGCCTTCAAAAATCTCCCCAGGACCGATATGATTCGGCGGAGGAGCTCCTGAGGGATCTGGCCAAGCTCGAGTCGGCCTTGGCCCGACGGGCGGCCCAGCCGGCGATCGGCCGGGAGCCCGGGCCGGAGCGCACCAGGGAGACGGAAAGACGCCTGGCGACCGTCATGTTCGCCGAGATCTTGGGATACGCCGAGATGCTGAAGTCCCTGGACGTCGAAGAGGCCCCGCGGGTCATCAGCCGCTGTCTGATGGTCCTGAACTCCAGTTGCACTCAATACGGCGGCAAGGTGGACAAGCTTGCCGAGAACCTCATGATGGTGGTCTTCGGGGTTCCCCGGTCGGTCGAGGATGCCCCCAAGAAGGCCATCAACGCGGCGATCGAGATGCGGGAGAGCCTGGGCCGTTTTAACGACACCGAGGGTTTGAAGCGGCCCCTGGGCATCCGGATCGGCGTTTATACGGGGATGGTGATCGCCGGCCCCCTCGGCCCCGGCGATAACCACCAGTATTCCATCATGGGCGAACCGGTGGAGCTGGCCCTCCGGCTGAAAGAGGCGTCAGCCCCGGGCGAGATCGCCGTCGGCGCCCTGACCTACCGATATACAAAGAACGAGTTCGATTATCAGAAGCTCAAGCCCCTGGCCCAGCAAGAGAGAAAGGATCTCATCTCCGTCTACCGGCTCCTCTCGGCCAAGGCGAAAGTTTACCGGGCCGCCCCCCTGGGCTCGGAACGGATGATCTTCTCCGAAATGGTCGGCCGGCGCGGCGAGCTCGACAAGCTCAAGCTCCTCGTCCTTAAGGCCATCAGCGGCGAAGGCGCGATCGTGAGCATCGTCGGGGAAGCCGGGATCGGAAAATCCCGGCTGATCGCGGAACTGACTCAGCAGGACGATATGAAGCGGGTCAATTTCCTTCTCGGCCGGGCCCTGTCCTTCGGCCAGAACCTGAGTTTCCATCCCCTCATCGATATCCTCAAGAGTTGGGCGGGCATCACGGACGAAGATACGGCCCTGAGCTCTTCCCAGAAGCTGGAGCGCGCCATCCGGAATGTCTTTCCGGAGGGCGTCGCCGAGATCTACCCGTTCATCGCCACTCTCATGGGCATCAAGCTATCCGGGGCCCATGCCGAACGGATCGAGGCCGTCGTGGGGGAGTCGCTGGAAAAGCTGATCATGAAGAGCTTCCGCGAGCTCCTCGTCCACGCGGCCGCCGTCCAGCCGATCGTCTTTGTCATCGAGGACCTCCACTGGGCCGACCTGAGCTCGATCGAGCTGCTCGGCTCGCTGTACCGCCTGGCCGAAAACAACCGGATCCTTTTCATCAACGTCTTCCGCCCCGACTATGAGGAGACGAGCGAGCGCCTCCTGAAGACCATCCGGACGCGGTACGGCCCGCGGGCCTCCGAGATCTACCTCGAGCCTTTGGACGGGGGGGAATGCGAGACCCTCGTGGCCAACCTCCTGCACACGACGGATCTGCCCGACCACATCATGGGACTCATCGCCAAGCAGGCCGAGGGCAATCCCTTCTTTATCGAAGAGGTCGCCCGGTCCTTCATCGACGACGGCGTCGTCGAGAGGAAGAACGGCCGTTTTTACATCACGGACAAGGTCGACTCGGTCGTCATTCCCGAGACGATCCATGACGTCATCATGGCCCGTGTCGACAAGCTCGACGAGCAGACCAAGAGCCTTCTCAAGGTCGCCTCGGTCATCGGCCGGTACTTTTTCTACAGCATCCTGACCGCGGTGGCCGAATCGGTCGGCGAGATCGATGACAAGCTCGAATACCTCAAGGAGATCCAGCTCATCCGGGAGCGGCGTTACCGGGCCGAGCTCGAATACCTCTTCAAGCATGCGCTGGCCCGGGAGTCCATCTATTCGTCCATTCTCCTGAAGACCCGGAAGTCGCTCCACCTGAGCATCGCCCGGGCGATCGAAGGGGTCTTCGGCGACCGGCTGAACGAGTTCTACGGCATGCTGGCCCTGCATTACAGCCTGGGAGAGGATCTGGTGAAGGCCGAGGAGTATCTGATCAAGGCCGGCGAGGAAGCCCTGAAAGCGGCCGCTTCGAGCGAGGCCATTCATTATTATCAGGAGGCCCTGAGGGTTTACCTGCACACCCACGGAGACCGCATCGACCCCGAACGGATCGCCGTCCTGGAGAAGAACATCGGCCTGGCGTTCCTGCACAAGGGGCGGCTCGTGGACGCCGTCGCGCACCTGGACAAGGCGCTTGACCTATGGGGCTGGAAGCGCCCCAAGTCCAAGCTCCGCGCTTTCCTCATCTTCCTCTACAACATCGGCTACATCCTCAAGGGCGTCTATATGCCCAAGCGCCGTTCCAAGAAGTCCCCCCCCGAGGGATACAGCGAAACGTTCGACCTCCTGATGAAGCGGGCGACGGCGCTGGTGACCTATGATCCTTTCCGCTTCCTCTTGGATTCTGTGGCGACGATCAAGGCGCTGATCGAGTACGACTACACGAAGATCAAGAACGGAGCCGTCACCGCCCATTCGAGCAGCGCCATCTTCGCCTTCACCGGGACGTCCGTCGCGCTCAGCCGCAAGATCAACGATTGCTTTGAGTACACGTCCGGGGACCAGGACGTCAAAACCGTCCTGACCTTCAATTTCTACCGTTTCCTCAACAACTTCCTGTCGGGGCAATGGGACTCCCTCCCCGCCTATGACGAGGACCTGATCGACAAGAGCCTGAAGATCGGAGAATTCTTTCTGGCCACGGCCTATCACATCTTTCTGGGGCTCCTGTCGGCCGAACTGGGGGATTTCGGGAGGGCGGCGTTCTGCGCGGACAAGCTGGGCCGGATCGGCGAGGACTACGAGAACGATTATTCCCGGTCGAGGAAAAGCATCATCAGGGGCCAGCTGCTGCTCAAGCAGAGGAGGCTTGACGAGGCCCTTCGAACGGTCGAAGAGGAGCAGGCCTTCCAGAAGTCGATCGGCCAGAATCCGTTGGTCATCCTGTACATGCTGGGCGTCAAGGCCCATGTGCAGCTTATCCGGGGGGACCGGGAGGGGGCCCTGGAGACGCTCGACAGCGCGCGAGCGATCACGCTCCAGAAGAAGCACATCTATCCCTACTTTATCAGCAACTACCAGATCGCTCAGCTCCTGTTCGACATCCGAGCCTTCGAAGACCCCGCCGGGGGGCCGCTGCGGACGCCGGCCGGCGCTCTCCGGAGGAAGGCCTTCCAGAGCGCTCGGAAGTGCCTCAAGACGTCGACAAAATATTCCGCCGACAAGACCGAGATCTACCGCCTCATGGGCACCCTCTGCTGGGTCTCCGGCAAGCCCAGGAAAGCCCTGGAATGGTGGGGCCGGAGCGTCAGGACGGGCGAAACGCTGGGGGCGCGCCCCGAATTGGGCCGGACCTATCTCGAGGTCGGCAAACGTCTGTCCGAGGATTCGGGCCGTTTTAAGGAATTCGCGGGCCAGAACGCCGAGGCTTGCTTTTCGAAGGCCGAGGTCCTGTTCAAAAGCCTGGACCTCCCGTACGACCTGGAAGAACTGGGCGGCACTGAGGCGTGTCAACGGGCGTGCAATAATGGACCTCTGCGGGCGTCGAAAATTCCCCCCCTCTCTCATGGATTATCCTCAACCTCGGGCTCATCCGGGAGCCCGAGGTCGAAGAGACCTAGACACGCGTCAGGGGGTAAATTTTCGATGACCCGAAAGGGTAAATATTAGATGACCCTTGACATCTATTGGACTCTCAGCGGTTTTCGCGGCTATTGACAGCGCCGCCCGCCCGACAATATAATTCCACCACAGTTAGGAGGGTAGATTCTTTGTCCGGCGCAGGAATTCACCACACCGTGGACATAGAAAAAGAAAATTCTTATCCTTTAAGGCGGGAAGATGGAACTCACTTTACAAAAAAAATGGATTAAATCGGGGGTGATATCCGGCTTCCTGACTATGTCCATATATCCTGCAATGCTGCTTATTTCACTTCCCGTAAGGTTAACCCTGGTGCTTGCCTGTTCGTTCGGCTTTTTTTTCATGATTGCTTCCGTTGGGCTGTATAACTTTATCTCACTGAATAAAAAAACCGTAAGCCTTCAGCTCGGAGTGCTTTTCAATATTATAGCGTGCTCTGTCGTTACCATGATGTTTACCATTCAGCTTGCACTTTTTCATCTTAAACAAAGCTCCGGAATCGAAATTACCAAAGAGATGAAGAACTACATATTTCAATTCCCAAATACAATTCAATTGGGACTTGATGTAGTCTGGGATATTTTCCTTGGAGTCGGAACAATCCTGCTAGCCGCAAATATGTTCAAACATCAGCGGTTAGGGAAAATTTTCAGTATAACGGGTGTTTTAATTGCATCAGCATTGCTGTTTCTCAACATCTATTCTTTCCCGATTCCTCCAGCGGAATCCGGCTTAATTGATTTAGGTCCGCTGGCTGCTCTATGGTATCTTGCAGTGACAGTCAAAATCGTTATGTCAATGAAATGGGTTAAAGAATTAACGGCTTCATGAGTTGGCTCAATATTGCAGCTTAAAACATCATTCTAAATCCAGGCTCGTCGAAAGCTTCCAGAAAACGACATAGCGGCTGTACCAGTCCAGGATGGCCGTGAGACGTAGCATATTCGGTCGAGCTAAGATAGCCAGTGATCCCGCCGGAGCTGGCCCGGAACCGGCGGAGGGAAGGGGCGCGATATCACCCGCCAGATGACCCCTGGGGGTGATTGACGCCAAACTTACAGAAGCCGAAAATTCGGCTTTACAAATACAACCTGGGAACTCCGGAGGAACGGATAGTGGAGAACCGAAAAGACAAGCGGTTCGAGGAGCAGAATAACGTCCTCATTCAGGATAAGTCCATGCCCGCCAAGTCCGCGGCCGGCCGCGGCGTCAACGCCTTGACGCACGACATCTCTCTGTCCGGAGCCTGGATCCATTGCCAGCGCGATTTCCCCGTCGGCTATGTCGTCAGGATCATCATCGACCTCGACGGAAAGGAACCGCCCCTCGACGTGGACGGCGAGGTCATTTGGACCCGGAAGAGCGAGCACGACGAACAATACGATTTCGGGGTGGAGTTCCTGCACCGCATTCCCGATACGATCGTCACGCTCATCAGGCATTTCTACGGCAAAGACGCGGAGATCCCCTCAACGGTCTCCTGAGGCTCTTTCCGCCCAGCGCTCGGCGGATCCCTCCGGATCGCCCTATTCCCAGAGCTATGACGGTCCGCCTACAATTCGATCCCGGTTTGATATAGAATCCGCGGTGAGAAGAGGAGGGACCGCCATGAAAAGGTTCGGCCAGCTCATCCGCGTGAGACCGGAGAGGTTCGAGGAGTACAAGGCCTATCACGCCAAGGTCTGGCCGGAGGTCCTCGAGACCATCCGGCTCTGCAACATCCGCAACTATTCGATCTTCCACTGGCAGGGCCAGCTCTTCGCCTACTTCGAGTACCACGGCTCCGATTTCGCCGCCGACATGGCCAAGATGGCCGCCGACCCCAAGACCCAGGAGTGGTGGAGGATCATGAACCCCATGCAGGAGCCCGTCCCGGGCCGGCCGGAAGGGGACTGGTGGGCGACCATGGAAGAGGTCTTCCACACGGATTGAGGGGGAAGATCGTGGAGCGCACGGCCGCCGGCTTGGCCAAGCTGGCCCGGATGAGGAAGACCCTGCGTCACGAGGAAGCGGACCGCGTCCCCGTCAGCGATTTCTTCTGGGGCTCGTTCCTCGAGCGATGGCGCCGCGAGATGGGCCTCGCCCCGGACACGGACATCTACCGCTATTACGATCTCGACTGGATCGTCACGGTCCCCAACATGGACCCGCAGATCGGGCCTTTCGACATCCTCGAGGAGAGCGACGATCATGTCGTCGTCCGGACCGGCTTCGGGGCCGCGATCCGGAAACAGTTCGCCGACCCCATGCCCGCCTTCCTCGCCTTCGATACGGATTCGCTCGACAAGATGGCCGCCTTCCGCTTCGATGATCCGGCCGACGACCGCCGCTACCTCAGCCCGGGGGACAACCAGATCGCCGGCGTCGGCGACGGCTTCGCCCGGAACTCGCCCGCCTGGATCGTGACGGTCAAGTCGCTCTGGCCCGATTTTCCCGTCTATGGCAGCGTCTGCGAGGGCCACGAGATGCTGTGGCGGATCGTCGGCCCGGAGAACGCGCTGCTCTGGATGGGCCTCTATCCGGATGAGCTCGGCCGTTTTATCGAACGGATCGGAGAGTTCGCCCTCGGCCTCGCCCGGGCCCAGATCCGGGCCGCCGCGGGCCTTCTCGACGGCCTGGTCATCTGGGGCGACGTCGCCTACCGGAGAGACCTGATGTTCTCGCCGGCCTTCTGGCGGCGGCACTTCAAGCCCATCGTCAAGGCCATCGTCGACGAGTGCCACGGCCACGGCCTGCCCGTGATCTATCACGGCTGCGGCAACGTCAGGCGGATCTTCGACGACTTCGTCGAGATCGGGGTGGACGCGTATAACCCGCTCGAGGCCAAGGCCGGTCTCGACGTCGTCGAGCTGCGGCGGCTCTACGGGCACAAGATCGCCTTCTGCGGCAACATGGACGTCCTGACGTGGGCGCATGGCTCAGAGGGTGAGCTCAGGCGTGCCGTCCTGACCAAGCTCAACGCGGCCAAGGGCGGGGGATTTATTTTCCAGTCCGACCACTCCGTGCCGGCGAACGTCCCGGCCCGGAGCTACGATTATGTCGTCAGGCTCGTCCGGGAAGCGGGGCGATATCCGCTCCGGCTCGACGAATTCGACCTACCCGACATCCGCTGATCCGGCACGATTTGCCTGGATTATGCACGAGCCAAGGCGGCTGCAGATGCGAGGCGTCAAAGGGTGAAGCTGTACTCCGAGTACTGCGAACCCTTTGCAACGAAGCAGATGCGGCCGGATCGGCTTGCCCGAAGGGCAAAAACGCCGGTCTTGGGTCTTGATGTCTTACAGAGAAGAACGGCGTTTTTGTGAATAGTCCAGGTTTGCCGTCCCGCCGTGTTATAATCTTAGCTTGATGTTCCGGGCCCCGCCCGCCCCGGAGGAGGACAGATGCGCATGCGAAACCGAGTCCTTGTTCTGGCGGCCTTCGCCGGCCTCCTGGCCGGGTCCTTTGCCCCGCCCGGGCAGGCCCAGGACGCGGCCGCCCCACCGGTCCAGCCGCCTTTGGCGCATCTCAAGGCCTACGTCGAGGCTTTCAATGCCGGCGTCCCGGGAGTGATGAAGACGTTCTTCGAGACCCGCCTCGCCGGATCAGCGCTCAAGGATCTCCCCCTCGAGAAGCGCCTGGCCCGCTTCCGCGCTACCAAAGGCCAGCTCAAGTCCATCGCCATCGAGAGGGTCGTTTCGGACGGGCCCGCCCAGGCGTCCATCCTGATCAAGGCCGGCAACGGCTCGCTCCTCCTCGTCACGGCCGCGGTCGAGAAAGCGCCGCCCCACAACATCACGTCCCTCGTCATCGACATGGTCGAGGACCCTGAGGCCATCATCCCCCCTGAGCCCATGGCCGGCGAGAAGGAGCTCGTCGCGGCGGTCAGGAACTTCCTCGAGGACAAGGCCCGGGCCGACGAGTTCTCCGGGGTCGTTCTCATCGCCAGGGATTCCCGGGTCGTCTTCCACGAGGCCTACGGTTTTGCGGACCGGGAGGCGAAGATACCCAACCGGAAGGACACCAAGTTCAACCTGGGCTCGATCAACAAGAACTTCACCCGGGCCGCGGTGCTCCAGCTCGTGCGCCAGGGCAAGCTCACGCTCGAAGATCCCATCAAGACGTTCCTGCCCGATTACCCCAACGCCGAGGCCGCGGAGAAGGTCAAGGTCCGCCACCTGCTGTCCATGACCTCGGGCATCGGGGATTTCTTCGGGGACCGCTACGAGGCGACGCCCAAGGAGAAGATCCGGACCCTGCAGGACTACCTGCCGCTCTTCGCCGACAAGCCGCTCGAGTTCGAGCCGGGGACGGCGAACAAGTATTCGAACGGCGGGTACCTCGTCCTGGGTCTCATCATCGAGAAGGTCGCCGGCGTCGACTATTACGCCTACGTCCGGGAGAACATCTTCAAGCCCTGCGGCATGACCGACACGGATTCCTATCCGCGCGACGCCCAGGTCGCCAATCTGGCCAGAGGCTACGCCCGGGAGACGGAGACGGCGGGGAGCCCGCGTGTCCTCAATCTCGGGACGCTCCCGGGCCGCGGCAGCTCGGCCGGCGGGGGCTACTCCACGGCGGCGGACATGCTGAAGTACGTCCTGGCCCTGAAGGACGGGACGATCAGCCTGCCCGATGTCGCCAACGGACTGGGCATCGCCGGCGGGGCGCCCGGGATCAACTCCGTCGTCGAATGGGACCCGCGCATCGGTTACATCGTCATCGTGCTGACAAACTTCGATCCGCCGACGGCCGGCCAGGCCGCGCGGCGCGTCCTCAGCTGGCTGCCCCGGTGACCCGGCGGGGCGGGAAGAACCGGGCCTCGAGAGCGTCTAAAAAGGCGGTGTCGCTTTGTGCCCGGATGAGAGCGGCCGGACCGCCGAGAAACGAAAGGACCGAGACCGAACGATCATGAAGATGACGATACGCCGCTCCCGTCGATATCTCGCTCTCCTCGCGGGCCTGATCGCCCTGACCAGCGCCCCCTTCACGCTCCGCGCCCAGCAGGTCCAATGCGTCCGCTGCGGGGACAGCCCGGCCATCGACGGCCGGCTCGACGATCCCGCCTGGCAGGCCGCCCCGCCGATCGAGGGCTTCCGCATGGTCGAGCCGCGGCCGGGCGAGGATCCCAGCGAGCGGACGGTCGCCCGCGTCCTCTACGACGACCATTCCCTCTATATCGGCATTTACTGTTATGACAGCGAGCCGGGCCGCATCGCAGCCAACACCATGGCCCACGACAGCGCGGGCGGAGGGGGCGGCGGCTACATGGGCTACGGCTTCGGCCATCACGGCTCGTCGACCTCGAGCGACGACCTCGTCCGCGTCCTCCTCGATCCCTTTCAGGACAAGCGCACGGCTTATGTCTTCTTCGTCAACCCCCGGGGCGCGCGGGGCGAGGGTCTCGTCTATGCCGGCGATGCGAGCCTCAACTGGGACGGCATCTGGGAGGCCGCGAGCGCGCGCCTCGAAGACGGCTGGTCGGCCGAGATCCGCATCCCCTTCAAGACGATCTCCTTCCGGCCCGGGCTCAGCGTCTGGGGCCTCAACATCGAGCGGACGATCGCCCGCAAGATGGAGATCATCCGCCTCTCCGGCACCACCCTCGACGCCAACTTCAACAACCCCAACGAGGCGGCCACGATGCACGGCATCGAGGGCGTCAAGCAGGGGATGGGCATCACCTTCCGTCCCTACGGCTTGGCCAGCGCGGCCAAGGTCAACGCCGTGTCGACGAGATACGACGGCTCGTTCGACGGCGGCTTCGACCTCTACAAGAGCTTCACGCCTAACCTGGTCGGCGTGGTCAGCTACAACATGGACTTCGCCGAGACCGAGGTCGACGAGCGGCGCATCAACCTGACCCGCTTCCCGCTGTTCTTCCCGGAAAAGCGGATGTTCTTCCTGGAGGGCTCGGAGAACTTCAGCTTCAGCTCGAGCATCAGCTTCACGCCGTTCTTCAGCCGCACGGTCGGCCTCTATCAAGGGAACCAGATCCCGGTCCTGTTCGGGACCAAGCTCTACGGCAAGATCGGCAGCACCAACCTGACCCTGCTCGACGTCCAGACCCGCGCCGCGACGGTCCCGGATCCGTCGTCCGGCGGGACGATCGGCCTGCCCGGCCGCAACCTGCTGGCGGCCCGGGTGACGCAGAACATCTTCGACCAGAGCAAGGTCGGCTTCATCTTCACCAACGGCAGCCAGACCGGGGAGAGGAACTCGCTCCTGGGGATGGACTTCAACTATTCGTCTTCGAAGTTCCTGGGCGACAAGAACATCATGCTGGCCGCCTGGGGCGTTTACAACTGGAACGAGGAGGAGGAAGGCCGCCACCACGGCTTCGGCTTCCGGGCCAACTACCCGAACGACCTCTGGAACGTCCAGACGACCTATGCCTACTATGGCGAAGCGCTCAATCCGGGCCTGGGCTACATGATGAGGCGGGGCATCCAGACGGGCTTCGCCCGGGTCGGTTTCCAGCCCCGGCCGGCCGGGGGCTTCCTCGGCAGGCACTTCAGGCAGTTCTTCTTCGACGTGAGCGCGGACTACTACTGGGACCTGGCCGGCCGTCTCGAGACGAGCACGCTCAGCGCCTCGCCGCTCAGCTTCAGGACCCAGAGCGGGGAATCGTTGGGCTTCAGCGTCGTCGACAATCACGACCTCCTGCCCTTTGACTGGACGGTGTCGGAGGGGGTCGTCCTGCCCGCGGGCCCCTATGATTTTACGAGCTTCCGCCTCAACGCGAGCACCGCCGGCCACCGGCCGGTCGTCGTCGAGGCGGGCTGGAACTTCGGCGGCTATTATTCCGGCCATATCGACGATATCAACCTCGGCCTGACGCTGAAGCTCAAGGGCTATGCCACCCTGGGCATCGACGCGAACCTCGTCCGGGGCCGCATGCCGCAGGGGAACTTCACCGACAAGGTCTACCAGGTCAAGGCCGACATCTTCCTGTCGCCGAAGCTGGGTCTGATGAACTACGTCCAGTTCGACGACATCTCCAACACCTTGGGCTGGAACGCCCGCCTGCGCTGGGAGATCACTCCGGGCAACGAGGTCTATCTCGTCTACAACAGGAACTGGGAAAGGGTCTGGGACCCCCGGAGCCGGTTCGCCCCGCTCGGGGACCGCGGCGTCATCAAGATCTCCCTGTCGATCCGCCCCTAGCCAGATGGGGTCAAACCTACACGTTTCAAGTCTTCCGGGAACTTGAAACGTGTAGGTTTGACCCCATCCTGTTCTTAATTGCTGTAAAAAGGCGTGTAAAAGGATTTGCCGCGCCGGCCGGCCCGGAGAGGTTTACAGGGGAGAAACCTTCCAATTCGGTTGGCATATTCTTTGCAGCGCAACTTTATAACCGTCTCAAACGTATTAGCTGATGAGGGCGGGGCTTAAGCTCGGAGGACGCGAGGAGGACGGTCTCGAAGGTCGAGATCGGAAGAGAGAAACAAGATGGCCACCCTCTGCCCGACCTGCAAAACCGAGAACACCGATACGGCGAACTTCTGCAGCAATTGCGCCGAGGACCTTCGCCGCACCGGCGGAGGCACCCCCGGCTCCCGGCCTCACTCCGATCCGGCCACCCGCACCTACGAGACCCGCGCTTGGGACCTCCCGACCGGGTCGCTCTTCGGCGGCCGCTACCAGATCATCGAGCAGCTCGGCCGCGGCGGCATGGGGCGCGTCTATCGGGCCGTCGACACCAAGACCCGCGAAGAAGTGGCCATCAAGCTCATCCGGCCCGACATCGCCGAGGACAAAAAGACCCTCGAGCGCTTCGTCAACGAGATCAAGCTGGCCCATAGGATCTCCCATCGCAACATCGGCAAGATGTACCACCTCGGCGAGGACCAGGGTCTCCACTACATCACCATGGAGTATGTCCCGGGCGAGGACCTGAAGAGCTTCATCCGCCGCTCCCGGCGCCTCGACATCTCCACGACCGTGGCCATCGCCAAGCAGGTCTGCAGCGGTCTCACCGAGGCCCATGACTCGGGCATCGTCCACCGCGACCTCAAGCCCAGCAATATCATGATCGACAAGGAAGGCAACGCCAAGATCCTCGACTTCGGCATCGCCAGGGCCGTCGGCGCCCTGGGGGTCACGGCCGAAGGGAGCGTCATCGGCACGCCCGAATACATGTCGCCCGAACAGGTCGACGGCCAGGAGGCCGACCGGCGCTCGGACATCTATTCCTTTGGTGTCATCCTGTTCGAGATGGTGACCGGGCGCCTGCCGTTCGCGGCCGACACCCCCTTCGTCGTCGCCTTCAAGCAGCGGTCCGAGGCGCCCCCGCCGCCCGAAGGGCTGAATCCCCAGACGCCGCCCCAGCTGAGCTCCGTCATCCTCCGCTGTCTCGAAAAGGACCGCGACAAGAGGTACCAGACGTCCGAAGACGTCTGCCGGGACCTCAGCCAGGTCGAGGAGACGCTGCATACGACGCCCCTGCCCACGCCCTGGATCAGGCCGGCGACCCGGAAGACGACGCGGCTGACCGCCCTCCGGGCGGCCGCGCAGCGCTTCCCCTGGCGGAAGGCCCTCGTCCCCGTCCTGGCTTTCCTCGGCATCATGGCCGCGGGCGTCTTCATCAGTCAGCTGCTGCCCAAGGCCAAGGGCTCCGTCCGCACGGTCGCCATCGTCGGCTTCGAGAACCTGACCGGCGAGGGCGCTTACGAGTACCTGAAGAAGGCCATCCCCAACCTCCTCATCACCAGCCTCGAGCAGTCGAAATACCTGGACATCGTTTCCTGGGAAAAGCTGAACGATCTGGCCGGCCCGAAGGACCGGGACATCGCCACCGCGGCAGACCGCGACCACTGGTTCAACGCCTGCCGCAGCGCGGGCGTCGACGCGATCGTCATGGGGAGCTTCACCAAGGCCGATAACCTGTTCGCCACGGACGCCAAGATCTACGACGTCCAGACGAAGAACCTCCTCAAGAGCGCCGGCTCGCGCGGCGAGGGGGTCGGAAGCATCCTCCGGACGCAGATCGACGAGCTCAGCCGCGAGATCGCCCGCGGGGTCGGCCTGTCCGAGAGTGCGTCCAAGGACACGAAACCCATCACCGAGGTGGCGACGGCCTCGATGGACGCCTACCAGTACTTCGTCAGGGGGCAGGAGGACTTCGAACGCTATTATTTCGACGATGCTCGCGTGTCCTTCGAGAAGGCCGTCGAGAAAGATCCCTCGTTCGCCCTGCCGCACTTTTACCTGGCCCGGGTCTACAACAACCTGGCCGACGCTCCCCGGGCCGGCCAGGCCATGGACCAGTTCAAGAAGCTGAGCAAAGTGAGTCCGGGCAAGGGCAAGGAAGCCCTCTACGTCACCGCCCTTTCGGCGTGGGTCAACAAGGACGCCGAGGGCTATGTCCGGGGCTTGAATGAGATCATCAAGGCCGATCCCAAGGACAAGCGCGCCCACGCAGACCTGGGTTGGTTCCTTCGGATGGAGAATAAGCGCCCCGAGGCGATGGTCGAGTTCGAGAAGGCCCTGGCCATCGACCCGAATTTCGGCTACGCCCTGAACCTCCTGGCCTACACCTACGCCGAGATGGGGGAGAAGGTCAAGGCCATCGCGATGTTCGACCGCTATGCCGCGGCTTATCCGGGGGAAGCCAACCCCATCGACTCCTTGGGCGACCTCTATTTCCTGACCGGAGAGTTCGACAAGGCCAGGGCCAAGTATCAGCAAGCGCTGGCGATCCGGCCCGATTTCCCGTCGACCTGGAAGCTGGCCTATCTCTACGCCATGGACGGCGACTACGACGCCTCCCTGCGCTGGATCGACGACATGACTACCCGGGCCAAGACCGACGGCATGCGGGCCGATGGACACCAGTGGAAAGGGCTCTATTATTCCCTGCTCGGCCGGTTCGATGAAGCGCTCGCCGAGCTGGCCGTGGCGGAAACCCTGGCCAAGGGCTCGGGCAACGAAGCCTTGGCCGACATCATCCTTCGGGATCGGCTCTGGATCTGCTACAACTGGGGCCGTCTGGATCTCTTCAAGTCCAATCTCGAAAGGCGCATGGCCTATCGGGCCGAAACGAAGCAGGGGACGGACACACTGAACCGGATCTACGAGCTCCTCTACACGGGCCTCTATGATGTCCGGGCGCGGGATCTCGCGTCCGCCAGGAAGAACCTCCAGGAGATGACGGCCCTCGCCGCGTCGATCGACGAGAAGGAGAAAAAGTTCAACCTGCTCGCCTCGAACCACCTGGAGCGCGAGATCCGCTTTGCCGAGGGCGATTTCGACGGGGCGATCAAGGTCTTTCAGGCGGCGCCGCCGATCATGATCGACCTCAGCGCTGCGGTTACCGTACAGGGCAAGAACCTGCCGTACGTCGCCGATTTCGTCGCCAGGGCCTACATCGGGAAGGGCCAGACGAGCCAGGCCGTCAAGGAATACGAGCGGCTGGTGTCCGCCGATCCCGCGGCCCGCGAGAACGCCCTCATCCACCCCTTCAGCCGCCTCCGCTTGGCCGCCCTCTACGAAGACGCGGGGAAGATCGATCAGGCCGTCGAGCAATACAAGCTCCTGGCGAAGACCTGGAAAAACGCCGACCCGAGCCTGCCAGAGGTCATGACGCTCCAGAAGAAGCTGGCCAAGCTCAAGAGCCGGGTGACCAGCCCCAAGGGCGAGACCGTCGAGGCATTCTTCACTGTGCCCTTCATCGGCTCTCTCTGATCGCCTTGCGGGGGACATGTACCTGGTACGTGTCCCCACGTGAGAGGAACGGTCCCCCTCAGGCCCCGGCGATCCCCGAGGTATGCTTGCGAAAACCTGGTCCCTTCTGATAAAAGAGGCGTGTGAGGAGGGACAGATGCCCCGGAAGAGCTTCGCAGAATTGAAATCGCCGGCGGCGGCGCCTTGCTTGGCCGCGGCCCTGGGCTTGGCGGCTCTCGCCCTGATGGCTTCCCGATCTCAGGCCTCCACGGAGGACCTGATCAGCGGCATCGGCCTGACCCAGCTCACCGTCTACGACCAGCGCCTCGCCCCCGACGGCCTGATGTCGGGTTCCCCCCACGTCCATGCCGTGACCGACGAAGGCTACTATATCGTCAGCGGAACGGGCCGGGTCGAGCTCCACGATCTCGAGAACGGCTTCCGGTCGGTCGACCTCCTCCCCGGGCGCTATGTCCAGTTCCCGCCCGGCACGCTTCATCGGTTGGTCAACACGGACCGCCTCGTCATCCTCGTCGTCATGGGCAATGCCGGGCTGGCCGAACGGGGAGACGCCCGGATCTACTTCGGGCAGAAGGTCGACGACGACCCCGACGAGTTCGCCCGGCTCACCGGTCTGGCCAAGACGAAGGGGCTCGAAGGCGCCCTCGACCGGAGGGATGCGGCCATCCGGGCCTATTCCGGCCTGCTCGAGCTTTGGGCCAAGGACCGGAAGGGCTATTTCCGGGAGCTCGGGCGTTTCATCGACGTCCACATGAAGGCCGCCTCCGGCCTGCGTCCGGCCTTCTCGGAGGCCGTCCAGGCCGGCCCGGTCGCGTGGGGCGATCGTTTCCGGAAGAGGGTCGAGAGCCTCCCCGGAGCGGCCGGCGAAGGGGCCCCCATCCTCCATGTGCCCCCCGAAAAGACGACCCTGGGCATGTGCGGCGTCCTGCGTCCCGTGACCGGATTCGAAGCGGTGGGACCGGCCAAGAGCGCCACCCCGGGACGATAGGGCGCCACCATGGCGGACGAGGCCAAGCCCGACAGTCTCCGCCGCGGCCTGCCCATGGTCGCGTCCCGGGACCCGGACGCCCTCGAGCGGGAGAAGGCGCGGCTGAGGGAGATCGATTCGCGGCCCGGCCGCTGGCGGCGCTGGCGCGCCTACTGGTCCCTCTCCGGGCCGGGCTGGGTCCAGAGCGCCCTGACCCTGGGCGCCGGGTCGGCCGGCTCCTCCATCTTCGCCGGGGCGGTCTTCGGCTACGATCTGCTGTGGGTCCAGCCGGTGGCCATGTTCCTCGGCGTCGTCGTTTTCTCGGCCATCGGCCATCAGCTGCTGGTGACCCAGGCCCGGCCTTACGACGTCTTCCGGAAGAAGCTCCACCCCGCCCTGGCCTACGCCTGGGGCGGCGTCGTCTTCATCGCCTCCATCATCTGGCAGTTCCCCCAGTATGCTCTGGCCACGAGCGTCAGCCGCGATATCTTTTCCGTGGCCGGGCTCGACGTCCCTCGGCTGCCCATCGCCCTGACCCTCCTCGTGGCGGCCACGGCGCTCTGCTGGAGCTACGGTCAGGGGAGCCGCCGGGCGGTCCGGCTCTTCGAGCGGGCCCTGAAATACCTCGTCCTGCTCATGGCGCTCTTCTTCCTCCTCGTCGTCATCAAGACGGGGGTCGACTTCAAGGCCCTGCTCAAGGGCTTCTTCGGCTTCCACATTCCCCGCGACCGCGAAGGCCTGACGATCGTCCTCGGGGCTCTCGGCGCGGCGGTAGGCGTCAACATGACCTTCCTCTACCCCTACACGCTCCTGGCCCGCGGCTGGGGGAGGGAGCACCGGGGGCTCAAGAACTTCGACTTGGCGACGTCGATGTTCCTGCCCTTCGTCCTGACGACGAGCCTCGTCGTCATCGCCTGCGCCAACACGCTCCACGTGCAGGGGATCCGGATCCGCGAGGCGGTCGACGCGGCCCATGCCCTGGCCCCGGTGGCCGGCGTCGCCGTCGGCCGGGTCATCTTCTCGCTCGGCGTCCTGGGCATGTGCTTCACGACCCTGGCCATCGAGATGGTTATCGCTGGGTTCGTCCTCAGCGAGATGCTGGGCTTCGAGCCGAGAGGGTGGCGCTACCGGGCGGCGACCATGACGGCTAACATCGGCATCCTCGGCGCCTTCTATCCGACGCCGTTCTGGCTGCCGGTCCTGGCCTCGTCCGTCGCGTTGGTCATGATGCCCATCGCCTACGTCGCCTTCTTCGTCCTCCAGAACAAGCGCGGCTACCTCGGCGACGATGTCAACAAGGGCCTCAAGGGCGCCGTCTGGAATTTCCTCCTGGTCATCGCCATCCTTGTCGTCGCCGCCGGGGCCGTGGTCAAGATCCTCTCCCTCCTCTAAAAGTGGGGACACGTACCGGAGGTACATGTCCCCATCTCCCTCGTAGCGGAGGCACATATCCCCGTCGCGCCTCCCAGACGCCGGCCATTCCGGAAAACTGGAGGCAAATGGGGGATAGGTACGGGGGTGCATGTCCCCGACGACTTCTTTGGGATTGACGAAGGCAGGGGCTCAGGCAATAATAAAGTGAATTTAGTTGTGTGTCACCGAATTAGGAATGGAGGCGCGCATGAACCGCAGGAACTTCCTGAAGGCCGCGGCCGTGACGGCCGCCGCCCCGGCCATCGTCCCGTCGTCCGTCTTTGCCCGGCCCGCCCCGAGCGACACCATCCAATTCGGCTGCATCGGCGTCGGCCGCCAGGGCCAGGGCGACATGCAGGAGCTGATCTACCGCGGCCTCGAGACCGGGGCCCGGGTCACGGCCGTCTGCGACGTCGATTCCCACCGGCTCGAGGACGCGCAGTGGCTGGCCGAGAAGATCTACTCGGTCGAGACGGGCAAGGACGCCTCCAAGACCGTCCGCGCCTATCGCGATTTCCGCGAGGTCCTGGCCCGCAATGATATCGACGCCGTCCTCATCGTCACGCCCGATTTCTGGCACGCGGCCCACGCCATCGCGGCCGCGGAGGCCGGCAAGGACATCTATCTCGAGAAGCCGCTGACCTACTCGATCGCCGAAGGGCGCAAGCTCGTCGCGGCGGTGAACAAGAACAAGCGCATCCTCCAGGTCGGCTCCCAGCAGCGCTCCTCCATCCATTTCCTGATGGCCGCGGAGCTCGTCCGCAACGGCCGCGTCGGCAAGCTGAGGACGATCACCGCCTGGCTGCCCGAGGACCAGGGCAGCGGCGACGCGCGCCAGACACCCGTACCTCCCAATCTCGACTACGACGCCTGGATGGGCCCGACCGCCCCGGCCCCCTTCGCCGAGGACCGTGTCCATCCCCAGACGAGCTACGAACGGCCCGGCTGGCTTCAGATCGAGCCCTACTGCCTGGGCATGGTCACCGGCTGGGGCTCGCACATGATGGACATCGCCCAGTGGGGCCACGGTACGGACCTCACCGGCCCGGTCAGCATCGAGGCTACCGCCGAGTTCCCCGACCGCGGCCTGTTCGATGTCCACACGAAGTTCAAGGCCGAGGCGGTCTACGCCGACGGCGTCCGGCTGATCATGGAGACCGGCGACCCGGCCGGCGTCCGCTTCGAGGGAGACAAGGGCTGGGTCTTCGTCCAGCGCGGCGCCATCAAGGCGTCCGACCCGGAGATCCTGAAGTGGAAGCCGGGCCAGGGCGAGGTCAAGCTCATCCAGAGCGGCAACCACATGAAGAACTTCCTAGAGT